>Ga0265295_1006112_pt1 | contig 14768 bp, 12 predicted proteins | sample Munlansysbiofilm_FD_192503 | JGI IMG/M metagenome (GOLD analysis project Ga0265295, IMG submission 192503) | Leachate microbial communities from a municipal landfill in Southern Ontario, Canada - Methane capture system biofilm | ecosystem: Engineered > Solid waste > Landfill > Unclassified ... | reverse complement strand
GGTTGCCAGCATGATAAAAAAAGCATTGATCAAAAATAAATAAGCAGCCGGAAAAATATAATCGGAGTTACTGTTTGCGATTCCATAACCAACGGTACACATTGGCGGCATTAATGCTGTGGCAATAGCCACTCCCGGGATAACATTCGTTTTCTCTTTTCTGGTTATCCCAATGACACCGGCGGTGCCGCCAAAGAAGGCGATCAGCATATCAAAAAAAGAGGGTCCCGTTCTGGCCATCAATTCACTGGTTGCTTCGTGAATAGGGGTCAGAGAGAAATAAATGGAAGCACCGATCAGGGCAATAACAATCTGAATCAGAAAATTAAGAGCAGCATTTCGCAACAGCACGCCGTCGTAGGTTGCCAAACTATAGCCCATCGCAATAATCGGGTTCATCAAAGGTGATATCAGCATGGCACCAATGATCACCGCCGTTGAATTCGTGTTCAGACCAACTGAAGCCACAATAATGGCACAGAAAAGAATGATCAGGGGGGCACCCTTGAGCTTAACACCTGATACAATGCTCTCGTGAATGGTATCCGTATCCATTTGATCGGATCTGATATCAAATAAACCGTTTTTAAGATAATCAATCATGCTAATCTCCCAATCTCAATTTGCTGTTTTGTTTATTGCTTTTATTACCCAATCAGGCGTTAGGCAAACCCTGCTTCATTAAAGATTATAGCAAATGTGTTGCCTCAATTCCATCAATTTTTAGCACCTTTTAATTTAATATAGCCAGTCCGGGCACAAAAAATGCTGAAAACCGATTCCACAATTATTTCTGTAGAATCGGCCTCAGCTTACAATCTCAGTTGTCATTTTTTGGGACTCACCCCTTTCTGTTTTTCAAAAATCTTCCTATTCGCTTTTCCAATGTAAATCTGTCACTTGTTTTTGGGATTATCTTACTTTTTATTTTCGCTTTTCTTCTCCTTTATTTGAAGACTACTCAACGAGTGATCTCATTAAGATTTTTCAAGCTTAATAAATTTCTGAACAATCTGTTCTTTCGTTCAAATTTCTCCCTTTTGTTTCTCTGAATTTCAATTAAAAATCATCTTCTCTTCTCACATCGATTACCTATTCTTGATCTATTATCTTTATTATGGCCACATCTTTTGTGGATTATCATAATGTGAATACCGATCGCCAATAAATCTGAATGTGATTAACACTGTACTTCTTAATTCTTATTGGGATAAGAATTTTTCCATTGTAGAGTCTATGATCGATAAAATCAAATCCTCGAAGTTTATCGCTAAGTTTTTATTTATAATCGGATAATCTTCTCCCTGATTTTATCTATTCAGCCAAGTGCTTATTTACTTTTCAATGATCCTGTCATTCAATTGGAAAAGGATTGGTTGATCCTTGATTTAATTATATTATAGCATGTTTCTCTGAAAAGTAAATAACTTTTATGTAAACGTTTGTAACTCTTTTGTAAATAAGCAATCCGGCGTTATTATGCCGTTTCTGAAACAGAAAGAAACGAATTTATTTTCTAACTTTTTATCTCTTACTGCTGATATCTCCGCTCATTATGGGTATTAAATATATGATCATCAGTTTGATAAAGAGAGGTGTTGTTATGGTAAGCGTTGAAGACATTAATATAAGCTACCGCATTTACGGCGTCGGATACCCACTGCTTTTAATTATGGGTTATGGTGGCACCATGAACCTATGGGAGGAACGACTCCTTCGTTCGCTGGCTAAAAAATACAAGGTCATCGTCTTTGATAATCGTGGTATGGGCGAAACCAGTTCTGGTCATAAAGACTTTACGATTGAACAATTTGCCGAAGACACCTATGAATTGATGGTTGCCTTAGCGATCGAAAAAGCCCATGTCCTTGGCTGGTCGATGGGGGCATCAATTGCCCAGGAATTAGCCTTAAGGCATCCCGAAATTGTCAACAAGCTGATCCTCTACGCATCGCTTTGCCATCCGGAAATATTCCCACCTGAACCCAAGGTGCTCTCCCGACTTGAAAGCACCATGGGGATGCCTTCTGATAAGGGTTATGAATGGTTACGTCTTATTTTTTCTGCCGATTGGATAAAAAACAATCCCGATCGGATTCGGGAAATATTTCAGCGCCCGCTGGGAACGATGAATCCCGATTCGATTCTTAAACAGGCCGCAGCCATTAACAAATGGGAAGGATCCTGCAACCGCATCCCTTTTCTCAAACATGAAACCCTTGTCATTGACGGAAAAGACGATCTGATTCTACCCTCAGAAAATTCTGCCTATCTAGCCAGTAAACTGCCCAACTCCAAACTTATTCTAATCCCCGAAGCAGGACACGGTTTAATGTTTCAAAACCCCGATAAATTCAACTTAATTATCAATTTGTTTCTGGACTAGCGACCGATTTAAAATCGATTGCGCTAATTTCGCAAATTCACAGTAACGCTGTTCAATTATATAATTCTTTTACAAACAACATGAGGCCGGCTCCTTTAAACTATCGGAGCCAGCCTCATTTATTTCCGGATATCAATCGTATTTGGCTGGTCTCTTTTATCATTCCGATAAATAATTCCGCAATTTCAGGATCAAACTGAGATCCGGCATTTTTAGCAATTTCAACTAAGGCACGGTCACGATCGATTGCCTTTTGATAGACCCGGTTCTCAGTCATCGCATCATAGGCATCAGCAATGCCGATGATGCGCGACAGCAGTGGAATCTCCTCCCCAGCCAGACCTTTCGGATAACCGCTACCATCCCAATGCTCATGATGGCTGAGAATATACTCAGCAATTAACACCAGCTCCGGAGATGCCATCGCAATGCGATAACCGATTTCCGGATGCTTTTTCATTTCTATCCATTCTTCATCGTTAAGCTTCCCCGGTTTCGCTAAGACCCGATCATCAATTCCGACCTTACCAATATCGTGAAGCGTCGCCAGCAGTTCCAGATTATCCAATTCAATCTGGGAAAGCTGAAGCGCTTCACCAACCATTCGCGACAGCGCTGCCAGCCGTTCGGAATGCTGCTCAGTTTCATGGCTTTTCTCATACATCGTTGCCTTAATCGATGAGATGATGGCACTGTGAGAGCTTCGCTGTTCCAGAAGTTTGCGCTGATTCATATACAATTCCGCTTTCTTAATGGTCTCCTTCAAATCGCCGTGAGGTTCTTCTTTGGTTCCAGATCCCAATGCCACATTGATATGAAAGGCATCATTTAAAATTCGGCGATTATGGACCATAAAAGAATCCTTAATTTCTTCCATCCGTTTTAACGCTGTTTTGCGAGGTGTTTTCGGCATCAGAATACTGAACTCATCCCCGCCGGTTCTGGCAATAATTTCACCTTCACGGCAGTATTTTCGCATAATCTGAGCGGTTTGCATAATCATCCGATCCCCAGCTTCATGACCAAAGGCATCATTCATCAACTTGATCCCATTGATATCACCAATAATCACTGAGATCGGTAACTGACCACTGATGTCAATCCGTTTTTGCTCTTCCTCCCAAAACATCCGATTATAAAGCCCGGTCAGGTGATCATGATAGCTTAGATAACGGTACTTCTGTTCACTGGCTTCGAGGTTTTCCTTCGATCTGGCAATAATTTTCGATTGTTTGTCTAACCCGTCATAAATTATTTGAATAATAAACAATAAACCAATACCCAGAACCTGACTGCTGATTGCAACAATCGACCATCTAGAACCGTAATTTGCAATGGCAAAGCCATTAAAAAAACCGCTGGCCAGCAAAACGGTAATGATAAAAAAGGCCAACAGATTAAAGGCGACAAATCTGATAACCCATTTTTTATCCAGCAGTGATCCCGATAATATCAGCACTGCTGTTACACACACCATTCCGGCCCCCATCGGCCCAGCAACAATAAGCACCAGCACACTGGCAAAATACCCGGTCAGCAGAAAAAACATTTTTTTGATGCGGAGATTAATTTTCCCACTCACCAGCACAAAGACTGAAATAAAATACAATGAAAATTCAATCGCTGATACCACATATTTACCTTCTTCATAAAATAAATAGGCCCCATAAAAGAACAGAATGGGTCCCAATAAAATAAAATAAAAGGTGATATCATCGAATAAATGGTTTTTTAAATAATTGAGGTCTCTGAAACCATTACCGTTGCTTTTAATATAATTGGTTTTTATTTTCAGGTTTTTGAAGAGATTTTTCATCAATGCCATCGCCTCAGCGATTGTTTGTTTAATCTTTTGATTCATCCTTTTCATAACCCTTTCAACAAATATTCTGCTACCATAAAATTATTTTAAACGATCTACTAAATGATTCTTCAATCATAGGATTTGCTTATTAAATACCCCTTGATTGTCTTTTTAGTCATCAAGTTGGCTAAATCAAACGGTATTGGCAACAAAAAAAAGCCGTTAATGGCTTACTGGTCAGCGCTTAACGACTTTTCTAACGTTTTTTTTATACATTTTTATTTTTACACTTTTTCGGCAATGGTACGAATCAGGTCTTCTGAGGCCTTCCAACCCAGACAAGAATCGGTGATCGATTTTCCATAAACCCCACCGTCAATCAGCTGATTGCCTTCTTCAAGATAACTTTCGATCATCAGGCCCTTGACATATTTTTTTAAGTCGGCATCGTAATGACGATTGCGGAGCACTTCCCGGGCGATTCGCGGTTGTTCACCAAAACGCTTGTTGGAATTGGCATGATTCAAGTCAATAATAATGGCCGGACAGGCAAAATCACGTTTTTCATAGAGTTTAATCAGATGCATGATATCCTCATAATGATAATTCGGATAATTGCGGCCATGCTGATCCACCGAACCTCGCATAATGGCATGAGTCAGGGGATTTCCAGAAGTTTTCACTTCCCAGCCGCGATAGATAAAGGTATGAGCGGCCTGAGCGGCCTGAATCGAATTCAGCATCACCGTAATATCTCCACTGGTGGGGTTTTTCATCCCCACCGGGATTTCCAGTCCGGAGACCGTTAAACGATGCTTCTGATTTTCCACCGACCGGGCGCCAATCGCCACATAGCTCAAAAGATCTTCCAGATAGGCATAGTTTTCGGGATACAGCATCTCATCGGCACAGGATAAGCCCGTTTCTTCAATCGAGCGGATATGCAATTGCCGAATCGCTTTAATCCCCTCGACCATATTGGCCTTTTTATTGGCATCCGGCTGATGAAGCATGCCCTTATAACCTTCGCCAGTGGTTCTCGGTTTATTGGTATAAATCCGTGGAATGATAATAATCTTATCCGCCACTTCTTGTTGTATAACACTTAAACGATTTACATAATCAATCACTGCAGTTTCATTATCGGCAGAACAGGGACCGATAATTAAAATAAAACGGTCATCTTTTCCTTCGAAGACATTTCTGATCATTTTGTCCCGTTGGGCTTTTATTTTTTTGCCAGCCTCAGACAATGGCATCATCTTAAAAATTTCACTCGGTGACGGAATCTCCTGGATCAACTCAAAACTCATTTAATACTCCCTTTTAAACTATTTTTTGCATATTTCATGCCGCTCTTGGTTCTAATCGCCAGTCTGCCCCAGCTATCAAGGCGGCATTCTTTTTATATATTTATTATAAAGATTAATGCTCTAACTGACAAGGGTTATTATTGATTCCCAAATGATCGGATTTCATGGTGGTTTCTCGGATCACTTTCTGACTCCTATTGGACAAAACAACCGTAACCCTGAATAATTGATCAATCGCTTCAAAGCTTGCTTCGCCATCATACTTTTTCGCAATCGCTCGCACCGAGATGATACCAATACCAGATGCTTCAGCTCTTTTTTGTGATAGATAGACCCCGTTTTTTAATCGAATTTCACCGCTAAAACAATTGTCTACGGCAATATACAACTTATTGCCGATAAATCGGGATGACAGTTTAATGGTTTTATTGCCAGCGGTGATCCGCCGACAAGCTTCCAGCGCATTTTCCAGAACATTTCCAAAAACGACGCATAAATCCGTTTCATCGATTTCCAAATCGCGGGGGACCATTGTTTCAATGCTAAGATCGATGCCTTCCAGCTTGCAGATATTAGCATAATAGCCTAATATGGCATTGACTGCATCATTGCCGCAATGCAGAATATCCGAAATGCTCAAACGGTTTCCCAGCAGTTCAGAAAGATAATTTTCAGCTTTATCACGATGCTGCTGTTTAATCAATCCCAGCACCGTGTTAAGATGATGGCGCAGGTCATGTTCGCCTTTACGGGTCTCTTCAATACATTCGCCAAATTTTTTATAATATTCAGACTGAAACAGCAGCTGCTGTTTGATGATCTCATTGCTTTCCGCCAGAATAATATTTTTTTGCGATTGTTCCAGCATTTCGATTACCACATAATAGATCAGATAAAATCCAAAAAACGAAACGAGATTAAAGACAAAAAACTGCCATTGGGCAATCAAAGCAGCATTCATGCTTCCAAATGCCAAGCTGATAATGTAGTAGACCAGCGGAATAATCCACAAATATCCCCAGGCTTTGTTATGGGTCTGCATAACCTGACCGATTTTTTTTCTGAAAAATATCCATATCAATGGATAACTCATTATTAAGATCACACACTGAAACAAGTTAAAGTAAAAAGAATAGGAGGTTTGAACATAGACCCGGTGCAATCCATAGGTCAGATAGGAAACCTCCAGAAACTTGGCCATACTGACAATAAAATCAGCATAGCTTTTTACCAGAAATGCCACAAATAGGAGTTTAGAAGGCGTTCCCCGAACTACCGCTGTATAAACGCCAATATATAGAATCAGAAAAAAAACACTGTGAAAAAAACGCAGACTGTTCCATTGCGGCACCCATTCAATGATCAAGATCACGGAAACAATATTCAGCAGCATACAAAATGTTCCGACCATGATCACGGTTTTTTTCGAATACCGCAGCTGATTCCATACCGGAATAAAGGCTAAAATAAAATAGGGAAAAATCGACAAACCGATCCCCCAGACGATATTCAGATTACTGCTTAGCACCCGATTCACCTCTGACTTTTGTAAATATAAAATCCAAATACTGCTGTCGTATCGCCACGCTGTTACTCCTGGGAATTGCGACCCGGTCACCATTTTTCATAATAAAGTCGGTGCTGCTATAGTCCGCCACAAAATTCATGTTAACGATGCTGCAACGGTGGCAGCGTAAAAAGGGGCTTCCTCCTAACACGGTTTCCAACTGCGATAAGGGCAGATAAGTTTTTATATCTTCGCATGTTGTATGGATAACCGAAACCTTATTGAAAACCTCGACATAAATAATATCTTTCAGACGAATAGCAACGTCTAGTTTTCCCACGGGAATTTCAATCGCTTTCATGTCTTCTGCCAGCGTCATCAGGCACCGGTTTAATGCCTCAACTAATTTTTCTTCAATAATTGGCTTGATGATGTAGTGTTGGGCATTTAACTCAAACCCTTCAATGGCAAAGTCCCGACTTGATGTAATAAACACCATTTGACAGTCCTCCCCCATATTTCGGAGTTTTTTGCCAATTTCGATACCATTGCCCTCTTCTAAATAAATATCCAGAAATACAATATTGAAAAATCGCACCTGGTATTGTTCCCAAAAATCCGCTGCGGTCGAAAAAAAGGAAATCTCAAAATCGCAACAATTAGTGATTCCGTATTTTTTTATGAAATCACTAATTTTTTCCTGGTGCTCCAGTTCATCTTCACAAACTGCGATATAAACCATGCTGTCCTCCATCTGACCATTGATTGACTTTTTTCGCTTAATTTTATCATATTGAAGCGTATTTCACAATTTATTTGCACCTGATCCGTGGTGCGAAACGGGGTTTTTATTCGTGAATTTGGATTGTCCGAATGATGATTTGTTGTTATGATAGTTGTTGTAAGATGAATTTATTTAAGAGGTGAACAGAATGAAAAAAATGAAATTTTTAAGTGTGCTAATGGTTTTTGCTTTGTCGGTATTTATTTTCTCCGGCTGTGGTGGTTCATCCGCAGACGATTCTTCAATAGCGGATGAAGATACCGTTTATTCCCAGGATTTCACCGTCGTGAATGAAACCGGGATTGAAGTTTATGCGCTTTTTGTTTCCCCAACCGGCGAAGCAAGCTGGGGCGACGATATCTTGACAACTGATACCCTACCAACCGGAAGTTCTACTGACATTGTCTTCGATACTGAGGTTGAAGAACAGTACTGGGATCTGATGATTGCCGACTCGGCCGGAACAACCGTTGAATGGTCGAAAATTGATTTATTCACCGTATCCGAAGTCACCCTCAAAATTGAGAATGGTAATCCCACCGCTACATTCAAGTAAAAAAGAACCCGCTAGGAATAAAAATTCTCAGCGGGTTTTTATTTTGTTTGTCCTTATTTTGATTAAAAAGCTTTAATTAAAAAGGACACAGCCAACATAGGTCAGGGTATTGGGTCCATAATAATACTCCAGATTATTGAGTTTACACAAGTCACTGACTAGAATCCCGAAGGCTTCCATCGATGAGAAGGCCTTCTCAGGAAAACGACAGGCTTCATCGGGATACGTACATTTTTCGCATAACGAGCAGCAGCCATCACCCAATGGTAGCATATCTGCCTTTTTATCAAACAAGCTATTGACCAGCCGATCAAAGCTGGCATTATGCTTGTCTTTGATTTCTTCCATCCCCTCAAAGTCAAAACTGTCTTCCAGTTCACCAGTCGTTTGTACAATTACGCCATATTTATAATTTTCAACCTTTTTTTTACACGCATCCAAGGTTCCGCAGCCTGGCGGACAGGCCCAATTGGTATTATAAATCTGACACTTGTTATCGGCACACATTTGTCTGACCTGGGGATTTAAATCAATCGTCGATACCTCAAGTTTCGCCGCCCTTGTAAATCCGCTTTTATCTGCCAGAGCCAATACGTCTGTTAATTCGATCATTTTATTTTCTCCGTTTTCTGTGGTAATCATTTTTAGTCCCCACTAAATTATTAACCATTCTAGCACATCTTTTCCTATAAATATAGCATTTATTAAATAGCCGCTACAAGAGTCTGCCTTAAACATATTTACATTTCAGATTATGCTCGTTCAACTTCCCTGATTGGAGCAACACTACTTACAGCAACAAATAAGCGATCATGGGAATGGTAACAACCGAAGCCAGGGTCGTAATAAATACCCCCTTGGTGGCCAGGGTTACATTATTTTCATATCGGTTGGCAAACAGAACCGCCGATGTGGCCACCGGCATAGCAATAATCACAATGACGATTCCCAATAAAAAGGGATTGATAATCACATTTTTTAAAATTGCCCAGGCCAGTAAGGGTAGCAGCAGCTGTTTGATAATCACGTAGGGATACAGTCTGATCTCAGTAAAAACACTTTTGACCGAAATACCTGACAAAGCGATGCCAATAACAATCATCGCCAGGGGGGTCGTGGTATCACCGACGGTTTTCAGCGTGTCAGTGAGTAGCTGCGGCAATCTAAGATGGGTGGCAAACATGAATACTGCCGCAATTGAAGCGATCATCCCCGGAGATAAAAATTTTTTAAAATCAAGCGCTTTTTTGCCTTCCTTTGACATCAACATAATTCCGAGCGTAAAGTTGCTCACATTAAAAATCAGGTTGAAGATCGTGGCATAAAAAATAGCACCCTCGCCAAAAATCGAGGCAATTACCGGAAAGCCCATAAAACCGATGTTTGACCAAATCGTCATATACATGTATAAGTGACGGTCTTCTTTTTTTACTATCAATATTCTTGCAATACCATAGGCAATCAATGGCATCACCACATAAAAAAGAATGGCAATAATAAACATCATTACAACATCTTTCTGATCCGTATCCTCCGGCATGGTTGCCACCGAAGCCAGCATCATACATGGCAGGGTGATGCTTAAAATAAAATTTGAAAGCTGTGATCCAAATTTCGGACTGACCACCTTTTTTTTTGCTGCAATATAGCCTAATGTCAGAATTAAAAACAACTCCACCATCTGACTGACCACTACTCTTATGTCCATACGCTCTCCTTCAAATAAAAATAGGCTATCATAAGATCGGCTTAAATTCAAGCCCGTTGTTTACTAGACACTTACATTTGAAATCGTTTTAAACCAGCTCCCTGCGTGTGATCCCAACCCTTATTCAGCCTCTGTTTCGATCGATCTTAGCGATTAAAAAAAAAATTATAAAAACGCGAAATAAATTACACATTTACTTGGTTTTCTGCTACAATCAATCTTAGACGGGTCAGCATAGGCGATGCTGAATCTTTGATCTGATTTTTAAAAATTGAGGTAGCAATGAGAAAGAAATCCACCCCCAAATTAAGAATAAAAAACTTACCCCGTTTTCTAACATTTTCTGTGATGAGTCTTATTCTCATCGTAATGATTACGATGTCTTTGTTTTTTTTAATGACCAAGATGGTCGAAATTTTCAATACCCAGAAGCAAATCCTCCAGACATCTTCGTCTGCTAATTTATCTCAAACCAATACCCCCAAAGCGGAAACCGTCACTACCAGCAATACCGCCAATCAAAACACTAAAACCGATACTTCATCATCAGATTCCGATCCGATGGCTGATATCAAGTCAAGACTTAGAAGCGGTGACACTGCTGGAATCAAGGTTGTCTTTCTGACCTTCGATGATGGTCCCAGTGAACACACTGATGAACTTCTGGATATGCTCAATGAATATGACGCCAAAGGCACCTTCTTTACTACCCTTCATGACAATGATAATGCCAAAGCGATGTACCGCCGCATTATCGATGAGGGTCACACCCTGGCCAATCATACCAGCAGCCATGACTACAGTCTCTACAATAATCCGGAAGCTTTTTTGGCTGACGTCGATCTGCTCGATCAATTTCAGAAAACGATCACTGGCCAAACAGAAAGCAGCTACGTTTTCCGTTTCCCTGGCGGTTCAACAAACTCTAATACCGCCTGTGTTGAAGCTATCCTGAGCCGAGGCTGGAATTACAGCGACTGGAACGTTTCATCAGGAGATGGCTGTTCTGCACCACCGCCAAGTGACGAAATTGCTGCAATGATCATTGAAGGCTGTCGCGAAAATGATGTCTCCGTTGTTTTATCCCACGCCGAACTCAAAGAATCCAGCCGCGAAGCAATGCCAATTGTGATCGAAACCCTCCAGGCCGAAGGTTATCTCTTTTTACCGATGGAAAAGGATTATATCTATCCCCGTCATTTAGAGGTTTAAAAAAACAGCACCGGGATTCATTAGGCGATTGTACTCATTAATCAATTATCAATTAAATCACTACGATGATTGAGGTGTCAAAAATCGGTTCAAGCCATTAAGTACATAAATATATTGATTTCTCAATATGCTCTCATTCAGCATATTGTATTAAATATTCGGCCGAAATTATTTTTGGTACTCTAACCCTATACAATAAATTAATCAACATGATTTTTAGCCAAACTAAAAAGAACTCCTTTCTCTGATCTTTTCTTTATGAATCGATCGGAAATCGGAGTTCTTTTTTAATAACAAGTGGAATCAGCTAAAACCAATGGTTTTAATCCGTTACACTGCTTCTTTTTTGTGAATCGTGATTCGTCTATTCTTTGGCTTCTTTTTTGCTGATCAAATATGCCATACCCATCAGTGCCACTAGTCCCATTGCTGCCATTAAGGCGTCTTGTCCCATATCCTGAGCACCAGTTTTTGGGTTGCTAGATGATGATTTTTTCCAATGATCACAGCAGTATGGTTCCAGATACAGACAAGAGGCTGTCAGGTCTACATCACCGTAACAAGGATCGATCCAAACACCTTCACCACCATAGATAGCTAAAGGATTGACGCCACCTTGAGCACAAAGATCAAGGATACCATCGCGGATAACAACCCAGCTACCTGCATATAATGCAGTTGCTACGCCAGTATCTGTAGTAGATTCAACAGTTGTATATCCACCTTTAACGATCGCATCGTCGCCGGCTCCAATACCCATGCTTGGTCCACTAATTGATTCAGTGACTACATCAACATCGCCGCCATTGATCATCAGATCATTGTCAGCCCAGAGGCCGTAAGCTCCGCCAAGGCCAGTATTAATAGCAGTAGCATCAACCCAACCATCATTAACGATTAAATCACCGTTTGTTACATCAACTGCGGTAACATTTCCAACATTACCCATTGCAAACAGCTCATAATCACCGTCGTTAAGGACGAGATCACCATCTGTTACATGAATGGCTGATTGAGATCCGATTGCTGTAATTTCGCCAGGTCCGCCCATGGTCAGATTACCTGTTACATCAACTGCACAACCGGTGTCATTTGCGATCACGTTAGTACCTTTTAAGATCATCGCAAAATTACTACCCATATCCGTTGCAACAACTTGTTTTCCAACAAAATTATTGAGGGTCAATGCGTTAGCTACTGCATCATATGAGTAGTCAGCGCCGACAGTGTTCAGGAGAACATCAATAAATGTTACTGCATCTCGCCATAAACCTAATGTAACTGCTTTAACTTCAATGGTTCCTTCGTCAACAGCCTGTGTTGCGACGACAGGTTCGTCAACAACTGGTGCTGCCGGTACTTCTGCCACTGGTACTTCTGCCACTGGTACTTCTGCCACTGGTGTTTCCACTGCTGCTGCTTCAACTACAGGTTCAACAGCCGCTGGCTCTTCAACGACAGGTTCTTCAACTACTGGCGTTTCCACCGCAGTATTTAACACCTCATCAACTGGTGCACCCTCAACTTCTAAAACAACGAGCGTCGGTTCTTCCACCACTTCTTCTGCGGCAAAGGCTGATACCGGTACCAACATTAATACCATCACCACAACCAACAACAAAGCCATCAATTTCGACATTTTTTTCACTTCACTATTCCTCCTTTCAAGAGAACTGTTTCTGTGTACATCACACCCCAACTGGTATGAAATTACACAGTCATGCGTTACGTTATTGTATCTACCCTATTTTATCATAAATAATCATAAATAACATCATTATCTTAAAAAAAATAAATTATTTAAAATCTTTTTTTTTAGCAGTTTACATTAATCGATTTGCTGTCTGAGTTTTTTTATTTCGCCTAATTTAAACTGCTGGCAAACGGAACCGCAGTTGATCCCGGCGCGGCCGAGTCTTTTGGCACCACCACAATTTGGATTCCTTCGAGCCGTAGGCCCATACCTTCAGTTCCGGCACTCTGACCATTCTTGGCCCAATCCATCCAGCCGTAATTCTGGGCATGGACGCGATAGTAGACGTCATATTTATACCATTCTAGACCATCGAGCTCGATTTTTATTCCTTCCAATCGCAGACCCAGACCTGTCGTTCCGCTAAGTGCGCCATTACTGACCATCGGTTGCCAGCCAATATTCTGAACATGGGTCTGATACTGAATCACAGCGTTAACTTCGCTGTTATCAATGAGAATTTTAATCCCTTCCAATCTTAGCCCCTGACCCACTGTGCCACTGATTTCGCCATTCTTTTTTGAACTCTGCCAGCCCACATTCTGGACATGGGTGGAATAGTAGACATCCACATAAGCAGACGGCAGGTTTACAAATGGTCTCAAATTGGCATAAGCATAGGAATCTGCCGTGGAACCGGCATAGCCAAAAATAGTGAGATCTGGTACCAGCCCGAAAACCTGACCGTCAAAACTTGTTGAATTGTTAAAGAAGCTTATTTTTTTCAAGGCCAGGCAGTTGGTAAAGGCGGCATAGCCAACCGAAGTAACCGTATGGGGAACAATAATGCTGGTTAACGATTTTGCCCCCCAGAACGAACCGTTTCCAATGGTGATTAATCCGTTACCTAAAAAGACTGAATCCAGGTTGGGGCAATTGTAAAACGAACGCATGCCCAAACTTCTAACACTGTTTGGCAGATTAAGACCGGTCAAACTTGTTCGTCCGTTAAATGCATCGGTGCCAATCTCCAAGACGGTTTTGCCATCAATGGTCGTTGGAATATCGATATTTCCGCCGCTTCCGGTATAGGATACAATTCTGATACCGCCGACAATAGTATCATACCAGTAATCCCCGGTGTGAATGCTATCCGTAGATATCTCTGGCAGATCCTCGCCGATGTCTAAGATTTGACCTTCGTCAGTTGCTTCAATCACTTGCTTTTCAGAAATACCGGGGGTCCTGATTTTGCACTTCCGCGATCACTGCCATTGGCAGTAGACTGATACCGATACTTATAATGATCAGCCAGCTGAAGACTTGTTTTCCAATCCTGTTCATTTTAGCCTCCTTTTTTGAATCGATTCGCCTAACCATTTAATCGATCTATATAAGTTGAATTAAAGAATTTGAAAATCGAACTGGCAAGTGTGCAGTGTGCGGGCGATCACGGATCGCCCCTACGTTAAATCTTTAATACTCTATATAAATCTCAATTTTGCAATCCAGGCAATCCCAAAACCGTCGCTTCTAACTGTTATCGTCATCATACCCTGGCACAACGATTTTAAACCGTTTATCCGTTTTTATTTAAACATCTAAAAAGACCCGCCACCTGGGCGAGTCTTTGTTTTTTTTATTTGATTGTTGTACTTTCCTAATAAAGATCACTTCTGCGGTCTTTAAAGACGGTCATGTTATTTCTGACCTGATCCAGTTCGGCCAGATCGAGATTGGCAAAGATCAGCTTTTCTTCCGGTTCGGCGCCAGCATCGGCCAGCAGTTTTCCCTGCGGATCAATA
>Ga0265295_1006111_pt1 | contig 14771 bp, 11 predicted proteins | sample Munlansysbiofilm_FD_192503 | JGI IMG/M metagenome (GOLD analysis project Ga0265295, IMG submission 192503) | Leachate microbial communities from a municipal landfill in Southern Ontario, Canada - Methane capture system biofilm | ecosystem: Engineered > Solid waste > Landfill > Unclassified ... | reverse complement strand
ACTCGCTCAACAAAATCACAGTTACGGAATTGACGAGGGCTGATATTTACAGCAAAGGTTAAACTAGGGTTAGCTTTCATGAGTAAGAGTGTTTCTTTCAAAACCCATTCACCCAAGGGAATAATCATGCCGGTATCTTCAGCTAAAGGAATAAATTGGTCGGGTGGAATTAAGCCTTTTTCAGGATGTTCCCAACGTACTAAAGACTCAGTGCCGTAAACAACGCCATTTAGCTGGGTTTTAGGTTGTAAATAAAGGCGTAACTGCTGGCTTTCTAGGCCTTTTCGTAGCTCGCCCTCTAGTTCAAAACGGTTCTCAACCTGAGTTTGCATACTTGCTTTAAAGCGTCGCCAAGTTCCACGCCCTGCTTCTTTAGCGGCATAAAGCGCAATATCTGCTTCTTTAAGTAAGTCTGTAAAAGATCGAGTAAAGTCTGAATTAAAAGAAGCACCCAAACTGCAGCCAAGCAGGTATTCATTTTCACCAAGGCGAAGGGGGTGGGTGAGACTGCTTTGAAAAACTTCTAGGCGTTCTTCTAGTTTTTGTTCTGCAAGCTTAAGGTCTTCGTCTTCTTGAATTAACAATAAAACGAACTCGTCACCACCGAAGCGAGCTAGAGTATCCTTAGGTTGGAGTAAACCATTTAAGCGCTTTGAAACAGCAATGAGTAATTCATCACCTTTAGTGTGCCCTAGTGCGTCATTAATGTTTTTGAAGTGGTCTAGGTCAATAATTGCTAGCACCATGAGTGCATTACCTGCCTTTAGCTGTTTGGCACTAGCAAGCAGTTTCTCTTGAAATAAATAACGGTTAGGCAGGTTGGTTAAAGGGTCGTAGTAGGCTAAAAACTCTATTCGCTGCTTGTGTTGGTAGTGCTCAGTAATATCGCGGCTTATCCCTAACACGCCAATAAACTGATTGTTTGCATCTAACAGGGGCGCTTTAATTTTATCGAGTAGGCGGTCTGAGCCATCGGGGAAACGTGTCCACTCTTCAAGGCGAACCTGATCACGAGTTTCTACTACTTGCTGATCTGCTTTGCGGTATTTGTTTGCTAAAGCTTCTGCAAAAAAATTAAAGTCTGTTTTGCCTAAGACAGAAGCCGGGGTGTGATTTACAAAATTAGCAAACTCACTATTACAACCTAGGTACTGACCTTCTTTGTTTTTAAAAAAGATCATTTCAGGAATGGAGTTAAGCAAGCCTTCAAGCATGGTCGTTTTTTCACGCAGCTTATGTTCTGCTTTGCGTCGGTTAAAAATATTCCATACAAGGAAAGCAATAATCACCAATAGAACAAAGGTAGTGATCCAGCGGATTTGGTTAATGCGCCCTTGGGTAGTGACTAGCTGCTGGTAACGTGATTCGGCTAGAGATTCTAAGCGGTCTTTGTACTCTAAAACACTGGCTTCAGCTATTTTTTTGCCAGTAATATCTAAGATAACGGAGAATAAAAGGGTTTCGTTTTGCTGGGTTGTTAGTGGCCAGGAATAAACTTCAACAGTGCGTACTTCACCTGAAGCTAAACGGTGAGGAAAAACAAAGTAGTTGCGGTTTTCTTGTTCAGCGAGTTCTCGCTCAAGCTTTACATCTTCAGAGTCTAGCGCGTTAATTTTTTGAATATTAAGCTGCTTTAACTGCTCAATAGTGTAGCCATAAAATTTAGCAGCGGCTTTGTTAGCATCGCGTATAGCACCAGTTTTAGGGTCGATAATCAGCATGGGCGAGCCATACTCATCAAAAAAACTTTCTGGTAATTGAGAGGTATAACCTTGCCCACTTGCTAGAGTTAGCAACAGTAAAAAAATTATTCTCCCTAAAACTCTAACGGCCATAAGGCTTATCCACCACTTAGCTTAACTCGAAATCCCTTTGCTTCCAGTAGGGACTTAATGACTGTTCGTTGATCACCCTGAATTTCAATAATATCATTTTTTAAAGCACCGCCTGTTCCACAGCGCTTTTTTAGTTCAGCCGTTAAAGACTTTAATTCATTTTTATTCAAGGGCACACCCTGAATTGTAGTAACACCCTTACCTTTACGCCCAGAAGTTTCTCGGCGAAGGCGTACTATCCCATCGAGTGACTCTAAACGTTGCTGGTCAGCAAGTTCTGCACAGCAACAAGAGGTAAGTGATTCTTTACAGGCAGGACATAGCTTGCCTTGGTCAGTAGAATAGACTAAACCGCTTAACTGCTGCTGTAGAGAAGACATAAGAAATTCCAAGTTACCTAGCTGTAATGATGTAAAGTAACATATTTAAGTCAGGGTTAAACTACTGTTTGAGTATAGCAGTGGTTAAGTTAACTAAGAATCACTATTTGAGACTCGATAATGCATAAGTTATTAACTGGCATAGCGACTAGTTTGCTGTTATTGCTTAACACCTTAGTAGGAATGGTGCCCCTGCTTTTTTTTGCATTACTAAAGCTGCTTGTTCCTATTCAGTGGTTTAGAGATTTTTGCTTTGAGGCAGTACGTTTTATTGCAGCTACCTGGATAAGCATCAACATTCTAATCTTTCGTTACCTTACACCCACCTATTGGGATATTCGTGGGCAGCAAAAGCTAAGTCGTCAAGAATCCTTGTTAGTAATATCTAACCACCAAAGCTGGGTCGATATTCCTGCCCTAATGGCAGCTATCCACGGCAAAGCACCTTTTTTTACCTTCTTTTTAAAGCGAGAACTTATTTGGGTTCCCTTACTGGGTTTAGCTTGGTGGGCTTTAGAATACCCTTTTATGCGTCGTCATACCAAAGAGCAGTTGGAAAAAAATCCACAGTTACGCGGTGAAGATTTAGCGATAACCCGTAAGGCTTGCGACCGTTTAAGGGGGCGCCCAGTTTCTTTAGTTAATTACCTAGAAGGCACACGCTTCACTCCTGCAAAAAAAGAGCAGCAGCAATCACCCTATCAGTATTTATTAAAGCCAAAATCAGGCGGCGTAGCCTTCACTTTAAGTGCAATGAATGAGCAGCTGCATAGTTACCTAGATGTCACACTGGTTTATGCTAGTAAGCAGCCGCCTACTTTTTGGGACTTGCTTAGCGGTAGGGTTGGGTGGGTGATTATTGATATACAAAAACAACCTTTACCTAAAGCTCTGCTGGTTGGTGATTATCAAGAAGACCCTATTTTTAGAAGCGCATTTCAAGATTGGATTAATCAGTTATGGCAAGAGAAAGACCAGCGCATAGCTACCTTGCGCCAAGAGTTAACCGCCAAGCCTAAAGCCTAATGACTTGCAGTTTTTTTTAAGGTAGTTTAATTAAAACCTTGAACGGAATCAGGAGATAACCTTGCAGTACTTAGAAGCCGCTTTATTAATGGCTATCGTTGAAAAAATACCTCATGCAGTTGTGGTAACTGACCAACAGCAGACGATTGTTTATGTTAACTCAGCCTACGAAAACCTAACTGGTATCAGTAAGGAACAAGCCCTAGGTAAAACACCGCGCATTAACCAATCGGGTCATCACGATGCGGCCTTTTATAAAACCTTACAGGCAGAGCTGAATAAAACAGGGCGTTGGGAAGGTGAAGTTTGGGATTATTTCTCTAGTGGTAACTCTTACCTTAAGCATTTAAATATTGAAGCTGTCACCGATGAAAAGGGTGAAGTTAGCTATTATTTTGCAATTTTTAGTGAGCTTTCTGCTTTGCACCGTAGCGAAGCAGAATTAGAACGTTTAACCCACTATGACCCTCTAACCGAACTGCCTAACCGTATTTTATTTCGTAACCGTTTGGGGCATGAATTTAATATTTCTTCGCGTCATAACACCCGAACTGGCTTAGTGTTACTTAATGTCGACCGCTTCAAACTTATTAATGATGCCTTTGGTTTTGCTGCGGGCGATCAGTTATTAATTGATGTAGCCAAGCGCTTACAAACAGGAATTAGACGTACAGACCTACTAGCTCGCCAAGAAAGCCGTCAAGAAAGGGATGCAGATATGTTGTCGCGTATGGGCGGCAATGATTTTTCTTTTATTCTTAGTGAACTGCGTAAACCAGACGATGCCAGCATTGTAGCGGAGCGTCTCATTAGCTGCCTTGAAGAGCCGTTTAATATTCAAGGTGAAGAGGTCTATGTTTCAGCCAGCCTAGGTTTAGCGATTTATCCAGACAATGCTCAAACGGAAGATGACTTGTTGCGTTGTGCCGAGACAGCATTAAATTTAGTCAAAGGTGAAGGCAAGGGAGGTTACCGTTTCTTCTCCGAAGATTTAAATATAAGTAGTGCGCACAGGGTTCGTTTAGAAGCTAAAATGCGCAAAGCACTGCAACACGACAGTTTTTTACTTCACTACCAGCCCAAGCAAGATTTAAAAACGGGCAAAATCACTGGAATGGAGGCACTGATTCGCTGGCCAACTTGTGATGGTATGATTTTGCCAGCAGAGTTTATTCCCTTGGCTGAAGATACCGGCATGATAAACCCTCTCGGTCGCTGGATACTTTTCACTGCTCTATCAGACACAGTTAAAGCCAGCCAAGCTGTGGGTTACCCTTTACAAGTAGCCGTTAACCTTTCTATGCGTCAATTTCAGCGCCCAGGCTTAAGAGAGTTAGTGATGGAAGCCATTGCTTTTAGTGGTATTAACCCTAGCCAAGTTGAACTAGAAATCACTGAAAGCATGGTAATGGAGAAGGTTGATGAAGCCATAGTAACCATGCAAAGCCTACGTGATTTAGGCGTACAGCTCGCTATAGATGATTTTGGCACTGGCTACTCTTCCATGGCTTATTTACGTAACTTCCCTGTGAACACCTTAAAAATAGACCAAACCTTTGTGCAGGATTTAAACACCAAAGACAGCAACACCAGTATTATTGATGCCGTTATAGGTTTGGGTTGTGGGTTAGGTATGCAGGTGGTTGCAGAAGGAATAGAGACTAAAATTCAGTGGGACTATTTAGCAAAAGCAGGCTGCCATTTAGGGCAGGGTTATTATATTGGCCACCCTTTAGCCTTAGATGCATTTATTCAACAGTTAAAACCCTCTGATTAACCCGTTAAGGTTAATCAGAGGGTAAAAGGCTTACTTAATTTTAGGATCAAGTTCGCCTGTTAAGTAACGTGCTGTCATGGCATCTAGGCTAAGTGCACGCATTTTGCTGGCGTGACCTGCCGTACCAAAGGCTTCATAACGATTGATACAAATATCCATCATGGCCGTTTGTGAAGCTTTTAGGTATTTACGTGGGTCAAACTCAGCAGGGTTTTCTGCTAAGAAGCGGCGAATCGCACCCGTTGAAGCAAGGCGTAGGTCAGTATCAATATTGACCTTACGCACACCGTACTTAATACCCTCAACAATTTCTTCTACAGGAACACCGTAGGTTTCAGGAATTTTACCGCCAAACTCATTAATAATGGCCAGCCATTCTTGTGGAACTGATGAAGAGCCATGCATAACCAAGTGGGTGTTAGGAATGCGTTCATGAATGGCTTTAATACGGTCAATCGCGAGAGTGTCGCCTGTGGGTGGCTTGGTGAACTTGTAAGCACCATGGCTAGTACCAATCGCTATAGCCAAAGCATCAACCTGAGTTTTCTTAACAAAGTCAGCCGCTTCTTCTGGATCGGTTAGCATTTGTTCCATGCTCAAGGTGCCTTCAGCGCCTATGCCATCTTCTTCGCCAGCTTGTCCAGTTTCTAAACTACCTAAACAGCCCAGTTCGCCTTCAACAGAAACACCACAAGCGTGCGCCATTTCTACCGTGCGACGGGTGACATCGACGTTGTACTCATAGCTGGTGGGTGTCTTACCGTCTTCACCTAAAGAACCGTCCATCATTACTGAGCTAAAACCTAGCTGAATGGAGCGCTGGCACACCGCAGGGCTAGTGCCGTGGTCTTGGTGCATACACACAGGAATGTGTGGCCATTCTTCAATAGCCGCTAAAATGAGGTGGCGTAAAAAAGGCGCACCGGCATAGCTACGTGCACCGGCTGAAGCTTGCACAATTACAGGTGAATCGGTGCGGTCGGCAGCTTCCATAATAGCGCGCATTTGTTCTAGGTTGTTCACGTTGAATGCTGGTACGCCATAGCCGTATTCGGCAGCGTGATCCAACATTTGGCGTAGGGTAATTAGAGCCATAATATTTTTACCTTTTATAATAAGGGTGTGTTTAATTGTTGGTGTTATTTATTAGCTGCAGCTTTTAAAGCAGCGACAGCAGGTAATTCTTTGCCTTCCACGTATTCTAAGAAAGCACCACCACCAGTAGAGATGTAGGATACTTGATCTGCAATGCCGTACTTGTCTATGGCTGCTAGGGTATCACCACCGCCAGCAATGGAGAAGCCAGCGCTTTCGGCAATGGCCTTAGCAAGCACTTGAGTACCGCTGCTAAACTGCTGAATTTCAAAAACACCCACAGGGCCATTCCACAAAATAGTGCCAGCCTCTTTTAGCAATAAAGCTAAGGCAGAAGCAGAATCTGGGCCAATATCTAAAATCATCTCGTCTTCGGCAACCTCTGCTACTTGCTTAATGGTTGCTTCTGCCGTTTCAGAAAACGCTTTAGCTACTACCACATCGGTAGGTAAAGGAATGTTTACCTGCGTCATTAACTGCTTAGCTGTATCAACCAAATCAGCTTCGTATAAAGATTTACCAACAGGGAAGCCAGCCGCAGCTAAGAAGGTATTGGCGATACCACCACCCACAATTATTTGATCACACTTTTCAGATAAAGCATTAAGTACTTCAAGCTTGGTAGACACCTTAGAGCCACCCACTATAGCCACCAGTGGTTTGGCTGGCTGAGCAAGGGCTTTTTCTAGTGCGTCTAATTCAGCAGCTAATAAAGGGCCAGCGCAAGCAATCGGAGCAAAACGAGCTACGCCGTGGGTTGAAGCTTGGGCACGGTGCGCAGTACCAAAAGCATCCATCACAAACACATCGCAAAGGGCGGCATAAGCTTTAGATAAATCGTCTTGGTCTTTTTTCTCGCCTTTATTAAAGCGTACGTTTTCTAAAAGCACCACTTCGCCCGCTGCCACTTCCACGCCTGTTAGGTAATCTTTAACCAACTTAACCGGCTGGCCTAATAAGCCGCTTAGGTGTTCAGCTACTGGTGCTAAAGAGCTGGCTTCATCGTAAACACCTTCTTCTGGGCGGCCTAGGTGCGACATAAGCATGACTTTAGCACCGGCTTTAATGGCTAGCTGAAGGGTGGGTAGGCTGGCACGAATACGAGCATCGGAAGATACTTTGCCATCTTTAATGGGTACGTTTAAATCTTCACGAATAAGTACTCGCTTACCCGCTAGGTTTAAATCGGTCATTTTAATTACTTGCATGTATAGTCCTCATATTTATAACGGGTTGAGTCATTATTTTTTGGTGTTTTTTTCAAGTGCTAGCCAATGGATTGCTATATCTAACATGCGGTTAGCAAAGCCCCATTCGTTATCAAACCAACATAAAAGCTTAACTAAACGCTTGCCTGCTACGTGGGTTTGGGTGGCATCAATAATGCTAGAGCGGGGGTCATGGTTAAAATCGACCGAGGCATTAGGTTCTTCTGTATAGCCCATAATGCCTTGCAAAGCGCCTTCGCTGGCATTACGCAAAAGCTGGTTTATCTCTGCCACAGTGGTATCGCGCTGCACACAAAGGGTTAAGTCCATAGCAGAAACGTTAAGGGTAGGAACTCGTAAGTGGGTACTGGCTATGCGCCCTTCTAAATGCGGCAGTAAACGATAAATACCTTTAGCTAAACCTGTTTCAACCGGAATAATAGAAGCCATAGCCGAGCGGGTTAAGCGCAGATCATTTTTATTGTAAGCATCGCTTACTGGCTGGTCGTTCATCACCGAATGGATGGTTGTGGTGGTAGCGTGTTCTATTCCAAAATTTTCATCGAGTAATTTAAGTAGGGGAATAACACAGTTGGTAGTACAAGAAGCGGCTGAAACAATGCGCATGTCAGGGGTTAGCTGATCAAGATTCACACCACGAACAATTGTAGCATCCACATCGGCTTCAGCAGGGTGAGAAAAAAGTAGGCGTTTAGCACCAGCCTCTAAGTGTAATTCAGCAGTAGCACGGTCTTTAAAACTGCCCGTGCATTCAAGCAGTAAATCAATATTTAAGTCTGCCCAAGGCAAGCCCTCGGGAGTGGCGCTACACAAAACACTAATGGGGTGGTTATCTATCCATAGCTGTTCATTACGTGTTTCTACCTTGCCAGGAAAGCGGCCATGAATGGTATCGTAGCGAGTTAGGTAAGCTAGGGTGTCTAAATCTGAAAGCTCGTTAAGTGCCACTAAGTCTAAGGCACGGCAGTCTTCACGCTCAGCCCAGGCGCGGAGGATACATTGCCCAATACGTCCATATCCATTAATGGCAAGCCTAGGTTTCATTGGTTTGGTGATTACCTTAATTGTAAATGGTTGGCTATTTTCACGTATTCAGCTAAAAGGCGCAAATTTCAGTGTTCTTTTTTAAGGTGTATAAACTTCACAGCGATTACGGCCTAACCTTTTTGCTTGATAAAGCGCCTCATCAGCTTGATTAAGTACTTCATCGCTTGAACCACCCTTGGCTGAGAGAGTTGCTATGCCGATAGACACTTGTATTGAACCAACAGGGTCTATCTGCGTTTGGGCAACCAGTTTACGTAACCTTTCAGCTATAGCCTGTGCGCTAGAGGTGGTCGTGTTTGGCAGAATTAATAAAAACTCCTCACCACCTGTTCTAGCTACTAGGTCTTCTTCTCTTGAGATTTGGCGCATCATTTTGGTTAGTTCAATTAAAGCCTTATCGCCAGCAGCATGACCAAAGGTGTCGTTAACTTTTTTGAAGTGGTCAATGTCAACAGCCAGTACAGAAAAAGGAATACCTTTTTGTTCTAGCTGTTTAAGTAATAACTGCAGGCTGCGTCGGTTAAAAACACCGGTTAAAGGATCTGTTGCAGCATCTTCTTTTAACTGACTTATTTGAGTGTTCAGTAAGCCTAACCCTTTTAACATGGCTTGCTTTAACTCTTTGCTTTCAAAATACCAAGACTCAACCTTGGCTAAGTTGGAGTGTGCGCTAGGTGAATCCATTTCTTTAGCTGTGGTTGCTAGCTGGCGCAAAGGGCGAGAAATGTAGTTAGCCAGTAGCCAAATAATAAAAAAAGTAAATAATGCTAGGGGCAAAGTACGATAAACCACTCGCTTCATTAAATCGTCTAGCGAACTCAGTGTGGCGGCAACAGGACGCTGAGCAACAACACCCCAGTTGGTGGTTGTAATGGGTGAGAAACCAGCTAACATTTCAACACCTAAACTATTGGTTACTTGTGCTGACCCGCTGATGTTTTTAATAACACTATTTATAGCTTCATTGTTTTCAATATAAGAGCCAACACGTTTTGGGTTGGGGTGATAAATAATTTGTTTGTTTTGATCTACAACATAAATGTAAGAGCCATCTCGGTGGAAGTGTTTTCCAAGCAGGTCATTAAGGATACTTTTTTCTTTTAAATAAATAGTACCACCAACATAGCCCAAGTAATTGCCCGATGCGTCAAAGATGGGGGAAGAAATAAGAACCAGTAAATTGCCAACCGTTGAAAGGTAGGGTGTGCTAACTAGCGGTTTTTTTGCTGCTAGAGTTTCTAATACACCAGCCGATACAAGCTTGCCACCTAAAATACCGAGCGTGTTAGGTGATGCGGCTAAGGCAATGCCTTCTTTATTAACGATAGCAACCGAATTAAAGCTTGATGTTTGTTGGTGTAGGCGCTCAGCTTCAGCCGTTAATAAGCTTTGGTTGTCTAGGTTTTTTTCTACAATTTTAGCGGTGTAGGCAAGTTGTTGCAGTGTTGCTTCAATAAAGTTGTTGGTAGCGGCTGCAAGTTTTTGCGTGTAGGCATGATTAGTTTCAAGTGTATGTTTTAAAAGTTGGTTTCTTTGCACCTGATAATTAGCAAAAAAGCCATTGGCAAGGGTAATAAAGGTAACAAAAAATGCCAGTAAAATAATTAGGTTTTTTAAATTAATTAAACGGAAGTGTGTAGATGTCAGTGGCATGGTTAGTCTATCCTTAAAAGCACTGTATTTTAGTATTTTACAGATTTTTTATCTTCTAGTCTAACCAGCCTATTAATAATAAAATAATTAGCTAATTATTGTGCAGTCACACCGCCATCAGCAACAAACTCAGCACCTGTTGAATAACTGGAATCATCAGAAGCTAAAAATAAAACCAAGTTAGAAATTTCTTCTGGTTTGGCTATACGGCGTAAAGGAATTTGTTTGGCAAATTCTTCTACTGCTGCCTTGGTGTCACCCTGCATTATCATAGGGGTTTCAATAACGCCTGGGTGAACCGAGTTAACCCTTATACCTAAAGGCGATAGCTCTAAAGCGGCTGCTTTAGTCATACCGCGTACAGCAAACTTGGTGTCGGTGTAACCTATAGCGCCACCCACTAAACCATTAATGGATGAAATGTTAACAATAGAACCGTTTTTAGCTTTTTTCATGGAAGAAACAACAGCTTTTATACCTAAAAACACTGAAACTTGGTTGATATCAACAATACGGCGGTAATCTTCTAAAGAGGTATCAGCTAAAGGTTTGGCCATAGTAATACCGGCATTGTTAACTAAAATATTAACAGGCCCAAAGTTTTTTTCTGCGGCTTCAATAACTTTTTTCCAGTCATCTTCACTGGTGACATTCTGTTTTACAAACAATGCCTTGCTACCTAGCTCATTAGCCAGTGCTTGGCCTTTCTCTTCATTTAAATCGGTTAAAACAACCTTGGCACCTTCGGCAATAAATAAGCGAGCATGAGCAGCACCCATACCTTGAGCAGCACCAGTAATGATGGCAACTTTGTTTTTTAAACGCGACATGATGGTTTCCTTTTAATGTAAGAAATTAATGAGTTAAAACAACTGTAAGTAGGGTTGGTCTAAAGCAAACTGCTGTTCATTTAATATTGAAATTTGTTCATTCCAATAATGCTCTGTACCAAACCAAGGAAAGCTATACGGAAAGGCTGGGTCTTTCCAACGCCTAGCTAGCCAAGCACTGTAGTGCAAAATTCTAAGTGTGCGTAATCCTTCAATTAGCGGCAATTCGCTTGGTGAAAAATCATAAAACTCGTTGTAGCCACTTATTAATTCAGAAAGCTGTAGGGTTTGTTCTTGACGATCACCTGTCAGCATCATCCACAAGTCTTGTACTGCTGGACCTTTGCGGCAATCATCTAAATCTACAATAAAAAAGCTAGCATCACGACAAAGCAGGTTACCAGGGTGACAATCACCATGAATACGAAGGGAGGTGTAGGGGTTTTCAGCAAAGAGGGTGGCGAGAGTTTTTAATAGGTCTTCTACTAGAGCTTCCCATCTAGCTGCTAGGCTTTTGGGCAGGAAGTTGTTATTACGTAAAAATTCAAAGGATGCCTGACCATAGGTGGCAATATTAAGTTCTGGCCGTTCAAGAAAAGGTTTTTTAGCACCCACAGCATGTAAGCGACCGAGTAATTGCCCTAGGCGATAAAGCTGGTCTAAATCCCCCGCTTCTGGGGCACGACCACCACGGCGTTCAAATAAGCAAAAGCGAAAACCCTTGTATTCAAATAAGCTTTGGTCGTTAAATTTTATGGGGGCAACTAGGGGAATATCTAACTCAGCTAGCTCAAACGAAAGGCTGTGTTCTTCTAGAATTTGAGCATCGCTCCAGCGATTTGGGCGATAAAACTTTGCTATTAAAGGAGCTTCAGCTTCAATGCCTACTTGAAAAACACGGTTTTCATAACTATTTAGCGTGAGTACCCGCGCATCACTTATCAAGCCAAGGCTTTCTACAGCATCTAAAACAAGGTCTGGGGTAAGTTCGGCAAATGGATGTTCGTGCATAATTAGCTCCTAAAGGTGAGCCTAGTGTAGCAGCCCACGAACTAACCTTGTTGCCTTTACCTTGATTAACCTGGGTAGACCTTAAATTGTTTACAAAGACTGTTTAACACCTGGGTAGTGTTTTGCACATTTTGGCTAGCAATCAATGTTTGTGATGCTTGAGCTGCATTGCACTCAGCTAAACGGGCGATTCCTTCAATAGTTTCAGCAACTTCTTTGGCTGCCAAAGCCTGCTCTTGAAGAATGGCCTGAATATCTAGGGTGGTTTGAACAACCTTGCTGGTTTCTGTTTCTATTGCTGCAACTGACTGGCCAGCACGCTCTGCTTTACTAACGCCTTCATCTACCTGCAAAACACTGGCTTCCATTTCTGTTACGGCTTCTTCTGTACGTTTTTGAATTTGAGTTACCATGTCAGAAATTTCAACAGTCGAATTAGCGGTTCGTTCGGCTAGGTTACGCACTTCATCTGCTACAACTGCAAAACCTCGCCCATGTTCACCAGCACGAGCTGCTTCTATGGCAGCATTTAAAGCTAATAAATTGGTTTGTTCAGCAATTTCACGAATGGTAGAGACAATTTTTCCGATATTGCCTGATAAATGTTCTAAGTCTTGCAGTTTAGCTGATGCGTTATTAACCACACCGGCAATAGCGCTAATTTCCTTGGTGCTTGCATAAACAGCTTCGGCTCCGGCCTTAGATACTTCACCCGCTTTATTAGAAGCAGCATGAGCAGCTGTAGCGCTTTCTCCTATTTGATCAACCGATGCGCTTAACTCTTCTAGGGCTGCTGCCATACTAGCGGATGAGCTAGATTGAGAGGCTGCACCTTCAGATGTTGCTTTGCTGGCAGCCAACATTTCAGTAGCAGATGTATCGAGTGATTTAGTTGACTGGTTCATTTGAAAAGCAACCTCTAGCAGATGGTTGCGCATGATTTGAACGGCATTAAAAACACCGCCTATTTCATCTGCTTTACCCATGGGCGCAGGGCCAACCAGGTTGCCTGAACCTATTTCTAAGGCAACAGTTTTTAAATAGTTAATTCTGCGTGTTTGCTCACGCATAACAAAGTAGAGCCACATAAAAGCAATACCGCCAATCACCAAAATACCTGAGACTATAGGTAGCATGATTTTATGGGTAGCAGAATCATTAATATAAAAATGCCAGCCTAAAAGCATTCCTAGCGTAGCTAAAAGGAAGAAAAACATAGGGAGCATGGCGGTAGGTGTTAAATTAATGCCCTGGTAAAAATGTGAAAACCGAGAGTAAAGCCCACTTAAATGATAGCCACCAGAAAGCTTGTCGGAACTACCTGCTTGCATACGAGCATACAAAGCGGCAGCTTGAGAAACTTCGGCTTGGGTGGGTTTTAAGCGAACGCTCATATAACCACCATTAGGCAGAGGTGTGGCGGTTGCTTTTACCCAATAATGATCACCGTTAGCGCGGCGATTTTTAACTATTCCCTGCCAAGCTCGCCCACTTTTAAGTGTTGCCCACATATCACGAAAGGCTTCTCTGGGCATATCAGGGTGACGAATAATATTGTGTGGCTGACCTAGAAGTTCAGCTCGTGAAAAACCGGCATATTCTACAAACTTATCATTCACATAGGTTATGTTTCCTGCGGCATCAGTATGAGAAATAATGGCGCAATCAGAACGGACAACATATTCTTTTTGAGTGACGGGTTGATTGTTTTTCACCGCAGGAAACCTCCAGGCTATTTATTATTTTTAGGCTGTTTAGCCTTATGAAAAGGTTTGATTTTAGAGTTAAAGCTAAAAGGGTTTGCCATGCTAGAGCTTGCCTCTTGGTTGTTTGTTGACTTATGTCATAAAAATGCACTTGAATTATTTTATCTTCTAAATATGACAGTTTGATGTTGTGTTAGGTGTGAAAACGGGGGCTAAATTTATTTAGTTAACGGAAATTCTTGCTGTAAATAATTAAGCTCAGGTCTATGTTGCCAAGCAATGGCTTCTACCAGTTTCTCACCTTTAGGTAGCAAGTGAATTTCCATGCAGCGTTTATCCGTGGCGGAAACACGCCTTTCAACTAAACCTAATTCACTCGAGCGATCAATTAACATAACGGTTGCATGGTGTTTAGATTGTAGCTTTTCTGCTAGCTCACTAATGGTTGCCCATTCTCTAGATTCAAAACCCTTTAAGTGTAGAAGTAATAAATACTGCAAAGAAGTTAAGCCATGGCTTTTACAGATCTCTTCGCTGCTTCGCTGAAAAGCTCTAAGTCGATAGCGAAAATCAGATAGTTTTTTAAAATCCTGTTTGCTTAATTGGGTCATTTTTTTACCTGTTGATTAAAAACGCCTTGCCAGCCTTGGAAAACTAGACTATAAAATAAGTATCATGCCGTGATACTTGTGGAGGTCGTTATGAATATTTCAATGCTTTTTGGCTTACCTTTTTCAACTAAGGGTTGGTCAGAATTACAGTTAAGAAACTTATCTATACCTCAACTTGCTTGGTTGTTGGTATTGCCTATGTCTTTTGTACCCCCGGTGCTTATCTATTATGCAGGTACCCATTATGGTGATAGCTTTTTACCTGGTTTTGCTAGTAAAGACTGGCACTTTATAACCACTACCTTGTTTTTGGCTGAGTTGCTTACCTTCTTTGTTATGGGTTGGTTAATTCACTCAGTTTTAGAGGGGCATGGTTTAACAGTTAGCTATCAAGACACTTACCTTTTAGCAGCCATTGCGCCCTTGCCTTTGTGGATTTCATCCTTTGCTTTACTGGTGCCGATTTTGCTATTTAATGTCTTGGTGGTGGGCTTGGCACTTGTCTTATCGATTATCTTGGTTTACCAAGGCTGTAAGTCTTTAAGTAAAGAATCAGGGGATATTACCGTAA
>Ga0265295_1006109_pt1 | contig 14773 bp, 17 predicted proteins | sample Munlansysbiofilm_FD_192503 | JGI IMG/M metagenome (GOLD analysis project Ga0265295, IMG submission 192503) | Leachate microbial communities from a municipal landfill in Southern Ontario, Canada - Methane capture system biofilm | ecosystem: Engineered > Solid waste > Landfill > Unclassified ... | reverse complement strand
AATATTACATTTTCAGACTATGGAGTTTAGTGCATTTTGGAATTACGGATGACAGGGTGGACTATACGAAAAGTTTAATAGACTGTCTTGCTGGTGTTGTCCTTTTCAAAGGCTAGGGGAATTAGAAGTATTATACAGGGATTTTCCAGATTATTGGAAGAAACTGAAAGAATACGACAGCAAAGCTTTTAACACTTTCAGATATGATTATTCTTTACAGGAACTTGAGATAAAATTTTTATATCCAGAACTTTTTAAAACTTTAAGGAAACTACAGAGGAAATACTGTGATTAAAATAAAGGATAACCAATAGAACCAATAAAACTTAAAACTACCAGCACAGGACTTTTTGAAGTGCTGGAAGATTACACATGGGAAAGCATTACTGTACCTAAAGGTTTTGTTACAGACCTTGACAGTGTTCCAAGAATACCTTTTATTTATGCTTTGGCTAAAGGAAGAGCAAGAGTGTCAGCAATCATACATGATTATCTTTGTGTCTACAGCAATCTTCCGCAGGCTGATGTAGACAAGATATTTCTTAAAGCTATGAAAGCTGAAGGTTTAGGTAAATTTTACAGAAGTTTAATATTTACTGCTGTAAGGTGCTATCAGGTTACTTTAGGAAAGCTTTAAGTTTGTCTACATTTTGTCTACACTTTGTCTACAGGGTAAGGGTGTAGACAACACATATTGACATAAAACAAAAAACCCCTTATAGTGGCTGAAAGTCAAGCTACAAGGGGTTTTTCAGTGGCTGAGGGACAGGGATTCGAACCCCGATAAGCGGAGTCAGAGTCCGCCGTCTTACCGTTAGACCATCCCTCAGGAAGTGAAAAAACTTTTAGCTTTATATGAAAATAATGTCAAGAATTTTTTAGCACTTGTTTCCATTAATCCACATAATTGCCTTTTCAATTCTTTCAATTGCCTTATCTTTACCTGTAAGATCAAGAGTTTCATGTATCCCTGCACCTTGGGCTGTGCCTGTAAGTGCAACCCGAAGGGGTTTGGCAAGCTTAGGAAACTTTATTTCATGATCAGCCAAAACCTGATTAAAGGCAGCGTCAATTTCATCGTGTGTAAAATCTTTTATTGCTCCTAATTTATCTGCAAAACTTTTTAATATTTCCTTTGATGACTCCTTCAGGTTATCTTTGGCTGCTTTTTCTGAGTATTCAAATTCATCTGTAAAATAAACTTTGATTGAGTCTTCAAGTTCGATAAGTGTTTTTGCCCTTGATTTGTAAACATTTACCGCAAGTTTAAGTTTGTCTGAAACAGGAATTTTTGACTGGCTAGAAATTATCCTGCACAGAAAATCATCATCAGAATTTTGCATGTGTTCTGCATTTATACTGAGCATTTTTTCAGGATCAAAAACCCCTGGTGATCTTCCTATGTTTTCTAGGGAAAATTTTTCAATCAACTCTTTTCTTGTAAAAAATTCCTGATCACCATATGACCACCCAAGCCGTACAATATAATTTATTACCGCATCAGGAAGGTACCCGAGCTTTTTGTATTCAAGTATGCTCATTGCACCGTGTCTCTTGCTCAGTCTTTTTTTGTCAGAGCCAAGAACCATTGGGACATGACCAAATTCAGGAACTTTTTCTCCAAGAGCTTCATATATAATAATTTGTTTTGGAGTGTTGCTTACATGATCATCACCTCGAATAACAGGGCTTACTCCCATTGTAAGGTCATCTATTGTAACAGCAAAATTATAGGTAAAAGTACCGTCGCTTCTTTGGATAACAAAATCATCGAGCTCTTCATAGGGAACTGCAATATTTCCTTTTATTACATCCTTTATTATGCATGTTCCGGAAAGTGGTGCTTTAATTCGTAAAACAGCACCTTCGGTTTTTTTTAGACCTTTTTCTCTGCATCTGCCGTCATATTTTGGCTTTCTTCCTTCAGCCTTTGCCTTTTCTCTCATTGCTTCAACTTCTTCCTGGGTGCAGGTGCAATAATAGGCAAGACCTTTTTCAATTAGAATATCTGCATATTTCTGATAAACATCAGATCTTTTGGTCTGATAAAAGGGGCCTTCATCATAATCAAGACCAAGCCATTCCATTGCTTCAAGAATTTCTTCTTCTGATTCTTTTGTGGAGCGTTCCTGGTCAGTATCTTCAAATCTTAAAATGAATTTTCCTTTTTTTGCTCTTGCGTAAAGCCAGTTGAAAACCGCTGTTCTTGCTCCGCCGACATGGAGTGATCCTGTGGGGCTTGGTGGAAATCTTGTGATTATTGTATTGTCCATAAATTGTCCTGATAATTAATGTTTCTATAAAATACAAACGATTTTTTTAACATTATATAGTGTTAATATGCAAGTTGAAATAAAGCTAAGGGGCATATTCTGCCCCTTTTGATTAAATTCTGTTTTTTTCCCTGTATAAGATAATGTCGTCAACTGTAAGAACCGGAATATTGTTTTTCAGGCCAAAATCAATAATATCAGGGGTTCTTGCCATTGTTCCGTCGGGATTTGTAACTTCGCACAACACTCCAAAAGGTTTAAGGCCAGCAAGCCTGCATAGATCAACAGTTGCTTCAGTGTGTCCCTGTCTTTCAAGTACACCCCCTTTTTTTGCTTTTAGAGGGAAAATGTGGCCTGGTCTTTTTAGGTCGTTTGGTTTTGCATTGTCTTTAATTGCTGTTTTGATTGTTGTGACTCTGTCAGCAGCGGACACTCCGGTTGTAACACCTTCTGCAGCTTCTATTGAAACTGTGAATGCTGTCTGGAATCTGCTTGAGTTATTTTCAACCATCATTGGGATTTCAAGAGCCTTAATTTTTTCATTTGTCAGGCAAAGACAGACAATACCGCTGCATTCTCTTATCAGCATTGCCATTTGTGAGTTGTTAAGATGCTCAGCTGAAAAAATGAGATCTCCTTCATTCTCTCTGTTTTCATTGTCTGTAACGAGGACTCCGTTTCCGTTTGAAAGTGATTTCAATCCGTTTTCGACTCTTTCATAAGGACTTCCAAATTTAGATAATAGTGTCTGATTCATGGTTTAACTCCTTGATAATAAAATAATTTTCATGAATCAGGGCAATAAAGAAGGGGTGCCAGATATAATTCAGGCATAATTAAATGCATTTAGCATAAATAATTTCATCCTCTTCCATCCGGACTTTAACCGTCGGCTTCGGAATTTCACCGAATCTGCTTGACCCTCAAAGACATGCTTGAGGCGCTCGCGGGCTTTCTTTAAATTTTTTATTTAGCTGCTGAGTGAAAACGGTTTTTTTGTCCATTTTAAAGTCAGATTCAAAAATTAAACTTTAAAATATTTAATGTATCCTAAAGGTTAAATTTTTCATCTTTCTTGAATTGAACAAAAATTCTCGCTTTCGGCCAATTACTATTTAAAGTTTACCGCCGGTAGGGAATTCCACCCTGCCCTGAGAATATGTTAGAAGATTTATGCCTTATAGCTTGAAGATGTCAATAAATTTATTTTTCAAAAAGGCTTAGTAATATTTTTTTAAAAAAAAAGTGGAAATAATCAGTAAATCTGATAATGAGATAGGCTGCTGAATATGAGCATAATTTAAAATTAAGCATAATGGGCTTGTAAGTATCTGTTTATTATGATAACTTAGTTTGGATTTTATTAAGAGAATTGTAGCTGACCGAAAAAATAGTTCGGCCATAAATATTAAAACAATGCAGTAAAGTTTACAGGAGTCAATAATGGCAGTTCCAAAGAGGAAAACATCAAAATCACGCAGAGATAAGCGTCGTACCCATTTAAAAGAAAAAATTGTATCACCAAGCCTTCAGGTTTGTCCTGAATGCGGTGAACCAAAGCGTTCTCATGCAGCCTGTCCTGGATGTGGCATGTATAAAGGTCGCCTTGTGATCGGTGCTAAAGAAGAAGTTTGATTTTTTATCACCCGTTATAATGCAGTTTGGTCTCGGCTTATTTAAAAAAAAGAGGTGGAAAATGTCTATGCAGGATAAACTTAAATCCATCATTGCAGAAAAACTTGAAGTAGATATTGAAAAAGTTGTTCCCGAAGCATCGTTTATAAACGATCTTGGTGCAGATTCACTTAAAATTGTCGAACTTATGATGAGCCTTGAGGATGAGTTTGATATTGAGATACCCGATGAAGATGCAGAAAATCTTCTTACAGTGAAAGATGCTCTGGAATATCTGGAAAAAATTTCATAAAATTAAATGCTTAAAACTCCCTTTCATAAGGTTGCCATTACAGGTGTAGGTGTTGTTTCACCTGTTGGAATCGGCAGAAAGGAGTTCTTTGACTCCCTTGCTGCTGGAAAATCAGGTGTTGGATTGATAACAAGATTTGATACTTGTGGTTTTCCCTTCAAGGTTGCCGGCGAAGTTAAAAAATTTTCCAGGGAAGATTATTTCGATAAAAAAGAATCGAACAATCTTCCCTTGTATATTTTATATGCTGTTGCAGCCGGAAAACTTGCTCTTTATGATGCAGGTTTAGATCCTGGCTATTATGAAACAAGACGCATAGGCATATTCGGAGGCAATGGTGCAGGCGGTTTTGATGTGGCTGAGCAGGCTGTGGAAAGAAGGATTCTCAAAAATACATCAAAGCTGAGTCCTTATTTTGTTCCCCATTTTCTGCCCAATATGGCCGTTGGAACCATGAGTATTTATCTTGGCATTAAAGGTCCTGTTCTTACATGCACAAGTGCTTGTGCAGCAGGTGCAAATGCAATTGGTGAAGCTTATTTGCGTATAAAATACGGAGAAATGGACTGCTGTATCGCCGGCGGAACAGAATCGGTTATTACACCGGTATTTTTATCAGGACTTAATTCAATGAAGGCTCTTTCAAAAAATAAAGATCCAAAAACAGCTTCAAGACCCTTTGACAGGGAAAGGGATGGTTTCGTACCAGCTGAGGGAAGTGCTTTTCTTGTATTGGAAAATATGAATAAAGCTCTTGAAAGAGGCGTGAAACCTTTAGCTGAAATTTTAGGATACAGTGTTCTAAGTGAAGGCTATCACATTGCTGCACCTGAGCCTGAAGGAAAAGGGATGGCCGCTGTAATGGAAGCTGCACTGGAATCATGCAGGCTTAAACCTGATAAAATCGATTATATCAATGCCCATGGAACCTCAACAGTCTTAAATGATAAATATGAAACAACCGCAGTAAAAAAAGTATTTGGTTCCCATTCAAAAAAAATTCATATTTCTTCAACTAAATCAATGACAGGCCATCTACTTGGTGCAGCAGGTGCACTTGAAGCTGCCGCCTGTGTTTTAAGCCTTGAAAACCAAATTGTTTTTCCCACAATAAATCTTAATAATCCAGATCCAGATTGTGATCTTGATTATGTCCCAAATAAAAGCAAAAAAGCGAAATTAGATTATGTCATGTCCAATTCATTTGGATTTGGGGGTATAAATACTTGTCTTATTTTCAAAAAATACAGTTAATATTTTGGAGAAAAAATGAAAGAAACAATTATCATAGGCTGTGATCATGCTGCATATGAATTAAAGGATAAAATAGTTAATTTTCTTGAAAAAAAAGGAATCAAGGTAAAAGATATAGGTACCTTTTCCAATGATTCTGTGAATTACCCTGATTATGCTGACCAGGTTGCAAAATCTGTTGAAAAAAAAGAGTGTGACCGAGGAATTTTACTTTGTGGAACCGGTCTTGGAATGTCAATGGCTGCAAACAGGCATAAGGGAATAAGGGCTGCACTTTGCAATGATATTTTTTCTGCAAAAATGAGCAGGCTGCACAATAATTCTAATGTTTTAGTTATGGGTGGAAGAGTAGTTGGAGATATTCTTGCAATGGAAATCGTTGATACCTGGCTTGAAACTGAATTTGAAGGCGGAAGACATCAAAAGCGTCTTGATTTGTTCTGATTTTGTAGTAAGTGATTAAAATAAATTTTTTTATTGTTCTGAAAAAATAAATTATATGATTTTTTAATATTAGGAGGCACCGGTGAATCTTGAAACAATTGGAAAAACAGATCCTGAAATTTTTGAGGCTATAAATAAAGAAACAAAAAGACAAACAGAAAATCTTGAGCTTATTGCATCAGAAAATATTGTAAGCAGTGCTGTCATGGAAGCACAAGGCTGCATAATGACAAACAAGTATGCAGAAGGTTATCCTTCCAAGAGATATTATGGCGGATGTGAGTTTGTGGATGTTGCTGAAGATCTTGCAATTAAAAGAGCAAAAGAGCTTTTTAATGCAGCCTATGCAAATGTTCAGCCTCATTCAGGTTCTCAGGCAAACATGGGTGCTTTTTTTGGTTTTCTTGAACCAGGAGACAAGGTTCTTGGAATGGATCTTTCCCACGGAGGTCATCTTACCCACGGAAGCGGAGTCAATTTTTCAGGCAGGCTTTTTAATTTTTCCCATTATGGGGTTTCAAAAGAAACAGGTGCAATTGACTATGACGAGCTTGAAAAAACTGCAAAAGAAGCAAGACCAAAAATGATAATTGCAGGCGGAAGTGCTTATCCAAGAATTCTTGATTTTGAAAGATTTGCTAAAATTGCAAAAACAGTTGATGCATTTCTTCTTGTAGATATGGCACATATTGCAGGTCTTGTTGCCGCAGGACTTCATCCTTCTCCAATTCCACATGCAACTGTTACAACATCAACTACCCATAAAACTTTAAGAGGCCCAAGGGGCGGTCTTATACTTTCAGGAGAAGATCTTACAGGAGTTATTAACAAGCAGATTTTTCCTGGAATTCAGGGCGGTCCTCTAATGCATGTAATTGCTGCAAAAGCTGTTGCTTTTAAAGAAGCATTGTCTCCAGAATTTAAAATTTATCAGCAGCAGATTATAAATAATGCAAAAGTGCTTGCTGATACTTTAAAGCAAAACGGGCTTGACCTTGTTTCAGGCGGTACAGACAATCATCTTATTCTGATTGATCTTACAAACAAGGGAGTAACAGGAAAAGATGCTGAAGCTGCTCTTGGAAGAGCGAATATAACAGTAAATAAAAATACAGTTCCTTTTGAAACAAGAAGTCCTTTTGTAACAAGCGGAATAAGAATAGGAACTCCAGCCCTTACAACCAGGGGAATGAAGGAAAAAGAAATGGAAATCATAGGACAGTGGATATCTGATATTATTGGTAATTTCGAAAATGAAAAATACATTTCAGAAATTGGGGCCAAGGTAAAAGAGCTGGCTTTGGGTTTTCCTCTTTTTATGAAATAAAATGGAGAGCAGAAATGGATGAAAGACCTTCATGGGATGAGTATTTCATAGGTATTACAGAGCTTGTTTCAAAAAGATCTACCTGTTTAAGGAGAAAAGTAGGTGCTGTTATAGTAAAAAACAGACATATTCTTGCAACAGGTTACAATGGTGCTCCATCAGGAATAAGGCATTGCAGCGAAACAGGATGTTTAAGGGAAAAACTCAATGTCCCTTCGGGAGAAAGACATGAACTCTGTCGTGGAACCCATGCAGAACAAAATGCTATAGTTCAGGCTGCAAAGCATGGCATTTCAATAGATGGTGCAGATATTTATGTAAATACAAAACCATGCTCCATTTGCTCGAAAATGATAATAAATGCAGGAATAAAAAGAGTTTGCTACCTTGGGGACTATTCAGATGAAATGTCTGAAGAAATGCTTGCTGAGGCAGGAATTGAAACTGTAAGGTTTAATCCTTCAGGAGAAAAAAAATGAAGTGTCCTTTTTGCGGTGAAACAGAAGACAAGGTAATAGATTCAAGGCTTTCAAAGGACAGCTGTTCCATCAGAAGAAGGCGGGAGTGTCTTTCATGCCAAGGAAGATTCACAACCTATGAAAAAATTGAAGAGCTTCCATTGATGATAGTAAAAAAAGATGGAAGAAGGGAAGAGTTCCTCCGTGAAAAATTAAGATCTGGAATTTTAAAGGCTTGTGAAAAAAGAAGTGTAAGTATGGATACCATTGAGGCCTTTATTGATGATCTTGAAAGAGAATTAAAGGAAAGCGAGTCAAGGGAGTTCCTAACAGGGCTTATTGGTGAAAAAGTAATGGAAAAACTCCATGAAATTGATGAAGTTGCTTATGTAAGGTTTGCATCTGTTTACAGGGAATTTAAGGATGTAAATGATTTTGTAAATGAACTTAGGCAGTTTCTTATGCCAAATCAATCTTAGATAATATGGTATTTTAATGTTTGATAAAAAAGATGAGCAATATATGTCGCTTGCCCTTGATCTTGCATCAAAGGGCAGAGGATTTACAAAAACAAATCCAATGGTTGGTGCTGTTTGCGTAAAAAACGGAGAAATAATTGGAAAAGGTTATCATAAAGAATATGGAAAAGCCCATGCAGAAGTAAATGCATTAGATGATGCCGGAGAAAACGCAAAGGATTCAACTCTTTATGTAACCTTAGAACCATGCAGTCACTATGGTAAAACTCCGCCTTGTACTGAAAAAATTTTAAAAAGCAGGGTAAAAAAAGTTGTAACAGCAATGGAAGATCCAAATCCTAAAGTAAACGGCGGAGGCAATGCTTTTTTAAGGGCAAACGGGGTTGAAGTTGTTACAGGTGTTCTTGAAGAAAAGGCAAGAGCTTTAAACCTCCCTTTTATTAAATTTATAACTCAAAAAATTCCATATACAGTTTTAAAACTTGCAATGACTTTAGATGGTAGAATCGCTACAAAAACAGGCGATTCAAAGTGGATTACAAATGAAAGGTCAAGAGAATGGTCACACTGCTTAAGGCAGCAGTGTGAGGCTGTACTTGTTGGAAGAAAAACTGTTGAGGCAGATGATCCTTCATTAAATACAAGACTTGAAGGATTAAGATGTTCTGATCCATTAAAAATTGTAACAGATTCATATTTAAGCCTTGATCTAGAATCAGGTTTCAAAATTTTTTCAGAGAATATGAAAAAAAATACCATTGTTGCATGTGTAAAAGACTGTGATCCTGTAAGAATTGAAAAATTTAAGAATTCTGGAATAGAAATTATTCAGGTTGAAAAAGATAAAAATTCAAGAGTTGATCTTTCAAGTCTTTTAATCGAGCTTGGAAAAAGAAACATTTCAAGCCTTATGATTGAAGGTGGCTCACTGGTAGCAGGTTCATTTTTAAATGCCGGGCTTGTAGATCAGATTGCTTTTTTTTATGGTTCAAAAATTATTGGATGTTCAAATGCATTTGAAGGAATTTCAGGAAATGGCCCTGAAAAAATGTCTGATGCATTAAAAATAATCAGTACTAAAGTCTCTGCCTTTGAAGATGATATTTTAATTGAAGGAAGAACAGATTCTGATTTGGGTCTTTATAAAAAACTTCTTTGGCCGGTTTTTTATTGAAACTTTTAAAAAAGTGATGATATTAGCTGATAAACACTTTTTAAGGATTGGATTTAATTAATAATGTTCACAGGAATAATAGAAGGTTTTGGAACAATAAGGTCTCTTTCAGATTCAGGCGAAGGCAAAAGAATGGCAATAGAAGCAGGATTTGACCTTGTAGGCACAAAAATTGGAGATAGTATAGCTGTCAATGGAGGGTGTCTTACAGCTGTTAAAATAAATGGAAGAGTTTTTGGTGTTGATATAAGCCCTGAAACAATAGACAAATCTACCTTTAAAGATGCAAAACCCGGGCAGAAAGTAAATCTTGAGAGAGCATTAAAGCTTTCTGACCGTATAGACGGGCATATTGTCACTGGCCATATTGACGGAGTAGGTGAAATTTCATCTGTTGAAGAAAGAAGTAATGCCATAATAATAAAGATTAAAGCTCCTTCAAATATAATGAAATATGTAATTGAAAAGGGATCAATAGCTGTAGATGGAACAAGTCTCACAATTAACTCAGTTGGAGACGACTTTTTTTCTCTAGCAATTATTCCGCACACAAAAGGGCTTTCAACCATAGGCTCAAGGAAAAGTGGAGATAAAGTAAACCTTGAAGCAGATGTGATTGGGAAATATATTGAAAAACTTATTACAGGAAAAAATTCAGTTTCACATGAAAAAGAAGGTGGAGTTTCCATTGATTTTTTGAGAAGCAATGGATTCCTGTAGGAAAAAGCGGGGTTAAGAAAATGCCAAGAATAAGTATTGAGCAGGCCATTGAAGATATTAAAGCTGGTAAAATGGTAATTTTGACAGATGATGAAGATCGTGAAAACGAAGGTGATTTAACAATTGCGTCTGAAAAAGTTACTCCTGAAGTAATAAATTTTATGGCCAAATACGGCCGTGGTCTTGTATGTATGTCTCTTACAGATGATAGATGCAGACAGCTGAAGCTTCCAATGATGGTAGATGAAAATACTTCTGCCCATGAAACTGCTTTTACAGTTTCAATTGAGGCAAGGGAAGGTGTTACAACCGGAATTTCAGCAGCAGACAGAGCAAAAACTGTCCAGACTGCAATTGCTGATGACGCAAAGCCTGATGATCTTGTAAGGCCAGGACATATTTTTCCTTTAAGAGCAAAAGAGGGCGGGGTTATTGTAAGAGCCGGCCATACTGAAGCCTCTGTTGATCTTGCAAGGCTTGCAGGGTTAAAGCCTTCAGGTGTTATTTGTGAAATAATGGATGATGACGGTTCAATGGCAAGAATGCCTTCCCTTGAAAAGTTTAGTGAAGAGCACAATATTGGTATTTGCACTATAGCAGAACTGATTTCCTACAGGCTTCATAATGAATCTTTTGTTCACAAAAGAGTTGAGGCAGTTATCCCGACAGCTTTTGCAGGAAAGTTCAGAGCTATTGTATATGAGAACGATATTGATGATTTTCAGCATATTGCAATGGTCAAAGGAGAAATAGACACTGAAAAGCCGGTGCTTGTAAGAGTTCATTCAGAATGTCTTACCGGAGATATTTTCGGATCACTGAGATGCGACTGTGGAGATCAGCTTGTAAAGTCAATGCAGCAGATAGAAAAAGAAGGTTCCGGAGTTTTTCTTTATATTAGACAGGAAGGACGCGGTATTGGTCTTGTAAACAAGCTTAAGGCCTATGTTCTTCAGGATCAGGGATATGACACAGTAGATGCAAATATCAAACTTGGATTTAAACCTGATATGCGCGATTATGGAATTGGAGCACAGATACTTGCAGATCTTGGTGTGAAAAAAATGAAGCTTATGACAAACAATCCCAAAAAAATGGTTGGACTTGAAGGATATGGACTAAGTATTGTTGAGCAGGTTCCAATTGAGATTGATCCAAATGAAATTAATCATGGCTATCTTCAGTGTAAAAAATTAAGAATGGGTCATATGCTTGAAAAAGTAGGTGATTCTCCAGTAAAAAGAAGTGAACAATAAATTTAGTTATTGGACTAAAACTTTAATTTTTTGTTCAGTTCAAGAAAGATAAAAAATTTAACCTTTAGGATTCAAGAGTATTTTTGAGGATTAAATTTAAAATGTAGAGTTTTATTTTTTAAAAATAATATTTTATTTAAAAAGGGAATTTAAGATGCCTGGAATAATTGAAGGAAAACTTGATGCATCAGGGAAAAAATATGCAATAATTGTTGCTCGCTTTAATGATTTTATAACAGACAGACTAACAGGCGGTGCCATTGATGCACTTGTCCGCCATGGAGCAGAAGATGGTGATATTGAAATTATAAAGGTTCCAGGAGCCTTTGAAATTCCTTTGATCGCAAAAAAAGTTGCAGCAAAGCAAAAATATGATGCAGTTATCTGTCTTGGTGCCGTGATAAGAGGAGCTACTCCTCATTTTGAATATGTGAGCAGTGAGGCTGCAAAAGGAATAGCTGTTGTGTCTCTTGAAACAGGAATTCCTGTTGTATTTGGAGTTCTTACAACAGATACAATAGAGCAGGCCATTGAAAGGGCAGGTTCAAAAGCAGGAAACAAGGGTGTTGAAGCTGCCATGTCTGCAATTGAGATGGCAAATCTTATAAAGGAACTTTAAAGTCTGGTGTACTGATAGATGGGTTATCGTCGAAAAGCAAGGGAGCTTGCACTGCAGGCTCTTTTTTACATGGATATCAGAAATAGTTTTTCAAATGAAAGCTTAGGGCTTTTTAAAAAATATCTTTCTTCAGGAGAATCTGATTTTTTAAATCATCTTACTGACGGGGTTCTTGAAAACAAAGACGATATTGATAAAATTATTGAAGAGCACTCAAGCAACTGGCGTTTGCACAGGATGTCTTGTGTTGACAGAAATATTTTAAGACTTTCAGTTTATGAACTTTATTACTGCTCTGATATTCCTTATAAAGTCAGCATTAATGAAGCCATAGACATAGGAAAGAAATTTGGGACAAGGGAATCGGGGGGATTTATTAACGGTCTTCTCGACAGCATAAGAAAAACCCTGGAAAAAAATGAAAGGCAGAGTTGATATGATTTTAAAAGTATTGCCTGTAGGACCAATAATGGCCAATTGTTTTGTCCTTGGATGCGAAAAAACAAGGGAAGCAGCTGTAATAGATCCAGGTGATGAGGATGAAAGAATTCTAATGGCTCTTGCAGATGAAAAACTTACTTTAAAGTATATAATTAATACACATGGACATTTTGATCATGTGGCTGCAAACAAGGCCATGAAAGATGCTACAGGTGCCAAAATTCTTATTCATGAGGAAGATGCTCCTATGCTGTCCCATCTTTCTTCAATGGCTGTAAGTTTTGGCCTTAGTGCTGAAAATTCACCTGCTCCAGATAAATTTATAAGTGATGGAGACATAATTAAGTTTGGAGAAATTTCACTTAAAGTTATTCATACTCCAGGTCATTCCAGGGGGGGGGTATCTCTTTATTGCGAAAAAGAAAAAATATTGTTTGCAGGTGATACTTTATTTGCAGGATCAATTGGAAGAACTGACCTGCCTGGAGGGGATTATGGAACTCTTATAAAAAATGTAAAACAAAAATTATTTCCCCTTGGAGATGATGTAAGAGTTTTTCCAGGCCATGGTCCTGAAACAACAATTGGTACAGAAAAAAAATACAATCCTTTTTTTCAATGATTTTTTAATGACAAATAGATTACTTTTCTTTAGCTGAGTCTTTGGCTTTGAAGTCAGGCTCAGTTGGGAAAAGTATTTTTAAAATTCTGTAAAAGCCTGATATTTTCCTTACATAAGTAACAGGCTCGTCTCCCCTTGCATAACCATAGGTAAGGGTTTTATAATATTCCTTTTTTTTTAGAAGAGGAAGAATTCTTAGCATATTGTACCATTTTTCAGGATCAAGCCCAAATCGTCTTGAAAGTTTTCTCGCATCATACATATGACCTTGGCCCATATTATATGTAGCAAGGGCAATTTTAATTCTGTCATTATCTGCTGAATTTTCAAAAATATCATATAATTTTTTCAGATAAAAAGCTCCGGCTTTTATATTTTCTTCTGCAGAATATATGTCTGTTACTCCAAGTGCTGCGGCAGTATTTGGCATTAGCTGCATAAGGCCTTTAGCTCTAGCATGGCTTTTTGCCCATTCATTGAAATGAGATTCCTGGTAAATTTGAGCAGTTACAAGCCTCCAGTCAAGATTTGATTCATCTGAATATTTTTTTATTAAGGGAAAATATGTGGGCAGCTTTGAATTTATTATTCTGTGAAATTTTCTTAAATCAAGGTATTCGAACACATCTAGTTTATGAAAATAGTGGGACGCAAGAATATTTATAAATTCTTCGTCTTTTATATTGTCAATAAAAATATTGATTCTAAACATAAGATCTACTGCAAGAGGATGTAAGGCGAATCCAATTTTTGTTTTTTCACCTAATTCATCAGCCAGAACAGCCTTTGGATAAAGATACCTTAAGTTTCTTGCTGTAAGATTATCTGCAATGGATGCTGTAATTTCGCCACTTTCAATTTTTGAAAAAATATTATTTAGGTTAAGCTCAGAGCTTTCTTGTAGATTGAAGTTGCTTTGTCCTGATATCTTTTCAATCCCAGGACATTTTTTTGTTACAATAAGTTTGTCTTCTTTTTTTAGATCTTCTAATTTATTAAGCCTTAGATTGTCTCTGTTTACAATAAGGTGCCATGATGCCGTAATATAAGGCTTTGAAAAAGCAAGGGATGTTTTTTTATACATGTCAGCAGGATTTGAAATGATAAGAATATGAGCTTTTTTAGAAAGAATAAGGCTTTGTGCTTCTTCAAAAGTTTTACAGTTTATAATTTCAAGTTTGGCCCACAGCCTTGATGAAAGAAAATCGGTTATATCTTTAAAATAAGCAGTATCCGGGCCTGGATATTTGGCTGAAATATTGTATTCAATAATTGCCGCCTTTAAAATACCAGAGTCAGTAACGTCTTCAAAAAGATTGAGTTTTTCTTCTTTAGAACAGTAAATAAAAACGCCAAGATAAGTTAGTGTGAGAAGGGATAAAATTATTATAAATTCTGTGACAAATTGTAAAATAAGTTGTCTGCTTTTTTGATTCAATATCTAAAATCCCAAAAAAGAAAAAAAGTTAACTAAAAAAATTTACCTTAAAACTATAAACTGTTTTAATGATTGTTTCAAATTAATATACTTAGTTGCTGAACGAAAACGGCCTTTTTTGTCCATTCTAAAGTCAGATTCAAAATTTAATCCTCAAAATACTAAATGTATCCTAAAGGTTAAATTTTTCACTTAAACTGAACAAAAAATTCTCGTTTTCGGCCAATCACTACTTAGTTGCTGAACGAAAACGGCCTTTTTTGTCCATTCTTAAGTCAGATTCAAAATTTAATCCTCAAAATACTCAATGTATCCTGAAGGTTAAATTTTTCACCTTCCGT
>Ga0265295_1006108_pt1 | contig 14773 bp, 11 predicted proteins | sample Munlansysbiofilm_FD_192503 | JGI IMG/M metagenome (GOLD analysis project Ga0265295, IMG submission 192503) | Leachate microbial communities from a municipal landfill in Southern Ontario, Canada - Methane capture system biofilm | ecosystem: Engineered > Solid waste > Landfill > Unclassified ... | reverse complement strand
ATGTCGATGTAGAACACCTTCACGTCCAGGTCCGGGTAGTGCTCCTTGAGGATGAGCGTGGACTTGACCGTGTTCATGCAGCAGATGTTCGAGCAGTAGTGGCCGCCCTTGGTGGCCGAGCGCGAACCCACGCATTGGATGAAACCCACCGACTTCGGGTGGTTACGGTCCGAGGGCCGGATGAGCGACCCCTTGGTCGGCCCGCCGGCATTGACCAGTCGCTCGAATTCCAGGCTGGTGAGCACGTTGGCGAAGCGGGTGTAGCCGTACTCGTCCATCTCGGTCGGATCGTAGGGGGTCAGGCCGGTGGCCACGATGATCGTGCCCGCCTCCAGGGTGATCTCCTCGTCCGACATGTGGAAGTTGATGCAGCCCTTGGCGCAGACCTCCACGCACTTGGAGCAGACCGCCGGGTTGTGGCCCAGGCACTCCTTGGCGTTGATCAGGTACGAGGACGGCACCGCCTGCGGGAAGGGCGAGTAGATCGCCTTGCGTGACCCCAGGCCCATGTTGAACTCGTCGGGCCGGACCACCGGACAGACCGCGGCACAGTCACCGCAGGCCGTGCAGCTCGTCTCGTCGACGTAGCGCGCCTTCTTGATGATTTTCACCTTGAAGTTGCCGACGTAGCCTTTCACGTCCACAACCTCGCTCAATGTCAACAGCTGTATCCGTGGATGTCGACCGACATCCGTCATCTTAGGACCTAAGATTCAGATAGAGCAGTCCATGGTCGGGAAGGTTTTGTCCAACTGGGCCATGACGCCGCCGACCGAGGGGCTTTTCTCCACCAGGGTGACGTCGTAGCCGGTGTCGGCCAGGTCGAGTGCTGCCTGGATGCCGGCGATGCCGCCGCCGATGACCAGCGCCCTGGCGGTGAGCGGCAGGGTCTCCTCGAAGAGCGGCTCGAGCTGGCGCACCCGGGAAATGGACATGTTCACCAGGGTCTCGGCCTTGCAGGTGGCGCCCGTGCGGTCGCCCATGTGCACCCAACTGCACTGCTCGCGCAGGTTGGCCATGTCGAGCATGTAGGGGTTGAGGCCGACCGAGTCGATCATCTTCTTGAAGGTGGCCTCGTGCAGGCGCGGCGAGCAGCTGGCGATGACCACCCGGTCGAGGCCGTTGTCGAGGATGTCCTGCTTGATCTGCTGCTGCCCCGGCTCGGAACAGGCGTAGACGATGTCCTTGGACACCACCACGCCCTCGGCCCCGGCAACGTCGTCGGCAACTTTTTTGCAGTCCACGGTCTGGGCGATGTTCAGCCCGCAGTGGCAGACGTAGACGCCGATGCGGGGCTCTTGTTCGGTAGGTTTGGCGGTCTTCGACATTGTGGGTTCTCCAATGAGGTTGTTTAGGCTGTAGGCTTTTAGGCTGTAGGAATTTCAAATGGGAGCGGTTGAGCTGGAAGCTATTGAGCTGTTGAGCTTTTAGTAGGGTGCGCTGCGCGCACCATGGGTGAGGCAAGACACCCGGTCTGGCGAAGTCCCCCGCCACAGCGCAAGCCCCTTGGCACTCCCACCCCTAAACAGCTAAACCGCTAAAAAGCTAAACCGCTAACTAGCTGCCCTCACTCCCATTGTATCGTCTGCGCAATCACGCTCGCCAAATCCATGGTCTCGATCTCGAGCTGTTCCCGGCGGAACGGGTCTTCCATGGCGCACTTGAGGTGGATCTGGCACTTGGGGCAGGCCGTGACCAACAGGTCGCTGCCGGTGGCGTGGGCCTGCTCGAGCCGTTTGACCTGCATGGCCTTGCTGTACGAGTCGCAGCCGGTCCAGGCGCAGTTGCCGCAGCAGATCGAGGCGTTGCCCGACTCCTTCATCTCGGTGAACTGCACCGGCTTGAGTCGCTTGAGCAGCTTGCGCGGCAGGTCGGTGCGGCCTTCCAGTCGACCGAGCCGGCAGGAATCCTGGAAGGTGATCGACCGGTCCAGCGGCTTGAAGCCGACCGCGCCCTTGTCGATCTGTTCCTCGAGGAAATCGTACAGGTGCACCACCTGAAAGCGCGGCTCGAGCCCCATCTGGGCATAGGTGGTGTGCAGGGTCATGTAGCACTCCGGACAGGTGGTGATCACCGTCTCGATGCCGAGTTCATGCAGCCGCTCCACGTTGAGCCGGGCGAGCCGCAGGAAGTTCTCGCGGTCGCCGGACCAGAGCAGGTCGTGGCCGCAGCACCGTTCGTCGGGCAAGAGCCGCGGCGCCACGTCGAAGAAGTTCAGCAGCCGCAGGCTGTCCAGGAGGATGCGGTTGGTCTGCACGTCGCTGTGCTTGCCGAAGAAGATGTCGTAGTAGGGCGCGCAGCCGCCGAAAAAGAGGGTGGTCGATTCCGGATCGATGCGGATCTCCTCGGGCAGACCGGTCCACCGTTTTGGGGTGATGGCCTTCGAGGTCATGGAGCGCTGCAGCGAGTGGAAGAAGCCGCCGTGCACCTCCTGGCCGGGCAGTTCGGTCTGGCGGTAGAGGTGGCGCAGTTCCTTGATGAAGGCCGGGAAATTGACCGCGGACGGGCAGCGCTCGTAGCAGATGCCGCAGGTCAGGCAGCTCCAGGCGTTTTCCTGCACGCCCGGGGCGTGGATACCGCCGGTGATCACGGCCGAGGCGATGGCCCGCGGCGAGAACGGCTTGCCGATGAGTGCCAGCGGACAGGCGGACGAGCACTTGCCGCAGTCCTGGCAGGCGTGCACGTCGTAGGCGCTGACCAGTCGGCGCAGTTCATGGCGGCGGGCGTCCGCGTCCGGCACCGGTTCGGCCGGCAGGGGCTCGATGCCGGCCGGCGGCAGGGAGCGGATCTCGCCGGCAAAGTCCTGAAGAAAGGCGAGCAGCGGCTCCGATTCCTCGGGCAGGAAGGCCGCGAAGCGCAACCGCTGGCCGCCCAACCCCATGATGTCGAGCACCTTGCGCAGGTCCTGGGTGTTACGCTGGCTGGTGGCCGTGCCGGTGCCGTAGCGGCAGGTGCCGGGTTCGCAGCCCACCAGCAGCACGCCGTCCGCGCCCTTGGCAAAGGCCTTGAGCATCATGGCCCGGTCGATGCGGCCGGTACAGGGCGTGCGCACCATGCGGATCTCCGCCGGAATGGGCCGCCGCTGGTCCTGGAGGGTGAGGAAGGCGGCGTGCGCTCCCCAGTTGCAAAGAAAAAGGATGATGGTGCGGTCGTTGCCGCTTGTCTGGTCATTCATAGACGGTTTCCCGGGTGAGGAGTTCCTCGAGGGCCTGTTCGAGGAATAGGCGGTTGCGGAAGGGACTGTCGGCGGCGCCGGTGGGACAGACCGAGATGCAGTTGCCGCACCCCTTGCACAGGGCCTCGTCCACCTGCGCATGCCAGCCGCCAACCTCGTTGGGCTGCAGGGTGACGGCGTGGTAGACGCAGGCCGTGGTGCAGCGGCCGCAGCCGCGGCAGAGCTTCTGGTCAATGGCCACGGTGAATCCCTTGGACTGGCGCGGCCCGCGCGGCATGGCCGCGGCCACCATCACCGCCGCGGCCGTCCCCTTTTTCAGTTTGGACACGTGGATGCCGGCCGGTTCGGCCAGGTAGAGGCCGGGCACCGAGGTGGTGCAGGGATAGGCGAACGGCACGCCGGTGACCCCGCGCTCCTGCAGGACCGGCTCCACCGTGCAGCTCGGCAGCCCCTCCTGGTGGGTGTAGGCGATGCGCCGTCGGGCTTTCTCGCCGAGGATCACCGTGCCGGCGCGCAGCACCTGTTCGTGGCCGGCGGATTCGATGAGGATCTGGAAATCGCCCAGCGTGCCCTTGATCCCCTTGACGTGCCAGTCCGGGAAGTTGTGGATGTTGGCGTGGTCGACCAGGTCGGTGAGCGGCTGTTCGGCCGTGCCGAAGCGCAGCACCTCGTGATCCGTGTCGGCCAGGGTGAGCGCGCTGGTAATGGTGGCCTCTGAGTTGCCGATCACCGCGGCGGCGAAGTTGTAGTTGCGGTCGATGGTGTGCAGCGGCTTGAGGGTCAGGGTCCGCTTGATCGAGCGGGTGAGCAGCCCCTTGAACCGCTCCAGGGCCAGTTCCGGATCGGCGGCGACCAGGCGGAGAATTTCACCACGAAGGTTGCAGGTCTCGACCATGGAGCGGCTGATGCCGGTGCCGTGAAAGAGCATGCCTTTCAGGCGGCTGCGCTGGTCGGTGCAGGCGCTGCAGACAAAGTTGAGCGGGCAGCAGACACAGGAGGCGAGCACCATGCGGGTGATGGCCTTTTCGCGTACCGCACGGATGATGGCCGAGCCGCCTTCCGGAACACAGGCCGCATTGAGGGTTTCCACATGGACAATGTCCGGGTTGGTCTCGACCAGGCCGGCAAGGAAGTCGTCCATGCCGGACAGCCAGCCGAGCGAGTCGTTGCAGCGGCAAACGAACACACCGATGCGGATCTCCGGGGACAGGCCGGCGTCCGGGATGGAGTGGGACAGACCGTGCCCCTTGGTCTTGCGGGTGGCGCCGCCGAGCAGCAGCATGGCCCGGGCCGCAGCGTCGAAACCGCGCACGACCATGTCGTTGACATTCGGCCGGGCCGCCTTGGGCCCGTAGGCGCGGATGATGTCGTCGCCCTTGATGTTCGGGGCCGCGGCCGGGTCGGCGACGATCACCGCGCCGTACGGCTCGACGATTTCCTCGTGCTCCTGCAAGTGGTCGATGGCCTTGAGCGGGCCGCAGGCGGTGACGCACTCCATGCATTCCGAGCAGACGCCGCACTGCAGGCAGCGGCTGGCCTCGGCCAGCACCTGCTGGGGGCTGAAACCGAGCGCCACCTCCTGGAAGGACTGCACCCGTTCGGCCGCCTGGCGTTCGGGCATGGCCGTGCGCCGCTGCTGGGGCAGGTCCTCGGGAATGGCGCGGAAATCACGCTCCGCCGGTCGGGACACGGGCGACTCCACCTGCTCGCCGGAAAGATCGCCGTGCATGGTGGCCGCGGCCCGGCGGCCGGCGGCCATGGCCCGCACCACCGAGGAGGGGCCGGAGACCGTGTCGCCGGCAGCGTAGACGCGGGCAAGCGCGGTGCGCTGGTCCGGATCGGTGTCGATGAAGCCGCGCTCGTTCACGCTGATCCGGCCGCCGAAGCTCTGTGCCTGCCAGCCGCCCACCTGACCGATGGCCACGAAGGCCTGGTCAAAGTCCAGGGTGAAGGGCTGCGCGCCCTGGACCGTCACCGGCCAGGCCACGCCGCGCGCGTCCGCCGGACCGGGTTCGGTGGGCAGGCACTCGATCTGCCGGAACACGCCGTTTTCACCGCGAAAGGCCACCACCTGGGTAGCATCGATGATGCGCACGCCTTCTTCCACGGCCTCGCGCACTTCTTCCGGGTCGGCCGGGATGTGGGCCGCGTCGAACCAGCTGATCAGGCTCACCTCTGCGCCCAGGCGGGCCAGCGTCCGCGCCAGGTCAAAGGCCGAGTTGCCGTCGCCGATCACCGCCATGCGGCCGGGCAGGCTGGTCATCCCCTCCCACTGGCTGCGGGCAAGGAAGGCGAGGCAGCCCTCGACACCGTCGAGATCCTCGCCGTCCACGCCCATGCGCCGGTCGTGCCAGGTGCCGGTGGACAGGAGCACGCCCTGGTATTCCCGGGTGAGCCGGTCCAGGTCCGCGGTCAGGTCGATGGCCGAATTGGTGGCAAAGACCACGCCCATGCGTTCGATCAGGCGGATCTCGCGATCAAGGATGGCGCGCGGCAAACGGTGCGCGCCGATGCCGTAGCGGAGCAGGCCGCCGGCCTCGGCCTCCTTTTCGAACACGGTCACGCCGTAGCCGCGCCGGGCCAGGTCCGCGGCCGCGGCGATGCCGGCCGGCCCGGAACCGACAACAGCGATCCGCTCCGGTCGGGTGGGTTCCACCGGGGTCGCCGCATCGCCGGTAACGGCCTCGCGGGATGCGTCCGCCGCCTCGTAGTCGGCCAGGAACCGCTTGATGGCGCGGATGGCCACCGGGTCGTCCACCCCGCCGCGGCGGCAGGCCTCCTCGCAGGGGTGGGTGCAGACCCGGCCGCAGATCCCGGGCAGGACGTTGTCCCGCCGGATCAGGGCCAGGGCCTCGTCATAGCGGCCCTGGGCGGCCAGGGCGATGTAGCCCTGGGCGTTCACACCCAGCGGGCAGTTTTCCTGGCAGAGCGGCTGGCGCCGCTTGTCGATCCAGGCCCGGCCGGGCAGACCGGTGCGTCCCGGGTAGCGCAGGGCATGACTGCCGTCCGCGCAGGTCACGGGGCAGACCGCATCGCATTTACCGCAGAGCACGCAGCGGTCCGCGTCGACAAAGGTCTGCTCCCGGTCGATGCGCACGCTGAACCCCTGCGGGGTGTGCTTGATCGAGCTGATCCGCGCCGGCACCAGGGTGCGGATCTGGGCGTTGCGCAGGATGCGGATCAACCCCGGGCGGTGGGCATAGTTGAAGCTCAGGCCCGAGGGCAGACGGTACTGTTCGGCGGCCAGCTTCTCGTTCAGGTCCGGGTCGCTGTCGACCAGGGTCACCGGGATGCCCAACTCGCCCAGCTTGTTGGCCGCGGCGATGCCCTCGGGCGTGGCGCCGGCGACGATCACTCGGTACAGTCTCTCTTTTTGTCGAGTCATGACGCCAACGCTCCTGTCTGGCCGGCGGCCCGTTTTTCCCGGCCCTTGAGGGTGGAGAGGCCGTAATCGTACCCCTTGGTGAAGGCCTCGATGTTGCGGTCCTCGGTGCCCTTGGGCACGGACTTGCGGACCATGGCCTGGGCCGCCGCGTTCGTCACCGCGCCGGTGATGGCGGTGCAGAAGCCGAGCATGATGATGTTGGCCATCATCTTGTTGCCCAGGTTCTCGGCCATGCGCGTGGCCGGGATGGCGAAGTGGTCGCAGACCGCGTGCTCCGGGTTGACCAGGTCCTGGTCGACGAGCAGCATCGAGGCGGGCTCCAGGCTGGAGGCGAACTTGTCGTAGCCGGCCTGACTCATAACCACGAGGATGTGCGGCCGGTTCACGTAGGGGTAGTGGATCGGCACGTCCGAGATGATCACCTGGGCGTTGCAGGCGCCGCCGCGCGACTCCGGCCCGTAGGCCTGGACCAGGGTGGACTCTTTCTTGTCGCCGAGCGAGGCAGCCATGCCGAGAATGCGCCCGGCCAGGATGATGCCCTGGCCGCCGAACCCGGTGACGATGATTTCGGTCTGTTTGGGTGCTTGCGGGGTGGTCATTGGGTGTGTAGGTAGCTGTTGAGTCTTTGAGCTTTTGAGCTGGAAGCTGTTGAGCTGATTAGCTTTTAGTTAGGTGCGTTTTGCGCACTATAAAAAGAAGAACAGAACGATGAGAAAAACCTTTCATCTTTTAGTTGAGGGCTCTGGTAATGCTTGCCGGCCAAAAATTCAGCCGGTTTGCTCAGCCCGGTGTCTTGCTGGAACCGCGCACCGTGCGGATCAGGGCGCTTAGCACCTTTTCGGCCTCGACCAGTTTTTCGTCGAAACCGCGGTAAATTTCGGTTTCCAGGTAGCCGAGGCGACGGGCGAGCCCGGACTGGTAACGGAGTTCCCGGAGCGAGCCAAAGGCGATATCGAGGAAGCGGAGAAATTCAGCCTCGCTCTCCCGGCTGCATCCCTCAACAATGTTCGACGGTACCGACACCGCCGCCCGGCGCATCTGGGCGGTCAGGCCGTACATCTCGTTCCGGGGAAAGTCCCTGGTGCTGCCGTAGGTGAGTAGCGCCACCTTGTCGGCCAGCACAAAGGCCCGCAGTTTGGTATGATCCCGCACGGGTATCCTTTGCTTAAAAGCTTGAAAGCTTCCGGCTCAACAGCTTTTTTTTAGCTGTTTAGCTGTTTAGCTGTTTAGCTGTTTAGGGTGGATGTGCCGGGGGCTGTTCCGTGGCGAAAGGTTTTACCAGACCGGGTGTTTTGCCTCGTTCCTGGTGCGCACAGCGCACCCTGCTAAAAGCTCAACAGCTTGAAAGCTTCCTGCTCAACAGCTTTTTTTAGCTGTTTAGCTGTTTAGAGTGGATGTGCCGGGAGGCCGTTCCGTGGCGAAAGGTTTCACCAGACCGGTGTTTTGCTTCGTTCCCGGTGCGCACAGCGCACCCCACTAAAAGCTCAACAACTTGAAAGCTTCCGGCTCAACAGCTCTCTCTCATTCCTCCGAACACGGCCGACAATACTCCCGATACCGGTCGTCACAGGTGGAGCGGTCCACATCGACAAACTTGCCGATGACCACGCCGCGGCTGAAGTCGATGTCTGCCCGGGCCGGGTCCGCGCCGTTCTTGACGATGGTCCGGTCCTGGTAGAGTTTGAGGGTGTCGATGGGCTTTTCCTTGTTACGGCGGCCATAGTTGACCGGGCAGGGCGACAGCACCTCGATGAACGAGAACCCCTTGCGCATAATCGCCTCGTTGATGGCCGTGGTCAGGTCGCGGGTCTGCAGGATGGTCCAACGGGCCACGTACGAGGCGCCGGCCGCGTAGGCCAACAGCGGCAGATTGAACGGCGCGTCCGGGTTGCCCAGCGGGGTGGTGGTCGACTTGGCGTGGCTGGGCGTGGTGGCCGCCACCTGGCCGCCGGTCATGCCGTAGGTCAGGTTGTTCACGCAGATCACGGTCAGGTCCATGTTGCGCCGGGCCGCGTGGATGAAGTGGTTGCCGCCGATGGCGAACAGGTCGCCGTCACCCGAGAACACGATCACCTTCAGTTCCGGCCTGGCCATCTTGATGCCGCTGGCAAAGGGGATGGCCCGGCCGTGGGTGGTGTGGAAGGAGTCGAGCTTGATGTAGCCCGCGCCGCGCGCCGAGCAGCCGATACCCGAGACCATGGTGAACTGGTTGTACGGCAGGCCGGTGGCCTTGATCGCGCTCAGGCAGGAGGAGAACACCGTGCCGATGCCGCAGCCCGGACACCAGATGTGCGGGATGCGGTCCGTGCGGATCAGGTCGTCGAGCGGGTGTTCCGGTTGTTTGGCGAGTTTTTTGGGATTCGTCGTCATGGGGACTGTGGGTCCGAGTGGTTAGATGATAGCAATGAGTGGAAAGCTATTGAGCTGTTGAGCGATTAGCTGTTGAGCATTCTTGGTGCGCTAAGCGCACGCAAGCTATTCGCTCAAAAGCTCAACAGCTTCCAGCTCAAAAGCTCAGAACTTTTGGCGAATACACTCCAACACCTTCTCCGGGTGAATAATCTTCCCGCCCGCGCTGCCCACCAGATGCGCCTCCGCCCGGCCGCCGGCGCAGCGCTCGACCTCGTAGTGGATCTGGCCGAGGTTGATCTCCACGGTGATGAAGCCGCGCACCCGCTCGGCGATCTCGCGGATCATCGCCTCCGGGAAGGGCCACACGGTCACCAGGCGCAGCAGGCCTGCCCGGTAGCCGAGCGCCCGGGCCTGGTCCACGGCGGAGAGGCCGGTGCGCACCGAGATGCCGTAGCTGACGATGACGATGTCGGCATCCTCCATGCGGTAGCTCTCGGTCTCGATGATGTCGTCCAGGTTGTTCCGGATCTTGCCCTTGATGCGGGCCATCATCTGTTCCTGGGCTTCCACGGTCATGGCCGGGTAGCCGCGCTCGTCGTGGGTCAGGCCGGTGACGTGGATGTTGTAGCCGTCGCCGATGGCCGGCATGGGCGCCACCCCATTGGGGCCGGGCTCGTAGAGCTTGAACCGGTCCTTGCGGCCGGTGGGTTTGGGCCGGTCGACCAGACGGATTTTGCTCGCCTCGGGGATGACCACCTTCTCGCTCATGTGGCCGACGATCTCGTCCGCCATGATGAGCACCGGCACCCGGTACTTTTCGCTCAAGTTGAAGGCGCGGATGGTCTGGTAGAAGCAGTCCTGCGGCGACGAGGGGGCGAGCGCGATCAGTTCGTAATCACCGTGCGAGCCCCAGCGGGCCTGCATCATGTCGGCTTGGCCGGTCATGGTGGGCAGGCCGGTGGACGGGCCGGTACGCTGGACGTTGACGATCACGCAGGGGGTTTCGGTGCACACTGCCAGGCCCAGGTTTTCCATCATCAGGCTGAAGCCCGGGCCCGAGGTGGCGGTCATGGACTTGGCGCCGGTCCAGGCCGCGCCGAGGATCGAGGCGATGGCCGCGATCTCGTCTTCCATTTGGATGAAGGTGCCGCCCACGTCGGGCAGCCGCTCGGCCATGTGTTCGGCGATCTCCGTGGCCGGGGTGATCGGGTAGGCGCCGAAAAAGGTGCAGCCGGCGGCGATGGCGCCCTCGGCGCAGGCCACGTCGCCAGTGATGTAGTGTTCGCCGGTGCGGACTCCGGATTGCATGCTGCGTGCCTCTGTCAGGGTCTGAAGGGATTGGCGAGGACCGGCTCGGCCGGCAGTTCCACCGAGAAGATGGCGAATTCAGGGCAGATGATCTCGCAGTAGTGGCAGTTGACGCACTCGCCCGGCCGGACCACCACCGGCGGGTGATAGCCCTTGCGGTTGAACCGATCGGAGAACTTGAGGATATCCTTGGGGCAGAACTCGATGCAGTAGCCGCAGCCCTTGCACCGGTCATCGATGATATGGACCTGGCCCTTGGTAACCTGCACGTCCTGGGCGTCGAGGGGGACTCGCCAGAATGCCATAGTGCTCTTCCTGTTGGGATGGGGTGGGACCGGGCGAACCTTGGGCAGGGTTCGGCTCGGGGCGGGGCAAGGGGCGGGGGGCCCGCTGCGCGCGAAATGGTGAAATAAACAGGACGATTGGGCAGAAGTCAAGCTTCAAACATGTGCCTGTCGGAAAAACTGGAGACACCGCTTGCCCAGACGAGCCGGTGTCTCGGATTTTGCTGCAAAGCGCCTTCGGGGGGAGCCGATTCTGCCTCCGAAACAGTGTCCGCTTCCTGCCGGGCAACCAGCAAACAGTCGGAGCGGCAGGACAGTGGCCCCATTCAGCCGGCACCAGTTCGCCGGCAGAGCGCTGCCGGCAGTGTACAACTTTTGCTAATCAGGAACGATTCTTCCAACTTTTCTTTCCCGTGCCGACATGCTAAAGCAGATCATTATCCAGCGGTAAAACTCTGCCGATTGCGCGCCGAGGAACTTGAGGTTGACATGGACGAGAAGGAACACCCGCAGCCTGTTGCCCGCGACGAGGAGCATCGCTTTGCCCCGGACCCCGAAACCCGGCGGCTTGGGGCCGTGCTCGAACACATTACCGACGGGTTTCTGGCCTGCGACGCGAACTGGCAGATCGTGTTTCTCAACACCGCGGCCGAGCGCGTGCTCGGCATGCGCCGGGCCGACCTGCTCGGCCAAAACATCTGGGAGGTGTTCCCCCAGGCCCGCACCACCCGGCTGGAAGAGGAGTTCCTGCGCGCCGCCGCCGGCGAGACCCGCGATTTCGAAAACTTCTACGAACCCTGGGGCCGCTGGTTTCACAACCGCTGTTTCCCGCGCCGGGGCGGCGGCATGTTCTGCTACTTCTTCGATATCACCCGCCAGCAGCGGGTGGCCAAGGCCCTGCGCGCCGCCGGTCCGCACCAGCAGGACGAGGTCGCCGACCAGACCGAGTTCGTTCTCCGCTTCCGGCCGGACAACGGGGCCTGCACCTTTGTCAACGACGTGTTCTGCCGGCTGTTCGGGACAACACGCGAGGCCATCCTCGGCCGGGCCTGGCAGTCGGTGGTGGTGCCCGAAGACCTGCCCCTGGTCGAATCGGCCCTGCGCCGACTGACGCCGGAGTGCCCGGTGGTCACCCTGGAGATGCGCGTGTACGCCGCCGCCGGAGCGGTCCGCTGGCTGCGGCTGGTCAACCGGGGCATCTTCGACGCCGGGGGCCGACTCGGCGAAATCCAGGCCGTGGGCCGCGACATCACCGAGCGCAAGCAGTTGGAGGAGCGCTACCGCGCCCTGGTGGAGACCACCACCGACCTCATCTGGGAGACCGACCCGTCCGCCAACTACACCTACCTGAGCCCCAAGTTCGAGGAGATCACCGGCCACCCGCCTTCCGCCTTTCTCGGCCGCTCCCTCGTCGACCTGCTGCCCGAGGAGGGCACCGAGGAGATCGGTCAGCAGTTGCTCGCCGCCCTGTTCGACCGGCGGTCGTTCGCCTCGCTGGAGGTGCCCATCCGCCATCGCGACGGCCGGCTGGTGCTGCTCGAGGTGAGCGGCGTGCCGGTGACCGGTCCGGACGGCCGCTTCGTGGGCCTGCGCGGCATCTCCCGCGACGTGACCGCGCGCAAGCGGGTCGAGGCGGATCGCCTGCGGCTGCACGACAAGCTGTTCCATGCCCAGAAGATGGAGTCCATCGGTCGGCTGGCCGGCGGCGTGGCCCACGATTTCAACAACATGCTCAGCGTCATTCTCAGCTACGCGGAGATGGCCCTGGACAAGGTGGAGCAGGGCACGCCGCTCCATCGCGACCTGACCGAGATCCACTGCGCCGGCCTGCGCTCGGCGGACATTGTCCGGCGGCTGCTCACCTTTGCCCGCAAGGAGGCGAGCGCGCCGCAGGTACTCGACCTGAACGCCAGGATCGCGGACCTTGTCACCATGCTCGGCCGTCTCATCGGCGAGCACATCGACCTGCGCTGGCAGCCGGGGGGCGGGCCGCTGCCGGTGTGCATGGATCCCTCGCATCTGGACCATATTCTCGCCAACCTGTGCGTCAATGCGCGTGACGCCATCAGCGGCGTGGGCAGCATCACCATTGCCACGGGCACGACCCTGCTCGACGAGGCGGCCTGCACCCGGTACCCCGACTGCAACCCCGGCGCCTATGTGGCCTTGAGTGTGCGCGACACCGGCTGCGGCATGGACGAGGCGACCCGCGCCCGCCTGTTCGAGCCGTTTTTCACCACCAAGGAAACCGGCGCGGGTACCGGCCTGGGACTGGCCACGGTGTTCGGCATCGTCCGCCAGATGGGCGGCTGCATCGAGGTGGACAGCGAACCGGGCCAGGGCACGACCGTGCGTCTCTATCTGCCCGTTAACAACGGCTCACTCGACCTGCCGCTCCCGGAAGACAGCCACCGGCAACCACCCGGCGGCAGGGAAACCGTGCTTATCGTCGATGACGAATCCTCGATTCTGAAAATTGCCCAGCGCATGCTCGGGGTACTCGGCTACACCGTGCTTTCCGCGGCCGGACCGTCCGAGGCCTTGGAAGTGGCCAGCAGCCACAACGACCCCATCCACCTGCTGCTCACCGACGTGGTCATGCCGGAGATGAGCGGTCGCGACCTGGTGCCGCGCATCCAGGCCGTGCAGCCCGGTATCCGGGTGCTCTACATGTCCGGCTACTCGTTGCACATCATCTCCAACCTGGTGGTGCTCGAGTCGGGCTTGCCGCTCATCAGTAAACCCTTCTCGCTGCTCGATCTGGCGGAAAAGATCCGCGAGGTGCTCGCCTAGCCGATCCCTCCTGGCCGGCGGCTGCCCGGCGGACCATCCTGTCGGGTTGCAATTTCGCCCGGATACGGTACAATCCGGATGCCCGCGCCGGAACAGCGCGGCAGCGGAAACGGGTCGCCCGTTTCCTGGTCAGCGCCGGCCGGACCGGTTGGCGCTGACCGACCACCGGGCCGGGACCAGCACCGCTCACCGGGACTGCCCCGACCTCTTTTATTTAAGCATTTCTCCCTGGAGGAAACATCGTGAACAAACACCTGATCGCATCACTCTGTGGTCTGAGCCTGACCCTGCTGCCGGCAGTGAGCAACGCCAACGAGCCGTTCATGGGGCCGTATTTCAGCTTCAACGGCGGCTTGGCCATGGCCTTGGATTCGGATGCCACCGATTCCTACCTGCCCGGAACCTTCACCATTGAGTCGGATAGCGGCTTTGCCGGCACCGTGGCCATGGGATTCCGATTCAACCCGAACATCCGTTTCGAGGCGGAATTCGCCTACCAGCAGAACGATCTGGACAGCATGGAGTACGGCTGGGAGAGTGTCAACCTGGAAGGAGAGACCTGGTCCAACTCGCTGTTGTTCAACGGCTACATCGATTTCTTCAACAACAGCCCGATCACGCCGTTCGTCACCGCCGGTGTGGGCGGCGCCTATGTGGAGGTGAACGATTTGAAAGTGCCGGGCGAGTGGGGTCCGGGCTACGACGGCGACGACACCGTGTTCGCCTGGCAGGTGGGCGCGGGCATCGGCTACGCCCTCACCCCGCAGCTGACCCTGGACCTCAAGTACCGCTACTTCGCCACCGCGGACCCGGAGTTTGACGGCACCGAAGTGGAATACGCCAGCCACAACATCTACGCCGGTATCCGCCTGAACTTCTAAGCGCGGGTCGGGCTACGCCGGCCGGTTTCCGGTCTGCGTCACAGAGAACGAAAAAAACGGCGTCGGGAGCAACTCCCGGCGCCGTTTTTGCGTCTGCAGGGCAGGGCGGCCCTGTGCGGGGAGAACCCCGGGTCAGTCCGGCTCGCCGTTCTCCGGTTTCTGCCGATCTTTTCGCACCAACTGGGCAAGCTTGGCAAAAGGGTTGTGGGTGGTCGTCGGCCCGGTCCTTTTATCCGGATCCTCGGTGGGCAGCCAGGCAGCGTCGAGCGAGCGGGAATGTTCGTTGTCGTGGCAGTAGATACAGAGCAGTTCCCAGTTGCTGCCGTCGGGCGGGTTGTTTTTGTAGTTATGATCAATGTGGTGGACCGTCAATTCGCGCAGGTTCTTGCCGGCGAATTCACGTCCGCATTTGCCGCACACCCAGGGCAGGATCTTGAGCGCCTGGTTTCGATAATCGACTTTTTTCATGTCTCTTCCGTGCGTTGAGCGTGGAACGGCCCGGGTCGGGCACTGGCCCGGTGAACCTTATTTGTCGTTCTCGCAAAAAGCCCCGAGAACGACGTCTCTTGCTTCGTAACAGGCTGTTTTTAGAAAC
>Ga0265295_1006107_pt1 | contig 14776 bp, 20 predicted proteins | sample Munlansysbiofilm_FD_192503 | JGI IMG/M metagenome (GOLD analysis project Ga0265295, IMG submission 192503) | Leachate microbial communities from a municipal landfill in Southern Ontario, Canada - Methane capture system biofilm | ecosystem: Engineered > Solid waste > Landfill > Unclassified ... | reverse complement strand
CCCACAAATAGTTGAAGTGGAGTAAAAAATGAACAAAAGTGAAAAAGCAAAACCCGTTATAGAGTTTGAGATCATGGAAGTTAACGAAGCGAGAAGAGCCAGAGGTGCAGAGTGGATTCGTGTGCGCATTTATGTTGACGGAGTCTATGACGATCTCCTGTGGATGAACAAGACGGACATGGAGAAAAATAAAAAAGAGTTTGGGAGCTTTAGAAACTCCTTGGACGATTTCAAAAAGTAAAAAGGAGTTTGGCGTGAAAATGTATAAATGGAATTCAGAATTTTTAAGAGATTTCTCGCAGGGTATAATAGTTGTGGTGGCTGAATCTGTTGAAGAAGCAAGAAGGAAGGTGTTGGCTGAATTTGATAAAAATAGAGACACTTCATCTTGTGAATACGAATCGGAAAGATTAGAATTGATTGAAGACTTAAAAGACGAGCCTAAAGAACTAGAAGTTTTGTTTATAAAAGGTTCTCAATAGTCGCAAGAGTAAAACACAATTGTGGAAATTCTATGAGAACCCGTAACCAAAACTTGGCTCCTTTGTTTTAGAGCACATTCCCGATCTTTCTAGCGCTCAGCGCACCATAAAAGCTGCCAAGCAAGTTAAAAACGCACACGCACCGCCGACCGCATAAATCATCATACTAATCTTTATAGGCAACTCTGCCGCCACTACAAAACGCTCAACTATCATCAGGACTCCTTTTGCTTAAATTTACACAATTCTTACAAAAAGCGACTTGCAATAGCTTTAATTTGAGTTGCACGGCTTAATTTTATGAAAGAATTTTTTCCAAATGTGTTACTTCCACAACCGACCCAAGAACTTTGTACCCTAGCATTTTCTCCAAAGTCACTGTTTGCGAATCCTGTACTTCAAGGGTTTTGCTATCAATTAATGAAATTGCAAACATATCATCGAGCTTAATGGCAATATAAACAACCAGAAATAATTCATTTTTTAGTAATAAATAATACCCATCTTTTGATATTTTTTGAATATCTGTATCAACCACAAAGACATTTTTATTTTGATAAAAGAATTTCAACGACTTGCTGTTGTTTTGATGAACTTCTGGAAGCTGTATGTTGATAGTTTTATTGATTGTCGGGATCTCAAATTCTGTTTTTTCAACAATAGGCAAAGCCTTGGCTTTAGCCTGCTGTTTCAGAGGCACCGTACTGAATATGGCATCCAAAGAAACACCGTTTTTCAAGCAGTGCTCCAAAATGACCGCATAAGGAAAGCTGTTGTTGCGCTTATACTGGCTTACCGTAGAAGTAGGCAACCCAAACATAAGACAATACTGGCGATCATGCTGAATACCAAAATATTCATAAAAATTTTTAAGCCAAACGTTGTGTTCGTGATTGGCAAATTCTAACTTTTGTTTTTTGTTTTTTTCCATATTGAAACCCCACATACATTCATAAAGAATAAATTTCTTTTATCATTGTAACAAAAAAATAAAAAAAAGCAACATTATTAATAGGGATACCAAAAACACCAAAAAGGACATTTATGAGGAAAAAAGTAATAGTATTAAGTATTTTAGGGGCGCTATCATTAAATGCAAACAGCAGCAATGTTGAATTAGAATACATCCAAAGTGTTCTTCCGAACACAAAGATAGCAAAATACAATAAATCGTTTATCGACGGCTTTTATGACGTGTATTTAGAAAACGGAAACATACTGCACGTCAACCCGTTCAAAGAGGTGTTCTTTGCGGGCGAGATTGTGGCTAAGAACGGTTTCTCAATCACTGGGAACTATCGCTCTAAATGGCAAGAGGAGCTTTCTCAAAATCAAATCAAAGATTTAGAATCCAAAAAGCTTCTCGAACACAGCAAAAGCTTTACATACGGCAAAGGGAGCGGAGATATAGCGTTTGTGCTTTTCACCGATCCTGAGTGCCCGTATTGTATTAAACTAGAAGAGTATCTTCAAACCCAAGATGCTACGGTCCATATAAACTATATGCCGCTACCGTTCCACAAAAACGCTAAAGAACTCTCCTTAAAGGCACTTTCCGCAAAAGATTTTAAACAAGCTCATAGTGAAGCCAAAAAAGGGAATGTTACATCCGTAGATAAAATCACAGATGAAGCAAAAACAAAACTTGAAGCTATGATGAAATTGGCAGAGGAGCTGGGGGTAAAAGGTACTCCTAAAACCTTTGTCGTCAATACAGCGGAAAACAAAGTAATTGGTGTGATCAACGGTGCCGATGTTCCAAAATTTGAAAAATATCTAAACAAGGAAGCCAAAAATGAAAACGCTAAATAAAATTCTGATTGCCACATCTGTAGTTTTTGCTCTCTCATCTTCACTTGCTGCTTCCTCGGAACGGCAAAGCGACATAAACCTAATAGGGCAGGTGGTTCTTAAACAACAGCAAGAGATAGATGATCTTAAAAAACAAATCAAAAAGCTTTCTGAACATTTAAAAATCAGTAGCAATTCAACTACATACAAACATAAAATAATCAATGTAAAACAATGGGCTAACTATCGTGATAAGCCTTGGGGCAAAATATTAAAGCAACTTCCCCCTGCATCAAAATTAAACATAGAAGAGTGCAGTTTATACAAAGATGGACTCACATGGTGTAAAAGCCCAGATTTTGGTGGGGGTTATATCTCTTCAAAACTTATCTCTTGGGAAAAGGGTAAATAATGAACTGCACTAGGCTTGTCTGTTGGAGGATTGGCAAAAAAGTAAATTTTGATTCTATAGAAATCATCTATCAACACAACCAATGCACTTTGTGCTGCAAAGATAGATTAGGAATTAAAGAATTGCAAGACAAAACCTATAAAAACATCAGACTTGTCTATGTGCAAAAATTTCTTGAAAATCCAATAACTTTCACAAAATTACTCTAAGGATCAACAATATGATTCAAAAATTATCTTTGATTGCTTGCATCTTGTCATGCGTGAGCATTTTACAAGCGGCTTGCACAGATGAGGTAGTGCAATATGGTGGGCATTACTACTCAATAACCAACACCAGAATGACTTTCAACGAAGCAAAACAAGCCGCTGAAAACAGCAATGGCTATCTTGCTATCCCAAACAGCGAAGCAGAAAATAATTTTATTAAAAACTTAATAGGTGGAAACAGAACCGCATGGATAGGTATTCACGATCCGAACAAAATGACTAACTATTGCTATCCGGGCACAGAGTGTGCATACGATGCCAGCAGATTTAGAGATATAAATAACAATGTTCTTTCATACGCAAATTGGAACTCATACGAACCAAATAACTATGTGTATATAGAAGATGTTCAGAATGGCACACCTATGGTATCTCCTTTAGGGGAGCATTGGGTAGCGATGTTTGGAAATAGTGGCAAATGGGCTGATACCGGAAACCATATGCAAGCATCTCCAAAGATAATGCACTTTGCAGTATTTGAATTCGACACAAAACCAGACTGCTATTTTGAGGACGGAAGCAATATATACGAATTTGAGGAAGTTTTTTGCAACACGGCTATATATGACACTCAAACACAAGGGCTAATTCAGGGTGTGACGCATGAATGTCAGGAAGATCAGTTTGGGACATACTACTGCCCAGAACAACTTGCTGAATGTTCTGACCACTGGGAGTACGATGATGGCTCCAGTTTAATAGGGTATGGCTCATACACAGATTACACAAACAGAACTTTTACTTGCCCTGCCAATGGGTATCTCTTATCCAGAAGCGACCATGACGCTTGCTCCTACTGCTACGACCTTATGAGGCATGATGTTCATTGCAATTTAGATGGTTCCTTAAATGTTCATGTGTACACTATATATAAAAGCAATGGGGCTTTAGCATATGACATGTTCAACAAAAGAATAGCCTCAACCCAAATTCACCTAAACCAAGCTAGTACATACTTAGGCAATTATGGTAATGGCTGTAACTTCCCATTTTACTACCGTCGTACATGTAATGCCTCAGCGGGACAATGTACACACTATATTAGCCTTTCGGGTTCAACATGTAATGGAAGGGATTATACTACTTCCAGCACAAATCCTATACCTGCCGTATGCACCAATGGGTACACGGCAACATCTGGGGCAGAAGCCGTAAACGGAGAATGTAAAAAGACGGTAAATTACACATATTATGACTATATATGCTCAAATGATTTAAACGAATATGGAAATGAATATATCATAAGTGATACAGGCGGCGACTGTGGCGGAACTGGCCTAGAGGGGGGGAGCTGCAATAGTGCAACGCCACCGGAGGACAACTGTAAGCGGCTAAACTATATGTGCCAAGAGGCGCCGGATAGAAAATGTGCATCAGTTGATGGCTCTATGCAATGTTCACCTTTCCCTTGTATCAATAGCGATGCAATTCAAGACAACACGGCTGCTTTTAATGCTAATCAACAGAATAACGATGGGTGGAACGAAAATGGTGGCTGCGATGGTCAAATATATATTTTTGCGGGCGATGGCGCAAGGTGTATATCTTGGGAGCTAGGGGGAATCACTGATTGCTGTGGTGACAGCGACAGATTGCTTGGCTTGAGCAGTTGTAAGTCAAGCGAAAAAATGCTTGCTGAAAAACGAGAAAGCAAAATGTGCCATTACGTTGGTGAGTTTTGCTCAAAAGAAGTAGAATTGGGATTTGATGATGTCTGCGTGCAAGAATCAGAAGCACATTGCTGCTACAACAGCATGTTGGCAAGAATTATAAATGTTGGAGCAAAAGCGCAACTTGGCTTAACATTTGGAACACCAGAAAGTCCTGATTGTCGAGGCTTCACTCCAGAGGAATTTCAACGAATAGATCTTTCTCAAATAGATTTATCCGAGTTTATCAGAGACATTAGAAATGATGCGAATGTTGTGGCCGGAAGCAACACGACGAACAGGGTTGATTCAGACCAAGTGATTCAAGAGCAATTGCATGAAAATATCAACAATGCAACAATCAATATGGGCAACAACATAGGAACCCGACTAGATAATCATTTCGAAGGACTATAGGAAGGAGAAATTATGATGCGAATACTAAAACAAAAAAATGTCATGATTTTGCTCTTGGGTTATGCTGTCTTGCAAGCGGCACCTTGGTCGCAAAACGATTTTCAAACAGCCAAAAATGAAGCTTCCCAGCTTAACAGCACTTTTAAAGGCTCCTTTTCTAATGCCACAGCATTAGAACAGAGGGTTGCAAACCCCATGACTACAAGCGCCAATCTAACGACTCTTGATGGATCAAAAAGCGGAAGCGCAAACATTTTGTGTTCTGGCAATGCAAATCCATACGCAAGCTTACATTATGTTACCAATTCAAATGTTGATTTCACTCTTTATGTCAGCCTTGATACCAATGGAGACGGCAATTTCAATCTTAACAGAAGCTTCAGCGGAATAAGCGGCATTCACACATATGGCGTTTTTTCTTGTAGCGCAGGGTCATATACTAACTGTAGATATTATAAATTTGCTCTTCAAAGCAACAACCTTATTTTGTCGGAAATTCTTCCCGAAGATGCAGGAGGTGCATATTGTACCAATAGAGCATGTCAAAGCATAGCAAATACAAATTACATAGAAATTATCGAAACAATAGGATCTGCTTTATCAGCTGAACTGCAAACTCACTCATCGAGATACATCACGGTGAACACAAATTACGGTGCTCAGAACAAACTTTTACTTTATGGTCAAGATTTTTCCAATTGCGAAGGAGGTGGTTATGACACCACAAGAGGAATACCAAACTCTTCCGAACTGCAAAGCTCTGGAATGGCGGCTAGAAGCAATAGTGATGCGTATGCTACGGTTATGCAAGCAGACAATAATGAAATGAGTCTTAATACTATTTCAAACAGCGATAAATCTGATATTCTTCAGGTTTCGGCAAACTCTTCTTCTACTGCATCGATTGGGGCTGATGGCAAAACAGTAGAATACACCAATTCATATAAGGATGAAAACGGGAACTGGGTTACAATAAGCGATAGTTCTTTTATAAATGCTGATCTTCCCGCAAAACCAGAATCGTGCATGGTCGAATGGAGTGAGGCTGAAAGCCATATGACAACTGATGAAATAGCAAGAGGGAACACTGGGTCAACAACAGGTGGCCCTTCGGTTCAAATCCACTCAGAAATTAGAGAATGTACGGGGCAAAACTATACCGTATGCCCTCATGTAAGCCCAGAAAGAGTTCGTTACCCGTGTGGCTCACTAGATCAATCACTAGGGGAAGCCGCTTCAGGTTTACAAGTCGCAAACGAACTGTCAAAAGATTTTATTTGCAGTCAATAAGGAAAGAAATGACTAAAAATATTATTCAAAAACGCATCAGAATGGCTAAAGGGAAAGCTCCACGCATAAAAAACGACAATTTGATTCCGCTTGAAAAGATCAAAACCACGAAAAAGGAACCTACATGTCAGTATGCAATTTTTACTCAAGAAGTTTTTAAAGCAATTCAAAAAAGAAAATGTGCCAGCTACGCCTATTAGCTATAATCACTTTTTTTATAAGGTGCTTCATGGGAAAGACATCTCTTTTCAAAAACAGATAGGAGAGTTGTTAGAGATGGAAAAAGTTAATTATTCCGACGATGCACTTGAGATGGAAAAAAACATCAGAAGAAGCCACCACTCCATCAAACAGTTGCTTATGGCTTGCTCAACGATACTCAAAGGGGCAAATTACTTAAAAAAAATACTCGATGAAGATGCAAGATCGAACGAAAGAATAAGCAAGGTTCTAAAGCTTCTTGAGGACAAAGAAATAGAAGCAAAAAAAGAGTATAAAAATATTATTTCGATTTTTAAAGAGATACAGGCATCTACAAACATAAATCTTATGTTCGAGGTCTATAACAAAAACTATTTGCTTGAAAGAATAAATCAGGAAATTGCGCTTGTAAGCAATTTTCAAAGAAGCAGCAGTTTTATGTTTATTGAGATCCACAACGACTCAATCAAAGCGGCCAAACAAAACGAAACGATCATAAAGGTATTTAAAAAAGCGGCGGCTAAGATATTGAAAAAAACAGTCAGAAAAAGCGATTGCGTAGGCTACTATGATAAAGGGCTTTTTGGAATAGTGTTGCCCCACACAAATATAGATGAAGCCGAAAATCTTGCGAAGCGAATCCATTATGGCATCGAGCATGGAAGCGTTATGATTGGCAAAACCGTACAGAGCATCAAAGTTGCCATAGGCATAACACCGATCTTTCCTCACCAAACCACAAATGAAGTGCTTGGGTTTTGTATGAACGCTATTGACGATTTTTACAAAAGCAAGCATAAATATTGCGGCATATACTTAGGCTATTGTAGCATCCTTGAAAAAAAAAAGAATGATCTTGTAGATTTAGGAGAAATCAATACATATAAAATATATTGATTTCTATATGTAATTAATATATATTTAATATGTTATTCTTTAATTTTATATAAATACATTGTCAACTATCTTAAAAAAGTAGGCGATTGGTTGTTTGACTAAGTAAAAATTAGAACTAATATGGAGAAAAGAGAAATGACAAAATATAAAATTACTTGAGTAAATAATATTATATGAAGCACTTCGTATTAATATATAAAAATACTAGATTATTTGTTTGTTTAAAATATATTTACTATATAATAATACAATATTTATATATTATTCAATGGAGAGAAAAATGAAAAAACACATCATTAAATTTGGAGCTATACTGCTTCTTTCAATTGCTTCTACTGCTTTTGCCAATACTGAGCGCCCAGACGGTATCTTAGGTGTGCATGACGGCATTATTAATGGATGCTCGTATTCTGCAAAATCTTCTTTTGTTAACACTGCTGACCATTGCCAAAAATGCGTAACGGACTCGATCAACGATGTTGCAAAAATGCTAAATGATGAAAGCGTAAAGAGCAAAGAGCTGATTGACTATATGGCTCAACAATGTGTAGATAAATCATCACAAAACAAGAAGGACATCCGCTAGGGCCTAATCTAGGCCGTAGCGACACCAAACAAAATTATCTTTGAAACGGAGACAAATCAAAGATCAAAGAAGTGTTAGGAAACTAATATATATACAATATATTGAATTTTATATGAAATTAATATAATAAACTCTAATATTATATAGATACTATATTTCTACATAATATTAAACCTTAGTATATATACAACAAAAAAGGAGATTATCTCATGCAAAATATTAAAAAAGCTACAATTTTTCTGGTTGCATTAATTCTTGCATCTGGCTGTGCAAAACATGTTAGCCCTAAAGTATCGGATGATTGTTTAATAAACGGAGAGGCTTCTCCTGTATGGGTGTGTGAACCATTTATTGATAAAGAGTCGTATGCTGTGACTGGTGAAGCAAAAAGAAGCAATCACGCAGACTATCAATCTTTGAGAGAACGAGCGTTGGCAGATGCACATAAAAAGCTACAAAGTCTAGCTGGAAAACATTCGGATATTTCTTTCACTAAAGAAGTTGATATATGGATCTCAAAAGAAGGAGATATGTATCTTCTTGTCGGCATACCAAAAAGACTTGCTTCGGATTGATAAAACACCGAAACACTCTTTGTAGTTTTGCTACAAAGAGAAAATGCTATTTTTTAAAATACCCTTGTTTTTCCAATGCCATAAAAATTAAGAATTGGTAGCTTTTCTGTTCTTTTTCCTTTAGGGCACGCAAAGCCTCGAATTCATCCTCATTAAAGCTGATACAAATTTTATGTTTTTTTTGTTGTCTTACATTTGTTTTTTTTAGCAAAATCTTATCCCTCCTGTTCACCTAGTGCTGTGTCTAGCATAATTTTCAAAGTGCCCGAGTTTTTGCAATTATGATAGTTCACGTCTTGTGCTATCTCTGCTATCTTTTTTTCAATCTGCATCGCCAAGAGTAAAAAGCTTTTGCGATGCTTATTTGCTTTTTCAGCCGACACCGAGCCACCTGCGTTTTTTCTTATATAGTTGTATAATTTGTCTACATTTTGTACGATGTCTAAAAGCACTGTTGTTTCAGGGGTGTTGCAGTAAGTATATCTGGTGTTGCTTTTGGCTGCAAGCTCCATTTTTTTATTTCTATTTCTCATTACTAGCCTCCTTAAATGTAACATGTTTTTGTACAGAATTTTTAATCGCAATAGTTTCCAAAAAACGGAAAAACAGATCGCTTTTTTTTCTATATTGCAAAATACTTGTCAAATCTATTTTTTGTTTTTCTATGCTGAGCACAATATCTTTATCTGTAATTTTTATCACGATACGCCTTTTAAATTATCTTCTTATTAATAATGTCACTTTTTTTCAAAAAACTGTATGTCAAACAATTTAAATTCTTTACTTTTTGTCGTTTCAACATACTCATGGTTAACGGAAATTTTTTCAAGCGGGATCTTAAAAAGATACAAAGGCTCCTTAAAAGGAACACCGTCAATAATCAGGGACACTTGGTGCATATCCATACTTGGTGCTTTTACAAGCATTTTTCTATCAAACATTGCATCCGTGAATTCTTTGATTTTTGGCTTTGTGTACTGCTTGTTTGTTATTTGCTCAAGAATGCCTTTTAGATGCGAATAAGAAAAATAAAGAGCATCTGCATTAGCCAAAGATAGAATATGCGATTTCTCAATATCTTCAACCCCGATGAGCGGTCTTTCATAAGGCTTTTCTCTTATCAGATTCATATTCTCTTTGAGCAGAGCAATAACCTTGCTGATTAAAAGTTCAGGATTTTGTTCATAGTCTATTGCTTCAGCATCGCCTTGATCAATATGATTTTCGGCAGGAGTGACACTCGCTTGCTTTTTCTTCTGCGCATTCATAGGCTTTTCTTCGTTTTGAGGCTGAGTGTGTTCCTCGGCGGCAACCGTTTCTTTTTCGGCGACTGGCTCTTGCGCTGCGCCATCTCGCAACGCTTTAATTTTTTTGTCATACTCCTCTTTTTCTTGTTGTCGAAGCTCAGCCAAAACCTTTTCTGTCTCTTTTTTGCGTGCTTCTTTGTCCGATTGATAGAGTAGAGCAGACAACGGATCGGCAGGGAGATGCGAGTAGTGATGCTCTTTAATGGCTTTTATAATATGTGGCCAATAAATATCTTCATCACTACCAATTAAATTAATCCATTTTATTGACACCTCTGTGTGTCCGCCCTGCAAGAACGCTTCATCTATGTCGCTGATTGTGACGTCCTTGCTCTTGAAAATTTTTCCTATATCATGCAAGATAGCAGCGAGCACCACTTCAACTCTTGTGTATCCGGCATTGTCATATTCGGATTTGTCAATCATATATTTGCTGATCATGATCTCAAGCACATTGCGAACGTGTTCCCCTAGAGAGACGGTGGATAGAAGTGTGTAGTTCTGCTTCCCTCCGTTTGCTTCTTTGATGATAGCGCTTAACTGGTTTTTCTCGTCATCATTTTTATACTGAGACGCAACGGACGAACACTCTCCATACGCTTCATACGCATCTAGTATCTTGATGATAAAATAGATTTCTGCTTTTTTATAATATTCAATATGCTTAATAAGTTCGCCTTCAAATATATACTTGGTGTAAAATCGCTTATAAGCCCTTGATTTCTTAATAAAATCAATATCGCTATAGTCAAGGTCGTTTTGTAGCTTGTTTGATTTTTTTTCGGTCTTAACCTCGTTGTTGTAGCGTGTCCATAGATGAGAAACGTCTTCGAGTTTTAGAACTATTAAATTTGTTCGTTCATACATATATCTCCAACGGAAATACAAAAAAAGCAAAAAAAGAATAACCACGAAGTTATACACAATAAAAAGAAGAAGGATCGCCTTGTACTTAACCTGAAAATTTTCAATCCATTGCCCTATAGAAAAGCTCACATTGCTAGTTAAACCATAATTGAGCAAAAATCCAAAGGTGTATATCAAAAGCATGTAAAGCAACATGCTCCTCAAAAAAACACTTACCTTGTCTTTTTTTACAAAGAGCATCAATAAAAATTTCATACATTTTCCTTTAGAGAAGAGGGTTAGTTTGCAAGAATATTTGGTAGTTCGATCTTGTAGACAGGATCTTTTATCTTTGCTGTTTTTCCTTTGAATTTGCCTTCAAAACCGAAATAAAAGAACTCTCTTGCTTTCAACTCAGTAAAATCTGTTTCTTGCAATATCTCTTCTTCTATTTCGGTAGAACGAATTGAACCGCCGAGAGAGAGCTGTGATGTGTAGCGTGTTGTTTTTCCCGCATAAACTTTAAGCGTTGAAGCGCTATCTATGTCATTCATACGCATAAATATCTTCGTGTTTGTGTTGTCAAACAGCTTTCTCGCTCGATCTTGTCCTATTTCGGCGATAATATCTGCCGGAGATTGGGTCAAGCCCGTGAGATAGCAATTACAACCGCCTGCTTTGTTAAACATATCCTCAATCCCTCGATAGGTACAGTTGCTCATCTCGTCAATATAAACGCATAGCGGCACCTTAAACTTTAAACCAGATGCAAAAAAACGCCCGACAATAGCTTGTATCATTGATATAACAACTTTTCCTAGTATTAGAGAGCTTTGTTTTTGAAGCATGGCTCCGGTTTGCACATACAAAATTGCGCCTTGATTCTTCTCAATGCGATCAATAAAAATATTACCTTCGGCTTTTGAAACAACTTTGGCAAGATTTCCTGTTGTCAACTGTGTCAAGGTACCTCTAAGTGTTGAGGAAACCTTACCAAAGTATTCTTTTTCCGATTCGAGAATAGATTCTCCGAGCAGCTTCAAACGCAAAGCATCTTCGTCTTTATGCTTGTCAAGCTCATCAACAATCCTCTTGACCGCTTCAAAAGAAATATTTTCACCAATCTCTTTGAAAGTGATTACAGGAGGCTCTTTTTTTATTTTTTTGAGATAAATTTTCCCACGCACTACTACAGAGGTGATCTCGTATGCGTAGTTGTAAAAAAACTCATCATCGGCAGGAACGCCAGCCATTACGTGCGAAATTACTTCATCTTCGAGGTAATAGTTTTTTAGGATATTAATCTTTACGCTGTGATCCGCATGGATGCTTGATAGAAGCATTAAATCCTCCTCCCTATCCGTTTCCACACAAGTTTGATAGATAGAAGAAAACAGATCGCCGTCTATTTTAGGATCTATGATAACTACATTTTTTCCTGATTTTATGTCTTGAATAATGCAGTTTTCAGCTAATCTTGTCTTACCGACACGGGTAGTTCCGAATACGAACGTGTGTCCTTTTCTCGAATCCTCTTTTTGACTAATCGTGCGAAACTTATCTTTTCTCACATCTTCAAGTGAAAATCCCATCCCTATGAGCAGATCATTACTTTTTTTTGAAAAAAAAGGCAATTTCATCTCATGCTCTCTTGGTAGTAGCTGATCAAAGAAGCAACTATTGCGTTTTGCTCTTGCATATTCATAAGAACTCCGCTCGTATAACCTTTCATTGAAAACTCAATTGCCTCATTGAGCATAAGTGCCACTTCGGGTTTTTTTGAAGGGAGTATTGAATCAATGAACACGTCGGCAATATTAAGAAGTGCCAACTTCTTGTCTGTATTTTGGATTCTTAGCACACCTGAACCGTCGGGTTTTTCGTGATGTCTGTGGACAATATCTGCTACCTTGTATAATTTTTTTTCAGTTAGGAGATTTGCAGAGATATGGATATGTCTATTGCTTATCTCGATGTCTTTCTCTGTGACATAAGCGGATTTGTAAAGGGATGTTTCTAGCGCCACAAAACCTATATTGCAGTAAAAGGATGCTAATACATAGTCATAATCAGCTGAATAAACTTTACTATCTATCGTTTCTGATAGGTTGTGCAGTAAAAACTGAAACAGGTTCCCGGTGTGATTCATCCTTCGATGAAGCATTGGCTTTAAATGCTTCATATTCAGCATTGTTGACTCTAAAACATCAAATTCTCTTTGGTAGTCGCATGGCTGGATCTCGCACCTAGTCATGCTTTGGTAAATGGCTTGAAAGCTAGTATTGCTCATATTGTATTACTCCTTTATCTCTTTTAAATTTAACATAGATGCCTTTTCCGACGACCGTAAAGAATGGAACAGTGGCAAAAATAAACATAGATATAGACACATAATGTGCGGCGTCTTTTATTGCAGGAACGACATAGTTGTAATAATACACATACAAATCAATATCTTTATATGCGTAATCAAGCATAAGTAAAAAGGTAACTCCTTTATTGATATAACTAATCATCACATAGGTTGAATCGGTATCGTAGAGAGCCATATCGTAGAGATATTTAAATAAAAAATACACCAGTATGCTTTTTACAAGAAAAGCTATTGATCTTCCCGACAGGAGTGAAAAAATCGCTTTTTTGGTGATAGCCCCGTCGTAGAGCCTAAAAAGAAAACTAAGCCAAATAGTCATAACGACAATAGGAACGTAACTCAAAATAAATAAAATGAGTGTTTCGTACCAATAGATGGGCATCTTTAAAAAGAACACTTTAAATGAAGGATAGAGGTTTTGCAAGACAGAAACACCAAGAACAAAGAGCAATGATTCAACAAAACCACTCTTAAAACCGATCTTAAAAAAACTAAATACTTGCCGCAAGGTAAAGAAATTTTGGTTTATATCTCCCTCTTGCTGCATCTCAAAAACATGATAGTGTTGTATTTCCGATACCGCGTCGATGATGTTTTTGGCGGATGATTGCTGCGGCGAATCATTGTCGTTTCGTATGTTGCCTACGGCTTTGTCTAAATCTAAAGCCCCGTCTTTTGATACAGGCATTTTTATTCTCCTTTTTGTATGTACACTATTTTTTCAACATCAATAAGAGCCTTTATGCTCTTATATTCCTCTTTTGTGATTTTTCTTTCAAGCAAGTATGTAAACACTAAAATTTTGCGTGGTATGTATTTTTCCACGCTTATTGGCATCAACGATGGATGATGTTTTTGCAAAGCAAACAAGATGCTTTTTTTATTTGCTTTCACATGTAAAAAACCTTGATTGACTTGAGATACGCTTACATAAACCTGCTGTTCGAGTGCAAAAGCATTTTTGTCATACGCATCCAAATAGCAATTTAGATCCAAATCTCTATATACAGCTAAAAATTTTCTTTTTTTAGCGTCGTATTTGATAATCTTCACATTAATAATGCTGCCAATTAAAGAAAATTTGTTAAAAGAGTTGTTTTTTTTATAAGAAATAACTTCGTTTTTGAGATTTTTTACTATGAGCCTGACTAAATCTTTAGAAAAAGATATTTTTTTATCATTTTCCAAAAACCTAATATAGTAGTCCTCATCAAAATAAACAGCTTTCCCAAAAAAGCTTTCGGCAGTTTTTTCTATGGCACTTAAAACTAAATAAGAATCGCTTACGCCGACGCTGTTGGCATACTCCAAATAAGGGGTTAATTTGTTTTTATCGTACAAAGTCGTGCTCAAATAGTTGTGAAATTTTTTTGCGAATTTTTTTTACATGATGAATCGTCGTGTTGTGTTTTTTGAATATCTCTTGCAAAGTCATACCATCGTCTAGCATGTCTTGGAATATTTCATATTCTTTTTTGGTTAAGTTCTTTTCAAGCGTTATTTTTATATCCAAAGACTGGAGAAAACTATCCATCTCATATTCTTTATGTGCTTGCATCTCTGTGGCACTTTCAGGGCAGTAAGCGCTAGAAGGTATAGATTTAATTCTTTTGAAAAAGTTGCTCTTTGCCGACAAACATATCAGAGGCACATAAGTTGGCTTTATGTTTCGGTTTTTTT
>Ga0265295_1006106_pt1 | contig 14782 bp, 9 predicted proteins | sample Munlansysbiofilm_FD_192503 | JGI IMG/M metagenome (GOLD analysis project Ga0265295, IMG submission 192503) | Leachate microbial communities from a municipal landfill in Southern Ontario, Canada - Methane capture system biofilm | ecosystem: Engineered > Solid waste > Landfill > Unclassified ... | reverse complement strand
GTTCAACGATACTTTGGACGTCTCCTTGACTGTTCTCGGCTGATTTTCCCATCATCGCAACCAGTGAGGTCGGGTTTAAAAATCCAAATAAACCTAGTCCCTCGGCGATGGAATCACCAAAAACAAGGGCATTGCCAAATAATGCGGTGTAATCGCCGGGGTCAACGGCTTTGCGCTTCATGTAGTCAATTTTTTCTTCCATGGTATAGAGATCCCGGGCTTCTAGTGCAGTTAGGATTTCGACACCCTCGTCAAGTTTTGCGTTTTCTCTGGCGGTGGTTTGATACACAATAACCAGAATTAGCATCATTATAACACCGGGAATCAGCATAACAATAACCGGATTTGCCTGGACACGCTGTTTTATTTTTTCAAACATAGAGTAACACCTTTTATTGTCGAATTTGTATAGTTAAACATATCACAATAGCAGGTAGAAGTTCAATGTCTGTTTTGTAACAAATTAATATTTTGTTGTTACGAATAGTGGTTTAAAAGTAGATAAATAAAAAAGCGCCTGAAAACAACTCTGGGAATTATTTTCAGACGCTATTTATTGAGATATCAGAACGAGCACTTATCCATGGTTCGAGTAGCAACCACATCGATTCCAAGACCTAAAAGATCTTTGATAACAACATCACCGGTTTTTATGGGTGCTTCCACAACAACCTGATTAATAGCGGCCATGGCATCAAAAATCTGGCCTTTGGGGATGGGCTCCGCGGTTTTAACCGGCAGGCGGGGAAGCATGGCATGCTTAATCACCACCGTAGTGGGAATAACCCGGGTTGGGTTGGTCATTTCATTGATGGCATATTTTGGACCACGTTTACAGGTGTTGCCGGTAACCTCATAGGTACCATCCGCTTTTTCTTCAATGGTCATCTGGCACCCGATGGGGCAAACAATACAGGTCATATCTTTTTTCATTTCTTTGCCTCCTCTACGACAAATCGGATTTCTCCGGCAGGATACTGGGCTAAAACATCTTTGGCGATCTTAAAGTTAACCATTTCGGCGGGCAGTAATTTCTTTTCTTTTTTTGTGGCGATCAATTGGTCGCCGATATAGGCATTAACCACTTTATCTTGAAAGACCTGTCGCACACGCATATAGAAAGTAACTTTTTCCTCGACGTTTTTCATGGCAACCTGCTGCGGAACGACATAACCAATTCCGTCGCCGTTGGTGGTCGTAAAGGTAATCTCACTAGCCAGATCGCCCTTGATATACTTGGCAGCGCCTTTACCGGCCAGGACCGCTTCTTCGCTGACAAAATCCACCAGGTCATGAACGTGGACCACATTTCCACAGGCAAAAACACCAGGCATAGAGGTTTGACGCAGTTCACCGACAATGGCACCGTTGGTTCGGTTGTCCATGGTAACACCGGCATTACGAGTGATTTCATTTTCGGGAATCAAGCCCACTGAAAGCAGGAGGGTATCACAGGGAATATATTCTTCGGTACCAGGAATCACTTTTAGTTTTTCATCAACCTTGGCGACCGTAACGCCTTCTAATCGGTCCTTACCATGAATAAACGTAATGGTATGGCTTAGTTTAAGAGGAATATCATAGTCATCCAGACACTGAACAATGTTTCGAACCAGTCCGTTGGAGTAGGGCATCAGTTCACAGACCGCCTGAACATGAGCACCTTCCAGAGTCATTCGTCGGGCCATGATCAGACCGATATCACCAGAGCCGAGGATAACCACTTCTTTACCAACCATATATCCTTCCATGTTGATAAAACGTTGGGCAGTACCGGCAGTGAAAACACCCGATGGACGATACCCCGGGATACCGATGGCACCAGAGGTCCGTTCCCGACATCCCATAGTTAGAATAACAGCTTTCGTTTCAATAACCATGTACCCGTTTTCTTCATTGATAACGTGGATGGATTTGAGTTCTCCATTGTCATGCATATCAAGTACCATGGTATTGAGCATGTAAGGAATATTAAGATCTTTTACCTTATCAATATAACGTTCGGCATATTCTGGTCCGGTTAATTCTTCATTAAACGTATGCAGACCAAAACCATTATGAATACACTGGTTAAGAATACCGCCTAATTCCCGGTCTCTTTCCAGAATCAGGACATTTTCTGCTCCATCATTTTTAGCTTCAACGGCAGCGGCCAAACCAGCGGGTCCACCACCTAAAATAACAACATCATATATCATGATTACGCCTCCTCCTGAACGGATTTCGTTTGACCTGAGAGAATGAAGGTCGAATCCTGTTGATCGTACATAATTTCATCTAATGGAACATTGAGTTCGCGGGAAAGAATTTCCACAACCCGGGGAGAACAGAAGCCACCCTGACAGCGTCCCATACCGGCACGACAGCGTTTTTTAACTGATTTAACGGTTCGGGCACCAGCACTGCGGTGAATAACATCGATGATTTCACCTTCAGTGATGGTTTCACATCGACAGATAACCTTGCCGTATTTTGGATCTTCATTAATAATTGCAACTTTTTCTTCCTCGGTCATTTCATCAAAACGCAGATGCTTTCGGACCTTAGGATTATAGTCGTGATTTTCTTCGATATCTGGGATCATTGGTTTCACAATTTCTTCGACCACAAAGTGAGCAACCGCAGGAATTGAGGTGAGTCCAGGCGATTCATAGCCAGCCACGTTGATAAATCCTTTTACGGGCGATTCTTCAATGATGAAATCACCATCAGTCGTTGTAAAGGTATCCTTTACAGGAGTGTTTCGAAGTCCGGCATAGGACCTAATAATCTTGTTAAATGGTAGCGAAGGACAGTTTTTAAGGGCATTTTCTTTAATATAGTCGAGGCGCTCAGTGGTGGTCGAAATATCGCCTTTGTGCACGGGTTCAGCATCCGGTCCAATTAACAGATTGCCGTGAGCGGTCGGTGCCACTAAAATACCTTTGCCCTTTTTTGAAGGACATGGGAAGATGACACTATTAACCAGATAACCGGCTTCTTTATCAAAGATAAAATAATTTCCCTTACGAGCAAGCAGTTTAAAGTAGGGTTTGCCAACCATTTCATAGATATCATCAGCAAATAAGCCGGCAGCATTAATGACATACTTAGCTTCCACATTTCCGGAATTGGTAATAATTTCGAAGTGGTCATTGTGGTTTATGATATCACTGACCAGATGATTAAGCTTTAGGGTAACACCGTTGTCGACAGCGTTTTCAGCCGCGTGAATACAGAGTTCAAAGGGGGACACAATCCCTGCTGTCGGAGCATAAAGAGCACCGCAAATATCGTCATGGATATGGGGCTCCATGGCGTGGACTTCATCTTTAAATAAGATCTGAAGTCCAGGAACTCCGTTTTTTAAACCGTTTTGATAAAGTTCGTGCAGGGTTGCCATTTCGTACTCGTTATGAGCAACAACCATGGAACCACATCGTTTAAAGGGCACATCCAGATCCTCACAAACCTGATCGTACATAAGATTTCCAGCGGCGTTGAATTTTCCTTTCAATTTATGGGCCGGGGCATCAAAACCGGCATGAACAATGGCAGAATTGGCCATTGTAATCTGATTTCCGACATCATTTTCTCCATCTAATAAAACAATGTCCAGTTTGTATCGGGTCAATTCCCGAGCAATGTAGGAACCGGCAATACCAGCTCCAATAATGGCGATATCATACATAATATATTCCTCCTAAGAATAATAAAAAATTAAAAGCCATACAATTTTCTTAAATAAGGGTTCATTTAAGAAAACAGTATGGCTCTCCGTTGCCTTGTATTTTATTTTTGCTTATTCGTTCTGGAGCAATCGCTGCTCTTCCCGAATAAGTTCTATTTTATCCCACAAAGGCTTGTGAGATGTACTGGCTGATAGTGCGCCAGCAGCAAGACACGAACGAACTTCTTCCTCTGTCTCTATGAATCCCCCGGTAACAATTGGAATATCGAGTTCCTTTTTTACAGCTGTAATCAGCTTTGGAACCAGGCCAGGTAAAATTTCGATGGCATCAGGCTTAATTTTCTTTGCCGATGTAATTGAAATATCCATGGCAGAAGAATCCAATAGAAATAAACGCTGAACAGTCATCAGACCTTCCTGCTTTGCCCGAGTGATAATATTGTTTTTCGTGGTAATAATTCCCGTTGGCTTGATCTCATCTTTTAGATACTTAATAAAATAATTATCCTGTGAATAACCTTTAATAAGATCCAAATGGGTAAACACGTGTTTACCTGATTTAGTACAAAGCTCCACCATTTTTTTAAGATTATAGACATTGCCGGTCAATAAAAAGATGATCTGCGATTTCGAATGAATGGCATCATAAATATCTTTCGGATTACGAACAGCGACAATAATGGGGTTGTCTTGAAACATGAGAAGACATTTTCTCGTCGACATAAAACTCCTCCCGGTTGGATCGTATTTGCAAATTCATTATAACACAATCACAAAAATAGGAAAGAGTAAAATCTAAATTGCCGGGGTGTGGTTAAACACCCCAACAATTTATTGATTAATGAATTGTTAATGTAGTTAGATTATTCGGCGTCTTCCCAGCCTTTAGCAGTTTCAACAGCTTTTAACCAGCCAGCATATAATTTAGCACGAACATCAGCATCCATGGCAGGCTTAAATGAACGGTCCAGTTTCCAGGCAGCAGTTACATCCGCTTTACCATCCCAGAATTTAACAGCCAAACCAGCCAGGTAAGCAGCACCCATAGCAGTGGTTTCAACGATTGAAGGACGATCAACAGGAACGCCTAAAATATCAGCCTGGAATTGCATCAAGAAATCGTTAGCGCAAGCGCCGCCATCAACTTTTAATGCCGCCAATTTGATGTTTGAGTCTTTTTCCATCGCATCCAGAACATCTTTTGTCTGATAAGCGAGGGATTCAACAGTAGCACGGATTAAATGAGCCTTGTTGGCACCACGAGTTAATCCTAAGATAGCACCACGAGCATACATATCCCAATGCGGAGCACCCAGTCCAACAAAAGCAGGAACCATATAAACACCATTGGTGTCAGCAACTTTATTACAATAGTATTCGCTATCAGGTGAAGAATCAACCAGTCGAACTTCGTCTCTTAGCCATTGGATCGCAGCACCGGCAACGAAGATTGAACCTTCTAAGGCATAATCAACTTCGCCATCTAAGCCCCAGCCAATGGTCGTAATCAAGCCACTGTTCGATTTAACGGGTTTGTCACCAGTGTTCATCAGCATAAAGCAACCGGTTCCATAAGTATTTTTAGCCATACCAGGTTCGAAGCAAGCTTGTCCGAAGAGAGCAGCTTGTTGGTCACCAGCAGCACCGGCAATGGGAATTTCTGTTCCGTAAAGAGAAGTTGATCCGTAAACATCTGAAGATGGTCGAACTTCTGGTAACATAGAAGCTGGGATATCCAGTTCTTTTAACATTTTTTCATCCCATTTAAGGGTTTTAATATTAAATGCCATCGTGCGGGAAGCATTTGAATAATCGGTTACATGTACCTTGCCATCAGTTAATTTCCAGATTAACCAGGTATCAATGGTTCCGAAAGCCAGTTCGCCTTTTTCAGCTCTTTCACGTGCACCAGGAACGTTATTTAAAATCCAATTAATTTTTGTTCCAGAGAAGTAAGCATCGATTACAAGACCGGTGTTTTCACGAACATAGTCTTCCAATCCACGGGCTTTTAATTCATCACAGAAAGATGCGGTACGACGGCACTGCCAAACAATGGCATTATAAATAGGTTCGCCAGTTTTTCTGTCCCAAACGACAGTTGTTTCACGTTGGTTTGTGATACCAATAGCAGCAATATCTTCAGCGGTAGCGCCAATTTTTGATAAAGCTTCAGTGACAACACCACTTTGGGTAGCCCAAATTTCCATGGCGTCATGTTCAACCCAACCGGCTTTTGGATAGATTTGGGTAAATTCTTTTTGCGCAACACTGACGATTTCGCTGTCATGGTTAAATAAAATCGCTCTTGAACTTGTAGTTCCTGCATCCAGTGATAAGATATACTTCTTCATAAGTATAACCCCCTATTTATTTGATTATTTATTTGATTATGTTTAAAAAACATAATAAAATCATAGAAAAAACAATAAAACCAAACAAAAAAAGCACATACTAACAGATTTACATATTCTCTTAATGTAAAAACGAAAGTACGGCCCTCCATAACTCCTGCCAATATATGAAATTAGTGAATCTTTTCGTAAGCAAAGGTAAAATTGTTTACAAACATATATTAACATAACTCTGAAATAATGTAAAGGATTACCAGTAAAAAATAATGTTAAATAAATAACAAGTAAAAAAGAACGGTTGAAGTAAATCATTTAAAATGAAAATGAATAATCAGTGCAAAATAGTATATAATGTAGAAAATAGATAGGCCACGGCTGCTGGGATCAATTTCAACCGCCTGGGACAAAATGTCTATTTATTTTTAAGAATCTATGTTATAATAAAAATTAAAGAAATCGGAAATAATTAGAAAAACATGAAATTAAATTTTAACAGTAAAGTGAAAGAAAAGATGGAAAAACAGTTTACACATCTTCATGTGCATAGCGAATATAGTCTATTAGATGGTTTTGGCAGGATCAACGAGCTTGTTAAGGCGGTGGCGGAAAGTGGCATGGAGAGTATTGCGCTTACCGATCATGGGGTGCTTTTTGGTGCCGTTGATTTTTATAAGGCCTGTCTAAAGGAAAAAATTCATCCGGTTATCGGCTGTGAAGTTTATGTTGCTCCAAGAGGCCTTGAAAACAAGGATCCCGTCTATGACAAAGAACGAGCTCATCTCATTTTGTTAGCAGAAAGCAACCTTGGGTATAAAAATCTCATGAAGATTGTTTCAAAAGGTTTTATTGATGGGTTTTATTATAAGCCCAGAGTGGATCATGACTGCTTAAGAAAATACAGCGATGGTATTATTTGCTTGTCAGCGTGTATCGCTGGTGAGATTCCGCAATTGATCCTAAACAATGATTTGGCTGGAGCAGAAGAGCGTTGTCGGGTTTATCAGGATATTTTTGGTAAAGATCATTTCTTCCTGGAAATTCAGGATCATCGTCTCAGGGAAGAAGCGTTGATAAACGAGCGGATGATTCAGTTATCAAAAAAAATGAGCATTCCATTGGTGGCGACGAACGATGTCCATTATGTCCACAAGGAAGACAGTGAAAACCATGACATTCTTTTATGCATTCAGACCGCAGCCACCGTTTCGGATGAAAAGCGGATGCGTTTTCCCAACAATGAATTTTATTTAAAGAGTCAGGAAGAAATGCGTAAGCTCTTTGCTGATCTGCCCGAAGCGATTGAAAATTCCAATCGCATTGCCAGGCGCTGTCAGGTCAGCTTTGACCTGGAAAAAACCCACCTGCCGCAGTTTGAATTGCCTCCCGGTGAAAGGGCCAGAGACTATTTAAAAAGCCTGTGTATGGCAGGATTGGTAAAAAAATACCAAACGCTGACCAAAGAATTACAAGATCGTTTGGCATATGAATTGGAAACCATTCATACGATGGGCTTTGATGATTATTTTCTCATCGTTTGGGATTTTATCAAATATGCTAAAGACAATCAGATCATGGTTGGGCCCGGACGGGGAAGTGCTGCCGGCAGCCTGGTTGCCTATAGTTTGGAAATCACCACCATCGATCCGATTAAGTATCAGTTGCTGTTTGAACGTTTTTTAAATCCGGAGCGGGTAACAATGCCGGATATTGATGTGGATTTTTGTTACGAACGGCGTCAGGAAGTTATCGATTATGTGGTGAACAAGTATGGCGAAGACCGGGTGGCTCAGATTATCACCTTTGGAACCATGGCGGCTCGGGGTGCGCTCCGGGATGTTGGCCGGGCACTCGATATGCCTTACAGCCTGGTCGATCGGGTGGCCAAGGAAATACCCATTCATCCAGGGGTCAATATCACCATTGAACAAGCCTTAAAAGAAAATCCTGAACTTAAAAAAATGGAAGATTCAGATGCCGATATTGCCAAGCTGGTTAAGACCGCTCAGTCCATTGAAGGTTTATCCCGGCATGCCTCCACGCATGCTGCCGGGGTGGTCATTTCAGATTTGCCACTGGTTGAATATATCCCGCTTTATCGAAATAATGATGTAATCACAACTCAGTTTCCGATGGGTTTATTGGAAGATCTGGGCCTGCTCAAAATGGATTTTCTGGGCCTGCGAACCTTAACGGTGATCCGCGATGCCCTGGAGCATATTGAACATAGCACTGGTCGTCGTCTGGATCTGGACAGTCTGGAAATGGATGACGTCAAGGTTTATGAAATGCTCTCAAAAGGCGACACCCTGGGTGTTTTTCAATTGGAAAGCCGGGGCATGCAGCAATTTATCAAGGAACTCCAACCGGGTAGTTTTGAAGATATTATCGCTGGGATCTCACTTTATCGGCCTGGGCCGATGGATCAGATTCCACGCTATATTGAAAACAAGAAAAACCCCTCTCTGGTTACCTATGATCATCCCATTCTTGAGAATATCCTCAACGTCACTTATGGGTGTATGGTTTATCAGGAACAGGTGATGCAGATATTTCGCGATGTGGCTGGTTTTTCAATGGGACGAAGTGACCTGGTCAGACGGGCCATGTCCAAGAAAAAGATTAGCGTGATGGAGGCCGAAGGTCTGGTTTTTATCCATGGTGAAGTCGATCAAACCGGAAAAGTTCTAGTTGACGGTGCCATCCGCCGGGGGGTATCAGAAGCGGCGGCAAAAAAAATCTTTGAAGAAATGAAAGATTTCGCAAAATACGCCTTTAATAAATCCCATGCGGCGGCATATGCCGTTGTCGCCTATCAAACTGCCTGGTTGAAGTGCTACTATCCCACCGAGTTTATGGCGGCTTTAATGTCGAGTATTATGGATGATGAGAAAAAAGTGGCGAAATATATAGAAGATTGCCGAAAAATGGGTATTCATGTATTACCACCCAGTATTAATGAAAGCTACGAGAAGTTTAGTGTTTCTAGTAATTCGATTTGCTTTGGTTTGGGAGCCGTTAAGGGGCTCGGTAAAAATGCCATTGCCGCTATTATTGAAGCACGCAAAGCCAAGGGCAATTTCTTGAATCTACGGGATTTCTGTGAGCGGGTGGACCTGAAATCCTTAAACAGGCGCAGCATCGAAAGTCTTATTAAGGGCGGGGCATTTGATGGCATCGGCAACAGCCGGGCGCAAATGCTGGCCATTGCTGAACTGATTGTCGATCAGGTTCAGCGAGAAAAGAAAGATCGCATTTCCGGACAGATGTCCCTTTTGGATATGGCCGGACTGGGTGGATCACAGGAACTGACAACGCTGAAGGAGGATCATTTCCCTCAAAAAGAGCCGTTTTCCAAAGAAGAACGGTTAGCATTGGAAAAAGAAGTTTTAGGTCTTTACGTTACCGGCCATCCACTGGAAAAATATGAAGATATCTTAAAAAAAACCGTCACCTTGTTTTCCAGCAGTGTTGACAGCTATCAGGATTTAAAAGATGCTGGTATTCGGGACGGACAGCAAGTCAGTATTGGTGGTTTAATTGTGGAGAGCAAAACGATGATGACAAAGAAAGGCCAGATGATGGCGTTTCTAACCCTTGAAGATCTTTATGGGCGCATCGAAGTGGTAGTTTTTCCGAAAACATATGATGAGTATCGTCGTTATTTAAAACAAGATCAACCATTGGTGATCAAGGGGCGAATCAATTACAATGAAGAAGCTCGAACCTCGGTGATTGCAGCTCAGATCTATCCCATCGGAGAACCGCCTAAGAACATACAAAACCTGGCTGTAACCGAAAGCAAAGCGCCATATGAGAACAATGACGGAGTCCAAAAGCGCCAAAAGCTGGTTTTGAGTTTAGGGGATTTAACAGAAAAAGCCTTGATAAAATCGGTAAAATCGATTCTAATTAAGTATCCGGGATCGGTGCCGGTGGTGTTATACTTAAAAAACGAAGGTAAGCATTTTGGGGCCAATAAAGACTTATGGGTTACCCTTGAAGAAACCCTGATCACTGAATTAGGACAAATTTTAGGAATAAAAAATGTGGAGGTAAAATAAAAATGAGAATTGGAGTTTTAACTAGCGGAGGCGATGCCCCCGGCATGAATGCAGCAATCCGGGCCGTTGTGCGAACAGCAATCTTTAATAAGGTTGAGGTCTATGGGATTAATCGGGGCTTTGCAGGTTTGCTGGAAGGCGACATTACACCGTTTAGTGTTTATTCGGTAGCGGATATTCTACAGCGGGGGGGAACAATCCTCAGGACCTCCAGAAGTGAGTTTTTTGCAACCGAGGCGGGAGTTAAGCAAGGTGCCAAAGTGCTGGAAGAATATGGCATTGACCATCTGATTATTATCGGTGGTGATGGCAGCATGAATGGTGCCCTGGCACTCCAGAAATTAGGGGTCAGCGTGGTGGGTATTCCCGGTACCATTGATAATGATCTGGGATTTACCGATTATACCATCGGCTTTGATACGGCCGTAACAACAGCCCTGGATGCGATCAGCAAAATCAGAGATACCACCTACTCCCATAATCGCATTAATGTGGTTCAGGTGATGGGCCGAAAATGCGGCGATATCGCCCTTTACTCGGGATTATCCGGAGGTGCAGAGGCCTTAATTTTGCCGGAGGTTGAAACCGACCTGGATGCGATTTGTTTGCGACTGCTGCAGGGGAAAGATCGGGGGAAACTTCATAGTATTGTCATGTTAGCAGAAGGCTGTGGTAATTACCGGGATTACTGTGTCAAGATTGAAGAAAAAACCCAGGTAACAACGAAGGGGACAAATTTGGGCTACATTCAAAGAGGGGGATCACCGTCGAATATGGATCGGAATCTGGCCAGTTTTATGGGTTATAATGCGGTATTAAGTATTATAAAGAAAGAAACGGGAACAGTGATGGCCCAGCGATGTGGCTCGTATCTGGGTATTCCGATCGAAGAAGCCCTGGCGATGCCAAAGATTTTCCGACAGGATATTTATGATATGGCTTCGGTATTATCCATTTGAGCGATTCATAAAAACAAACATCGTGTAAATCGGGTTATACCAGCGTTATAAACAATAACGATGGTGCTGATCAGTAAGATTTTTATGTTTGTTATTTTATAGAGAGAGATTAAATTAGAAAAGAGGTAGAAAATGAAAAAAACTAAGATTGTCTGCACATTAGGACCAGCAGCAGATACAAAGGAAATATTAAAAGAACTTATTCTCAATGGGATGAATGTGGCACGACTCAATTTTTCGCACGGTAGTCATGAAGAACATGCGGCCAGAATTAAGCGGATCAAAGAAGTACGTAAAGAGCTGGGGATTCCCGTTGCGATTATGTTGGATACCAAGGGACCCGAAATCAGAACTGGAGAACTGAGCGCCGGACAGGTAGAACTGGTTGCCGGAGAAAAGGTAACACTAACCACCGAAATTATCCAGGGTGACGAAAAACGTTTCAGTATTTCCCATGAAAATCTTCCCAATGAAGTATCGCCGGGATGTCGGATTCTCATCGATGATGGATTAATTCAATTGGAAGTGGAAGATGTTTTTAATAATGAAATGGTCTGCACGATTTTAAATGGTGGAACGCTGGGCAGCAAAAAAAGTATCAACCTACCAGGTATGAGCATTGAATTACCTGCTTTAACAGAAAAAGATCGCGGTGATATTATTTTTGGAATCCAGCAAAGAGTCGATTATGTGGCGGCATCGTTTGTGAGAAAACCCCATGATGTATTAGAGATCAGAAAGGTTTTAGAACGCAATGGCGGAGATTTGATTGACATTATTTCTAAAATTGAAAATCAGGAAGGTGTCGAGAATATCGACCGAATTCTTAATGTTTCCGATGGAATTATGGTTGCCAGAGGGGATCTGGGGGTAGAAATACCGGCAGAAGATGTACCACTGGTTCAAAAGAGCATTATTCGAAAATGCAACCTTGTTGGGAAACCCGTTATTACCGCAACTCAAATGCTCGATTCGATGATGCGAAATCCCAGACCGACCCGAGCTGAGGTCGGTGATGTGGCTAACGCCGTGTTTGATGGAACAGATGCCGTGATGTTATCAGGTGAAACAGCAGCGGGATCTTATCCGATAGAGTCGGTAAAAACGATGTTTAATATTGTCGTAAAAAGCGAAGATTCGGAAGAGTACGCCCGTCGTAAAAAACCGGATCATGGGGAACTGAGCATTACGAATGCAGTTAGCGAAGGGGCGTGTCAGATTTCTGAACAACTCGATGCACAGACTATTATCGCAGCCACATCCTCAGGTCATACGGCCCGGATGATCTCCAAATACCGTCCTGATTGCGGGATTCTGGCGGTTACTGATAAGGTGACAACGATTCGTCGTCTGGCCCTGGTTTGGGGAGTCAATTGTATTTACACGCCGGAATTTAAGGACACTGACAGTATGATTATGGATGCGGTAAAAAAAGCAATGGAGCAGGGCTATGTGCAATTTGGAGATCTCGCCATCGTTGCTGCAGGTGTGCCCTTAGGTGTTCAGGGAAATACCAATATGATTAAGGTGCATACCGTCGGAAATGCCATCATTAATGGGGTCGGCATTGGGAAAAACTCAGTGACTGGCCTTGCTAAACTCATTACTTCTGATAATCTGGATGACTTTCAGGAAGGTGATATTTTAGTGGTGAAAACCCTGACACCAGAGCTTAGTCAGATCTTACTGTTGGCATCGGCAATTATTACGGAAGAAGGTGGACTCAGTTCGGAAGGAGCCATTGCCGGACTTCATTATGATATTCCGGTTATTGTCAATGTTGTTAAAGCGTTGGAAATCCTTGAACATGGGAAACTTATTTCAGTTGATCCCATCCGTGGGGTTGTTTATCAGGGCCGGGTTCAAACGAAGTAGAATTAATTAAATACTTAATAAAAAGCGATTGGTATCATATGATACCAATCGCTTTTTGGATTCAGTCAATTTTATAGGTGAGTTGATAGGTTTGGGATAGTGTATGATCATCGGTTGAGTTAATACTGTTTGAGCTTTTTTCGACTGAGAAAAAAAGCATGGATTTGTAAGGGTGACAAATAATCTCTGAATTTACGCTAAGTGGTGCCGTGAGCTGGAGCGGATTTTTACCACTTGTATCCATGATCCAGATCGATTTGGATTGAGCATCAGAATTGGGTGTTGTCTGAGTAAAGACAAAGCGCTCACCGTTTGGTGTAAAGCGGACTGATCCAAAACTACCGTCTGCGATACTGCTTGAGTTTGTCGCGTTGGTATCCCAGGTACGGATCGTTTGGGAGTCGCCGCCGTTTTTAACAAAGACCACTTGATTGTTTAAGTCGTTAATATCAAAACTGCTCACATTATCAGCAATTAGGGTGGAAGACAATTCAGAAGAAGCATCATCTAATTTTGCATAGTATAGATTCGTTCGTTCTTCATTCTGGGGGTCGGTTGCCATAAACACGACGACCTTTTCTTTATTGATATAGTCAACGGCCAGGATATTATAGTTGTTAAGAAGCTTATAAATCTGTCGATTCCCTTCACTGTCGGCCTTTACAATCTGACTTGTGTTATTGGCATAGACCACCTGGCCGGAATCGCCAATACCAAAGCGCTGGATAACATTTTCTTCCGGCAGGGAAATGATCCGGGTCGTGTTTTTGTTGACGTCCGACCAGACAATCTGAGTGTCGATGCTGCCCGTTAAGGGATCGACTAATTTTTCGGCATAGTAAATACCTGTGTCAAAGGTATCATAAAAGGCGCTCAATGGTCTTTTGTCAGAATTGACAAATGAGGACAACTGCATCGTTTCAATAGTATAGGTGTCAATATTATAGAAGGTCCCAAAAGTAAAAAGGATCAGATTATTTCCGCTATTGGTAATATCCTGTACGATTCCGGGGGCGATCATAGTATAAGATTGAATGCTAACTTGCTGTGGCAAAGGGTCATTTGAGGTTGGGTTATTTCGTAAAACAACCGGTACATTTACAGGAATAAAGAGGTTCTGGCAACCACTGGTGATAAACAAACTCAATAAAACAAAACAAAAGACAAGGACTCTATTTTTTGCTTTTTTCATCGGTTTCACCTCCATAAATTAAGACGGACAAAATGGGAAGTGTCACAATAATATTGGTCCCTTCGCCCACTTGACTGACAATGTCAATTTTTCCATCATGTTTTTCGACAATCTGTTTTACAATATAAAGGCCCAGGCCGGAGCCGCCTTCATCATAACCCCGGGAACGATCCTCTTCAACCCGATAAAAAGCATTGAAGATCCGTTTTTGTTCAATTTCTGAAATCCCCGGTCCATAATCGCGGATCGATACGACGATGTGATTATCCTCAATAGCTGAAATGACATCAATAATTTCACCACGGTTTGAATATTTGATGGCATTATGGATGATATTGATAAAGACTTGTTGGAGTCGGTCATAATCCCCCAGAATTTCAGGAAGATCTTCAGATACATAATTAATTTCGATATCGGATTGACTGGCCTTAATCTGCATTTGTTCAACCACCTCGGAAAGAAGCAAAACAATATTCAGGTTCGTTTTCTTGAAATCAAACTCAGCTTTATCAAACTTGTTGACGTTTAAAAGGTTATCAACGAGACGCAGCAGTCGATGCCCCTCCCGATTGATGGTGTTCAGCGAGCGGTTAAGAATTTCCGGATCGGCGACCTGTCGGCGGGTGAGCATGTCGGTATATCCAATGATGGTGGTTAGAGGGGTACGCAAT
>Ga0265295_1006105_pt1 | contig 14782 bp, 14 predicted proteins | sample Munlansysbiofilm_FD_192503 | JGI IMG/M metagenome (GOLD analysis project Ga0265295, IMG submission 192503) | Leachate microbial communities from a municipal landfill in Southern Ontario, Canada - Methane capture system biofilm | ecosystem: Engineered > Solid waste > Landfill > Unclassified ... | reverse complement strand
CCTGGGCCGTTCGTAGATCTGGTAGCATTTGCCCAGGTTGTCGACCCGGACGGCGAACTCAGAGGACATCGGCGAACCCCTTGCGCGTCTTCTGGAACCAGGCAAAACCGAGGCAGGCGACAACAACGGAAACGAGATAGCAGGCCGCCACCACCACTAGGTCGGGCGGCTGGTTCCAGAACAGGAGCCCCCTGGTCTGTTCGATGATGGGGGTCAACGGGTTGCAGTGCATGATCGCGCGGAATCTTTCCGGTATGGAGTTTGCCGAGTAAAAAATAGGTGACAGGAACAGCAGGGCCGTGGTCATGATGTTGATCACTTGGCCGACGTCGCGCAGATACACCCCCAGGGAGGCCAAACCCCAGGAAAGTCCTGCGGTGAACAGGAGCAGGGGCAGCAGAACCACCGGCAGCAGGACAATGGTGACATGCGGCATCCCGAAAAACACGAGGTAGGCCAGCAGCCAGACACTAAAGCTGATCGCCAGGTGGAACAGCGCGCCGCCGATGGTGACCAGCGGTAAGATCTCGAGGGGGAAGACCACCTTTTTCACGTAGCTGGCGTGGGCAAGAATCAACCCGGGCGCGCGGTTGATGCAGTCGGCGAACAGGTTGAACACCATCAGGCCGGAGAAAAGGATCAAGGCAAATTCGGTCTTCGAATCGCCGGTTGTCTGCCAGCGGGCCTTGAAGACCACGCTGAAGACGAAAGTATACACGGCGAGCATGAACAGCGGATGGAAAAAGGACCAAAGAATACCGAGAAAAGATCCCCGGTAGCGGCCCACCACCTCCCGCTGCACCGATTTCCGGATCAGGTAGCGATTGCGCCAGCAACTGGCGATCATTTCCTTAGGCAAGGGGGAAAACGTCAGCATCAGGCGTCACCTCCCCGGCAACCGCTCAAACGAAGCATGATATGAAGAAAAAGCAAAAGAGTACACCCGCCGACCTATCTCGATAATATTCGTACAAAAGTCAGGCGAGAACCGGCAGGCGAGGGGAATGGACGACAGGATAGTGGGACTAAAAAATACCCTCAGACATTTTAGAGAGGGGGCTCACGAAAAAGTTTTTTACTACCATAACAGTCGACAAAGTGATAGGTTTTTCACCTTTACTTCAAGGTGCCGAAAGCACTTGGTAGCGCTGATCCGGAGCGCCTGAAGTTTTGCAGCGCCCCCCTCGCAGTAGCCGCGACCATTGATTGCTAGACTTCCCTTCTAAATACTTGGCCTAAACGAAAAATCATCTTAATGATCTCCTTACCACTACAACGGCAGCCAGTTAAGATTTTTTTGCTGACGGCAACCGTTCTTCTTATCGTCTTAATGGCTGGGATATCTATTATATATATTACAACGCCGAAAAATCATTTTACGATTAACCAAAATTTTTTAGGGTGGCTCGGATGGGTAACCTTGACCACTTCGACACTCTACATTTCATTCACATATAAAAAAGAATGCCTTCTAATTTTCTTCTTTTTTTTAATATTTGGCTATTTTTCAAAAGCGTACCTTGAACCTCTCAGCGATCAAGTGGACCACTTGCACTTCACCTACCAGCACATTTGCAAAAATATTGATACTGGAGGGAGACTCGATGTCGGACTATGGCAATACAACATGAACAGCCTGTTCCTTTGCGAGAGTGATAAGAAAATCATAGATCCAGAAGTAAAATTATTTTTAGTAGACATCTTACATGGGTTATACATAGCATTCGCTTCAACAATATTGTATTGCGTATCACGTAATTCTGGTTTACCACCAAAATGGTCTTTTTTATCCGTCATAATCGCTATATTATTTATGGGAACGAATAGGTTCAGTTATTTTAGATATTATTCCTATGGACCATCCTTCACTTCTCTTTGTATATATTGGATTTGGATATCTGCCTTCTTTTTTTCAAAAAAGATTAGGAATATTTTATATGGAGTATTGTTATACATTCCGGCAACGATAATATTGCTAGTTAATCACATGCAAGAATCAGTTTTTTTGACATTCATTTTATTTTTCTGGTTAATCATTAATTTAACAGAAAAAATATGCTTATCAAAAAATGATAAGAAAAACTTTTGCATATGGGGAACAATTCTTTTTTCATTTTTTTTTCTTTTTCCGCAGTTCCAGTGGGGCCAAAACATTTTTCACTCGATAATTAATTTATTCCCAATATCCTTATCAAGCATATGGGAAAAGAACAGAAATCTTGTTTATTATTGGAATAATATTCATATTATGGGCAAAATCTGGATACCGCAATACCGTGTAATGGATACGATCGGATTCGTGGGATTCATTCCTCTCATCCTGACCCCCCTGTTGTTTTTCTACAAGCAGGGTAGGTTTTCAAAAGAAGCGCAGAAACGCATTATACTACTTGGTACCCTTCCATTTCTAATTTACTGTACACCTCTTTGTCACTACCTTTGGGCAGCCCACGTACAGGCTTTTGTGTACTATCGCATCGCGTACATTTCACTATTTTGGATTATTATCACCTATTTTTTATACCTTATAGAAACATGGATACTCAATTACTTGAAAACCAAGCCGACTCAAAATTAACAGTAACCGTATTCCTGTGGTACAATTGCTTTTGGTTTTTTTGCCTTGCAGGTATCATTAGCCTAGCCACAATACGTTCACCGCCTATCTATGGTAAACTCGATTTTTTCCTTCTCGATGGACGCCCATGGTGGCCAGGGTGGAAAGAATTAGTGACTGACTCCCGAACAAAAGGAAAAACTCCTATCTATACGGACTATGTAACTGGATATATACTTGGCGGAGTTTTCGGGGAAACCCCTTTACTACTGGAAACAGTTCGGAATAGGATGCCAATATTGTACATTGAGGATATGGAAAAAAATGAATTTTCTGAAAATCATTTCATAAATACATACTTGCCCAAAAAAGATCTTGAAAAAAAATTTAAATGCGTCATCAATCTGATTGGATATACATCATCATGGGTGCCAGAAGAAACAGGACATTGGCATAGAAGAATAGGAGAGACAAGCGAGTTTTATAAATTCAGAATTCCCCATAGAGAGGTTGACATTCGTCTTGCTTTAAAAAACTCTCCTTTACAGCATTGCTCTTTATACAGTAAAAATAGCAATGACTAATAAACAATTAGCATTTTTAAGGCAAGGAAAGATACTATTTCTCACTTTGCAACAGCCTCTTGCAGTACAGCCGCCAAAGCTTGCACCGTTTGGCTAATCTCCGTCTTTTTCAAACCGGGGTGCACCAGGAACATGAGACTGGTCTCTCCGAGTTCTTGAGCGACCGGCAATCGCCTTGCTGGACGCCACCCTGTCCCCTCAAAAGCTTTCTCCAGATACACCTCTGAACATGATCCCGTGTAACAGGGAACGCCTTGTAGAACAATCTTTTCCAGAATGCGGTCACGGTTCCAGTCTGGTTTGAGAACCGACGGGTCGACAAATACGTAGCATTTGTACGCAGCATGTTCGATTGTTGACGGCAGGACCGGAACGCGCAGCCCGGGCAGATGGCGAGCCGTATCCCAAATAGTACAAGCGTTCCACATTCTCTCCGTGTGCCAGTTTTTCATCCGGTGTAACTGGATGCGACCGATTGCCGCCTGCACCTCCATCATGCGCCAGTTGGTGCCGAAACTCTCGTGCAGCCAGCGAAAGCCTGGCGGATGGACGCACTCGTACACTGCCTGCCAGCTTTTCCCGTGATCCTTGAACGACCACATGCTACGCCAAAGCGTCTCGTCGTTGGTCGTCACCATGCCGCCCTCGCCGCCGGTTGTCATGATCTTGTCCTGGCAAAAGGACCAAGCCCCGACATGCCCGATCGAACCCACCGAGCGGCCCTTGTAGCGTGCACCATGCGCCTGGGCGCAATCCTCGATCACCTTCAGTCCGTGCTGTGTAGCCAACTCCATGATCGGGTCCATTTCACACGGCCAGCCAGCCAGATGTACACAGATAACCGCTTTCGTCCGCGATGACAGAACATCGCGGATGGTTTCAGCGGTGATGTTCTGGGAATCCCGATTCACGTCGGCAAACACCGGCACGGCACCGGCATTGACGATACACGATGCGGAGGCGAGAAAGGTGCGTGGGGTCACCACCACCTCATCCCCGGGGCCGACACCCACCGCCTTGAGGGCCACATCCAGGGCCACCGTGCCATTAGTTAGTGCCACGGCATAATCGGTTTCCGCCCAAGCGGCAAACTCCTTTTCGAACTGACGACATTCCTGCCCGGTCCAGTAATTGACTTTGTTCGACAGGATCACATCACGAGCGGCATTGGCCTCTTCTTCCGTAAAGTTCGGCCAGGGGGAAAACGGTGTGTTCAGCACAATTCAGTCCTTGTTCAGCAGTTTAGCTGGGTTACCGACCACGGTCGCGCCGGCCGGTACGTCCCTGGTTACTACCGCTCCCATGCCAACGACTGCACCGCGACCGATGACCAGCGGGTGACCGGGGCGACCCTGTTTGATCACCGCGCCGGCACCGATGTAGGCGTGGTCCTCGATGACCACGTTGCCATTACACTTCACGCCTGGTGCAAAAGTAACGAAGTCGCCGATCACGCAGTCGTGTTCAACGTAACTGTAGAGATTGGCGTGAAAGTGGCGGCCGATATGAATATTGGAGGTAAGTGTCACGAACGGGCTGAGGATGGCACCTTCCCCAAGTTGCACTTGGTCCAATACCACCACGTTGGCAGCGCATACTGTCCACGGCTGCACATCGTTGGCAGCACAGCGGTCGGCGAGCCTTGCGCGGATGGCGCTGTTAGCTACAGCGATCACAGCAAAACGTTCGGTTTCCTCGGCTGCGACGAAGTCAGCATAGCGCATCACACGGTGGCTGTTCACAATCCCAAATTCCGGATTGTCATCGACAAAGACCAGCCAATCGCATGGGATGCCTTGGCGGCGAAGTTGGTCACGAGCCAGTGGCATCACGCCCCGGCCGCAACCGCTTGCGCCGTAAACCGCGTACAGAGTTGATCTCATTAATCACCTCTCTCTGGCGACCCGGTGAACCTCGGCGCTGTCGCCTCGCCTACCGCACTGATGCCATCCCGCACAACAACCTTCTTCACTGTCAAAAGCAGGATCTTTAAATCCAACCAAAACGACTGGTTATCGACGTACCACACATCCAACCTGAACTTCTCTTCCCAACTTATTGCATTGCGGCCGTTCACCTGCGCCCAGCCGGTGATACCCGGCCTCACCTCATGTCGGCGGTCCTGCTCTGGTGTATAAAGTGGCAGGTATGCCATCAACAGCGGTCTTGGACCCACCAGACTCATTTCGCCCTTGAGTACGTTGAACAACTCTGGCAGTTCATCCAGGCTGGTGCTGCGCAGAAAACGGCCGAACCCAGTCAACCGTTCGGCATCGGGCAATAAATTGCCTTGGGCGTCGCGAACGTCGATCATGGTGCGATACTTGAGGATACCAAACGGTTTGCCGTGCAGACCGGGGCGGGTTTGGCGGAAAAGAACTGGCGAGCCAAGTTGCTTACGAACAATGCTCGCCAGCACGACCAGTACCGGCGATAGAACAACAAGTGCTCCAAGGGAAACAACACCGTCAAAGATTCTTTTCAACATCACTCTCTCGCTATAAAATTTTTATAGCTTCTAAGACCCTTATGGCAAAGCTCTGGATTCCAGCCCCATAATCTCCATTATCTGTTGATTAATAATCCGGACATCAAACCGTTCTTCAGCAATGCGACGGCTTTCCTGTCCCATTTTTTCGACTTGGTTGCGATGTTCGATAAACCATATCATCCGTTCAGCCAAAGACAGGGCATCTTTGACAGGAACTATAAACCCATTTCTTCCTTTTTGAACTGTATCCCTACACCCCACAGCATCCGTAGTTATTACAGGACGACCCATGGCCATTGCTTCCATCACTGTTCGAGGCATTCCTTCGTGATATGAAGCCAACACATACACACTGCATGCCTCTAAAAATGGGCGTACATCTGTAGTTTCACCTAGGTATTCAACCCACGCCTGATTTTCCCAAGTCTTGATCTCTTTAATGGAAATAGAATCAGAGGATGGGTCTTCACCTCCCAAAATTTGGAATTTGGCCTGAGGATATTTCTGCTTAACCAATTTGGCGGCTAGAGCAAACTCGCGGAACCCCTTTTCTCCAAGTAAACGGCCGATGCTGAGGAAGACTGGATCATAGGAAAAAAAACGAGATGGATAGAATTTTTCTAAATTAACTCCTATGCCGTCTATAACTACACCCTTTGAATAATGAATAATATTTCTATTTAAAAATTCTTTCTCATTGTCACGATTAAGAAATATAACTTTCTCCGCTCTACTTAAGGATATTTTATATAGAAATTCTACAATGCGATTGAGAACTTTTTTTTTCCATGAATTTGCTTGAAACGAATAACCCAACCCCTCGATCATTGCAAAAAACTTCAATCCGTCAACTCCATGCGCAGCAATCCCTCCCCAGATAACCGGTTTAACAGTATAGGCCAAAACCATATCTGGTTTAATCTCTGCACAGGCCCTGCGCAAGGAAGACATGGTTTGCAAGTCTTGCATTGGGTTCCTCCCCCGTCTGTTGACAGGGTAAGATCGATAGGCAGCCCCCAACCTTTCCAACTCTTTTATATTTTCTGGATCTGCAGGAGCAGACATGGCAGTGACTTCATGGCCATTTTTAATCAAGCTGGAGATGAGATCACCTCGAAAATTAATCAATGAGCTGGGCTTGGCCCCAAGAATAATAACGTGGCTCAATTTCTTTCCTCATCTGTTAATTCTGGCCACCTGCTGATGTAATCTCTTCAGACGCGGGGCCTGTATTTGAAGGCAATACCAGGACTCGACGATTTTTCTGCCGTTCTTACCCATTTTCAAGCGGGATTGCATGTCGATGAGCAAAGACGCAAGGCTTTCCTGCCACTGAGCGGACCCTTCTGCAAGCCACCCATTAGCCCCCGGTTCAACTATCTCAGAATTCACACCCACCGGCGAAGCTACTACCGGTATGCCACAGGCCATATATTGAATAAGTTTGTATCCGCATTTCCCGCGCTCCCAAGGTGAATCATCGAGGGGCATGATGCCGATATTAAACCGGCTTATGGATTCCACTTCAGTAGTTTCAGACCATGGCCATGGTTCGACAGGCAGGTCGCCCAGACTTTCCCTGCTGGCGCCGACAGCTACAAAGCGGACATTGAACCGGGATTGCAAGAATGCAAAAACAGGTTTCAGCGGATGCAGATAGCGGCTGGTCTTAGGGGTGCCAATCCAGCCGACAACAAGAGGTTTGCCTGTTGTTTCACTGCGAGGGTCTCGAACTTGATACCGGTCCAGATCGATGACCGTGGGTACGATCTCAACTCTCATTGCTCCTGCTGTCCGAGCTCGATCGGCCAGGTACTCATTGCCGGTAACGACCATCGAAGCATGACGCATCACGGCATCGATCTTGCGGCCCAAAAAAGCGCGTACCGGCCACCCGCGGTGCAGGTCATACTGATGAAAAAGAGCATCGTCGTAATCGACCAAGTAGGGAACACGCAGGGCTCCGAGAAGGCGCTCGGCCACAGCCGGAAAAAAAGGCAGTACCTCCTTTTCAATCCAGACCAGATCGTAGCCACCCGCCCTGGTCAGGGCCATGAAACGCCGCAGGTAGGCCTGCAGGACCTCTTTCCATACCGACCGTGATGCATACAGGTTGCGCAGATAGGCCTGAGAAAAAAAAGGCACTGTGTCAATCTGCCAACCTAAGGATTGGAAATACGGCAGATACTGCAAGGCCCGCAGCCTGCTGGAAGCCCCCAGGCGGTCATACCTGGTCAAGAGGAGAATTTTCACAGTGCAGACCTTGGCTTATTGCACGCTATGATATGAGGCGCATTGCGCCACAAGAAACGGTACCCCTGCAACGTATGTTTCACCCCTGGCCAATCCCTGCTCGCAGCGCAATAGAGGATCCGGCTAAACGGCTCGACCAGCATCGTCACACCTGCAAGCATCCAGGCCTGCCACGATGGAAAGTGTTTGAAGCCATACAGGAGCCTGCTGCGCAAAGAATAGAACAAACGCACATCCTTGACCTGACTGGAAGTGCCGCCACCGGCATGGAACGCCTGTGCATCCGAAAGATAGAAACTCTTATAACCCAGTAATCGGGCACGGAAGGATAGGTCAATATCTTCCAAATAAACGAAAAAACGCTCGTCGAATCCGCCCAAAGCGTAAAAGAGACTTCGTCGGATCATAAAAAAAGCTCCTATCACATGGTCCACCTCGGACGTGTGACGGTGGTCCCAATCTGACATGTGGATGCCAGTGCGAGTCAGTCCAGGAATTTTATTCAAGCCGAGCGCTTGAGAAACAAACCGACCCAAGATTGGGAAACGCGCACACGTCTGGCTGATCTGACCCTTTTCATCGAAAAGTTGAATGCCGCAAATACCAACGTGGGAATTCTCTGCTCGCTCCATGAAGGCCAGCGGCACAGAAAAGGAATTTTCTCCGACCAGCGTGTCCGGATTCAAAAAAAGAATATACAGCGCCCCTGCCTTGGTTGCCCCAAGATTGCAGGCGGCCGCGAAACCAAGATTCTTTCCGGCACGAACCACTTCCACTCCGGGCAAGCCTTCGATGGCATCCGCCGAACCGTCGGTCGAGTTATTGTCGACCACAATGACCCGATCAACAGAACCCGAACCGTACTCATGGACCGAGGTTACGCAATCGTGCAACTGCTCTCCTGCGTTCCAGTTGACGATGATAATATCGACCGACGCCCCTTCAGCAGGTAGGCGTTGAGAACCGCGATGGGGAGAAAAAGTGTCCATAGATAATCGAATTTTGCCAAGTAAGGATTTGTTGCATTAGCGATGAGAAAGCAGGCCAATCCTGAAAGGGCCGGCAGAATCAGGCCAACTGAATCGGGGCAGGAACGCAACACCTTGATACTTTTAAAAAAAATCCACACAACAGCTGAGCAATACACAAGCATGCCGACCAACCCAGTATGAAAAAGAAGGGCCATATAGCTTAGCTCATACGCCCAAGGCTGTTCAACGCTTCGCAGACTACCACTCGCAGTAGCCCCAAGCCCGTTGCCAATTAACGGAAAGTCTAGCCAGCCTGCATACAAAGCGAAAAACTGCTCCCGACGAAGATATGAAGACATATTTGATATGTCTGAAAAGTCGAATGCGCTCAAAAACTCTTGCCAGACCCTTTGCAGGTCGATCCCGAAAAATGGTGAAATAGCAACCAAAAAAAAGCACAAGAGAGTAAGGAGAAGAACTCGACGCACATTGAGCGTTTTTATTCGTGCAGTCACCATGAGCACCCAAACGACGACAGGTGAGATTCCTGCAATAAGCCAGAAAGCACGGCGACCCGAAACAAGGAGTATAATGATGGAAAGGCACAGGGCAACCAAGGCCACCCCTCTCCACCTTCCCCTAAAAGGGCTTTGTTCTTTAGGGAGAAATATTGCTGCCAAAAGAAACGGCAATCCATAGATAACTGTCGTGGTATTATATAACCTGTATTCAACAACCCCATCATACAGTCCAAAACTGGCGCCCTGCGCTTCGAAAATCGCTGACAAAACCAAATTGACCCCGAACATTTTTTCCGCGACAACCATTACTCCCATAATCGAAGAAACAACTACTGCAGCAAGAATAACATGATAAAATGGTGAAATTTTCTCAGTCTGGTGGAGAATACCGATAAACAAAAAATACACTATCGGCCATAGAACAAAAACCGTGCCAACCCGTAAAGCCCCCGGGGCATCATTGAAGGCGCCGAGAAGCATGAAAAATGACGAAGCGATGAGAGTGACAAAGGTCCACAATATCACCTGCGGAACTATTCTCAAACCACCAAACATAGCGAAAGCTGCTCCATAGAACAAGAGTACAGCCAGGCAAACCCCTCGCTCCAACTGGTAGGTTGTTGGAAGAACAAGCATCAGAAAGAAAAAGATGTAACCGAGCCAAGAAAACAAGGTACTCTTGGATACGGTGACACCGCTTCTTTGCTTCATTGCTATAGATTCAAAGCGTCCTGACGGCATCCAACATTACCTTTGAGAGATATTTTTCCGAATACTCTTCTGGAGCAACTCCCACAAAATCCTTGGACGTGACAGCTTGATAAAATTTTCCAAAGTTTTCAGTGTTATCGTCCGAAGCAATATCAAACAAAAAAGCTTGGGGTAATTTTTTGCACACTTTCCAAGTTGCACTATCCCGATTCGTGACAACAAAAATTGGTTTTTTAAATAGAATGTATTCAAAAAGCTTGCCTGGTATAGCTGCACTGGAAGCACAAAGTAGTAAGAATCCAGAGGAATTAGAAAATTTTTTAAATAAAACTTCCCTGGAAACCGATTTTTTCTTTACAAAGACCCATCCTAGACTTTTTATTTTAAGAGAAAAAGGCTCAATTAAAGAATAATCTTCCAATGATAAATCGCCAAAAAATTCAATATTCCCTTTTACAGGAACTAACTCTACAAATTCTAACAACCTCTTCAACAAAATTTCTGGATTTTGCGAATCTCTTGACCCAAGAAAGCGCCCGGCATGAATAAATTTTATCTCAGTTTTGACTTTTCCAGATTGAAAATCTACAGGTATTTCTATCGTCGGGTAACCATTTGTCAAAACAATTACTTTTTTTTCAATAGTGGCGACTCGATTACACAGCAGCTCTTTCCATTTTTCTGATGTCACATAGACATAGAGAGCATCATCGAGTATTCGTCGCTCCATTCGCCTCTCTTGCCAACGCCGAAACGAAGAAGTACGCAATAAAGGTTTGAGCGGTTCATCAATCCATCCATCGCGCATATCGACAATATGCGGAATATTAAATTTCCGAGAAAGTTTCCAAGCAGTCAAGTGTGCTGATTCTGGAGGGCTGGAAGATAAAATAAAATTCGCGCCATCCAACGCCTCGGCCACCTCACTACTGCGAACAACCCGCCACCCCCAGACAACATCCGGGTCTGGGCAAAACAATCTGTAAGCCAATGACCGGCGTAATTTGTTTGGCTTCCGTGCCGGAGGGGCTATTGCATCAGGCTTACCATTTCGATGCAATCCCAAAGGATCGCGCACCGTAATCTCCGACCCGAAGACCGTGGTTTTTCGTTTGTCAACTGATCCAGCACGGACAACGCAGACATGGTACCCATCCTCTGACAACCAACGCACAAAACGGTCCACGCGAAGGTTACCGATATGCTTTTCCTGGCCCCAGGAAGAGGCAACGATCAACGCTTTTTTCATTATAAATTATGCAATTAGTGACGCTCGAAAACCAAAAAGCGGTGGGAGGGGTTTTCAAATACACGATAGGTTTTGACCAAGGAACACAACCTGCATAGATCACTGACCACCCGCGCGAGATCGTAGCCCTGTTTGTTGATCTCCCAGTAGTGCTCTCCATCGAACACGTGTATCGGCTGTCTCATGATGGGCCGGGGCAAAAGCAGGGTACGGGTCCCAAATTTCGGTACATGGAAGCGGTATTGCCATACTGGCCGGGCATCGGGCAGGCTTATAACCACATGCCGCCGACAGACCCGCACCATTTCCGCAAAGGCCCTAAGTGCTGTTTGGTAAGGCAGGTGCTCCAGCATTTGGAAGGCGCAGACCACATCATAGCTAGCATCCGCAAAAGGCTGGTCCGTGGCCGTACCAACGTGGTCGGGTTTGAGGTCCGGATCGAGGTCGAGGGTTTCCACCTTAAGTCCAAAAAGGGTAGCCGTCTGCTTGAATACGCCCGGCCCGGGGCCGATTTCCAACACGTTTGCCGGCTTGAGGCGAATGACCTCGTCCAATTGGTGCCAAACACTGGCCCAACGCCCCTTGTTCATGTACCGGGCAAACTCGTAATGAATTTTTTCGACTTGTTTTTTTTCGTTCATGGTTCACCTGCAAGCCTGTCTAGCAGTCTGTCGGTCTTGAAGTTGGCAAAAAGCGAATGCCCGAACCCGCAGGGCAGCTACTGATGAAAATCAACCATGGCATCTTGGTCTATCGTTTCTGCAAGTCGGTACTTCGACGGCATGAAAACGAACAGAGGGACATTTTGAGCAGTTTTCTGCCCTCCGGGCATCCTTCGAGCGGTCCTATGCTCGCAGGGTATGCAACCGTTTCAGGTTCCAGGCCATGCAGACCAAGTTCCATTCACCGCGGACAGACGCCACCCCGCGCAGCAGGAACTGGCGGAACCCCATGACGGCCTTGATGATGCCGAACACCGGTTCGACCGTGCATTTTCGCCTGGCGTAAAGGGCTCGGCCTTCCGCCGTTTGCAAGCGGTGCTTCATCTGCGCCATAGCGTCGGCATCCGCGGGCAAGGGGTCGGGATCGAGCAAACGCTCTTGCAGTCGCTGGTTGTGGGCATCGCGTTTGGGGCTGATATACGGAAGAATGGCCGCCTGTTGGCAGTGCTCGACATTGGCCTGGCTGAAGTAACCGGCATCGGCCAGCACGCTGTCCACCGTGCCCAGTGTTTCCGGTAGGGCGGTGAGCGCCGCCAGAGCCGGAGCGATTTCCAGTTTGTCGTTCGAATTCTGGCTCAGGTGCTGACTGACGATCAGCATGGAGTCGACGTCGACGCCGGCCTGGGCGTTGTAACATTGATCGAAACCACCACCGGGGACGGGCATGATCCGCGACTCGTCATCGGTGAGGTTGACCTGATCCTTGTCACGGGGGCCCGGTTCGGGCGGCTTGGGCTCTTTGCCGCGAGGCTTCCGACCGGTTTGCTGCTCTTTGGCCTTGCGCTCGGCGAGTTTGTGTTCGTATTCAGCCTGTTCCCGGGCGTGCCGTTCGGCAGCCCGGCGCTCGATCTCGGCCTTGGCCCGGGCGATGGCCTCCAGGCGCTGTTCGCGGCGCGCCAACTCGGCGGGCAGGTCCAGCCCGTCCGGCGCCTCGCTGTTGTCCGCTTCTTCGGCCTGACGCAGCAGTTCGGCCACCTCGGCCTTGAGTTGGGTTTCAAGGTCGTTGGCGTATTTCCAGCTCAAGGCCTGGTGCCTGGAGGCGTTGGCCTTGATCTTGGTGCCGTCGAGGCTGACCTTGCCCAGTTTCAGGCAGCCCATCTGCTGGGCGATCAGCAGAATCTGCACGAACAGAGGCGCCAGCTCTGGCAAAAACCGCTTGCGAAAGGTGGCAATCGTGTCGTGATCGGGATGATTGTTGGCGGCGATGTACCGGAAGGCCACCGAGTCGTAGGTCGCCTGCTCCAGTTTGCGGCTGGAAAAAACGCCGGTCGCGTAGCCGTAAAACAGCAGGGCCAGCAACATCTCGGGATGATGGGCCTTGGAGCCGCGCCCGGCGTAGGCGGACTTGATCGCGGTCAGGTTGAGTTGGCCGACAATCTCGATGATGAATCGCGCCAGATGCCCCTCGGGCAGCCAGTCGTTCATCGACGGCGGCATCAGGTACAGGGTTTTCCGATCAACTTGACGAAAGGTGTCACTCATGGATTCATTACCTTCGCGGAGATTTTCAAGACCCGACGAGTTTACCACCTTGCCGACAAAAAGTCCGACAGACTGCTAGGGGCGCGGCCGGCGGAAGCCGTCGAGCCGGCAGGAATAGAAAAAGGCGGGGACCCCATCGGTCCCCGCCTTTTTTTGTGCATAAGCCTGTGCTGGAGGGCTTTAGAACCCGACCATCTCCACGTCGAACACCAGCCAGGCGTTGGGCGGGATGACCCCGCCCGCGCCGCGCTCGCCGTAGGCCAAATCGGGCGGAATGATCAGGGTCCGCTTCTCACCCTTCTTCATCTGTACGAGGGCCTCGTCCCAGCCCTTGATCACCCGGCCGGTGCCCACCGGGAAGGCGATGGGCTCGCCCCGGTCGTAGGAACTGTCGAACTTGCGGTTGCCGAGCAGCAGACGGCCGGTGTAGTGCGCCTTGATGGTCGTGCCCACCGCGGGCGGCTCGCCCTCGCCCTCCTTGTCGACGGTGCAGTAGAGGCCCGACTGGGTGCGGGTGGCTTTGGGCCAGCGTTCACTGATCATCTTGCGGATCTTGTCCCGGGCCTTTTTCTCGGCCTGCATCTCCTCGCCCTTGATGGCCTCCAAGGCGGCGTCAAAGGCGGCCTGGTCGCACTTGAACTGCTCGGCCTCGCGGCCGACCCGGAGGATCTCCACCGCCTTGATGCCATCATCCTTGGCGATGGTGTCCACCACCTTCTGGCCTTCGACCACCTGGCCGAACACGGTGTGGCGGTCGTCCAGGTGCGGGGTGGCCACATGGGTGATGAAGAACTGGCTGCCGTTGGTGCCCGGGCCGGCGTTGGCCATGGAGAGCACGCCCGGCCCGTCGTGGCGGAGCGTCTTGTCGAACTCGTCCGGGAAGGTGTAGCCGGGTCCGCCGGTGCCGGTGCCCAACGGGCAACCGCCCTGGATCATGAAGCCGCCGATCACCCGGTGGAAGGTCAACCCGTCGTAGAAGGGCGTGCCGGCGGGTCGGTCGCCGCCGCCCAGGTGCAGGCTGCCCTCGGCCAGGCCGACGAAGTTGATCACGGTCAGCGGGGTCTTGGTGTAGTGGAGTTTGAGGAGGATGTCTCCCCGGTTGGTCACGATTTTGGCGTACAATCCATCTTTCATTTTCTTTTCCTCAGCGGATTTCTTTTCTTCGGCAGAGAGTGCGGGTTGTCCGCAACAGAGCAGCAAGGTGCAAAGAAGCAGCAGGGCAAGGCATCGGTGCATCGGCA
>Ga0265295_1006099_pt1 | contig 14793 bp, 14 predicted proteins | sample Munlansysbiofilm_FD_192503 | JGI IMG/M metagenome (GOLD analysis project Ga0265295, IMG submission 192503) | Leachate microbial communities from a municipal landfill in Southern Ontario, Canada - Methane capture system biofilm | ecosystem: Engineered > Solid waste > Landfill > Unclassified ... | reverse complement strand
CTCTTTGCCCAATTCTGAACTTTTTATGGGTATTGATTTTAGCGACAATGCTCGCATTAATGAGATTATCGCGACGCATGAGAGTTTTATTCTTTACCCCTCCAAGCACGCGATCAACCTCAGCCGTCAAAATCCGCTCGCTACAAAATCTTTACATGTAAAGAAACCCATGGCGATTTTTCTCATCGATTCGACATGGGCGTGTTCGCTCAAAATGATGCGTGAGAGCCAAAATTTACATGGACTTTCGCACATCAGTTTTGATGCCACGAAGCGTTCGGAATTTAAGATCAAAGAGCAACCCTCGCCCTATTGCCTCTCGACGATCGAGTCCGCGTTAAGGGTTTTGGAGCTTCTGACGCAATGGCAAATCGAAACGATCGCGCCCGCACAACTTGAAACATTTCTAACGCCTTTTCACGCAATGGTCGAGTATCAACTAAAGCGTATTGCGCACCTTCGTACCTGAAAAACGTAGCGTAAGGGCGTTTGGTTTAACGGTAGGCAAATTTGGCTTGGCTTGGCATCACGAAGAAAAAACCGACCGAAGCGATGATGAGGAGATTGACCAAGGTCGAAAAATCGAGCGTCAGCATAAAAACGACGAGCCCTACAATCGCAACGGCGTCAAAAATCGCCAAGTGTACGAACATCTGCGTCGTATAGGCTTTTCTAAAAAACGTCGATGCCGCTTCTTCACTCTCAAACGTTTGTGTTTTCATGGAAGCAACCAATGCTTTATAAACACGGTTGAAGTGGAGTATGCCGATTGCCAAAACCGTCACGGAAAGAGCATAAATCACCGTAAGCCACGTCAATCCTAAAAAGACGGGCATGTGCAAAACTTCGGGCGTATAACGCGGCTTGTAGGCGGCGTACGCCATCAAAAAATAGCAAATCGCCCCGTAAACGAAAAGGGCATTTAACATCGTAAACCAAAGGATTTTTAACGTATTGAGTGCTTTTGCGTCTTGAAAACGGTGATCTTGCATAAAAACTCCTGAGAAATGGATCTGTCATTATACAGTAAGCTCGCCTGCTTGCGTATGCAAATTCCATCGTTTTTAATCTTAAATTAATCGATTATGCTCTACCATTGCTTTAATTTTTTAACCAACCGGTCGGTTAAATATTGAGAGAGAAAGAGGGGTCTATGAAAGAAGATACAAAAGAAAAAATCCTAACAACCGCCTACGCACTTTTTGCGCTCAAAGGCTTCGAGTCGTGCAGTATGAACGATATCGCCAAAGAAGCCAATGTCAATAAAGCTTCGCTTTACTACCATTTTCCGAATAAAGAAGGGCTCTATGCAGAGGTCATTAAAGGCATTTTGGAAAGTTTTTATGCGAGAGTCTCGAGTGCCGTCGACAAAGAGACGACGCCTCATGCCAAACTCTATGCGTTTATCTACGCTTTTGGAGAAAATTTTAAAAACAATCACCATATGGCACCTTTGATGCTGCGCGAATTAGCCTCAAACGGCGTCAATCTCTCTATGGACGTTAAAGCGATTTTACTGCGCAATATGACGCTGCTTCAGAGCATTTTAGAGCTCGGAAAGGCACAAGGTGTTTTTAAAGATCATCCCGTTTTTGTCATCTATTTGACGATCGTCGGAACGATGAACATGTACACGGCAACCTCCAAGTTACGCAAAAATATGCATGCACAAAGTTCCATCGATGGATTGGATTTGAACGCCAAAGAGGTTGCAAACGAAATTATGCAACTGCTTTTGGCAGGACTCGGTACCAAGGAGGTCTTATGAAAGGAGCGGACATCGTCGTTAAAAGTTTAGAAGACCTTGGCGTTCGCTACGTTTTCGGCTATACGGGAGCGGCGATTTTACCTGCTATCGACGCCATTGCACGTAGTAGCATTACGATGGTCGTCAACTCCAACGAACAATCGGCCGCTTTTAGCGCGGCGGGCTATTCGCGATCAAGCCGTTGCGTCGGTGTTGCGGTCGTCACCTCCGGTCCTGCGATTACCAATACCCTCACGGCGGTCGCCGACTCGTATGCCGACAGTATTCCGCTCATCGTTATCTCAGGGCAAGTGCCCGAGCATAAAATAGGTACGGACTCGTTTCAACATATCGACGTTGCCGCCGTTTTCGGAGCGACGGCGAAAAAAGTCATCGCTATCGATAAAATCGAACACATCGAACCTGCGATCAAAGATGCGTATTTCCTTGCATTATCGGGAAAGCCAGGTCCCATCGTTATCGACATACCCGTCAATCTTCTCCAAAACGACGCGACGTATCATGCGACGCCGATTGAAGCGCATCAAGCTGTTTATACGCACGAAGCGCATCTATCGGACACGCAATGCGAGAGCTTTTTTCGTTTACTCCAAGGAGCAAAACGTCCGCTTCTGTATTTGGGCGGTGGACTGAATTCCAAGCAAGGAAGCGAAGCGATTCGAGAGTTTAATGCCCTCTTCAACCTTCCTTCGGTCAACACGCTGATGGCAAAAGGCGTCATCGACGAAAACGACGATTTGTGTATGGGATTGCTCGGTATGTTCGGTACACCTTATGCCAATACGATCATTCAATCCAACGATTTTTTCTTTGCTATCGGCGTTAGATGGGACGATCGAGTTGCCGATAAGGTCGGATTTGCCATCGATGCAAAAATCGCCTACATCGATATTAATGCGGAGAAAGTACGCCAAATACGCAATGAACGCCGTGTGGATTTCTCGTTTATCGGCGATGCAAGCATCGCTCTCAACGATTTGACGCGCTATGCCAAAACGCATGCCCTTACGCTTAATATTCAAGCGTGGCAAGACGAAGCCAAACGTCTCAAACGAGATCGTCCGCTCAATTACAAGAAACATGCCCCGCTTCTTCAGCAAGCCGAAGTGACGGAAATGCTCAATACGTTGATCGACGAAGAGACGATTATCACGACCGGCGTGGGCAATCACCAGCTTTTAGCGGCGCAATACCTCAAAATGAAAAACCCTAAACACTTTTTAACTTCGGGAAGCTTCGGTACAATGGGCTTTGCGATGCCAAATGCGATAGGTGCGCACTATGCCAACCCACACGCTACCGTTTTGGTCGTTGATGGAGACGGAAGCTTTAAAATGAATATGGCGGAACTCTACACCATCGGCTCACGAGCTTTACCTATCAAGATTCTCCTGCTCAATAACCGAAGCGACGGCATGGTGTACAATCTGGAAAATGTTACATGTGAAGGGCGACACTTAGCCTCGCGAAGAATTTACGACGTCGATTTTTCCGCCCTTGCCCGTTGTTGCAATTTTACGTACGCGCGGCGCATCGATATGCGTAGCGAACTTTTAACGTCTCTTCGTACGTTTCTAGCGACTCCCGGTTCGGCTTTTTTGGAAGTCGTAACCGACCAAGAAGAAATCCTCTATCCGGTCGTTCGCCCCGGCACGTCGTACAAAGATATGGACGTAGGACCTTACATGCGATACGAAGACGCGTAGCGACTTAACCAAACGCCAACCACACGCCCACGCCGAGCATCAACGTCCCCGCAATGCGGTTCATCAGTCTGACGTTGTTGCTCTTTTGTAAAAACTTCCGCATCGTAGAACCGCCGCTTGCGTAGATAATCAAACAGATAAATTCTAGCACCAAAATGATCGCTAAAAGTACCGAAACTTGCGCTATGAGCGGTTTGGTTTGGTTGATAAACGGCGGTAAAAGTGCTATGAAAAACGCCCAGCCTTTGGGGTTGGCGATGGCGGTGATAAAACCTTGCGTTGCAAGCGAAAACGCGGAAATGCTCGGTGTACAGTGCATCTCCGTAAGCGCCATTTTACCGCGATTCAGCCAGAGTTGCACACCCAAATAGCCAAGGTAAAGTCCGCCCGCATACTTGAAAACGGTAAAGATGTCAGGATGGTTGATCATGATCGCCGCAACGCCGATAACCGAAGAGAGTGCGACTATCGCCACGCCGATGAGCTCACCCGCCATCATGTAAAACGTGCGTTTCAGACCGATGCTCATACCAAGGCTCATCGCAAGCGTCATGCACATCCCGGGCGTTACCGAGACGAAAAAGAAGGTAGGAAGAAAAAGTGCCATAATCGAAAAATCAACTGCGAAAATCACGTGAAATCCTTTATACAAAAGGGCATTATACCCCAGATCGACGCGAAAAAACGTTTAAAAAACGTACCGACATGTTAGGTTTTAGTTTTGCTACAATACGCAAAAACAAAAGGCAATCCTATGCGACTTTTAGGCAATATCATCTGGTTTTTATTCGGCGGCGTTTTTATGGGACTGGCATGGTGTTTTTTCGGACTTTTCGCACTCGTGAGCATCGTGGGTATACCGTGGGCGAAAGCCTGCTTCGTCATCGCTCAGTTTACCTTTTTTCCCTTCGGCAAAGAAGCGATCAGCCGTAAAACGCTCCATCAAAAAGAGGATATCGGAACCGGAACGTGGGGGCTTATCGGCAATGTACTTTGGTTCATTTTTGCGGGTTTTTGGCTGGCTATCGGTCACATTATGTCCGCGTTTGCGTGTGCGATTACGATCATCGGCATTCCTTTTGCTATCCAGCATGTCAAGCTTGCGATCATCTCGTTAGCACCCATCGGTATGAGTGTCATCGATACAGAAACGGCGGAAATCCTTCGTCAAAGAGACGTCAATGAAAGGCAAAACCGCTAAAAGAAACCTTTAAAAAAACGATTACGCACAAAGTTTAGTTGCACCATGACCTAGCGGGAGTACAATGTCCGTATTCTATTTACAAAGAAGGATTGAACATGTACACCATTTTAGTCGCAAGTTTAAATGAAAATATGAACTTGGCACATAAAATCCGACAAATGCTAGAAGCGATGCACCTCAAAAGCGAAATCATTAACGTGGTCGATTTGAACGTTACGATGTACGACACCGACAAAGAAGCCGCTCAGGGGATTCCAAGTGCCGTCCTTACCCTATCCGAGACGATGAAAAAAGCGACCGGCTACATCATCGTCGCACCCGAATACAACTACTCCATCCCGCCCGTTTTAACCAACATCATCGCATGGCTCTCTCGAAGCGGCGAGAGTTTTCGCGAACTCTTTGCACTCAAATACGTTCAACTCGCCACGCATTCGGGAAGCGGCGGTAACGACGTGTGCAACGCAATGCGGACACAGTTTTCCAAACTCGGAGCCATCGTAGCCCCCAGAGAAATCATCGCCACCTACGACAAACCCATCGAAGAGGGAAGCTTGGAAAGAATTTTAAGCCAATTTGTGGGGATTTCGCAGAGGTAATTTATCAAATAATGACGCAAAAGTTAAAGAAATAGATGCAAGAATTTATCTTCTTTATATTAGAGAACAACACAAAAATTTTATACAAACTACGAAAGAAATAGACGAAAAATACAAATAGATTTTATAAAATAGTTGTTTACATGTAAGGAAAATTCTTTACATGTAAACTCTCTCACTCCTCAATTTTTTGCATCCGATAATACAAAACGGGAATGACCAAAAGCGTTAAAATAGCCGAACTTACCACACCGCCGATCATCGGGGCGGCGATGCGTTGCATGACTTCGCTTCCGACACCATCTAGCCACATGATGGGTAAAAGTCCACCAAGGATGGCGAAAACGGTCATCAGTTTGGGGCGTACCCTTAAAACAGCGCCTTCAAAGATGGCTTCTTGAATGTTTTTTGCCGTTCTTTCTTTTACATGTAACATCGCTTCTTCAAGGTAGATGATCATCACGATCGCCGTTTCCACCGCGATGCCGATGAGTGCTAAAAAGCCCACGATAACGGCAATGGAGAGGTTGAAGTTCAAGTAATCCACATACAAAAATCCACCCACCGCTGCAAGTGGCAAGGTCAAAAAGACCAAAAGTGCGTTTCTAAACGAGCCAAGCCCTAAGTAGATGAGCATAAATGTGATGAGAAGTGTTAGCGGAAGAATGAACTGCAAGCGCTCCATGGCACTCTCTAGGTACTCGCTCTCGCCTGCCCAACCGATGTAAAAGCCTGTTGGGAGTTCCACACTCTCTTTTAAAAGTTTACTGGCTTCATCTTTATAGGTTTTGGATGAAAAACCCTCTTGAAGCGTGATGTAGATGTAGTTCACTTTCTTGCCCATTTCGGACTTCAGCTCACTCGCACCCACGTCGTAACCAAGCTGTACAAAATGTCCTAAGCGTTGGAAACCATACGGCGTTTTGATGGAAAGCTCGCTGATGGCGTTTAGGTCTTTACGACTCTGTTCTTCGAGTCTCAGCGTGATCGCATAACGCTCAATGCCTTGGTAAAATGTGCTCACTTTTGAACCACCAATGGCGTTATCGACAAAATTTAGGATTTCCTCTTTCGTAAGCCCGTACGCGGCGATATTGTCAGGTTTTAGCGTTAAATTCAGGTAGTAACCGCTGTTGGCTTTGTCCGCAAAAACGCTTTTCGTCCCTGCGTAGTTTGCCAACACACTGGCGATTTTATTGGCGCTCTCTTCCAACGCTTGGTCGTTGTCACCGTAAAGTTTGATGCCAAGCGGTGTGCGTATGCCCGTGATGAGCATGTCGATGCGCCCACGGATCGGGTACGTCCATGAGTTCGTCAGCCCTCGCAGTTGCAGTGCTTCATTCATCTCATCTCGAAGCTTCTCATACGTCATACCCGCCCTCCACTGCTCTTTGGGTTTAAGCTGTATGATGGTTTCTATCATCGAAAGTGGAGCGGGGTCTGTCGCACTTTCTGCACGCCCTGCTTTGGCAAAGGTGCTCAGTACTTCTGGAAAACTTTTGATGATCTCATTGCTTTGCTGTGCGTACTCTTTGGCTAAATCAACACTGATGCCAAAAGGAGTCACTGGCATATACATAAACGTCTGCTCATTCAGTGGCGGCATAAACTCCCAACGCTGTTTCGTAAAGGTGTGATAACCCAGCACTAAAAAGCCGATAAATGCCGCAATAGCCACATACCAAAAGCGCATATGCAATTTTAAAAGTGGCGCATACAGCCAAATAAAAAGGCGATTGAGCGGGTTTTTATGTTCATCAAGAATCTTGCCTTTAACAAAATAAATCATCAAAAGCGGAACCAAGGTAATGGAAAGCACCGCACCGATGAGCATCGCAAAGGTTTTCGTATAGGCTAAGGGTTTAAAGAGTGCCCCCTCTTGACCACTCAGCGCAAAAATCGGCAAGAAACTCACCACAATGAGTAAAAGCGCAAAAAAGATCGGACGCCCCACTTGTTTGGATGAAGCGATGATGATGGCTTTACGCTCCGCTTCATCTTTAACCTCACCGTGCGAGAGCTTTTTATGCACGTTTTCGATCATCACGATGCACGCATCGACCATCGCACCAATAGCTATGGCAATGCCGCCCAAACTCATGATGTTGGACTCCAAGCCAAAAAGCTTCATGCACAAAAATGTCAGAGCAATGGTGAGTGGCAGCACGATGATGACAACCAAGGCACTTCTCAAGTGAAGCAAAAAGAGCATCACCACCGCCAAAACAACGATGCTCTCCTCAAAAAGAGCGTGTTTGAGGTTATTGATCGCTTTGGTGATAAGATCGCTTCTATCGTACGTTGTGACCACTTTTACATCGTTTACATGTAAGCTTTCTAGCTTTTCTTTCACCGCTTGAATGACTTTGTACGCATTCTCTTTGTGACGCACCACAACCACACCACCGACCACTTCGCCCTTGCCGTTGAGTTCCGCCATACCGCTTCGATACGTTGGGACAACACGCACATCGGCGATGTCGGAGATTTTCAGCGGAATGCCGTTTACCGTTTTGATGGTAATGCCTGCTATATCTTCCAAAGAAGTCGCAAACCCCCTTGCTTGGATGATCTGCTCGAACCCATTTTCAAGCACCACACGACCACCTAGGTCGCTGTTGTTTTTGGAAAGTGCGTTCATCAGATCGTCGATGCTTAGGTCATACTTGTAGAGTGCGTCCGAGCGAAGTGTGACTTCATAGTCTTTCACAAAACCGCCCACACTTGCCACTTCACTCACGCCCTCAACGCCTAAAAGCGCGTAGCGATAAAGGTAGTCTTGAATGCTTCTAAGCTCCTCCAAACTTCTGTTTTTAGAGGTGAGCGCGTACTCAAAAGCCCAACCAATGCCTGTCGCATCTGGTCCTAGCTTGATGGTTGCATTTTTAGGAGCATTTTTAGAGACATTTTGGATGACTTCATTGACCCTATCGCGCGCCCAGTACAGGTCGGTATTTTCATCAAAAATGATGTAAACGATGGCATTCTCATACGACGTAAACGCACGTACCGTTTTGGTTTTTGCGACTGATAAAAGGGCATTGGTCAGCTCGTAAATAAGCTGATCTTGGATGATTTTAGGTGACTGCCCCAAATACTTGACATTCACAATGACCTGCGGAGGGGTTAGGTCTGGTAAAGCGTCCAGTGGCGTTTGTCTGATCGCCCAAAAAGAGAGAAATGCGGCGATCAGCAAGGTTAAGAGTAAAAGTGCCTTGTTTTTGACACTTTTTTCAATGATAGACTCTATCATTGCATTGCTCCACCGTTATTTTGCGCATCGGCATCAAACATAAAGAGCGCATTAGCAACAACGACGTCGCCCTCTTTTAAGCCTTTGATGATTTCAAAAGTGTCGTTATTCAGCCGTTTGGCTTCGATTTCTCTGGGCTCATACTCGCCTTCAAATTCGCCTTTGACAAACACGCTCGTCTTAGCACCCTTAGTCATCACCGCACTTTTTGGAAGAGCTAGATACTCACGTTTTGCCGTTCCAAAACGCGCTTTGGCAAATGCGTTTTCATAGATTTCAAGCTCTTTATTCTCTATTACCAAGCGCACGTCCACACTTTTGGTTTGCGGATCAACTTTAGGGTAGATAAAATCGATTTTGGCTTTGTAAGGTTTGGAGCTCATATCAAAAAAGATGTCGGCATTTTGCGCACTTTTAACAAACTCAAGGTCTTTTTCATAGACTTTCACGATGAGCCATAAGTTCGTATAGTCGCTGATCTCGTAAAGTTTCATCCCTTTGGGAGCAAATGCGCCTTGATTGACCGCTTTTTGCGTTACGATGCCGTTGTAAGGTGAGAAAATCGTGATGGACTCAGGCACACTTTTATCTGCGATAATCTTTGCAATCGTTTTTTCATCAACCCCTAAGAGTTTGAGCTTTTGCGTGATGCTTTGCACCATGCTCTCACTTTTGATACGCTGGGCGTTTAAAAGCTCCAACTCCGCGGTGTAAATCTCTTGCGAATAGAGCTTTGCCAAAGGTTCACCTTTTTTTACATGTAAAAAGTTTTTGTTCACGTAAAGGGCTTCGATAAACGCATCGTAGCGAAGTGCGATCTCTTTCACACTCTCTTCATTGGCTTTGGTGTAGCCGTAAAACTCTTTCGCGGAGCCTTCCAGCACCTTTTTCACTTCGACGGTTTTGACATTGAAAGCCTGCTTGGCACTCAGTGGCGCGCTTAAACACAAAAGTGCGGTTAAAAAAAGGGTGGTTAATTTCATAGCGGCTCTCCTAAAAGCGTGTAGATTTTGATGATGGACTCGTTATACGCAAAGCTATAGGCGTTGATCTGCTTTTGCGCTTCCAACATCTGGGTGAGGACATTTAAAAGGCTCAAAAGGGCGTCATTTTGAGACAGTGCGGTGCTTTGAAGCACTTCGTACATCTTCTCATTTTCATGCAACACCTCTTTCGCAAGCGAGAGTTTGTCGTACTGAAGCTCTTTGTTTAACAGCTCGTCTTTCAGCGCAAAAAGAAGCTGTTTGCGTGTGTTGAGTACACTTTGCTCCGAAGCGGAGTGCGTAAGCGTGGCTTTTTGAATAGAAGCGTTCTCTTTGCCGTAAATCGGAAGCGGTACGGAGACGCCCAAAAAGGCGTAGTCGTCTCTGCCTTGTCTTCGATTGTACCCTAGAGTTACCGTGACATCGGGGGTTTTGTTCGCTTTTTCATAGCGCAGATTGAGCAGTTCTTTCGCACTTTGCAACGTCTGTATCTGAAGCTTTGGCGTCTTTTCCAAAAGTTTCTCTTCATCACTGAGCGTGTAAGGCAACAACCCCTCATATCCGCTCATTTCGGGCACGGGTGCGACGATGATGCTCTCTAACTTTCGCTCTATGGACGCTTTGTCACGAAGCAATGTCTTCTTCTCGATGGCAAGATTTTTTTGCAAAATGGTATTGTTCAGCGTGTCGACATAGTGCGCGGCGGTGGTATTGTAAGCAAGGTGGGCGTTTTTGAGATCTTCTAAGATTTTCTCATACTTTATCACTAAAGCAAGGTCTTGGTTGATACGGATATAACTTTGCTCCAACACGCCGATCTCTTGTTGCATTTCAAGTTTTTTGGCTTTCAGTTCTAGCTTTTTGATCGCCACCTCTTGCACGGCAATTGACTCTTTGATGTCCAGTTTCCCACCCGTTGGGATCTTCTGAGAGAGTGAGATCGCCTCATTTTGGGCGTCTTTATTTCGAACAAGCGGCTCATTTAAAAAGATGTCGTTGACCCCAAGTGAGAGCATAGGGTTTTCCCAAATCTTGCTTATATCAACCTCTTTTTCAAGCGCGCTTACTTCATCTTCAAGGGCTTTGAGCTCATGGTTATGGCTGTAGGCTAACGAAGTCAACTCGCTCTGCGCCAAAGCGTAGCCCGCGAGGGCTACGAGCGTTAAAATGACGCGTTTCATTAGAGGTTAACGCTTGATTTTAAGCGTTGTTTTTTGCCATCGCTGGTTTCGATGACGATGTTAAGCTGCCATGTTCCGTTCATAGAAAACACCACATGCGCCATATACGCACCGCTCACGAACATCGCCTCAGAACTCTGCTCCATCGCTGGCATTCCTGGCATTGCAGGCATCGAAGCGGTCACACTTACTTTCGCATCTTTGATCTCTTTGCCATTCTCTTTAACTTTGATGTTGATCATGTTCATGCCTTGCGTTAGTGGCTTCTCACTGCTGTACTCCACTTCTAAAGTGCCTGCCATCCCCTTTTTAGACAACGCCTCAGCGGCAAATGCCCCGCTTAGTCCTAACAACACCGCAAAAATCGCTACGAATAGCTTTTTCATCTATACTCCTTGTGAAATGATACAAGCAGTATAAAGAGCGTGTGTGGAATATTTGTGGAGTGAGAAAATATTTTTTTTAAGCCTAATTCTGTACAATATTTTTATTATCATAATATTTAATCTCATATACAAGGTTGACTAGATGCTTTTCAGTGATGATTTTATTGTATCAATAGCAAATGACCCTATTCAAAGTCTTATCAAAATAGTAGAAGATACATCAACTCAGTTACGCGAAGAAAAAAAAATGAGTATATGGACGCAAAGACCATATGATACTTTATTTGAAGCTTTTTCTCTCGTTGTTTGTGTAATTGAAGAATTTGACATAGAAATGTTAAAAACGATAGAGGTACCATCATTACAAGGCTCTTTACAAGATGATGCGAATGCTATGAATGCTTTCTTAACTAATATATATCCAAAATGTAAAGCACATGTTGCAAAAATAAATTTAAGCTTGATGAAAAATAAATTTAATGGTCTTTTAGGACAATCGTTTTCATACGAATTTTCACATGAAGACCTAGATAGAGTTCAACAACTTATCAATGAGCTTCGAGAAGAAATAAATACTTCCAACCTCTTTGAACAAAAACATAAAGCAAGGCTTTTAAAAAGGCTCGAAAAACTACAAGCAGAATTACATAAAAAAATGTCAGATATTGATTCTTTTTGGGGTCTTGTAGGAGACGCTGGCGTTGCAATAGGGAAATTTGGAAACGATGCAAAACCATTTGTTGATAGAATTAGAGAAATGACTGATATTGTTTGGAGAACACAATCAAGAGCAGAAGAGTTACCTTCTGGAACACCTACACCATTATTAGAAAATTTTGATAGTTAATGAAAATCCTACTTTTAGAAGATGACCCCATTCTTAGCGAAATTATCGAAGAGTTTTTAGTCGAACATGGTTTACATGTAAAGCTCTTTTACGATGGCAAAGAGGCGCTTCATGCCATTTTTGAGGACAAGTTTGACATCTTGGTTTTGGACATCAATGTCCCGAGTCTAAACGGTTTTGAGCTTTTAAAAACGCTCAAAGAAGCCAACATCGCCACACCTGTCATCTTCATCACCTCACTGGATCAGATCAGCGATGTGAAAAAAGGCTTTGCTTTGGGTGCGGAAGATTATCTCAAAAAACCCTTTGAGCTCGAAGAGCTTTTGGTGCGCATCGAACGCACTAAAAAACTGCACCGCATCGATGAAAAAGAGCGTGTGTGCCTTTGCTCTAACGTGCATTATGACCCAAAAAATTACTCCATCACAACACAAAGTGAGACCTTTTGCCTGCGCAAAAAAGAGGCGCACCTTTTGGAGTATTTTCTAGCAAATCCCAACCGTCTGGTCAGTTTTGAAGAGATCATCGAAGAGGTCTGGCGCTTTGATGAAGTGCCCACCTACGCGACCGTGCGCACCTACATCAAAAATCTGCGCAGTTACGGGCTTGAGAGCCTGATTGAAAACATCAAAGGAGTCGGTTATCGTTTTAAGTGCGCATGAAAAACACTCGCTTACGAGGTTTTTACTCATCTATCTTGGCTCCATTTATACGTTCATCTGCCTGCTTGCGTGGATGTTTTACACAATAGAGATCAAGAATCTACATGAAAATTATGCGCTTAAAATGCGCGCCACCGCCTCTTCGATCGCGCACAAAATCGTCACCGCACACATGATGGAAGATGACACGCTTCAAAAATGCCTTGAAAAAACAGCCGCCGAGCAGTGCTTTGGGCTTGAAAAAACTTACCAACTCGGACTTTTTGGAGAGGGAAATGTACCTTTACATGTAAGCTTTACAGAACCCATTGATTTTACCAAAACGTTCTACCTTGCCAATGACAGTTTTTATGCGCTGGATGAAAGCACGCAAAAGCATCTGGGCATTCACACCATCGTGCTCAAACACGCGCACATCTCCGATGCCATCAATGCGCTTCGCTACGAAGTGTTCATTTACTTTGCACTCAGCCTGCTGTTTGCCACGCTCTTAGGCTACGTGCTGGCAAAACAGTTTCTCAAACCCATCAAAGCGGAAATCGAAACGCTCGACACCTTCATCAAAGACTCGACGCACGAGCTTAACACGCCCATTACGGCAATTTTGATGAGCATTAGCACGCTTAAAGATGTCGATGAGAAGAAACGCAAACGCATCGAACTAAGCGCCAAGCGCATCGCCACGCTCTACGGAAATCTTAGTTACATGCTTTTACACGACAAGCAAAACGAAGATAAAAGCGATGTGGATGTCAAAAAGCTGATCGTCCAGAGGGTCGATTATTTCATCGATTTAATGTCCATTAATCGTATCAACATTGAGCTCAATTTGAGCGAAAAAACCTTACATGTAAACGAAGAGAGCCTTACTAAACTCATCGACAACCTGTTCTCCAACGCGATCAAGTACAACCGTTTTGAAGGACGCATCGACATTACTTTGGAAAGTGATAGACTCAGTGTTAAAGACAATGGCTTTGGCATCGAAAGTTCCAAACTAAGCGACATCACCAAACGCTACAAACGCGCCAATAGCGATAAAGGCGGCTTTGGCATCGGTTTGGACATCGTGAATACCATCTGCAAAACCAATGGTTTTAGGCTTGAAATCAGCTCCACCAAGGGCGAAGGCTCAACGTTTAATATCTATTTTTAATTTATTTTTTTCGTCACTTATGGTTTAGATATGTATAAAAAAATTTGCTCCGATTTTAATCTTGACTTTTTTAATAATTTTACTTGACATTATTTAAAAAACCCGATATTATTCTGAAAATTTAAAAGGAGTCAGCATGGTAGAACATAAAAAAAGAAGTGTTGCAAAAGCAATCTCATGGAGAACACTTGGCACTGTTGATACCATGTTGATTAGTTTTATCGTCACGGGGAGCCCTCTTGCGGCTGTTTCTATCGGCGGATTTGAGCTCATCACTAAAACCTTGCTTTATTATTTTCATGAGCGGGCATGGAACAAGATCAATTTTGGTCGCCAAAAAGAGTTGGAGTATCAGATATGAGCCTCGCATACGAAACAAAAATCGCAGAGGCGATTCATCTTTTCCAAGAACTTGTTGGAGCCAAAGCTCTTAAAGTCACGTTGGCATTTAGCCATCAAAATGAAGATGCTATCAACATCGCTTTGGCACAAAAAGCGGGCATTGATTTTGATGTTTTTACGCTTGAAACGCGCAAGCTATTTCCTGAATCCATTGCGTATGAAAAAGAGATTGAAGCCTTTTTTGGTCTAGAAATTAAACGCTTTAGCGCAAGCGACGAACAGATTAAAACACTCGAAGAGAAAGTCGGAGAGTATGGCATCTTCGATGACATTAACCTTCGCAAAGAGTGTTGTCATGTACGCAAACTTCTCCCTTTAGCACGTGCGCTTGAGGGGTATGATGGCTGGATAAGCGGTATTCGCATCGCTCAGTCAATCACCAGAAGCGACACCAAACTGGTCGAATTTGATGGAAAGTTTGAACTTTTAAAGTTCAACCCACTTGCGCACTTTAGTGACGAAGAGGTAGAGCGTTACATGCGCGAAAGCGCGATACCGCAAAACGCCTTATACGCCAAAGGCTTTAAAAGCATTGGTTGTCAACCCTGTACAAGAGCCATCAAAGAGGGCGAAGACATCAGAGCAGGCAGATGGTGGTGGGAAAATCCCGAACATAAAGAGTGCGGATTGCATCTGCATAAAAAGG
>Ga0265295_1006098_pt1 | contig 14794 bp, 12 predicted proteins | sample Munlansysbiofilm_FD_192503 | JGI IMG/M metagenome (GOLD analysis project Ga0265295, IMG submission 192503) | Leachate microbial communities from a municipal landfill in Southern Ontario, Canada - Methane capture system biofilm | ecosystem: Engineered > Solid waste > Landfill > Unclassified ... | reverse complement strand
TGAGGGGGAATTTTTTTTCCTGCGTCAGCACCTGGCGGATGGTCTTAACCATGTCGTCGTTGCTGATGTCCGCCACATACGGGTAGAGGTTGTTGAGCGTTTCAACGCAGCTTGCCGGCGTGCCAAACAGGTTGGGCTTGGCCTGAACCAGGGCCGCGTGCAGCCCCTCGGCCACATAGAAGTTGTCCAACTCCTCCTGCCAGTCGTAACCCTGCTGGATCACATGGGCGCGCACCTCATCTAAAATCCCCTCGCCTTGCAGCCAGAGGACGAAGCGGGCCGCCGGGTAGTGGGTGGGCAGGCCGGCCGCCTTGAAGATGATGTGCAAGAGGGCCAGGCGCACACTGCCGCTGGCCGCTGCCCCCAGGGTGCCGGAAGCGGCAAAGAGTCCGCCGTGGCGCCGGGCGCGGGTGCTCAACTCCTTGAGCAGATCGTTGATGCCGACCGGCAAATCGGCCACCCCCCGGGCCGTGGCCCCGTCGCTGAAAGGGGTATCGACCCACAAGGCTCTGAGCATCTTGACCAGGTGGGACTTGCCCGAGCCGTAAAATCCGCTGATCCAGACCGCCGGCTGCTGGGCCTGGTCGACATTTTTCAGGTAGGTTTCAAGGATGTGCGCCAGGCCTTTCTGATACTGGCCGTCGCAGACGAAGGTTTCCAGTTCGTAGCGCAACACGGCCTGGTCGTGAGCGGTAGCGGTGTCGTTGACGTTGGCCACCCCTTCGTTGACCAACTTGGTGGTGGTCGGATCTTTGAGATAGATCTCGCGATTGAACATGGTCATTCTTTCGCTCCTCAAAACTCGTTTTGATCCGCGGTGATGGGCACCGCCAGATAGTTCCACCCGTCGTAGGCGTCCAGGAGCCGGTAGTTGTTATCCTCGAAACTGCCCGGGAAAAACACCAGCAGGCGACCGGGCACCATCGGTGCCAGGTGGTCCACCACTTCCTTGACCTTGAGCAGACCGAAAAGCGAGCCGACGCCTTTCAAGGCCACCACAGAGTTTCCCCCGACAGCCTTGGCCTGGAGGAAGGCGGCGAACTGCTCTTTGATGGAAAGCAGGTACTTGGGCAGGATGGAAGAAAGCAGGTGCGGCTTCTGAAAATAGCTTTGCTTGTAGCGCTGGCCGTCCAGCCACACGGCGAAGGTGTCCGTCAGGTCGAAAAGCGCCCAGTCGTGGCCGGCATCGCGGGTGGAAATTTCAAACTCGTCGATCTTGGCGCGTAGCCGCAGTTCATCGTTCTGGTCGTAGACGCAAAAAATGACCCGTTGGGCGGCGGCTGCATCATCGCGCCAAGGGATGTGGATGTGCCTTTTGTAGTTGCGGTTAAGTCGCTTGATTCGGCTCACGAATCCACTCCATTTCCCGATTGCTCAACAGGTTGGGAAAAGCCACCTCCATCACGGCGCCCACACGCTTGAATACCATCCACCCGCGCTGGGAAGCCTCGGCGGCCAGCTCGATGACATGCTCCGGCGAAACATCCAGGAGCTTGGCGTACTCGGAATGCAGCAACCCCTCTCCCCGGGCATCTTGCAGGTAGCCGAGAAGCAGCGCGTAGGCGGCAGCTCCCGGTGTTGCCGCGGCCTTGGTTCGAATCTTTTTTACCCGGCCGGAAAGGTGGCCGGACTGGGTCCAGGAAGAGCGGATGTTCCGGGTCGCCGATTTGAGGGTAGCGGTACTGAAGCGGCCCGGCTCCTGATCATCGAGAAACCCTTCGATTCTCTCGCGGCCGACTTCTGTTCCTGGCTTGATTGCCAAGATAAGGGGAACGCTCAGCCGCAAGACGCTATCGCGGGCATAGGCGCAAAGCAGGGCCAGCAGAGGACGACCGGCATCATCCCGTGCCCAGTAATACCGCAAGGCCCTGAAAAGGGTGACGGACGGGTCCAGGGCATACAGACGGGTCAGATACTTCATGGTGAGCTGCCGGGTCTGCCCGGAGCGCTTGCCCAGGATGTTTTGCTTGCTAATGGCATCTATGTAAGCAGCCCGCAGCGCAGCCGGATCGTCGATGTAATCCAGCAACCCGGACAACTCCCGCAGCATGATGGTACGTGCCAGATGCACCCCGCCGCGGTCGTAAGAAAATCCAAATTTCTCGTACTGCTTGACGTTCATATATTATTTTTATTTCAGATACATAGAAGATTTTACCAAGGCTGTTGGCCGAGTGAAGCATACAACGCCCCACTGACATACCACGTCACAAAAAACAAAGCCCGCACTGCGAAAAAAAAATCCTTTCGCCTGGCGGGCTCGGGTCAGCCTGGTGTCGGTCTGTTTTCTGGCATTTTGCCTGTCCCTTGTGGCTCTGGGTCAACGGCTGAGGCAATCTACTGAAGGCGCCTTCAGATTGCAAGCCTTGATCGACCAGCCAACCAAAGGGCGAAAAAACCCTGTATTCCATGAGCTTCACAGTTCATCCGAATCGACGAGCACCCGGCAGTGCCCGTGCTGTTCCAGCCACCAATAGGTGAAGTGCTTGGAAAGCCAACTGGCGGCCCGTTCCGGGGAAGCTCCCGCACCGTTGAAGCATAGATGACGGGAAGGCCGAACTTGGCCTCGATGGCGTCCAGGGTGCCGCAAATGGCGTTCGGGTGGACATCCGAGGGAATGTCAAACCGCTCGATGCCGCCCGTATGTCCTCCAGGGTCGCCTCGACCAGAATCGCCTTCCAAACGAAGCCGGAAAGCCGGGCGCAAGCGGCCAGAAACCGCTGGCGGTAGGTGACGGTGCAGGCCACCAGATCCGATAGGCTCTTGCGTTCCAGGACCAGAATGCCTTCCATGCCTTCGATGGTGTAGTCGCCGGTCTTGAGCGTTGCCCTGCGTTCGGCCTGGATCCAGTTGGGGTGACTCTCCCGGAGGGGCAGCGGATCCTTCTCCCGTGTGTCCACCAGCACTACCGGCTTAGGGATCTTCTCCCGCCGGATGATGTTGTGGCCATCACGCTTCACCCGCAGGCGGCCGGTGGTGGCCTCATAATAAAGGATGCCGTCTTTCATTCGACAATCCATTGATGGCGCCGGGAAAACCGCTGAAAGCCCAGCCGGTTGCCGGGTTTGGGGTGGCCGGTCTTGCGAAACGCCGACAGGTGCACCAGCCGGCCCTCATTTGCCAGGGCGGTGCCTGCGGCGATGCGGGATTCCAGGGTCAGGGTCTCGCCCAGCAGGGCGAACACGGTCAAATTGCGGTGGGTCTGCTTGCGCGCAAGGCGGCAGACATCCAGAAATGCGCTGACAGATTCCATGCTAGCCTCCTTTGGTGAGTGTTTGACCCGAGGCTACCACCGGTTACTGACATACTATGACAATTCCGAAGGGGAAAAATTCAGGGTCTGAATATTTTTTCCGACCAGCGGCACCCGAACAATGCCGAATCCGATGCCAGCCTACCAGGACGGATACCAGTCCGGCCAAGTTGCTATGTCCCGTCAAGCGGCCCGTGCAGAACCCCGCAAGCCGCAATCGGTGGAAAAAGGCGAAAAGAGGCAGCAGGAAAAATAGTGGCACAAACGAAATCAAACGCCAGCCTACGAAGGATGGAACCATCCGACAACGGCGCGAGGCTGGGGGCCAGTTTGGGATGGCATAGGTCACCCTTGGCGGGGAAAAACAGTCCCACCGTCTTTTTAAAAAGTGGGACAAACTGGCGAGGTAACAAATCAGGGGCTTACGGAGAATCCCGTAAACCCCTGATTTTATTTGGTGCCGAGGGACGGAATCGAACCGCCGACACGGGGATTTTCAGTCCCCTGCTCTACCGACTGAGCTACCTCGGCGAACCAGCGTGAAGTGAAAGCGCTCATTTAGACAAAACCCGCGGGGATGTCAAGCTCAAATTGGGAAAATCGTCGTCATCCCAGATCTCCCAGCCGGTGCTGGATCAAGGCGCAGGCGACCAGGGCGGCGGTCTCGGCTCTCAGGATGCGCGGACCGAGACTGGCCACGGCAAAGCCGGCCGCTTGGGCCGCGGCCACCTCCTCGGCTTCAAATCCGCCTTCCGGTCCAAGCAGGAGCGCCACCGAATGGACCGGAGCAGACAACTGGCTCACGATGTCGCCCAGGGGGCGTTGTGCCGTTTCCCAGAAAACGATTTTCAGATCGCAATTTTCGGCCCTTACCAGCGCCGCATCCAGATCACCGGCGAAATCGATGCTGGGAATTTTCCCCCGGCGGCATTGCTTGAGGGCTTCGGCGGCGATCTTCCGCCAGCGCGCCAACCGGCCCGCCAAGCGGCGGGAATCGGGCCGGGCCACACTGCGCCGCGCCAGAAACGGGACAAGGTGCGAAAGCCCCACCTCGGTGAGCTGCCGCACCAGCAGGTCCATCTTGGTCTCCTTGAGAAACCCCTGCAACAGCATCAGCTCCAGGGGCGATTCCGCCGTGGTGGGCTGCCTTCGCCCCACCGTCACCCGGACCCCGTCCGGATGGAGGGTCGCCACCGTCCCTTGGTATTCCATTCCCCGTCCATCGAAAAGTTGAACCGAATCGCCGGCCCTCAGGCGCAATACCTGCACCAGATGGCGCGAATCCTCGGGCGACAGGATCGCAACGGTGTTTTCAGGGATATCCGGAGCAATCAGGAAACGTCTCATCGATCCTTGGCCGGTGGGGGTAACTTTTGGTGCCATATGGCTTGACAGTGGTTCAGGCCCATGCTAAAAATCAAAAACTTTTAGTGTTTGGCAATAGTTACGTCATATTCAAAACAAAAAACCGAAGGTCCGCTGCGATGAATGCCCCAAAAGCGCCTCGCAATCAAGGGGAGAATCCATCCACCGAAAAGGTGATCGACCTGACGGATCCGATTCCGTCGCCCTTCGAGGACGATGCCCCGATTATCGAATTGACGGATCGGGTTGGCCTCTCCGAAGACAAGGCGATGGCCCATCCCCCGGATCGAGACACGGGCGGTGGCCCCGATGCCCTTTCACTGGATCTTGATGATGAACGGATCCCCATCGACCTCCTGGACGACGCCATCGTCCTGGACGATGAGACGGAAACCACCGGCCGGCCTGATGATTTCGTGGATTCCCTCGGGCTGGAAATCGATGCCCCGGAGACCTTTTCAGAAGGGGACACGGACATCGGCGAGACCGAAACCCAATCCGGGCCTGAGGTCGAGGCGTTGCTGACCTCCCTGTCTCCGGAAAAATTCGAAGCGATCCTGGAACGGGTCATCGAAAAGATCTATGCCGAAAAAATCGAAGGCATTCTGGTGGAAACGGTGGAGCGGGTGGTGAACCGGGAAATCCAGGAGATCAAGTCCTTGTTGATGGAAGACGAGGGAGAATGAAGACGGGAATCTGAGAACGGCATTGCCGACAAGACCATCATTCTTCCCAGATCGGGGATTTTTGGACCATGATCCCCGATCGTTGTTTCTGCGACCGGCAAAGCTTCGGGGTGCCATTTGAGGAGTCGATTTTCAGATGAGTGACAACCAGCATATTTCACTGGAAAAAGGATACGATCCGAAAAACGTCGAACCGCGGTGGTACGCCACCTGGGAGAATGCCGGGGCTTTTTCCGCCGCCGACACCAGCGACCGCCCGCCTTTCAGCATCGTGATTCCGCCCCCCAATGTCACCGGGGTGCTACACATGGGCCACGCCCTCAACAACACCATGCAGGACATTCTCTGCCGCTACCGGCGCCTGCAAGGAGACAACGTGCTGTGGATGCCCGGCACCGATCACGCCGGCATCGCCACCCAGAACGTGGTGGAACGGGATCTGGCGGCCCAGGGGCTGGACCGCCACCACCTGGGCCGGGAAAAATTCATCGAGGCCGTCTGGCAGTGGCGCGAGCGCTACGGCAGCGCCATCATCAATCAGCTCAAGCGCCTGGGCGCCTCCTGCGACTGGCAGCGCGAGCGCTTCACCATGGATGAGGGGCTGTCCCTTGCCGTGCGCAAGGTCTTCGTGCAGTTGTATGAGGAGGGCCTGATTTACCGCGGCCAGTACATCATCAACTGGTGTCCGCGTTGCCACACGGCCCTGGCCGATCTTGAAGTGGAGCACGAGGAGGTCGACGGCCACCTCTACCATATCCGGTATCCCTTCCCGGGTCGCCAGGACGGCATCGTCATCGCCACCACCCGTCCGGAAACCATGCTGGGCGACACAGCCGTGGCGGTGCACCCGGAAGACGACCGCTACAGCGACCTGCCGGCCGAGACGGTGATCCTGCCGCTGATGGAACGCGAGCTGCCCATCATCCGCGACAGCTACGTGGACCGCGAATTCGGCACCGGTGGCCTCAAGGTGACCCCCGCCCACGACCCCAACGACTTCGAGTTGGGATCCAAGCACAACCTGGAACGCATCAAGGTAATCGGCGACGACGGCCGCATGACCGAAGCCGCCGGCGCCTATGCCGGCCTGGACCGCTTCGAATGCCGCGCCCGGATCATCGACGAGCTCAAGGCCCGCGGCCTGCTGGTCAAGGTGACCCCACTGCGCCACAGCGTCGGCCACTGCTACCGTTGCAAGACCGCGGTGGAGCCCAACCTGTCGCTCCAGTGGTTCGTACGCGCCAAACCCCTGGCCGAACCGGCCATCCGGGCCGTGGAGGAAGGCCTGACCCGCATCATCCCCGAGGCCTGGGCCAAGACTTATTATGAATGGATGTACAACATCCGCGACTGGTGCATCTCACGCCAGATCTGGTGGGGTCACCAGATTCCGGCCTGGACCTGCCGCGACTGCGGAAAACTCACCGTGGCCATGGAGGCGCCCCAAGCTTGTCCCCAGTGCGGCAGCCAGGCACTGGACCAGGAAACCGACGTGCTGGACACCTGGTTCTCATCGGCCCTCTGGCCCTTCTCCACCATGGGGTGGCCCGAGGAAACCGATCTGCTCAAGACCTTCTATCCCACCAGTGTCCTGGTGACCGGTTTCGACATCCTTTTCTTCTGGGTGGCGCGCATGATGATGATGGGTCTGCACTTCATGCACGAGGTGCCCTTCCGCGACGTCTATGTCCACGCTTTGGTGCGTGACGAAGACGGCAAGAAGATGAGCAAGTCCAAGGGCAACGTCATCGATCCGCTCACCGTCATCGACGAGTACGGCACCGACGCCTTCCGTTTCACCCTGGCCGCCTTCGCCGCCCAGGGCCGCGATATCAAGTTGTCGCTCAAGCGGGTGGAGGGCTACCGCAACTTCATCAACAAGCTCTGGAACGCGGCCCGTTTTTCCCTGATGCACCTCGATCGACCGTATCCGCGGATCGAGGGGGAAACGACCCTGCCCCAGCGCTGGATCCTGTCCCGCTTGGCCCGGGTCAGCCAGGAGGTCACCGCTGCCCTGGACGAATACCGTTTCAACGAAGCGGCCGCCAGCGTGTACAATTTTCTCTGGCACGAGTTCTGCGACTGGTTCCTGGAAGCCAGCAAGGCGGATCTGTACAACGATGCCGACCCGGTGCGCCAGGCGACGGCCCGCCAGGTGCTCTGGCGGGTCCTTCACGATGCGCTGATCCTGCTGCATCCCTTCATTCCCTTTGTCACGGAGGAGATCTGGAGCCACCTGCCCGGCGCCCAGGGCCTGCTGATGCAGGCCCGGTGGCCGACCCGCGACCTGGAAATCGAAGCGGATCCGGCGGTGGAAAACGACATGGGGCTGGTGATGGGGGTCATCACCGGTATCCGCAACATCCGCGGTGAGATGAACATCGCACCGGGCGTCTCCCTGGCCGCCCAGATCCAGGCGCCCAATCCCGAGACACGCTCCCTGCTTGAAATCCAGCAACCCCTCATCAGCCAACTGTCGCGCCTCAAGGCGCTCACCGTGTCCCCTCCGGGCGCAAGACCCCGATCGGCGGCCACCGCCATCGTGGACGGCGCGGCGGTTTACGTTTCCCTCGAAGGGGTCATCGACCTGTACAAGGAAACCGAGCGGTTGACCAAGGAGCTGACCAAGGTGGCCAAGGACATGGGGTCGCTGTCCAAAAAACTCAACAATGAGGACTTTCTGGCCAAGGCGCCCGCCGAGGTGGTGGAAGGCGTCCGGGAAAAGCACGCCGCCCTGGCGGACAAGCAACACAAAATCGAAGGTACCCTGGAGCGGATCCGGAGTTGGGAATGAAGAAAGTTATGAATGACTAAAATGATCTAAAGTGACTAAAGTGACTAAAATGACTAAAATGACTAAAATGATCTAAAATGACTAAAGTGACTAAAATGACTAAAATGATCTAAAATGATCTAAAGTGGCTAAAATGACTAAAGTGAACTAAAGTGAACTAAAGTGACTAAAGTGAGCTAAAGTTGCGGTGTCGCTGCGCTCCGGCAATTTGATGCAACCGACACCAACAGTTTTTCCGGAGAACCCCAGAAATCGGCCACATACATTAACTTTAGTCACTTTAGTCACTCGTAACTTTAGTCACTTTAATACTATGCGACAGCCCCACTCCGGCAATTTGATGAAACCGACACCAACAGATTTTCCGGAAAACTCCAAAAATCGGCCACATACATTAACTTTAGTCACTTTAGTCACTCGTCACTTTAGTCACTTGTAACTTTAGTCACTTTAATATTATGCGACAGCCCCACTCCGGCAATTTGATGAAACTGACACCAACAGATTTTCCGGAGAACTCCAGAAATCGGCCACATACATTAACTTTAGTCACTTTAGTCACTCGTAATTTTAGTCACTTTTAATTTTAGTCACTCGTAATTTTAGTCACTTTTAATTTTAGTCACTTTTAATTTTAGTCACTTCAAAGGATTTCCCTTGAACACGACCGACCGCCTCATCGAACTGGCCCTGGACGAGGACCTGGGCTCCGGGGACCTCACCACCGATGCGCTGCTGGGGGACGACGACCCCGGCCGGGCTGAGATCGTCGCCAAGGAGCCGTTGATCCTCTGTGGCCTCGAGGTTGTCAAACGGGTCTTCGCCCGGGTGGACAGCCGGGTGGCCTGCCAAAGCGACTGCCGTGACGGCGATCCGATCGCCCACGGTACAACGGTGATGCGCCTGGAAGGGCCTCTCAAGAGTCTGCTGCACGGCGAGCGCCCCGCACTGAACTTTCTCCAGCGCCTTTCGGGCATCGCCACCCATGTGCGCACCTGGGTGGATGCCCTGGGACCGAGCCGGGCCCGACTGGTGGACACCCGCAAGACCACTCCCGGTTGGCGCGTCCTGGAAAAGTACGCCGTTCGCATCGGTGGCGCCGCCAACCACCGCATGGGCCTCTACGACGGCGTGTTGATCAAGGACAATCACATCATCGCCTGCGGCGGCATCGGGCCGGCGGTGGCGACGCTGCGTCGTCACATCTCCCACCTGGTCAAAATCGAGGTGGAGGTTGCCGACTTGGCCCAGGTGGAAGAAGCCCTCACCGCCGGAGCCGACGTGATCATGCTCGACAACATGGATCTGGAAACCATCCGCAAGGCGGTGCAACGCATCGACGGCCGCGCCCTGGTGGAGGTTTCCGGCCGGGTGCGCCGGGACACCCTGCGGCCCCTGGCCGATACCGGGGTGGATCTGATCAGCGCCGGCGCCCTGACCCATCAGGCCCGGGCGGTGGACCTGAGCATGCGGGTGTATGGTGACCGGTGAAGACAAACGTCTTCGAAGGTTGGTCATCGGTCATCTGATAGGGGGCGGCGCGTTCACTTGTCGGAGCGGCGCTGCGCTGCCCCCCTTTCCGTCGATGTCGTGGCAAGCTCACCCTGCGCAACGGTGTGGCCGCGGATAGGCGGCGATCCGACAGGATAGCCTACCCCCCGCTGGCGCACAAAATGATGAAAGCCCGCATCCCATGATCCCCATTCGCGATACCCAGTCCTCCCACAGCGTAGCCGTGGTGACCCGCACCCTCATCGCCATCAATGTGGGGGTGTTTCTGGTGCAACTGGCCCAGGGCGAGGGAATCCTGCGGTTCAATTACTTTTACGGCCTGGTGCCGGCGCGTTACACCGTGGAACGCATCTCGGCCCACTTCTCCCTTGCGCAGCAGGCCTTCGCCCTGCTTTCGTTCATGTTTCTGCATGGCGGGTTTTTGCATCTGCTGGGCAACATGTGGTCCCTGTACATTTTCGGTGACAATGTGGAGGAGCGCCTCGGCCCGTTTCGTTTTCTCGCCTTCTATCTGCTCTGCGGGCTGATCTCCGGCCTGGCCCACATGATTTCCAATCCGATGAGCAACATTCCCACCGTAGGGGCCAGCGGGGCCATCGCCGGCGTCATGGGCGGCTATTTTCTCCTCTTTCCCGCCGCGCGGATTCTCACCCTGGTCCCCATTGTTTTCATACCGCTGTTTTTCGAAATCCCGGCCTTCATTTTCATCGGCATCTGGTTTTTGCTTCAGGTGTTCAACGCCACCAGCGGCGGCCAGGGCGCCATTGCGTGGTGGGCGCATATCGGCGGGTTTATCGCCGGCATGCTGCTGGTCAAGCTGTCCGGTCGACTGCCGGCCAGCGGACTGAGCCAACGCATCAAGCCCTTGACGGCCAAGCACCACACCGACCGCCTTCAGGTGATTCGCCCCACCGCGGAAACCGACGACGCCAACCTCTACGGCACCGTCCGTGTCACCGAACGGGAAGCTCGTCAGGGCACCACCAAGATGATCAATGTGCCGTGGGGTTTTCACAAACGCCTGCTGCGGGTCACGGTGCCGCCCGGCGTCAGCGAAGGCAACCGCTTGCGTCTCAAGGGGCTGGGCCGCTGGACCGCCGATGGGCATCGGGGGGATCTGTACCTTCAGGTGGTTTACGACCGATAGGCGGGATTGAAGGCGACATCGCGATCATGGATCCACAGGACTCCAATCGCCGGCGGTTTCGCGCTCAGGGCTCAACAGTTTTCTTGGCCGGTCCCTGGTTTTTTGATGCGGGGTTTTTTGATGCGGACTTTATTGGATAGAGATCGTAATCAGGAAAATACTTTTTGGCGCATTCCGGGCAAATGCCGTGGCTTAAATCCGCATCGGAATGCGCTGAGATATATTCCTCCACCTGAGTCCAGAATCCTTTGTCATCCCGGATCTTTTTACAGTAGCAACAGATGGGAATAATTCCTTTTAGGGTTTTAACTTCGGCCAGTGCGTTTTGCAAATCCAGCACCAGGCGATTTCGTTCCGCCTCGACTTCTTTCCGCTCGGAGATATCGAGGGCAACGCCGCTCCATATGATTTGAGAATCATATTTTTGCGAGCTTGCCATGGAAGTGATCTGAATCCACTTCACCTGGCCACTCGGCAAAACAACCCTCAGTTCTGATTGAAATATCTTGCCGGCAACAGTTGCTTCGAAGTCTTCTTTATCCAGACGATCGAAATCTTCAGGATGGACCATATTCCATAGTATATCAGGCTGTTCCATTATTTCTTGAACGTTGCACGTGAAAATTTTTTCAGCCTGAGAGCTCATATAAATGAACTTGCTTCGTCCATCGGGCCAGCGGACATAATCATAGACCGCACATGGAATCGTATTGACGATCCTTTCGTATCTTTCTTTTTCCTGGGCCAGCTCCTGGTGTCTGTCTTCTAAGAGGTCTTTTTCCAGTTTGAGGGCATCAATCATTTTCTCCAGGTCTTGGTAGGTTGGCTTTCTGGCCATCTAAGTTCCCTGCCTGTACCACGAACGGTTGAGGGTATACATCCGATATGAAAAATCAGTCGGTCGATTTTCTCGTTGCCCAGTACCAAAACCGAAGCCACAAGTCAAAGCGTTCGATCACCCCATGGTGGCCCGTAAAACATCCTGGGACGCAATGACGGCCGAAGCCGCCCTTTCCGCGCTGGAGAGCGCCCCTTCGAGATAGCCCCCCAGATCATCGGCCGTTTCGGTACCGGCAAAGTAGACGGCGCCATCCCAGAAACTCGTCTTGCCGGAGGGCGGCAGGAATTCCGGATGATTGTGAGCCGAGCGCATGTCATACTCCGTGGCGGTGAATTCCTCCCTGGCCCAATCCTGGTAGTACAGCTTCAGCGGTTCGCCGGCCGCCGGGCCGAACATGAATGAAAGCTGGCCAAGCATGGCCCGGATGATGGCGTCCCGATCGTTGCGCCGTAACGCCGGAATGCCGAGGAATCCGGTGAGCCCGTAAGGCTGCTCGGTCTCGTTGGATGCATCGTGAATCTCCCCGAGAGGACCGCAGAGGCTGAACCCTTGGCCGGAAAGACCGAACCGACGCCAATCGGCCCGATCATAGAGGGCGAAAAATTTGGCATGCCCGGCCATCCAGGTACTCGCTCTCAACATGGCCTGGGCCAAATCATAGGGCAGATCCGGTGTAAACAGGATGGAACGGGCCGCCAGCCGGGGCGGCAAGGCGAGAATGACCCGGGAGGCCTTCAGCCGGCACCGGGGTTCCTGGTCGAGATGCCCCACGGTGACCCGAACCCCGTCGTCGCGCCGTTCAACCTCGCACACCGGATGATTCAGCCGAATCACACCTTCGGGAATCCGGGCGCGCAGCCCCTCGACCAGCGAGATCATGCCGCCGTCCAGCCGCCATGCCGGCGGCTGCATGGGATAGCCGGCGATGGTTTCGGCATGGCCGTCCTTGGCCTGAAATCGTCCGTGGCCGGTCTCGAATTGGGGGTATCCCTTCAGGTTCAACACCTGGATCAGGGCATTGATCCTCGGGTTCATCATGGGCCAGTACCAGGACGGCCCCAAATCGGTAAAGAACCCCTGGTGTTCCGGACACAAGATCCGGCCGCCCACGCGGGACCGGGCTTCGAGCAGGACCACCGATGACCTTGTCGGCGCCAGCAAGGAAGCGGCATAAATCCCGCTGAGGCCGCCCCCGATGATGATGATGTCCACTTTTTCCGTATCCATGCGGTCCGACATCCTCGCTTTTTTTCGATTCGCATCCGGTCAAATTTTTTAAGAAAGCACTCCGCGACTGCAAAATCAACCCAATTCAGCGCCGAAAGATTCGATGGGCGCCGGTGAAGAAAAACCACATGGGCCGCCAACCCGCGTTCACGTGAAGGCAACCGACCTTAAATCCTCTTCCTTGGCGGCGCAGTCGTCCCCCAGCACTTCTTCGAGGTGACCGCCCGCGGCCTTGAGCAGGTTGGCGCCAGGGGGATAAGGCTACCGTTTCAACGATTTGTGGTTTGAGAAAAGACTTGATTTAAAGTGGTGCGCGCTATTAGGTAGTGTCCATCCATAAATGGTCTTTTTCCGCGATCTCAGCGTTGGGCACCAAGATTTAAATCCTCGAAATAGCTCTGCTATTCCTCCGGTTTAAATCGGGCGCCCGCCGTATCTCACGAAAAAATCCTCATTTCTGGACGAACACTAGGTAGGGGCCGTCCAGAAATTGAAAAAACAGTGAAAGGAAAAAATGATGAAAAAACGAAGCTCCGCCTTGGCCGCCCTGTTCGCCGCGGTTGCCCTGTTCTTCGCATTGCCGGCGGTTGCCGCCGATCCGATCTTGATCGGCATCTCCAAGATCGTGACCCACCCGGCCCTGGACGCCATCGAAAAGGGGATCCAGGAAGTGGTTCGGGAGGAGCATCCCGACGCGCGCTTCGATCTTCAGAACGCCAACGGCGAAATGTCCACGGCCTCCTCCATCGCCCAAAAGTTCAAGTCCCAGGATGTCACCCTGGCGGTGGGCATCGCCACGCCCACGGCCCAGGCCCTGGTCAACGTCCTCAAGGACCGCCCGGTGATCTACAGCGCCGTCACCGATCCGGTGGGGGCCGGCCTGGTGGCCTCCACCGAGAAAGGCGAGCGCAACGTGACCGGCATCTCCGACATGACCCCGGTCAAGGCCCAGATCGAACTGCTCAACCGCCTCAAGCCCATCAAGGTCCTGGGGCATGTGTACACCAGCAGCGAGGCCAACGCGGTGAGCCTGGCCGCCATCGCGCGGGAGGTGTGCCGGGAGATGGGGATCGAATTCGTGGAAACCACCGTTTCCAACTCCGCCGAGGTCAAACAGGCCGTTCAAACCATCGCCGGCCGGGTGGACGGCATCTATATCTCCAATGACAACACCGTGGTGTCGGCCCTGGCCGCCGTGTCCGGCGTGGCCCGGAAGCACAAAATTCCGGTGATGTCGGCCGATCCCAGCAGCGCCCGATCCACGCCCGTGCTGGCGGCCTGGGGGCACGATTACTACAAGATGGGCCGGGCCACCGGGCGGCTGGTCAATCGCGTGCTCGAGGGGGAAAAGCCGGAAACCATCCCCACGATCTTCATGACGGACGCCTCGGATGTGGACCTGCTGGTCAACCTGGATGTGGCCGCGGAACTGGGCCTGGTCTTTCCCCAAGATGTCATCGACAAGGCCAACACCATCATCGAGAACGGAAAACTGGTAAAGCCGTAACACATCATGCTTGAAGGCATCTTCGTCGAAGGACTGATCTACGCCATCATGGCCCTGGGGGTGTTTTTCACCTTCCGCATCCTCGACTTCCCGGACCTCACCGTGGACGGCAGTTTTCCCCTGGGGGCCGTCATCATGGCCACCTCGCTGACGGCCGGTCAGAACCCGCTTGCCGGGCTGCTGCTGGCCTTCGGCGGCGGCGTGCTGGCCGGATTCGTCACCGCGGCCATCCACAACCGGCTCAAGGTGCCTCACCTGCTGGCCGGTATTCTCACCATGACGATGCTCTATTCGGTCAACATCCGCATTCTGGACAACCGGGCCAACCTCCCCCTGCTGCGGGTGGACACGGTGCTCACCCATGTGGCCGCCTGGGCCGAGAACCGGATCCCCGTCGAATGGGCCGCGCTGATTTTTTTCATCCTGGTAGTGCTGATCATCAAGCTGGCCCTGGACCTCTTC
>Ga0265295_1006097_pt1 | contig 14796 bp, 14 predicted proteins | sample Munlansysbiofilm_FD_192503 | JGI IMG/M metagenome (GOLD analysis project Ga0265295, IMG submission 192503) | Leachate microbial communities from a municipal landfill in Southern Ontario, Canada - Methane capture system biofilm | ecosystem: Engineered > Solid waste > Landfill > Unclassified ... | reverse complement strand
GGTCATCTCCTCCAATTGAATTCGGATATGCTGAACATGTGCAGACCATTCGTAAAATGGGCCGGTGGAAAACGCCAGCTTGTAGAAGAGTTAAAACGCAGCGCCCCCCCAGGATACAGGCGCTTCATCGAGCCGTTCATCGGCGGCGGCGCCTTGTTCTTCGCGCTGAAGCCAAAAAATGCCTACATCTCCGACATCAACGAAGAACTAATAAATATCTACCAGGTGGTCAGGGATGACGTGGAAGCCCTGATTAACGGGCTCAAGACTCACGAACAGCGTTATCTGCGGAGCAGCGCCCAGGAATACTTCTACACTGTCCGCAATGCCGACCGACAGGCTGAATATGCAGGCTGGAGCAAACCGGAAAAAGCGGCCCGCCTGATATTTCTCAACAAAACCTGCTTCAATGGCCTCTTCCGGATGAACTCCAGAAAGCAGTTCAACACCCCGTTCGGATTCTACGCCAATCCTGCCATTGTTGATGAACCCAACCTGCGTTCGTGCTCCAAGGTCCTGGCGAAGACCGAGATTGCCGCCGCCGGATTCGAACATGTGGTGGAGATCTCCCGAAAGGGGGATTTCGTATATCTTGACCCCCCCTACGCGCCACTCTCGGCAACAGCCGGTTTTACAGCTTACAGTGGCAAGGAATTCAGTCTCGACATGCAAAAAAATCTCAGGGACGTCTGCGATCAACTGGACGGCAAGGGCGTCAGGTGGATGCTGTCCAACTCCCATACCGACTTTGTCCTTGACCTCTACAAGGACAGATATCATATCCGCAAGGTTGAGGCGGCCCGGGCCATCAACTGCAAGGCTGAAAGGCGGGGAAAGGTACCGGAGGTCATTGTAACCAACTACCAGGTATCCATTCAATGACTTCAGCGCCTTGGGTCAATATTGAGTGAATACAGATGCCGCGTCCATATGCCATATGCTCTTCAGAATAGCGAAAAGGCGAGCCTGACACCGTTTTTTGCTATTGACGCCCCTTACCCCTTCGGATACCCTGACCCCGATGCGAAAAATCGACGAAAAGACAAAGAAAACCGAACTCCTCTCCCCGGCGGGCTCCCTTGAGGCCTTCTTCGCGGCCATGGAAATGGGGGCGGACGCTGTTTATGCCGGATTGACCGAGTTTTCAGCGCGGGCCAAGGCGCGCAACTTCACCCTTTCCCAGATGGAACGGATAGTCGCCTACGCCCACTCACTGGACCGGAAGGTCTACGTCACCATAAACACGCTGGTCAAGGAGCGGGAACTGCCGCGGGTAGTTGACGTTCTGGCGGCCCTTTCCGGGATGGGGGCCGACGGCGTGATCCTCCAGGACATGGGTGTGTTCCGCCTGATGCGGGACCATTTCCCCGAGCTCCCGGCCCATGCCTCCACCCAGATGACCATCCACAACTCCCTCGGGGTCAGGGAACTGGAAACCCTCGGCTTTTCAAGGGTGGTACTGGCCCGCGAGCTGCATATCGACGAGATCCGCTCCATCGCCCGCCATACGGACATGGAACTGGAATGCTTCATCCACGGTGCGCTCTGCTTTTCCTATTCCGGCCAGTGCTACTTCTCCTCCTTTCTCGGCGGCCACAGCGGCAACCGGGGAAGATGCGCCCAGCCGTGCCGCAGGCTTTACCGATACCGGGGCAAGGAAGGATACTACTTTTCCACCAACGACTTTTCCTCAATCGATATGCTGCCGGATCTGATTGACGCAGGGGTGACCTCCTTCAAGATAGAGGGGAGGATGAAGTCAGCCGAGTACGTGGCGCGCGTGGTCGGCGCATACCGGAAGGCCCTTGACGCGGCGCCCGGACAAAGGAGCGAGGCGGTGGCGGCGGCAAAAGAACAGCTGAAGCTCTCCTTCGGCCGGGTTCCCACCAGGGGCTTTCTCGCCTCCCGTCAGCCCACGGATATCGCGACTCCCAGTCTGCGTGGCGCAACGGGCCGCTTCCTTGGAGAGATACGGAGCATAAGCGGCAGCCGCATCACCTTCGAAACCCGGGACCGGCTCCATGTGGGAGACCGGGTGCGGGTACAGCCCAAAAGCGACATGGCAGGAAAGGCATTCACAGTCAAGGACCTGTACCTGGGAAAGGCCCCGGTCAAGGCCGCGCGGGAAAGGTCCCTGGTCGCCGTGACCGCCCCCTTCTCCTTTTCGGTAGGCGACGCCGTGTTCAAGGTCTCTTCGGAGACCGCCTTCACCATGAGCGAAAACGCCTGCCTGCGAAGGCTCGCCGGCGCAAAGGCAGCCAGGGTGCGCTGCGATCTCCGCCTCGTCCTGGATGGAGATATCCTGCGCATAACCGGCCGCGCCGCTGGAACAGAGCTGGTGGAAGAGTTTCCCCTGGGGGACCTGGAACCATCCCGCACCCCTGACATGGAGGGGGTGCTGAGAGCCCAGTTCGGCAAGTGCGGAGACACACCCTTCACCCTCGGCAAGCTGGAGGCGCCAGGTTTCCCGCCGGTTCTCATCCCGTCGGCAAGGCTCAAGGATATCCGCCGCTCTTTTTACCGTATACTGGAGGAAAAGGCCCTCTCCGGACGGAAAGAGCGTCTGATCAACGCAAGGGAGGCGGCCCTGTCCTCCCTGGCGCGAAACCTGCCCACGGCATCAACGGACAGGCGGGACGGACTCGCGGTCTGCGTTGAGAATATCAGGGATTTCCACCTTCTCCATCAGGAAGGGGTGGAAATCCTGATGTTGCCGGTTTCCCGGGCCAACCTGCACCAGCTTCCCGCATTCATAGGTAAACTTAGGGGCCGCCTGGATCGGATTGTCTGGCGCCTGCCCTTTATCATCTTCGAAGAAGATATCCCCTTCTACCGGGATGCTGTGGACTATCTTTGCGGCCAGGGATTCTCCCGTTTCGAGGCAGCCAACCTTTGCCACTTCCCCTTGCTGGAAGGACGGACGCCGGAGATATCCACCGGCTATCGTCTCTTTTCCCTGAACAGCCAGGCCATGCTCATGTGGCGCGAGATGGGCGCTTCCGCCGCCACTCTCTATATCGAGGACGACGCGGAAAACCTGGGAGACCTGCTGGCGGCCGACCTGTCCATGGAGCGGCGCGTCATCATCTACGCCCCGGTACCGGTGATCACCTCTAAAATCGTCATCAAGGGAGTGCGGGGAGATTCCCCCCTCATGTCCGATCGGGGCGACGCATACACGGTCACCACCCGTGACGGCCTCACCACCGTGACCGCCGACCGCCGGTTTTCCATAACCGCCCACCGGCGGAGACTGCGGGAAATGGGCTGTTCCTCCTTTGTCGCCGACCTGTCCGGGGAAACTGGCGAGGGAAGGAAGCGGATACTGGAGGCATGCATCAGGGGGACCGCCATAGACGGGACATCGGAATTCAATTTCACCATGGGGCTGGTATGACCGACTATCTGGTACGCATCATCACGGAAACGCAAAACATCAGGGCCCTGGCCTGCGTCACCACGGACCTGGCGGATGAGGCGCGCCGCCGCCACGGCGCATGGCCCACGGCATCGGCTGCCCTGGGCAGGGCGCTTACCGCCGGCGCCCTCATGGGTGCGCTCCTGAAGACCGGCCAGCGGGTTGCGCTTCGCTTCGAGGGAAACGGACCCCTTAAGAAGATCCTCGTTGAGGCGGACAGCGACGGGGCCGTGCGAGGGTGCGTCGGGGAGCCGGAGGTTCACCTGGAAACGCCGGAGGGGAAGCTGGACGTGGGGAACGCCCTGGGCAAGGCAGGATTTCTCACCGTAACCAAGGACCTGGGGATGAAGGAACCGTACCACGGCATGGTGCAGCTCATGAGCAGCGAGATTGCCGAGGACCTGGCCCTCTATCTCACCGAGTCGGAGCAGACCCCCTCGGCCGTCGGGCTGGGCGTGTTCGTTGAACCGGAAAACCGGGTATCAGCGGCGGGAGGCTTCCTGATCCAGGCGCTGCCCGGCGCCGACGGCGCCACCATTGATCGGCTCATGACCCATATTGAAGGACTTCCGCCCCTGACGAGCCTGCTGCGCGAGGGAAAGTCTCCGGAACAGCTTCTGGAATTACTGTTCAAGGGCATACCCTTCAAAACCCTGGAGAAGCGGGCGCTGGCGTTCCGCTGCAGTTGCAGCCGGGAAAAGATCGAGAGTGCGGTACTGTCCCTGGGCGTCGGTGAGATTGACGACATGATTCAGCGGGATGGCGGCGCGGAGGTCACCTGCGAATTCTGCCGCCAGGTCTGGCGCCTCGACCGGGACGATCTGGAAAGGCTTAAAGCCGCGACCGTTCCGGAAACATCTTCCTGAAAAGAATCATCAACATGACGTCATCCTTTTCCCTGCTGTCCGGAAGCATCGCCTGTCCGGCATTCACCGCGGGAAGAACGGCGAAGAGCGGGGAGACGCCCCCGCTATCTGCCAGGACGGAAATAGATCAGTCTTTTTCCCCTGAGTTCCCCATGGGAGAGGCATCGCCCGCGCCGCTTTCCGTCTTCCGGCGGTGACGACGGATATATACCGCCAGGATAAGGGCGCAGCAGATGATCACAACCACCAGGGCCTGGTGTGAATAGCGCATGATCAGTTCCTGGTTTTCGCCTATGAAATAGCCTATCCAGGTAAGGACCGTGACCCAGATTCCCGCGCCCAGGAGGGTATAGAGGGTGAAACGGACATGGTTCATGCCCGCCAGTCCGGCGGGGATGGAGATGAGGTGGCGCACCACCGGCAGGAGACGGCCGATAAAGGTGGATATCTCGCCGTGCCGCAGAAAAAATCCCTCGACCCTGGCGAATTTCTCTTCGGTAATCAAGACATATTTGCCGTATTTCAGGATGAGCGGCCTCCCCAGGTGGCGGGCGGCGAAGTAGTTGGCATAGGCCCCGGCCAGGCTGCCCACGGTTCCGCAGAGTATTGCGGCGATTATGTTCATCTCTCCCTTGTGGGCAAGGTATCCGGCCGGAGGCATGACCAGTTCGCTGGGAATCGGAAGTACCGAGCTTTCCATGGCCATGAGGAGAAATATACCCGGATAGCCCATGGCGCCGATGGTGTTCAGAAGCCAGTCTATGAGTATGTGCATTCAAGGTCCTTTCCTGTATCGTTCTGGCGAAACGGCATTCTAGCCGGATCCGGGGGAAAAGGCCATAGAAACCGTTGTCCGTGTCCGTACAAATACATACGGACAAGGACACGGACACGGACAACGACATGAATATTCTGGAAATACTGCGCGAACGCATCCTCGTGGGAGACGGCGCCATCGGAACCATGCTCCATGGGCGGGCAGGGGCGGGAGAGTCTTGTTTCGAGCGCCTCAACCTGACAAGCCCGGACCTGGTCAGGGGACTGCACGCCGACTATGTGGCCGCGGGCGCTGAAGTTATCGAGACCAACACCTTCGGCGCCAACCGGTCGCGGCTGTCCGCCTTTGGAATGGAAGACAGGGCGCGTGACGTGAATCTGAGCGGGGCGCGCCTGGCCCGCGCCGCCGCGGCGGGCAGGGACGTGTTCGTGGCGGGCTCCATGGGCCCCCTCCCCCGGTTCAGGGGGGAAGGCGATTCGCCCACGCCGGAGGAAATGAGAGCCCTGTTCCGGGAACAGGCCCTGGCCCTGGCCGAAGGGGGAGTCGACCTGCTGATCCTGGAGACCTTCTCCGACCTGGAGCAGATGAAGATCGCCCTGGCCGCTGCCGGAGAAACCGGCCTGCCGCTGATAGCAAGCATGGCCTTTCTGGAACGGGGCCGCATCCCCGGGGGCATGACCGTGGAGAGGGTCGCCCTGGAACTGGCCGCAGTTGGCGCCGCCGTGGTCGGCGCCAACTGCGGCGCCGGGACCATGGAGATAACCCGCAATATCCGGCGCATGGCCTCGGTCACCAGGCTGCCCCTTGCCGCCTATCCCAACAGCGGTTTCCCGGAATACGTGGACGGCCGTTATCTCTACCGCACCACCCCCGACTATTTTGCCGACCGATGCCTGGAAACCGTGCGCGCCGGGGCCAACCTGGTGGGCGGATGCTGCGGCACGACCCCGGAGCACATCCGCAGACTGGCGGAAAAGGTAAGCGGCATGAAGCCGTCCACCCGCATCTTCACCGCGCCCGAGCCCCATGTCCCTCCCGCATCGGCCCATGCGTCCGCCAGGAGCGGATTCCTGGCCGAATGGGGAAACAGGACCGTCATCACCGTGGAACTGGACCCGCCCAAGGGCCTTGACTGCGGCCGTGTGCTGGAGGGATGCCGCGCGCTCAGGGACGCGGGAGCGGACGCCATCAATATCGCGGAGAATCCCCTCTCGCGGGTGCGCATGGGGAACATCGCCCTCGCCGAACTGATCCAGCGGGAGGTCGGCATCGAGGTCATCTGCCACATCACCTGTCGGGACCGGAACCTCATCGGCCTCCAGTCGGACCTGATGGGCGCGAGCCTCCTGGGTGTCCGCTCCATACTCGCCGTGACCGGTGACCCGGCCGGCATGGGGGAACAGAGCGAGGCGTCCTCTGTCTTTGACGTGAATTCCCTCGGCCTCATCGCCCTCCTCCGGGAACTCAACTCGGGACTGAACGGCGCCGGCAACTCCATCGACAGGGGCACGGGTTTTACCATCGGCGCGGCCTTCAACCCCAATGTCAGGGAGATGGCGGCCCAGGTGGCGCGCCTGGAGAAGAAGATCGCCAACGGCGCGCAATTCGTCCAGACACAGCCCCTGTTCGACCTGGAAAGGCTCGACACCATGCTGCGGCTTACCGCCCACCTGGACATCCCCATCCTCCCTGGAATCCTCCCTCTGGTAAGCGAACGGAATACGGAGTTTCTCCACAATGAAGTTCCGGGGATCGTCATCCCGGAGGATATCAGGGCAAGGATGCGGGGAAAGGGAAAGGCGGAAGGGACACGCGAGGGACTGGCCATCGCCAGGGAATTCATAGACGCGGCCATGAGCCGGGTTGGCGGATTCTATATTATTCCACCGTTCGGCAATCGCGGCATCGCCGCCGAGCTGGTGGATCATATCAGAAGGCAGGGATAGCCTGCCGGGGAGGGTAGGCCCGATGTTTCCGAGAATCATGCTTTTGTTTTGCGTCATCGCCCTGACGGGGGGATGCGAGTCCATGACCAACAAAAAGATCTGCTGGCAGCTTGAACAGAATTCCAAGAGCTACAATCACATGATGCGGTGGAGCGAGATGGACAAGGCGGCGGTAACGCTTCCTCCGGAAAACCTTCGCGATGAGTTCCGGGAAAAGGTGCGCGCGTCGAAGGGGGTAAAGATTACCGATGTCAGGGTGAAAAGCCAGGAATGCTCCCCCAGGAAGGGCGAAGCAACGGTCTTGATCGACATCGAATACTACCGTGAACCGTCCGTCACGGTGAAGACCATTGAGGACCTGCAGAAGTGGCGGTATGTGGAAGAAGAGAAGGATGAGCGGGTATGGAGGCTTATGACCCTGCCGCCCGACTTCAAGTAACGGATATTTTTCCGTAAATCCGGCGCAATTTCCCCTCACCCCTGCCCTGTGGGAGGGGGTGAGGGGAAATTGTTATTTTTCTCCTGAACCGTCAGCGCAGCGGGGTCATGGTCATTATGCGCCGGGCAAAGTCCGGATATTTCGCTACGAAGCGCAGCTCGTCGTCGGTGAGGGGCTTCTGGGTGTGTACGTTGGCGTACCTCACCAGCTCCAGGATGTCGTTGGCCTCCTTATCGTTGCGGAACTCGATCTCCAGCTTGCCGTATACGTTGCGGAACCCCTTGATTCCGCTGTACTCGCCCGCCGTTATCTCCCTGCCGGTGTCGATGATCTCCGGCTCGCCCCTACCCAGCTCCTCGAAGTCATACAGCTCGTAATTGCGACGGTCCTTCAGGGCGCCGTCGGCGTGGATGCCCGATTCGTGGGCGAAGGCATTGGCGCCCACCCCTACCTGGTTGATGGGAATGGGAACGCCGAAGGCATAGGAGGCATATTTGGCGATCTTCCACGCCTTGGTCAGGTCCACCCGCTCGTCCAGCTGATATTTCCCGGCCAGGCCGCTGGCCTTTTTCACGGCCAGGATAACCGAAACCAGGTCGGCGTTTCCGGCCCTTTCCCCCATGCAGTTGATGGCCGTATTGATATATGCGTCCACTCCGCCGTCAATGGCGCCTTGGGCCCCGGCCACGGAACACGCGACCCCCAGGCCCAGGTCGTTGTGGCAGTGGAGCTCGATGGGAATGTGGGTTTCCTCGGCCAGCATCCGCACCCGGCGGTAGATGGTAAACGGGTCATCATACCCCAGGGTGTCGCAGTAGCGGAAACGGTCGGCGCCGGCATCCCTGGCGGCCCTGGCGAAACGGACGAGGAACTCGTCATCGGTGCGGGAGGCGTCCTCGGCATTGACGCCTATGACCCGCGCCCCCATTTTTCTGGCCAGTTGCACGTTGCTCACCATGATGTCCAGCAGGTTGGAAACATCTTTGTTTTCCTCGGGAGTCCGCACGATACGTCCGCCGAACTTCCCTTCCGTCATCAGTTTGGAGGTGGAAATGGAAAGGTTCACGTGCTTCAGCTTGCCGCTTTCGAAGGAATTCTCTATCTCTTCCTTGCGCATGGGGCACCAGCCGCTCAGGTTAATGGGGCTGAGAACCCCAATTTCCGCCAGTTCCAGATTTGCGGCGATGTAGTTTTTTTCATGGTGGGTGTAGGGAAAACCGAACTCGCTCTGATGGATTCCCATCTCGTTCAGGTAGAGATTGATGATGGTCTTTTCCAGTTTCGCCAGTCCGAGCCGGGATGTCTGTACCCCGTCGCGGTTTGTTACGTCAACGATATAGATCTTTGGCATTGCCTCTTCCTTTCTCGCTTCATATGAAATATCGGCCCGTTCGGCCGGGCCTATGAAAGCCGCGGCTGACGGGACTCGATTTGGTGAGATGCGTCTTTTTCAGTGCAATTCCTCTCCGGTGGTGGTCATCACCAGCTTGCCGTGCTTCACGCCTTTCACGCCGATGAGTTCGTCGGCGATTTTCTTCACTTCATGGGCCTTTCCCCGCACCACAAGCACCTCCAGGCAGTTATGGGCATCCAGATGCACATGGAGGCTGGAAACTATCTGATCGTGATGTCCGTGCTGCTGTTCGGTCAGCTTGTCGGAAAGGTCGCGGACGTGGTGGTTGTAGACGAGGGTCACGGTCCCCACCGTCTCTTCCTCGCCCTTCTCCCATTTCAGCTCCACCAGTGACGCCCGGATCAGGTCGCGGATCGCCTCGGAACGATTGAGATAACCCTTCTCATCTATGAGGCGATCAAAGCTTTTAAGGAGCTTGTCATCAATGGAAATGCCGAACCGGACTGTTTCACCCATGCGGATTCTCCTGGAATGTTATTGATACGTTTAAAACATTATTCATTAGTCCGCCACCCCGCGCATGTCGGACCAGCTCTTAAGGCCGCAAAGAGGCGTCGCTTTTTTAACGGCGGCGACAACTGCCCTCTCCATGACCCGGGCCGCCAGGAGGCCCACCACGTTTACATCGGCCTCCACCTTGCCGGTGGCCAGGGAAAATATGGTGTCGCCGTCAAACATGGAATGGGCGGGCCGCAGGGTCCTGGCATATCCGTTGTGGGCCATGGACGCCACCTTCGAGGCCTGGGGTTTGGTCAGGGCCGCGTTGGTGGCCACCACGCCGATGGTGGTGTTGGAAACGAAGCGGTTCTTCATCCCTGCCGACTGGTCAATCATTATCTCTTCTGAATCCAGGACGCCACCATCCTCACCCAGGACGCCGGCAACCCTCTCTCCGGTCAGGGGGTCCACCACGTCTCCCAGGGAGTTGACCGCCACAAGGGCGCCGACCCTCAGTTCTCCAATCTGCACGGCGTGATATCCCAGGCCACTCTTCATGGCCCGTCCCATGCCCAGTACCTTGCCCACGGAGGCCCCGGCGCCGGCGCCCACGCTCCCCTGGCCGCACTCCCCGGCGGAGGCGTTGAGGCAGGCCCGGTAGCCCATATCCATATCAGGCCTAACCCGGGGATCTCCCACGGTAAGGTCGAAGAGCACCGCGCCGCACACGATGGGAACCCTGGCGACCTGAACGTCGAAACCGATCCCCTTTTCCTCGAGAAAACGCATTACCCCGGTCCCAGCCGCCAGGCCGAAGGCGCTGCCACCCGCCAGAAACACTGCATGGACCTTTTCCACCAGGTTTACCGGATTCAGCAGGTCCGTCTCCCGGGTGCCCGGAGCGCCGCCCCGCACATCCACCCCGGCAACGGCCCCCTCCCGGGCAATGACCACGGTGCAGCCGGTGGCCGCGCGCAGGTCCTGCTCGTGACCCACCTGAATCCCGTCGATCCCGGTAAAGGAAATCTCTCTCATTCCATCTCCCCGGCGGACGATTCCATATCAGACGACCCTTATGAGGAATTCGGGGCAGGCTGCCGCGCAGTAGCCGCAAAGGATGCATCTGTCCTGATCCACCCTGGCCACCCCCCCTTCCAGGGCCAGGGCGTCGGCTGTGCACGCCTCCACGCACGCCCCGCACCCCTTGCAGAACTTTTCCATGATCATGAACTTCCGCCGCCTCTTTTCCAGTTCTTCCCAGGCCGCGTCATCGGCGGTATCGGTGTCGCAGAGTTCCAGGTTCGCCTCTATCTCCTGGTGGGAGAGCATGCCGAGGGCCAGCGCGTCCACTCCCGGAAGGCCCAGAACGAACCGGATGCTCTGCCGCGCCTCGGATATGAGGTTGCCCCCCGCCAGCGCCTTCATGGCGTACACCCCCTTGCCGGCGCGCGAGCAGGCGGCGATGGCCTCGGCCATGTCCGCGGCAGTACCGTCCAGTATCCCCATGCCGGCCCGGTTGATTAGCGGATGGACCACCTGGATCTCCGGATGGGCCGCGGCCCTGTGGAAGGCAGCCACATAATGGGAAGAGACGCCCACATGGGCTATCCTGCCGTCATCACGCATGCGCAGCAGTTCTTCCAGGACCTCCGCCCTGTCCGTAAAGGGGTCCGCAAGCCTCGGGGCATGGATGTGGACAATGTCCAGGCGCTCGCGACCCAGCTCCCTGAGGGCGCGCAGTACATGGGACCTGGCGTCATCGGCCGTGGCTGCGTGGGTCTTGGTGGCTATCACCACATCGCCGCTGAAGCCTTCCAAGGCCTGCCTGATGTGGGGATAGGTCCCGTACATTTCGGCGGTGTCCACCATGTTGACGCCGCATTCCAGGGCGTGGCGGATGAGCGAGGCGCCGTCCGCCGCCGGCATACCGGTCTGAAGAGGCCCCAGGGGTAATGTGCCGTAGACAAGGGGCGCGATGCGAAGACCGGTATTGCCGAGGGATACTTTTCTCATAACAGCCTCCGGATATATATAAATAAGTCCTGGATTCGGTCATCCACTATGAACTCCTGACGTCTCCAGCCCCCTTTTTCAGGTTCATGCCTGAAGAATGAGGGAAGGGGCACGGTTAACCGGTAACATAATAATTAATGCCTTACGATAGCAAGCGCAAGGCCTTTTTCTTTATTATAGTCTAATTCTGTGCTACTTTCCCAGCCGGCCTACCAGCACGCGCAACCTCCAGCGATACGCCGCGACCCCTTGCGCGTCTCTTTCGAGCCAAGCCGGGAAACCGGCATTCATCAAGGCGGCTTCGGGCAATTATCCGCCCACGGCGCCGAAACTGAAAGGTTTTTTCATGGAATTACGAATCTACTACGAGGATACGGACGCGGGCGGTGTTGTGTACCACGCGCGCTATCTGGCCTTCTTCGAGAGGGGAAGGTCCGAATTCTTCCGGGAACGGGGTCTCCAGGTGGGCAGGCTGGCCGAGGAAGGACATCTCTTCCCGGTGGTGCGCCTGGAGATCGACTACCGGGCGCCGGCGCGACTGGACGACCTGGTAAGGATCGAAACCGTTGTGCTGGAAGTGGGAAAGACATCCTTTACCATGGAGCAGCGCGCGGTCCGTTCCCTTGACGGCAAGGTCCTGGCCGAGGGGAAGGTAACCCTGGTATGCGTCGCCCCCGGAATGAGGGCGAAACGGCTTCCGGAAAAACTGCTCGGGGCGCTGCGGGGCCAGACAACGAATACGGAAGTCGGTTGAATTGCTTCCTGACGTGAATGGAGGCGGGATAACCGCCGGGAGGAGTAGCGTGGAACTTGCTCACAATGCGCTCCGGACGGCCTGTTTCGAGGCCGCGCGAAAGACCATGGCCGACTCCAGGCCAACGGACCTGGAAAAGATTCAACGCCTCGCCGACACCTTCCTCCGCCTCGCCATGCAGCACATGGGCCGCATCACCGGGCAGGGACGCGACCCGCGCATCCTGGCGCGCGCCGTATCCTATCTGGCGCGGACCCATGCCATTCCCCAGATGCACGACGGCACAGAGTGGTTTTTCTTCATGCTGAGAGCCCTGGTGGAGCTTTCGTGCCCTGAAAAAGAGCTGGACGGAGAGGCGATGGCGTTTCTGGAGGACCTGGCGGAAGGAATCAGACGGGCCGGGGAGAAGTCCGGGGGATCCGGTACGTCCCGGTAATCAACCTGAAAACGGCGGTTGGAGCCGTCCTCTTCGGACTACTCCAACCGCCATATGGGATCAATGGTGGAAACGGCCCATCCTCCCCTTGTGGGAGGGAGTGGGCGCCCGGTGGCACTCAAAGCAGTTTTCATCGGTCCCCTTGCGCACCTGAAGAGATGAGGAGGGTTTTTCCACGACGGGCATATTGTACCCCTCCCTCTGGAAATACGGCCGGTTTTTCTCGTCGCTGAGGACAGGCGCCTGGTAGGCAACATGCCAGTTGTTGTTTATGGGAACGGTGTGACACTCATTACAGCCGCCAGGCGGGGGAATCGCCTTCCAGGCGGTAAACATGGCACAACCCACCATGAAAAGAAACGCCGCGGCGCATCCGGACAGAATCAGTTTTTTCATGCAAATCACCCCGTTTCATGAAGTTCAGTCGACATTCCGATCTCCCGCCTTCGGAAGTCAGAAAAGCATACCACAAAGAACGTTAAATAAAAACCGGCGGGAAGGGTCATTGTAAAAGAACGGACGGGGATAATCCACAAGGGAGAAAATAGCAGATGGAGACCAGAAACAGAAAGGACCTGTTCCGGGGTCTGGTGGTGAACCTGGAGCAGATGGAGGTGAAGATCGGAGAAAAGGGGTGGCATCTCTTCCAGATTGTGCGCCATCCGGGCGGTGTAGGGGTTCTGCCGCTGTATGAAGACGGTACGGTGACCCTCATCCGCCAGCTCCGCCCCGCCGTTGATGAAACACTCCTGGAGATACCGGCCGGCCGTCTGGACCCTGGGGAAGACCCGGCGGCCTGCGGAAACCGGGAACTGGCGGAGGAAACGGGACTGGCCGCCTCGAGGCTGGAACCGCTGGGCGTCATGCTCTCGTCGCCGGGGGTTTTCGATGAAAGGATCTATCTCTTTCTCGCCACCGGCCTCGTGCAGAATGACGCCTCGCCGGAACACTACGAGGAGATCGAAACCGTCCGTCTCCCCCTGGAGAAAGCCCTGCAAATGGCCTCCGACGGCAGGATCGCCGACGCAAAGACATCCCTGGCGCTGTTCAGGGCCTCCGCCCTGCCAGCCGTCTCGCGCCGGCTCAATGGGTCTCGCCCGGAGAATTAGAGCTTCACGTTTTTTTTCCTATCTGCTAGGATAACCGAGTCGTAGATATTGCCCGATGTAACTCCACAATACGGGCCGGCGTCTCTCTCCCTGCCCGAAAGCAGCTCAAAACATGCACGAATTATCCATAACACAGGGTGTGGTCGACATCTGCGAAGACACCGCGGCCGGACGGCGCGTGATCGCCGTTGTCCTGGAAATAGGCGCGCTCAGCGGGGTAATCCCCGAAGCGGTTGAGTTCTGTTTCGAGGCCTGCGCCAGGGGCACCGCCCTGGAAGGCGCGAAGCTCATCATCGAGCGTACCCCGGCCCGGGGCAGATGCGAAGATTGCGCGGCGGAGTTCCCGCTGAAGGCCTATTACGAACCATGCCCCGGCTGTGGAAGCTACCGGGTAACCATCCTCTCCGGAGAAGAACTGCGCGTAAAAGAACTGGAGGTTGACTGAACCATGTGCACCACCTGCGGCTGCGGCGCCGACGACCATCATCACGACCACGACCACGATCATCATCATGATCATCACCATGACCATGACCACACCCACGGGCATAACCACGAGCACGGCCATACCCCTTCCTCCTCGTCCAAAACCATCTCCATCGAGGCTGATATCCTGGCCAAGAACAACCGGCTGGCTCGCGAAAACCGCAATCTGTTTTTCCGCAAGGGGGTCTTTGTCCTTAATCTCGTAAGCTCACCCGGCTCCGGCAAGACTACCATCCTGGAGCGGACACTCAGGGACATGAAGGAGAAACTGCGCTTCGCCGTCATCGAGGGGGATCAGCAGACCGACAATGACGCGGTGCGCATCGCTGCCACGGGAGTTCCCGTGAAGCAGGTAAACACCGGCTCGGGGTGCCACCTGGACGCCCACATGGTGGCCCATGCCCTGGAGGCCTTTGACATGGACCAACTGGACGCGCTTCTCATCGAAAACGTGGGCAACCTGGTATGCCCCGCCTCCTTCGACCTGGGAGAAAACCACAAGGTGGTCGTGCTGAGCGTAACCGAGGGCGAGGACAAGCCTCTCAAGTACCCCGCCATGTTCCACAACGCCGACGTGATGCTCCTCAACAAGGTCGATCTCCTCCCCCATGTGGATTTTGATATGGAGAAATGCAAGGAGATGGCCCGGCAGGTAAATCCCGATATCCAGATATTCGACGTCTCCAGCCGGACAGGAGA
>Ga0265295_1006096_pt1 | contig 14801 bp, 8 predicted proteins | sample Munlansysbiofilm_FD_192503 | JGI IMG/M metagenome (GOLD analysis project Ga0265295, IMG submission 192503) | Leachate microbial communities from a municipal landfill in Southern Ontario, Canada - Methane capture system biofilm | ecosystem: Engineered > Solid waste > Landfill > Unclassified ... | reverse complement strand
CAGCGGTTGGGAAGGACTGGCGAGATAATCAACATAGCGATGGATACCATTCAGCAAACGGCGGGCAATCTGGCTATCCGATACGCGCAATTTCTCAAACCCAAAAGTGCCACGCAGTACCTGTTCGATCTGATCCGCAAAGTTCGATGGCTGCCCCATCTGGCGATAGGTATGAGCCAGATACTGCAAGAAGCTCGACCACTCCGGATGGTGGTAAACGATGAGCCCTAGGTCTTCCAGCCCATCAGCCGCAGCACGCGCAATCTGAATCAGTGCAGAATTCAGGTCTCCCGTGTTTCGGTTAATAAATTCCCGCCTTTGCGCCACTTCGCTTTCATCCTTAGCGACCAGAGCAACCACACCAAGCTGCCCTTGGGAGACGCGACCAGCACGACCGGCAATATTCCAAAAGTCTTCAGGAGGCATCGGGACGGATTGCTTGCCTTGTGGGTAATGGGTAGAAGCCATCACCACACCGCAGACCGGGAAGTTCACGCCCTGGGCAAGCGTTGTGGTGGCTGCCAAGGCGTCCAGATGGCCTTGCTCGAACAGCCATTCCATCAACATGCGGACCTCTTCAGGCAGTCCGCCGTGATGTACACCGACTCGATGAGCAAGCAGATTGACCAGTGGAAACGCTGCGCCCAACTCGGCAGCCACATAGTCCTGTACAAAACGCACATCATCTGGCAAGGCGTCGCAGCGATTGCCTTTCAGCTTCTCAGCCAGATTCCAGACCCAATCCGGGCGGCTGTGCATGGCAATCACTGGGCCACGCGCCGACAGCTTGCGTGCGGTCATTGCTGCCAGAGTGCCAATGTCTTTGGCTTTCGACAGGGTATCGGCCAGCGCTTCTTCTTTGCCCAGAGAAAAGTCCTCATCCAAACGAATGCTTGGGCGCGAGGTATGTGCCGTCTGGAAGCTCAGCCGGTAATCCCGGCTTCGACCATTTAAGGCTCCGGCATCCAGCGGACTGACAATGCCAATGGCCCGGTCGTTGGGCTGCCAATCCACCCCCAGACTGATGTCGTCCGAGTTTTGGCCACCCAACCAGCGCGCAACCTCACGCGCATTCTGAATAAAGGGGGTCAGCAACAGGAACTGTGCTTCGCGGCATTCCCGGTTGATGGTAGCCAGCAACAGTTCGAGCCGTAGCCCGCGCTCCTTGTCCTGAATGGTATGGGCCTCATCCACCACCACCAGCGTCAGGGGGCGACCAATCTTTTCCTCCCAGCCCTGACGCAGCATCAGGTCGAATTTTTCCGGTGTCGCCACCAGAACACGGAACTGGGTATCGTCCTGCGATTCCACCAGCAGCCCGGCTTCGATGCCATTGACTTCCAGCGCGGGGCTGACCCGCTCAACAACCACACCAAGGGGCTGGAAGTCACGCCGCAACTGTCGTGTGACCTGATTGACCAATGCTCGACTGGGCGCGAGATAGGCCACCCAACCTTTCTGGTCGTCAAATTGATTCAGTGCCTGCAACATGCGGAACTGGGCAATCAACGTCTTGCCACTGGAGGTTGGCAAGCTAACCACCACAGCACGACGGCTGGAACCCAAGAGCCCGCGCTCAGCTAATGTGCGCCGTTGCGGTGGCAACACGTCAAACAGCGCCCGGTCGCCACGTCCCCGGCTCACCAACTCTCGAACGAATCGGGTCACCCGCGAGTTCACCGCACGGGTTACCGTCCACAGCGAGTTCTCCACCATCTGCGCGGCAGCGCGTGCCAGCAGCCGTGACAGCGGCCCCAGCTCCAGCAACTGGCCCGTATCGCAAGCGGCAATGGCTCGATCAAAGTGTGAATCCAGCAAAGGTTGTATCTGGTAACTGTCCTCCACCACACCATCAGTGATGTAGTGAGCCAGTACATCGGCCGCTTTGGCCAGGTGGTAGATGGCAATCAGCTCCAGTGCCGAACGCTTGGCGGCAAGTGGCTCGAAGGAACCTAGGTAGTCACGCTCGAATGTCTGCTGGGCATCACGCAATGCCGCCACCCGCTCCAGTACGGCATCGCGGTCAGACCAGCCTTTCTTGCGCACCAGACGCAGCCAGATGTCGGTCAGCACCGCCCGGCAACGCTCGCCCCAATCCGCAGAATCCAGCGGCAAGGCGGGCGAGGTTTGATCCCCCTCCAGCGCCCGCAGCCAGCGGGCGGCATCCGCGCCACGATCACCGATCACGGCCAGTGCTGAAGCCCGTAAAAGCTGCGTGGCTGCGCCCATCGGCGCTTCTGGCAAAGGCAGGACACGCAGCAGTCGGAAAGCATCTTCAGCCGCTTGACGCATCACTTTCAAGGTAGCCGCATCATCGGCAAAACGATCCAGCTCCATATCCAGCACCGCCAATTCCAGCGCGGCGACCACATCCTGCATGGCTTGTGCATCGAAGGCTGGCGTTTCCGGGGACATTTCGCGATAGAACTGCACCCGGTCGGCCTCGCGCAGCGCCAAGCTACGCTTGTCCGCAATGGCATCGAGCAGCCAGTGGCTCATACGGCACCTCCCTGCCCGACACGCTCGGGCAGTTGGGCAATCGGCCAAGGTAGATATAACGCCAGTAGGCGGCAGCAACTAGGGGCTTGCAGGCGACCTGCAAGGGTGCGGCCACGCGCCTGTATATCGGTTTCACGCACGGTTTGATCACGAATCAGCACACCAAACAACACCAGGTCACGCTTATCGCTGTTGAAATAGCGTGTGCAAGCATTGTTGAAGGCCGTTTCATGCTCAGTGTTCTTGACCCTGGGTAGCAGCCATTTGAGCAACTGGCAAAGGGTGGCAAGGTTGCTGGCGAGCGTATCCAACTGGTGCGTCATACCGCTGCGCCCGGTCATGACCTGCGGCGGTGACTGAGCTTCGGACGAGCATTTGACTTCCCCCAGTGCCAGCCGGTGGGATTCGCCATCGCGCTGAAAACCCACGATATCCGCGCCGGGCAGGGAGGCAAAAGGATTGCGCTTGTCGCGCTCGGTATTCCATGGCAGTACCACATCGTACTGCGCTTCCAGCACCGCTTCGGCCAGCGCCTCACCGGCGGCCCAATCACGGGTTTCCGGCACCTCAGCGGCCAGCACTTCTTCCAGTGCTTCCTGCCCCATGCCGGTCAGACTCAGCCCACGCAGATGTTCCGTCAAGGCATCATGACCTGCCGCATCATGCAAACGAGCGGCCACCGGCCCTTGCAGGAACGCATCAAACGCATCGCCTTCCTGCGCGCAGTGCCCCTGCCAGGAAACGCAGTCCTGCCCGGACTGATAAGCAGTCAGCCAAGTCACGCGGGCACCTCGTCCAGTACCGGGAACAACTGCTGCATCAGGCCCTTTTTGTGGGTTTTCAGGGCTTCGATTTTTTGGGCTTGGGCGGTGATGAGATAATCGAGCAAAGACAGGCTGTCGGCAATTTGTCGTTGTTCATTTTTGTTAGGCAACCGAATCGAAATCGTTCTTAGCGACTTTTGGTTGATACCTTTTGCTGTTGAACCGGTGGCCAACTTTCCTATTGCATTTTGGAAGCCGTCTCCCCAGATGGTTTGGACAAGAAATGGATTCAAGACGTCAGCTTTTGTTTTGAATGCCACTACCCGCTGACTGAGTATGTATTTTCTCGAATCGGGCAGGAGTAATGCATTGCCTAGCGGGGCCTCCATCGTGAAAACAATGTCTTCCTTTTCGAGGTTAACATCGCCCATCCATCGCAAATGCAATTCCTCGCTAGCCAAGTAGCACTCTGCGTTGTAATCAATAAAACCGTTCTTGACATTGTTGGCTGAGAGGGCAGGAATATTGCCACCACCCCATTCCATACCGAGCTTCGTGGGCGTTCTGCCTCTAAAGTCGATAATGTCATCAAGTAGGTCTCCGAACAGTCGCTCCTTCCACTCCCCCGCATCCCGAAACTCCGGGAACCGCAGCCGTGGCACGGTTTCGCCTTCGCGGGGGAAAAGCTGCTGCTGCAGGCCCTTTTTGTGGGTCTTAAGGGTGTCGAGCTTTTGGGTTTCCGCTGCTATCAGATCATCCAGCGAAGACAGGCAGTCGGCGATTTTTTGTTGTTCTTCTGGCTTGGAAACAGGAAGTGGCAACCCCATGAAATCATCATTTGTGATGCTCATACGGTCATGGCGAGCACCCGTGCTCGATGCTTGGCGCATATACTGATGCCAATGCGTCGATTTGAAGTAGTGGGCGTATATATCGTTCTGCGTGTTATTGAACCTGAATACCGTATACAACGGCGACATCACGCCGAGACCTATTCTGTTCTTCGAGACAGGTCCAACGGGGGCTGTAGCGGAGATACGGGGGTTATAAACGTAATCTCCCTCCTCAACGATGTAGTAGCCCTCAAGGTTTCCTTGGTTGGCAATATCCTTGTCGAAGAAATCGCGCTGGTCAATCACGCCATATTCAGCAGAATTGGTCAAAACACGGGTGATATCGCCGTCGGTATTTTTTTTGGTTGAGCGTCTTGCAAGTCTCCCGAGTGACTGAAAGCTCCAGGACTGGTCATCGCAAAATTCGGGGAACCGCAGCCGTGGCACCAACGGCTTTCTTTCATTACCACTCACGCCGCTTGCTCCTGTGGCCGCGTAACGATCACCTTGAATAGATTCCCCGCCCGGTCGTCAATGAGTTCAATCTGCGGCCAGGCCCGCAAGGCGCGCAGCAGGCCGCTGCCCAGTCCGCGATAGGGCAGCAGCTTGGCGGCAAAGGACGCCAGGATTGGGTTGCGCATATTGGAGTTGCCTGCCTTGATGTTTTCGACGGTCAGGTTGTTGGGCAGATGACCAGGGCTGATGATCTCGACGCGATCGGCAAACACCAGCACGCGCACCGGCGCGCTGATGAAGTAGTCGCGGTGGATGAGCGCGTTGGCGACCAGTTCTTCCCAGACGATGCGCGGAATCTCCGATTGGCCTTGGGAGTTGAAGCCCTGCTCACCCTGCGCGGCGCGGGTGTTGGCGACGATAAAGCCCAGCGTCTGCTGGAACACATCGGCCAGCTTGCCGGTGATGTCGCGGCTGTCGATGTAGCGCTGGTCTTCGATCTCATTGCTGACAAAGGCCACCGCCTTGACGATGAAGGCGGGCAGTGCGTACTGCGGCGCTTTGGCAAACAGCAGGCTGCCCGCCACATTCAGTTGCCCCTGATTTAGCAAATTCATGTTGGTCAGCAACTGCGGCAGCGGCTGGTTGTGCTGGGCCAGCGGCTCGCCGAATTGCTGCTCGAAGAAGGCTGCGAAATAGGGCAGGTCCACATCGCCTGCGCTCAAGCCCGCCACGGGCGTCTCATCCGCATGCACCAGGCCCGCCTGCTGGAACAGGCGCTGGATTTCTTCGCGCGAGGTGGCGCGGCGCTTGTCCGAGCCGTTCTTCACCCAGATGGCGCCGTTCTTGTCCATGTAGGGCTTGCTGACGCCTTCCGCAACGGTGACCACCATCACGGTGCCATTGGGGTGCGGCACGTTTTCGGTGAGCGGGTTCACCGCAGGTCGCACATTTTGCGAGGCGCTGTTCGAGATGAGCTGGTTCAGACGGTCGATGTCCGCGTGAGACAGGCCCAGCACCGAGCCATCGTTGTGCACGCCAATGAAAATCTGCCCGCCAGCGGTGTTGGCGAAGGCGACGATCTCCGCCGCCAGCGCGTCGGCATTGGTGAAGTTCTCTTTGAACTGATGGCGGCTGTCTTCGCCACGGCTCAAGCAGTCGATCAGTTCTGTGGTTTCCATAGGTTGTAAACCTCTTTGCGTCGGTTGAAGGCTTCCTGGCCTCCCTCCATGATGTTGATGATGGCGTCCTGCACCGGGCGGGCGTCGATGCTGCCGCTTTGTACGGCGACTTGCTCGTCCTGGTAGCGGCAGGCGTGCACTTGCTCCGCATCACCCAGCACCGGGAAGTTGGCGTTGTGGGTGGCGAAGATGAATTGAGCGTGAGGCTTCATCTCGCGCAGCAGCTTGATCACGTCGTCGTAGATGGTCTGGTTGTCCAGATCGTCTTCCGGCTGGTCGATGATGATCACGTCGTTCTGGCGCTGGCTGAGCACATACAGCAGCAACGCGGAAGCACGCTGCCCGAGCGAGTGGTGCTTCAGCTCCTTGCCGCGATAACGGATGACGAAACGGTTGGGCACCTGCCAGGTAACGAACTCAGTCAGGTTCTGCATGAAGGTCTTTTCGAACACATCCGGCGTGCTGCCCGCTTTTTTCAAGGCGTTGGGTAAGTCGCGCAGCAGGCCGCCGAAATCGGCATAGTCCTCCATCACGGCGCGCAGGGTGGTTTCGCGGATGTTGCTGCCCTTGAAGAGCTGCTGCATGAAACTGATGGCGGCTTCCTTGTCGCCCTTGAAGTCGGCTTCGATCTGCAGGGCGGTATGGCCTGCGTTCACCCGATCCAGCTCAGCCTTGATGGTGTTGAACTCGCGCAGCCACAGCTCGTTGAGCTTGTCGATCTCGGCAAACAGGGCGTCGCGGATGCTGCTTTGCTGGCTTTCCTGCTTGGCCAGCGCCTCCAGCATTTGTTCCGCCTTGGTTTTGCGCTGCTGTTGAGTCAGGAAGTCGTCCGGCTGGATGGCCGTGATGCCGGTCTGTTTGAGTTCCTGAGCCAGTTGGCGTTCGACCTGGGCAAACTCCTCCTGCAGACTCTGGCGCGCGCCCTCGAACTCGCCTTGCTTGGCGTGGAGCCGGGTGGTAATGGCGCGAGCCTCCTGCTCGATTTGCTTGATCTGATCGACCTTGGCAACGAGCTTGGCAAATTCGGCGTAATAAGCCGTGAAGAAGTCGGGGTTCTGCTTGGAGGCGTAGCTCGTGGCGTTGCGCAGGTCGTCTTCATGCTCGGCGATCAATGGGCCGAGGGCGAGCACGAAGCTATCAGCCCGCTCCTTCATGCGGGTCAGCGCAGCGGCATCCTGCTGGAAGCCAAGGCGCTTTTGCAGTTTGTCGGCAACCCCGTACTCTTCGAACTTCTTCAGCCGGAAGTTGGCATCGGTGAGCTGGGACTCGTAATCACGCCTGAGTTCGGCGGTGTTGCTGAGTTTGAGCCAGCGGCTTGCCGCATCACGCACATGCTGGCGTTGGGTTTCGATGTCGTCTCGCAGTGTGCGGAGCTTTTCGCCTACCAGCTTCTCCACCAGATCGGTCTCGAAACCTTCACCGGTGCTGGAGAGGTCTTTTTGCCCGAAGTAGATCGGGCGACGCAGCACGGTTTCCCGGATCGACACGCCGGGCTGCAATTTGCCGTCCAGATAGACGTTCGGCGCTTCGCGGTAGATGCGGGAGATGGTGAATTCCTGTCCGTATACGTCGCAAGCCGTCAAGGTCACCTTGCCGCCACTGCCCAGGGTATGGCGGATCAGTTCATCCTTGTACTTGGTGTCCTGCGCCTTCTCGCCACGAGGAATGTCGAGGGCGTAGCGTACCGCCTCCAGAATGGATGACTTGCCGCTGCCCCGGATGCCGATCAGCGTATTCAGTTCAGGCGAGAAATGCAGCGTCTGGCCATCGAGGATGCCACCGTCGAAGTGAATGCTGCGGATGTGCGAGGCTTGATGCTTGGGCGGCTCCGTGGCGACCCGCGAAGCGGGATCGCTCAAAGCGAATTTGACCGCCTCAAAGGACAGCTCGCCCAATTTGAGATAACAGGCTTTGCCCTGGCCAATGTCTTCTATGCATTTGGCGTCGCAACCTTCGAGTTCGGCGGGATACCAGTCCCCTAGATGCTGCTGCGCTTTGGTCCGGCAGGGTTTGTGCTTCTCTTGCTGCTTGTTGTAGGTGCGTACCTTCTGGAAGCCCAGCGTGCGGCGGCGGAAGAATTCGTTTTGGCCCAGTTCGGCAAGACGCCCCCCGTCCAACTCGGCCCACAGCCCGCTCGGTGCTTCGACATGGGCAAAGACGAGGAAAAAGTCGCGGTGATAGCTTTCCAGCTTCTTGATGGTTTCCAGCAGCGACAGAGAGGAGCGCCCGTTTTCCTGCTCGTACTGGGCAGGGATTTTTCCTTCAAACGCAACGCCCAGGAAGGGGTTGATATGGTCATGACCATCGGCCAACCAGTCGTCGGAAAAAACGACCAAGGTGTGGATGCCATTGGCCCCGTCATTGACCGACAGCTCGACGCCGGGCAACAGCGCAATATCCTTCTTCTGCGCTGTCTTGCGCAGCGCTTTGAACTCCTCGAAATCGAACTTGTTGTGATTGGTGATGACGCCCAGCTGAATACCTGCTTTCTCCAGTGCGTTCACATAATTGCTGTTGTAGAAGTTGTCATCGCCTGTGTACTTGAACTCACGATCTGCGCGGGTGTGCAGATGGAAGTCCGCACGAACCCACTGCGCCCCCTGTGTAAAGACGGTTCCCATCATCGCCCCTCCTCATAGGCAGCCAAACCAGCAATCTCTCGACCCTGGGCGAGCTTGTGCAGCAGTGGTGTCAGCTCTTCCATCAGGGCCAACTCTTTCTGCGTGCGGGCTTTCCATCCAAGTTCCAGCGGGGCCATCAACTCGGAGAGGCGTTCGCCATCGAAAATGCGGCGGCGCAAAATGTCATCGACAAAGGCTTGCAGCGCTGATGCGTCCAGTGTGTGGCGGTTGGCGAGATTGGTGAGTTCCCGTGTTTTTTTCTCTGCCTTGAAGCGGTCGAATCCGCTGCGGATTTGATTTTCGTCCAGGGCTTCATTGACTGGCAGGCCACGGATGTACTCGGCGATGTCCTCGCGCTCGTCGATGAACTTGGCGTCGGACTGAATCAGGCCAATGAGCTGCTCACGGTTCATGGTGAGCTTGCCGGGCTTCTGCTGGGTCAGCTTGGCGATGAGGCTCATGATGTAGTCGTAGTCGATCACGCTTGAGGCGAAGAGCACGAATTCGAAATCAAGCTGCTGCACATCGGGCGGAGCCTGATCGCCTTCCTTACTCTGTATTTCTTTCAGACGCTTGGCGGTTTCCAAGTAGGTACTGCGGAAACTCTGCAACTGGTCTGGCGATAAGATGGTGTCAATGCGCTCTTTCTGCGCTGGTGCCAAATCGGTGTACTGATCGAGCTGGGTCTTGAGCCGCTGCACTTCCTTGAAACGGTTGACGAACTCGATGCGGGCGGTATCGCCCTTGAGGTTGTATACCGCCTCGGGCTCGCAGATGAGGTTCTTGTCCGTCATGAAGCGCGACATGCCCGCCACGGCTGCTTCGTATTTACGGATGACTTCTGCTGCGGATTCCACTAGCCAGATTTCGCGAGGGTTGTCGATCTTTTCGCCGGAAAAGAGCGCAATCGCTTCCTCAACGGGATTCTGTTGCTGGCGGAAGTCGAGAATATTGCCGTAAGGTTTACTATCGTTGAGCACGCGATTGGTGCGCGAAAACGCCTGGATCAAGCCGTGGTGCTTGAGGTTCTTATCCACGTACAGCGTGTTGAGGTACTTGGAGTCGAAGCCGGTAAGCAGCATGTCTACCACGATGGTGATGTCGATCTTTTGCGCGGCGGGGAGATCGCTGTTGGGGTACTGCTGATCCTTGATGCGCTTTTGCACATCCTGGTAATACAGGTCGAACTCGCTGATGCGGTGGTTGGTACCAAAGCGTGCGTTGTAATCGGCCACGATGCGCGTGAGCGCCGCCTTCTTGCCCTCGGGGTCTTGCTGGTTGTCTTCCTTTTCTTGCGGCAGGTCTTCCTGAATCTGCTGTACGTACTTGTTGCCCTCGGCAGGTGGAGAGAATACGCAGGCAACGTTCAGCGGGCGAAACTCCGGGGCTTGCTGGGTCTTTTGCTTTTGAATCTCCGCGAACAGTTCGAAGTATTCGATGGCATCGTTGATGCTGGCCGTTGCCAACACGGCGTTGAACTTGCGGCCATTGGTCGCTGCATCGTGCTTCGCGAGAATGGTTTCAATGACCTTGGGCTTGGCCACGCCTTCACCAGGTTTGGGAGGATTCTTGCCTTCGGGCTTGAAGTAATCCACGTGAAAGCGCAGGACGTTGCGATCCTCGATGGCGTGGGTGATGGTGTATTGATGCAGGCAACGCTGGAAGAGGTCGTCGGTCGTGCGGTAACTGGCCTGCTGACCTTCGATTTGCTGGTAGCTGGCGTTCTTCTCGAAGATGGGTGTGCCGGTAAAGCCAAAAAGCTGGGCGTTGGGGAAGAACTCCTTGATGGCTTTGTGGTTGTCGCCGAATTGTGAGCGGTGGCATTCATCAAAGATAAACACCATGCGCTGGTTGCGTAATGGCTCCAGCCGTTCCTTGTAGTTGCGCTTGTTGGCCCCATCCAGAGCCAGGCCCAGCTTCTGAATGGTGGTGACGATGACTTTATCGGCGTAGTCATCCGACAGCAGGCGGCGCACCAGGGTCTCGGTGTTGGTGTTCTCTTCGACGCAGCCTTCCTGAAAGCGGTTGAATTCCTCGCGAGTCTGGCGATCCAGGTCTTTGCGATCCACCACAAACAGGCACTTGTCGATGTCCGGGTTGTCTTTGAGCAGGGTGGACGCCTTGAACGAAGTCAGCGTCTTGCCTGAGCCGGTGGTGTGCCAGATGTAGCCGTTGCCGCAGTTCTGGTGGATGCACTCCACGATGGCTTTGACGGCATAGATTTGGTATGGCCGCATCATCAGCAGCTTCTGCTCGCTGGCCACCAGCACCATGTAGCGGCTGATCATTTGCCCCAAAGTGCACTTGGCCAGGAACTTCTCGGCAAAACTATCGAGCAGCGTGATTTTCTTGTTGTCTTCGCTGGCGAACTGGTAAACCGGCAAGAAGCGCTCATCCGCGTTGAAGCTGAAGTGCCGTGCGTTATTGTTGGCGAAATACCAAGTGTTAGTGCGGTTGCTGACGATGAAGAGCTGCAGGAAGCACAGTAGCGTCTTGCTGTAGCCATTGCCGGGATCAGTCTTGTAATCAACGATCTGCTGCATGGCCCGGCGCGGGCTGACTGCCAAGGTCTTCAGCTCGATTTGCACCACTGGTACGCCGTTGATGAGCAGCATCACGTCGTAGCGGTGATGGCTGTTGTCAGTGTTCATGCGCAACTGGTTGACGACCTCGAAGTCGTTCTTGCACCAGTCCCGGATGTTCACCAAGGTGTAGTTCAGCGGCGTACCATCGTCGCGCTCGAAGCTGTTGATGTTGCGAAGCCGCTGGGCAGCGCCGTAGACATCGGGCGTGATGATGCCGTCGAGCAAGCGTTGAAACTCGCTGTCAGTCAGGTGCACGCGGTTCAGCGCCTCGAACTTGGCTCGGAAGTTGGCTTCGAGCGCGGCGCGGTCGCGAATGTCGGGGCGATAGGTGTACTTGAGGTCGCCGAGCTTGGCGATCAGATCGAGTTCGATTTGTTGTTCTGTGGTCGTCATGAACCTTGCCTCAAAGACCCAAACGGTTTGCTACCGCCGTTGTTCTGGCGGGGGAATGCCATGGAGCTCATGTATGCCGACTCCCCGGCTCATCGACATCTTCATCCGCGCCGCCCGCTCGCACCCATTCATCCACTTCGGAGAGCTGGAATTTCCACAGCCGCCCCACGCGGTGCGCGGGCAGACCCTTGCGCTCGCGCCAGCGGTACACGGTGTCCTTGGCCACCCCCAAGTGCTGGGCGACGTGCTCGGCGGTAACCCACGGTTCTGTACTCATGTCGATGGCGCTCGGAGGTTGCGATTGAAAGTCGTCTTAAGTCGTTTGGAGTCTATCATTTGAATGCTGCGGAAGCATCAAAATTGTTATTGGCTACTGTCGTTGTGAGTTGATGTGGTAACACGGGGCGCAGAGCCACACTGTCACCACCATGGCTACACACTGTCGCCACAGGGTGCCCACATTGTCGCCACCATCCTTGCCACCCTTTCAACACATTGTTCGCACAAGGTTGCCACGTTGTTGCCAGCATGCCGCCACACTGTTCACACAGTAAGCCGGCAGCCTGATCTGATCGCACAGATAATTTTTGCTGGTCACAAAGCCCCATGCCCCGTTACTCCCTCGCCTGGGCACAAGATAAGCAATAACAGTCGAGGGGTTTGGAATCTACGCTGTGCAACTTTGGAATGTACGTGGCCGGAAATAAGTTTTTCGCTGCCTGATCATGTGCCCGAACAGCAGAGCGTTGGAAATAATGCAACGCACAATCACTATGTACGCAAGCCGCAATAGGGAGTAACGGGGCATGTGACCAGCTAAAAGTCATTGCGATCAGCGCAGCACGATTTGAAAACCCAACGACTGGAAACAGCACATTTTTGCTTACCCACTTGGCGGCATGTCCGCATTGCCGCCGCTGCGGAAATGGGCGTCAACCACACGGGCAATGTCGGCAGGCTGGGCTCCTGCGCTGAATGCAAAACGCAGCGCCTGCTCCAGTTGTTGCCAGCCCTGTGCTGAAGCGACATTACTGCCCACTGTTTCAGCTAGGCGAAAAATCAGCCCTTCCAGCAGTTCTTCGTCACCTACGTCCGCTGCGGCCTGCTCCGCCAGCGCCAAGAGTGCGCTACGTGCTGATGCCATCGAGTCGATTGGCAACCCAGCCAGTGCCGCAGGCGTGGTGATGACACGATCCACCCTGACGACTGTCGCCAAATCCAGGGCCTGGTCGACGCCCGGCTCGATCTCCATGCGGATCAGCACATCGCCAGCCAACAGAAAGCGCGTCTTGATGAGCCCCGGCTGCTCATCCTGAAACAACCACACCGGTTGCGCGTTGGCCAGCAGTGTGCCCAGCACGCGCTTGCTGTCATCCAGCGCCCCATGATCCTGCCACTGGTGCAACACGTCGGTACGCAGGCGACCGCCTTCCATACCGAGGTGATGTAACAGGCCGACCAATCGTTTGGCGGAGATTACCTGCTCCTTGCCACGCAGCCAGACCGAAAGGTTGGCAGTGCGGATACCGGTGGCTTCGGCGATCCGCCCCAGCGTTTCCCCGCGCAGTCGTATCAAGGCGGCGGCAAGGGCCGGCAATTGTTCGTGGGCAAGGGTTGGCATGTCGGGCTCTCTGAATTCACTGTAAATCACTATAAGGTTTATTGGTCAACAAGGCGAGCGTGCAGGTCTTGGCTGTTTGCACAAATCGCTGTTATAGTAATTTATAGTTAAGTCATTTTGGAGGCCATCATGCGCAAGCCAAAGCAAGCCCGTCCGTTGCGCCTGCGGGAATACGACGCCGCCATTGCTGCACTCAAGGCACAGCATCCCTGGCTTGCCCGGCAGATCGTCGAACCCGCGCCGGGGCATCTGGCCGTGGTGGCACATCTGTTTGCCCAGGTGGAATACCTGCTGCCACCCGCCGTGCTCACACGAAAGGGCTCACTGTCAGTGAGCTGCAACCGGGATCGCCTGGCCATTCATTACCAGCCGCCGCGACGCCACAGCGAACGCGCAGCAGCCGTGTTCGATCTGATTGCCCAGACCAAGCACCTTTCGCTGCAAAAATGCCCCGTTTGCGGTGTACAGGTTGTCGGAGACGGTGTCCGTTCGCAGCGCTGCCCGCAGCATGAAGGCATCCAAGGGCTGTTCGCTGAAGAGGTGCGCCGTAGCCGCCAGCTGATCGTCGAACAGGGGGTACAGCAGGTGGTGCGCGATCTGGGCAAGGTGACGACCGAAGACGTGCGCGCTGCCACGGCGGTTGGAGATGAGCCCGTCGCAAGCGAAGCCAAACCGGAGCAGGTTCAGGAGCAGCCGACAGAAGCCGCTCAATCAGTGCCCTTGTCGAGCATCGTCTTTCTCGATGAAGTGGGGCTGGAGGCGTTCGTGGATCGCCACCGACCGAAAGGCGATGACAAGTTCAAGCGCGCGCAGGCAATGGCAGAGCGAATCAAGCGGGCGGGCCATGGCAGTCGCCAACTGGGCCTGCTGCCCCCGGACTGGAAAGCCCTTCTGGATGAGTTCGCGCAGGCTTTTCCAAACTTCCATGAACTGGCCGAGCTGCTACGTGACCACTTTGCCCTGTCCTGCCTGGGCGATGGCCGCGTGTCCTGGCCTGCCGTGTTGCTGGTCGGCCCGGCGGGCATTGGTAAAACCGAGGCGGCACGCTGGTTGGCCGATCAGCTCGTGTTGCCGTTCCGGGTCTTCGACATGGCGAGTACGCAATCGAGTTCCCCGCTCGCAGGTTCCGAATCATTCTGGAGCAACTCCGAGCCAGGCCAGCTCTTCGAGCTGCTGGCCTACCAGCCGCTGGCCAACCCGGTGGTGGTGCTCGATGAACTGGACAAGGCAAGCAACGGTAGACCGCAATACGATCCGCTGGCAGCGCTCTATACGCTTCTGGAGCCACGCAGTGCGCGTGATTTCATCGACCTGTCGATCCGTGATTTCTCTATCGACGCCAGTCATGTGAATTGGATCGCGACCGCGAATGAGCTGGATTCCATTCCAGGGCCGCTGCGCTCACGGCTGACGGTGTTGCACATTCAGCCGCCCAAGCCGGCGCAGGTCAGAAGCATTGCGCAGTCGATTTACAACCGACTCCGCGACGAGTCGAGTTGGGGTAACGCCTTTGCCGAGAGGCTGGATGATGATGTCCTGTCCCGTCTGCAAGCCTTGCCGCCGCGCAGTGTGCGTCTGGTTCTGCAGCGGGCCTTGGGCGCAGCGGCTCGTGATGACCGAGGAGTCGTCCAGGTGCAAGACATCAGGCCGCTGGTCGAGATCAGTCGCCGTGGCGTTGGCTTTGTCAGCGAGGGATGGAATTGAGGTTGCTCAGCGCTGTCCGGATAGCCAGGCCGCACCGGCAGCCAGCGCATCGGCCTCACTGGCATAGGTTGTCGATGGGCCGCTGATGATGCAGGGCTCGGTTTCGCCGTCGCCTTCCACCGTCCACAGCTCCCAGGTTCCGTCGTT
>Ga0265295_1006091_pt1 | contig 14808 bp, 9 predicted proteins | sample Munlansysbiofilm_FD_192503 | JGI IMG/M metagenome (GOLD analysis project Ga0265295, IMG submission 192503) | Leachate microbial communities from a municipal landfill in Southern Ontario, Canada - Methane capture system biofilm | ecosystem: Engineered > Solid waste > Landfill > Unclassified ... | reverse complement strand
GGCCTCACACGTGATTCTCTCCGACACAAAGCAAAAAGCCACAAGGCATTTTGCTTTGGCCATGAGCTCCTCCCTTGAAGGTCCTTATGCCCTGGCCAATGAGAGTGATCCCTTGCTTTCTGCAGACCCCGATGACCCTTACCGCAATATGGCATGTGGGAGCATCAAGGTGTTACAGGCCTCAGACGGCTATGTGGGTTTCGAATGCGCGATGCACTGGGACAAGAACCGGGCGAAGACAACCTCCTCGCTGTTACAGATCGAAAGCAGTGACGGCCTTCTCTGGAAGCCGTCCTTCCGCTCAGTGGTATTGCCTACACCCGAACGCGGATGGGCCAGCCGGTATATTGTCAGCTGTGATCTCCACTACAAGAGTGCGGAGGGGTGTTGGTACTGTTACTACTCGGCAAACACCTATTCTAGATTCCCATTTGTCCGGGAATCCATCGGCCTGCTTCTAGGTAAGGATCCGAGTCTCAGGAAGGTGTTTCACTAAGTTTTTCGCGTTTCTCCCATCGGGTAGTCCCTTCCCATACCACCGTCATGCTCCCATCCTCCTCACTCCTGACTATCTTGTGATAGAGCACTCCCTCACTGCCTGAGAATGCCTCTTTATCGAGACTGCCGGATACTACGGTGATGTCATCACCGCTGAAGGTTTGCCGAATCCAGGAAACATCCGCTTCAGCAACCTTCGCGCGGTCGCGAAATGATGCGGGAAGACTTTCCAAGGCCCAGTTGAGATAGGAGATGTTGTTCACATGCTGGTTGCTGTCGGTATCAAGGTACTGGATCTTTGGCTTGTAGGTGACCAGTGTGGTGCAATTGGAGTCGTCATAGGTAGTTCGTGCGGTCAGGGAGAGGTCCATCTGCATCTCGGAAGGAGGCAGCCCTATCCGCTCGCTCATCCTGCCGGGACGGCAGGGTCTTCCCCGCTCCAGGTCAATGAGCGCCCAGTATGTCTTGGCAGTGAAGAGAGGCTCGTGGTGTTCGTCAAACGAACGGACCACCCGGGGAAGATGGAGCCTGATGGGCTCTTGCGCCCAAGTCTCGACATGAAGCTGCTCAGGCCAGTGGGAATATCGGTGCACTTCTATCTTGCTTCGGGTAATGACCCAGGTCTTCCCCTCCTCGTGAAGGGTTGGGATGCTGCACCCTCGAACTGCTGAATGGTTTCCAGCCGCTTCCTGTACGATTTGAAAGTAGAATGCAAGCCGTGCATCAAAGAAGCGGTCAGTCTCGTAGCTGTACGTAGTGAACAGGCTACGCGCTCTGTTAAATTCGTCGATGCTCACTGTCTCATTCTTCATTCGATTCTCCCGGTTCCTTTGTTTTCTTATAAAAACGGAGCATGCTGCGCCCATACTTGCGTTCATCGTTGAATTCCAGGTTCCCAATCTGTTTTGGCCAACCTTTTTTTTCTTCAGAGGGGTAGTGGATGATAAAGAGGCCTCCCTCAGTCAGCAGGTCAGCCTTATCCACCGCCTTGGCGAGGTCGACCTTGCCAGACATGGGGAAGGGTGGGTCGGCATAGACAATGTCGTACTGGCGTTTCGCTGTGGGAATGAATCGGTTGACGTCGGTCAAGAAGAGCTGAATCTCGCTTTCCACCATGCTCAAATTCTTCAGGATGGTTGCCTTCTTCTGACGGTCCTTCTCCACCACATGTACCAGGCTTGCTCCTCGTGAAGCGGCTTCGATGCCTACGCACCCGCTTCCTGTGAACAGGTCAAGCCAGGAGAGCCCTTCAATGTTACCCAATATGGAGAAGAGGGACTCCCTCATCATATCCATGGCGGGTCTGATGATTCCTGGAGGACAGGTCACTGTCCTTCCCCTATAGATGCCTCCGGTTATACGCATTGCTTACCCCTATCTTACCTATAATAGGTATTCGCCACCCTTTGTGCAAGTTGGTCAATTTGCCTCGATGCTCTCCAAGGCGAAGGGAGGTGCTTCCGCTAGGGTTCTTCTTATCACAGCATGCTCAGCCTCCAAGAGAGCCGGATCCTTTTCAAGAATCCTGTCGGCTTCTGCCCTGGCTATCTCGATGAGTGGCAAGTCCTCGGTAAGGGAGGCGTAGTGGAGGCGCAGGAATCCGGACTGTCTTGTTCCTGTCATCTCACCGGGGCCTCTGATAAGCAGGTCCTTCTCAGCGATGTAGAATCCGTCAGTGGACTCTTTCATAACCTTCAGGCGCTGTTTGGCCTCATCGGTAAGCTGGTTTCCAAAAACCAGAAAGCAGTAGGAGTCCAAAGTGCTCCGTCCGACCCTTCCTCGCAACTGGTGCAAGGCGGAGAGGCCGAACCGGTCGGCATGCTCGATGACCATGCACGTGGCATTGGGTATGTCGATGCCAACCTCAACGACACTGGTGGAGACCAGATAGGAGAGCTCGCCACTCTGGTATCGCTTGAGTATGGACATTTTCTCTTCGTCATCAAGTTTGCTGTGGATCAGGTCGGATGGGACATCGGGGTACTCTGCCTTGAGGAACTCATACATGTTGGTGACATCCCTAAGGTCGCTCTCCCCACTGTCGTCTATTCGAGGGTAGACAAAATACGCTTGGTGGCCTCGGTCGAACTCCACTCCGACGGCCTTGTACATCCTCTTGCGGCTCTGTTCATTCACCAGTAGGGTTACTACCGGCTTTCTTCCAGGGGGCATTGTCTTTATCGTCGATACGTTCAAGTTGCCGAACACAGTTAGGGAGAGGGTCCGGGGAATGGGCGTTGCGGTCATCAGAAGAAGATCCGGCACTTCGGCCTTCTCCATGAGGGCAAGACGCTGTTCAACTCCGAACCGGTGCTGCTCGTCGATGATCACATACCTGAGACGCTTGAAGGAGACCTCCTTGGAAAAGAGGGCGTGGGTCCCCACTACAATATCAACCTCCCCGTCCGCGATGGCTTGTAACAGAAGTTTTCGTTCCTTGCTCTTAACCGAACCTGTAAGGAATGCCATCCTTACTCCCAAAGGTTCCAGAAGCTTTGCCCCTGATTCCGCATGCTGCCGTGCAAGCAGCTCGGTCGGTGCCATGAAGGCGACCTGTGCATTTTGGGAGAGGACGTGGAGTGCTGTAATCCAAGCCACCAGGGTCTTGCCACTACCCACATCGCCTTGTAACAACCTGTTCATGGGAACATCACCGGCAAGGTCCTTGCGGACCTCGTGCAGTACGGTTATCTGGTCGCTTGTCAGGGAGAAGGGTAGGCTTTCTATGAGGGCGAGTTCTATCTTGGTGGGGTTTGCCGAGCGTAGTTGGGCTTCACCCTGTTGGAAGCCTTTCCTTCTGCGGGCGATCAGCTGCAAGTAGAAGAGCTCATCCAAGGCGAGGGTCTTCCTAGCCTCCTCATGCTCTGCAAGGGAGGGAGGGAAGTGCCATATCCTGATCGCTTCATCCATAGGCATCAGCGAATGGGCGGCCCGCAGGGAGGGAGGGAGTTCCTCCTCGAACTGGTCTACCGAACCGAGCACTTTCCGGACATTGGCTCTGATAAGCCTCTGGGTGAGGGCTCCCCGTAATGGATAGATGGGGAGTATTGCCCCAAAGGAGGTGGGGAAGTCCCCATCCTCTGTTGCCGGATGGAGTTCGAACTGGGAGCTTTGCAATTCCCCCCTGTTGTAGGAGACCTGGGCATAGATATAGTATATGTGGCCAACCTTAATGCTCTTTTCCAGAAAATTCCTTCCGAAACAGAGCAAGGAGAGCCTGCCGTCACCGTGGCCGGAGACATCCCTTAAGAGGATTTTCAATGTGCGTTTCTTTGCGCTTCTTTGCCCGAAGTAGGAGTGGGCGATAACCTCGACGAGCGTATTCGCCATCTCACCGTCCTGGATACCTCCCAAAGGGCGGACCTTGCTGCGGTCTTCCCATGCCCTGGGTGAGAAGAGCAGAAGATCGGAGTAGGTGCTGATGCCCAGCTCGCCATATGCTTTGGCCGAAGCCGGACCTACTCCCCCTAGGGTCTTGATGCTTGTTTGAAGCGCCCTAAGGTAAGCCATACTCAGAAGGAGAGTTTAGCGAAGAATGTCACCAGAACCTTGACCAGGGCGGAGGAGCCGAGATAGACCAGGACAAAGAAGATCAGGCTGCTCAGTACCAGCTGACGGTCATTGATCGCCTTGCCCTTGTAGAAAAGCCTCTGGACCCAGTTGAGGACCCCGCCGACTAGTGAGTCGATCATCTTGATGTAAGCCAGGGTGTTGGGGCCTCGCTTGTAGCAAAAATAGAGGCGGACTCCAAGCACAGCCATGACAAACCAGAGTATCGGGCTGATCAAAAAGGACCAGAGGGTGCTTAGTACCAGGGCTAGGACCATGCCTACCGTGATTTTCCCGTAGGAGCCGAAGAGCCTGAGTATGCTCTGCACTACCGAGAGGACTGCGAGGGCAACAAGGGGGGTGAGGTCTATGTGACTTCGCCTGAGGGTGCTGATACCTCTGAACCAGTTGAGGTACGGATCGATAATCCTTCCCAAAAACTGGGAGAGGGGGTTTTCCGCACTTTGGCCTGGGAGGCGTATCCACGTCAGGACAATCCGAACCCAGATCAACAGCGAGTAGAGTGAGATGAGTGCAGCCAGAAAAGAGGCTATGCCCATCAGCCATTGTGGCGCGGTGCTAAAGGAGAAAAGGCCTCCGTTGTAATAGGTTTCATCCATTGTGATCCTCCGTTAGTAAGATACCCAACATTTGGTTATTAGTCGAACCATATATTAAGAACTGACCGGTTATTTTTAACTTCTTCGATAAATTCATCACAGTAGCGCACTTTGAACTCACCACCACAGGCGATGACGTCTTTCTCGGGATTTTCCCCTTCTCGTATGATCAGCTCCACCTTGCACCCTCCTTCCCAAGTGAGAAAGGAGTCTCTAAGGGTGGTCATCTGTTCGGGTTTGCAAAAGGATTTTTCCAATTCGATGTGACATTTGGTCACAGCCATGGGGGACAGGTCCTCCGGATTTGCATATATCGCCTCGATCAGGTAGGAGATTTTTCCTTCACCGCGAGAGTTGTCAAAATTGCCTGTGAAACCATAGATGCCGTCGACGTGCAGGATCTCCTTGTACTGTTCGAACGATTTGGGAAAGAGTGTCGCATCAAAGGTGGAATTCAGGTCGGTGAGCTGCAGGAACGCCATCACATCCCCCTTCTTGGTCGTATAGGGACGTATGTTTGTCACCATGGCGATGATATTTGTCACCCTACCAAAGGGGAGGGTCTCCACTCTTGCCGTATTAACCGTCACTCTCTCTGAAATGGCTTTCTTATAGGCATCCATCGGATGGCCGGAGATGTAGAACCCCAGCAGGGCTTTTTCAGTCTCGAGCTTTTCATTGAGTGCCCAATCCTCCACTTCAGTCATGGTGAAGGTATCCATCTGGGCTTCAATCTCCTCATCAAAGAGGGATATCTGGCCAAATGCACGCTCTTCCCTTCGTTTCTGCACATAGGTCACTGCATCAGCGACATGTGCTAGCAGGGTGGGTCGGTTTACCCCCATGGTATCAAAAGCCCCTGCCTTGATGAGGGATTCGAGAAGCTTGGAATTGCTTGAGCGAGAGTCAATTCGGGTAAGGAAATCCAGAAAGTCCTTGTAGGGCCCGTTTTTTTCCCGCTCCGCGACAAAGAGCTCGACCACCCCCTCGCCTACATTCTTGATCCCTGCAAGGCCGTAGACGATCTTGTCGCCCACTACCGAGAAGTGCTTGTCCGAATAGTTGATGGAAGGTGGCATGATATCAAGGCCCTGGTCCTTGGCTACCTGCAGGTATTCGGCGAACTTGTCGGGGTTGTTCATCTCATTGGTCAGGTTCGCAGCCCAGAACTCGGCCGGGTAGTTGGCCTTTAGGAAAGCTGTCTGGTAGGCGACGACAGAGTAGGCAACAGCATGGGATTTGTTGAATCCATAGCCAGCGAAGGGTTCGAGCATCTCAAATATCTCAATGGCGTGCTTTTCGGTCCTTCCCAAGGCTTTTGCCCCAGCGATGAATTTAATCTTCTCTTCAGCCAGGGCCGCAACCTTCTTCTTACCCATGATACGTCGCAAGATGTCGGCATTTCCCAATGAATAGCCGGCAATGATCTGAGCCACCTTCATTACCTGCTCCTGATAGACGATTACCCCATAGGTTGTCTTCAGTTCCTCTTCCAATTCAGGATTCGCATAGGTGATGGGTTGCCTGCCTCGTTTGCTGTTGATGAATTGCGGGATGTAGGCCATGGGACCTGGCCTGTAGAGGGCATTGAGGGCTACCAGGTCTTCAATGTCCGATGGCTGGGCATCCCTGAGGATGTTCTGCATGCCCGAGCTTTCAAACTGGAAGACAGCGGCACTCTCCCCGCGGGAGAGCATGGCAAAGGTCTTGGGATCCTTCTCGTCGATGTTTGCGGCACTGAAAGTGGGATCCTTTTTCTTGATGAGGTCCTCAGTGTGCTTGATCAAGGTCAGGGTCTTCAACCCAAGGAAGTCCATCTTTACCAGACCGCACTCTTCGATGAGGTCCATCGTGTATTGTGTGGAGATTGCCCCGGTCTTGGCATCACGGTAAAGAGGGACATAGTTGACCAGGTCCTCCTTGCCGATGACCACTCCCGCAGCATGGGTGGAGGTGTGTCGGTTCAGCCCTTCTAGCCTTCTGGCAGCATCGAAGAGCTCTGCATAGATACCACCCCTCTTTTCCAGCTCGACAAGCTCCTTGCTCATTTCAAAGGCCTTGGTAAGGTTCATCTTAGGGTCTTCAGGAATGAGTTTGCAGATGTTGTTTGACTCGTCGTAGGGGATGTCCAGCACCCTCGCCACATCCTTCACCACAGCCTTTGCCTTCAAGGTACCGAACGTTGCAATCTGGGCGACCCTCTCTGTCCCGTAGTGTTCGGTGACATAGTTGATGACCTCTTGCCTTCTCTCATAGCAGAAGTCGATGTCAAAGTCAGGCATGCTGACGCGGTCAGGGTTGAGGAACCGCTCAAAGAGCAGGTTGTACTTGATAGGGTCGACATTGGTGATGCCCAGGCTGTAGGCAACCAGCGATCCTGCGCCACTGCCCCGTCCCGGACCTACCGGGATATCATGGTCCTTGGCCCACTGGATATAGTCCATGACGATGAGGAAGTACCCTTCGAAAGTCATGTTGATGATGACATCGAGTTCGAAGTCCAGCCTTGTCCGCAACTCCTCTGTGATGGTCTCATACCGTTCCTTCAGTCCCTCGCTGGAGAGGTGGCGTAAGTATTCGGCCGGGCTTTCAAAGCCTTCAGGGACCTTGAATTCAGGGAGAAGGGGGCCGGGCAGGTGGAGTTCGATATTGCACCTTTGGGCTATCTTCTGCGTATTGGAGAGTGCCTCGGGACACCAGGAAAAGAGCTCTTGCATCTCCTGATGACTTTTCATGTAGAATTCAGGACTGGGGAAACGCATCCTGTCCGGATCATTCTTCTTGGAGTTGGTTCCGATGCACAGAAGCAGGTCCTGGGCATTGGCGTCGCTTTTTTCGATGTAGTGTATGTCATTGGTACAAACCAGGGGTATGCCGGTCTCATCACTGAGTTTTTTCAGCATGGGGTTTGTTCTCTTCTGTTCGGTCAGGCCGTGATCTTGCATCTCCAGGTAGTAGCGCTCGTCATCGAAGACCGAGGCGAACCAGAGGGCGCGCTCTTTTGCCTCCTCATACTGGTCACGTAGCAAGTTCTGCAGGATCTCGCCGCCTAGACATGCCGAGAGACAGATCAGACCTTCATTGTATTTGAGTAGCAGCTCGTCGTCGATTCTGGGTTTGAAATAAAACCCTTCGGTGTAGGCAAGGGAGTTGAGGCGCATGAGGTTGTGGTAACCGGTCTCGTTCATTGCAAGGAGGATGAGATGGTACTGGTTGGGTTTTTTCCCTCCGACCATACTCTTCTCCCATCGGCTTGTTGGATTGGAGTAGAATTCACACCCTATGATGGGGTTGATACCCGCTTCTTTTGCGGCAAAATAGAAACGCAGGGCACCGAACATGTTCCCATGGTCGGTGATTGCAAGACTGCGCATATGCAATGCCTTGGCCTTCTCCATATAGCGTTCGATGGGGGCGGCCCCGTCGAGCAGGGAAAAGTCTGTGTGGTTATGCAGGTGGGTAAAGGGCTCATATAGGTGTTCTTCCATAAGACATGCTCCAAATAATTACGCTTGCAGGGTCTTTGAGTTCAGTTTATGAAGAACCGATTCAAACATTCTTCGTCCTCTTTCAAGCTGCAGTTCGGTGATAGTGCTGTGTTGTTTCTTCAGTTCCGCAACCAGCTCATACGAAATCGTGTTGACCCGCTCGGGGTGTATGGGTAGGGTGAGCGAGGAGAGTTTTGACTCGATGTCCTTGCTCATGTAAAAGGCTTTTGTCGGAAAACTCATACAGAACTGTACTTTGCTCAGCGAATTCTGAGTCCGATTTGCCTGAAATGCGAATATAACACACTTGTCAGTGTTTCGGATAGGGTCCTCAACGGTAGAAAGGGAGTGGAAATCCCCATGGTCCAGGCCAATGCGGATCCTTGTCATCAGGGCAATCTCCGCTCCGAGGGCGAGTTTGCCCGTCTTGTCATACATACGGGAAATCGGGACCCAGTGGGTGGAAACCTTCCCTCCCTGATAGTACTTGAATTCAGCTGAAGCGTCGAGGATGGCCAAGGTGGTGGAAAGGGCGAATCTTACCTCGGGGATGCACAGTGACCCCCCGATGGTAATTTGACGCCTGACGATCTGTGATGCCAGGGTCTGCAGTGTTTTCTGCAGGATCTCCGGGAGTATGAGCTTTCCTGCATAGAGCAGCTGGGAAGCGCTTACCATCGCACCGATCTCGACAAACCGGTCGTTACGGGTGATTTTCTTCATCTCCTCTATCCCGCCAAGATCGATTATGGCATCCTTGGCGTCGCTGGGGTAGTACTCCTCCTGGCTCATTATGTACGTGCCTCCAGCCCATATCTGGGAGTTGGGATAGCGTAGGATAGTCGTATTGAACTCGTTGATCGTCTTCGGCGTATGGATTACTGGGGACCTAATTCCTTCGTACACGTTTTCGCCTCCTGAATGTAAGTGCTGTCTCGACGATCTGCACAAGCTCAGACATGTGCATGCACTGGCAAGTGTTCAGGGAGAGTTCCTGGATAATTACCTGCTCATCCAGGGTATCTTCCATATTGGTGGGGACCCTAGGACGGCTCATCATGGGAATATTGACCCTGTTCGGCCTGATGTTTGTAAGGCTTTGAAGGATGGATTCGATGATCAGCGTCTTGGATGCGTAGCAGTTGGGGCATGGTGTATTGCCGTTTCGTTGGTAAGCACGCTCTATATCCCTGCATTGTCTGGTCTTCTGATAACTTTCGAATGTGGTGACAGTCGCATTCCTCAGCCGGAAAGCTGGGATGACGCAGCTAAGCACTGCCTCATCGTTGAGCAGGACAATGCAGTTGCCGCACGCTTTTCCTTTACAGTGGCAAAGGAGGGTTCGGTTACCGACGTCCTCCATAAGGATGAGCGAAAGCGGCTTATTGGAATTAACCGAGAGAGAAAGGGCTTTTCCGTCGATGGTGCACTCTATTTTCATTTGTTTTCCCTCATAGCTTCAAGAATGATCTCCCCTGTTACCGGCACCTTGGGGATATGGGAGCCCAAGGCCTGCTGGAGCGCGGAGAGGAATGCCGCAGTGGCGGCTCCTTTCAGTGCACTGGTCACAGAGGAAGAGATCTGGTCCCCCTCCTCTTTTATGACTATGTCGATCGAGAAACTCTTGTCGCTGGAAAGATGTGCTCCTCCCTCGTGGAGTGTGCTTACGATGGTATGGCGTATCTTGCTGCGAAGGGCGTGTTCATCGAAGACCTTTCCTGTAGAAATGGAGACCCAGACATTGCGTACCACCGGGTGGAGGGTGACTGTCTGTATCTCCAGCTCCAGGGCGAGTGCGACCCAGCTGTTGGAAGCGAACAGGGAGCCCTTTGCACCTCCCATGCGGGAGTTGAGCACGCTCTCACAGATAGGGAGAGGTTGTACAAACCGTTTTTCCTTTATCTGGATACACGCCCTTTGTATCTGTTGGGGCATCCGGCCGCTGTTTGCAGAGAGTACGGACGGGCCGCTGTCTAGGAGTTCCTGCTCGTCGCTAGGGAAAGAGATATTCCCTTTCTCGACACCAAGCTCTTCGCAAATGATCTGTTTCCATATCCCGACACTCGCCCCGTTGGTGTAAAAGGAGGTGTTGCACTCCACCTTGTTGTTGGGGTTCAGCTGCACCTGCACCGATTGTTGCGGAAGACTTTTGCACTCGCTGCTGAAGCCGCTGATGCCGGAGCCGCAAGCCAGGGCGGCGCCTCTGCTGTAGTTGAAGAATGTGGAGAGGCGTACCTTCATGTTAGACTGCATCTCGTAGGCTGCGCTTTTTCGTTGGAAGTCCGAACGTGTGGAGACATCGGTGATCGCCTCCTTCAGCCTTGTGAACTTGTCGAACTTGATGACAGGGAGGTGGGAGGTGCTATCTGAGGCGAATTTCAGTCTCCAGGCATAGGAGGTGTAGCCGGTAAGTTTTGCAACCTCATTGTACTGGCTCTCACTGGAGGTGAGGGCGTCACAATAGCCTAGGTCCCCGAAGAAATGCGCCGGAGGGGAGTTGCTGGTCATGAAGGTTATGGAGACCGAGAGAGCTTCCAAGGGGTAGATCGGCACAAGCCCTGCTATGAGTTGGTTGGACATCTCTTCGGTGAACAACGGGGAGCTGCCCTGATCCACTTCCACCGAGATCTCCTCGGCCTGAGGTTTTCCATCAGGGAAGAACCAGCTTTTCCTCTGAATGGTGATATCCGGCCTGTGACTCTCTATCTTGCACTGCAGCTCAACCGGGCACTGGGCCTTGATCGAGGCGACAGCAGCTATTGAGGCCAGATGCGTAGGGCCGAGAAGCATCTCGTCGTGTGGTGCATAGAAGGGCTGGCGGTGTATGACGATTCTTTTCTTTGGAAAAGTGGTGACCTCGCTGATAGTCTCACGCACATGGGCGGGCCATTGGGTGGGCATGTAGACGTGCAGCTTGTCATCCTCTATGTCGACGGTTATGCGTGTTATGTTATTGTTCGAGTAGCCGTTACCGCTGAAGCGATAGGTGCGCTCCATGGTCAGAAGGGTTTCATCGGAGGTGCTTGTCTCCATGTTCCCATAGCGGTATGTATACGGAACGGAGACTATCTGCTCGGACTTGCTGGAAATGTTAGCCGAAGGGCCTTCGGTAAAAGGCTCCTCGTAGGAGATGGATATCTCCCTGCTTTTCAGTTGGACCGACTCGCTGTCATAGCCGAATAGGGCTAGGATGGGCTGGTTCCGGTAGGAGACCTGTGACGATGTCAGAAGCGTTGTCGCATTGTCCAGGACCCGGACCCTGTTGGTTCCCTGGATATCCCTTGCAGCAACCAAAACATAGTTATTGTCCAGTGGGGGAACCTTGATCTCGGTAATCTTGCCGACATCGATGGCAGAGGAGATGACTATGCCGTGGAGCAAATTCGCTTTGTTTGTGGGCTCTCTCTTGTCTACCATGGTATGCCTTCCTCTCTTGGTAAGAAAGATACCATGTTGGCCCGTTATCTGCAATGAGAGAAAGGCCATCCTCTGCTTGCAAAACAGGGGTGAGGAAGGTTACCATGGGAGCATGAATACCGATGAGCAAGACCCCCGACAGGAGATTGAAAATCTTTCCGACCTCCTGAGAACATACCAGAGAGCCTACTATGTCGATGCGCGTCCTCTGGTGAGTGACCTCGAGTATGACCGCCTGTTTGACCGGTTACAAGAACTGGAAGAGGCACATCCTCATCTCAGGCTCCCCGATTCCCCTTCCCAGAGGGTCGGCAGTGACTTGAGTAGTGAGTTTCCCGAGGTTGAACATACCATCCCCGTCCTGAGCCTGGACAAGGCGTATGCGAGTGGGGAGGTATCATCATGGATGATCAAGACAGAGGCCAAGGTCTCCCAGGAACTCTCTTTCGTGGTTGAGGAGAAGATGGATGGTGTGTCCATCGTCCTTTACTACGAAAAAGGATTGCTAGTCCGGGCTGTGACGCGGGGTAATGGGATGGTGGGAAATGATGTGACAGCAAACCTGAAGACTATCGCATCCATACCCCTGAGGCTGCCTGAAGAGGTGGACGTCGCTGTGCGGGGTGAGGTCTTCCTCCCGAAGGCGGAGTTTCTTGAGCTGAACAAACGTATGGAGACCCCGTACGCCAATCCCCGCAATCTGGCTGCCGGGACGATCAGACGAATAAAAAGCAGTGAGGTGGCCAAGGTCCCCTTGAGGATCTACGTCTATGAAGGGTTTTGGAGTGGGGATCACCCTTTTACTGACCATATCTCCATCCTGTCCACCCTCGCTTCCTATGGGTTTTCGCTCAACTCCAACATCGCCCTCTTCTGTAAGAGCCGATCTGATGCACTGCAAAGGTTGGAAAAAGCTTCCCTGGCAGGTGAGGCCCTCTCATTTGCTGATTTTGATTCCTATGTGATCAAGCACACAGGGCAACGTTCTGAGCTCCCTTACGAGATAGACGGTCTTGTAGTGAAGGTGAATGAGCTTTCTGTCCGGGAGACCCTGGGCTATACCGAGCGTCATCCCCGATGGGCAATAGCCTATAAGTTCGAATCCCCCCAGGCCCAGACGGTGGTGGAGAATATTGATGTGCAGGTGGGCAGGACAGGGCGGATAACCCCTGTCGCCAGGGTTGCTCCGGTCCTCGTAGGAGGTTCGACAGTCTCCAATATCACACTGCACAACCAGCCTTACATCGATATGCTGGAACTCGCCGTTGGCGATATTGTCGAAATTTCCAAGCGTGGGGATGTGATCCCTGCAGTGGAGCGGGTGATCGAAAAGAATGAAAAAGGGAACAAGGTCTGGAAGCTCCCTCTCCTCTGTCCGAGCTGTTCGACCCCTCTTGTCATCCGTGGGGCGCATACCTTCTGTCCCAACGTGGCCTGTCCTGACCAGGTAAGTTCCCGCCTGAAGTTTTTTGCAGGCAAAGCCCAGATGGATATCGACTCCTTTGGGCCTGAGACTATCACCACACTTATTGACCTCGGCCTTCTTGAGGATGTCCCTGACATCTATACGTTGGATTATGAGAAGGCCCTTAGTGATACCCCCGGTTTTGGGGAAAAGAAGATTGCCGCGATCAAAGCCGGGGTGGAGAAGAGCAAGGGCCAGAGTTTCAGGCGTGTGCTTGTCTCCCTAGGCATTGGCGAGATAGGGAAGAAGGCGGCCGACCTGTTGGTGGGAAGCGGGCTGACGAGCATTGATGACCTGTTGGAGATAGCAGACAAGGACGATGTGGAGACCCTCACCACGATCAAGCAGATCGGACCCAAAAGTGCCCGCTTGCTTATCGATGGGCTTAACGATCCTGCGATGAGAGTCCGTATAGCGCAACTTCGCAAGCTAGGCCTGCAATTTGAGGAGGCAGAGGCGTCAGAGGCTCCCCCCCTCGAACAGAGCTTCGCCTCCCAGACCTGGTGTGTTACCGGCTCTTTCGTACATTTCAACCCGCGGACACTTGCATTGGAGGAGATCGAGAAACGGGGAGGGAGGACGACATCTTCAGTCACTGGCAAGACTACTCACCTTCTGGCAGGAAGTGGGGCGGGCAGCAAGTTGGCCCAAGCGACCAGGCTTGGTGTGGAGATCGTGAATGAAGAGAGGTTCCTCACTCTGTTGAAAGAGGAAAAAACCAACCAAAAGAGTGAAGATGTCCAAGGGGAATTCTCTTTTTAGTGACATTTTATTAAAAACCCTATATACAGGAAGCAGTACAAAGTGAGGAGTCATCATGCATGAACTAGCCAACGAATTGAACACGGCATTGAAAGGGACCATCGTCGACGAGATGTTTTCGGCTGTAGGAAGAAGAATGTTCTTTCCCAAGGGCATTGTTGCACAAGCTGCTGAGGCCAAGAAAAAGGCAACTCGGTTCAATGCGACCATAGGTATGGCTACCTCTAAAGGCATGCCCATGCACTTGAGTGACATCTTCACTCAGTTTGCAGAAAACTCCCTCACCCCTTCGCAGATATTTGCCTATGCCCCAGGAGGTGGGGACCCTGAGCTCCGTGAGCTGTGGAAAAGCGAGATGTTCAGGAAGAATCCCTCGCTGCAAGGCAAGGCCGTCTCCCTGCCCATCGTCACCGGAGGGCTGACCCATGGCCTGAGTCTGCTCGCCCAGCTGTTTTTTGAAGAGGGAGATACTCTGATCGTCCCCGATCTTGCTTGGGATAACTATGAACTGATATTTTCCCACCAGGTGAATACAACCATTAAGACCTTCCCGTTCTACACTGAAACGGGTGCGTTCAATGTGGATGCTCTCAAAGAGACACTCTCTTCCCTTCCGGGTAAAAAAGCACGAATCCTATTGAACTTTCCCAATAACCCTACTGGATTCACCCCGAGCAAGACCGAGATCGAGAGGACCAAAGAGGCTCTTGTGCAGCTTGCTGATGATGGTATGAAGCTGATGGTCATCTCCGACGATGCATATTTCGGCCTTTTCTTTGAGGAAGAGACCGAGAAGGAGAGCCTGTTCGCCTCCCTCTGCGATGCCCATGAGAATATCTTTGCAGTCAAGGCTGATGCTGCGACCAAGGAAGAGATGGTCTGGGGGTTTCGTATCGGGTTTGTGACCTACGGTGGAAAGGGTTTGAAGGCTGAGCATTATGATGCACTGAACAAGAAGACTCTCGGTATCATCCGCAGCACCGTCTCCAACTGTGACCGCCCCGGGCAG
>Ga0265295_1006089_pt1 | contig 14809 bp, 15 predicted proteins | sample Munlansysbiofilm_FD_192503 | JGI IMG/M metagenome (GOLD analysis project Ga0265295, IMG submission 192503) | Leachate microbial communities from a municipal landfill in Southern Ontario, Canada - Methane capture system biofilm | ecosystem: Engineered > Solid waste > Landfill > Unclassified ... | reverse complement strand
GTAAGAGTCTCCTCTAATAGTCTAAGCTATACATATATGATACAAATCCACAGTGCTTGATTTAATTATAACAATAGAGAGAAAGGAAGCTATACTCTTACTATTATTACAGTTTTGAGTATACAAGAACTATATGAAACCAACAACATTTATCATGCTTAAACCGGATGCGTTAGCACGGCATTTAGCAGACGATATCATAGCGATATTTATGGATCACGGTTACCACATCATGCGTAAGAAAGAGGTGGTTGTCGATCGCGATCTCATTTTAAAACATTATGAAGAAGTTATTCTAAAAGTTAATCAACCTTATTTTGAGAAAGCCATTCTAGATACCTTTGTTAATCACAAAGCCATCGCACTAGAAATCACGAAAGATACCCCCAATTTAATCGAAGAGGTAAGAGCACTTGTTGGAGTTACTGATCCTGTCAAGGCTGATCCTCAAAGTATTAGAGGACAATTTAAAGATGACTCACTCGAGGTTGCTATGAAAGAGAAAAGAACTTTAAGAAATCTCATTCATGCATCAGATTCCATTGAGAATGCCAAACAAGAAATGTCATTATGGTTTGGTGATTGCAAATAATAAAGCCGGAAAATCTCCGGCTTTTTTGTTGGATAAATCAAATGATACATGCATTCCTTTTGAGAGATAGATCTCCATCTCTCTTAGTTTTATAATGATTTGTTCAGTGCAAATCGTGAGTCTTTCATAACTTCGCATCCCTTTTTTTGTTTAGTTTTATCGCTAAACTCTATTTAAAGCTGGATACATTATTGAGACGATTCAAGATTCAAAAACACTTTAAATTGGTAAAAGACTCAATAGCAATTGCTAAGAACGTTATTGATGGTAAAGCTGGTCTTACTGGCTTAAATGCTGGTCCAAAAATTGATGGCGTTGACACAGCATACACTGCAATCGATACATTAACTATTGATAACAAGCAACATACTTATGACCTTATTTTCAAGACAGGTTATAAAGATGAAACAAGTGCTACGTTTAGCAACATCGATTTCGCTCCATATAAGAGTTAATAAGTTTCTTCATAGTATATGAGTCAAAAAGCTTAAAACATAAGCAGCAAGAAAGGGATGCTATCCTCTTAGTCCCTTTTTTGTTTTTTATAGGGTATTAATTTGATACAATAAAGATAAATGGAGGGTGTTAATCTATGTCAATCATGGAATTAAGAAAAGCTTTGGAAGATAGAGAAGTTACAAGCGTTGAACTTGTTCAACAAGCTATTCAACAACATGAGAAATGGATCGATAAGAATGCCATCGCTGTAATTAGTCCTTATGCACTATTTCAAGCAAAAGAACGCGATGATGAACGAGAAAAAGGTTTAATTCGAGGACCTCTTCATGGTATTCCCATCGTGATTAAAGATAATATCTTATATAAGGATGGCACACCGACAACAGCTAATGCGTTCTCACTTCATGATTTAATTCCACCTTATGATGCAGAGGTTGTGCGACGTTTGATTGATCAGGGGGCTATTATTCTAGGGAAAGCAAATCTATCTGAATTTGCTTATTTTATGAGTTATGATGATATGCCTTCAGGATATGGATCGATGTATGGACAAGTCAAACATCCATTTGATGAAAAGATTGATCCTTATGGATCATCAACAGGTAGTGCGGTTGCTGTTAAGTTAGGTATCACAGAAATAGCTATTGGTAGTGAAACAAACGGTTCACTGATGGCACCAGCTTATCAAACACAAATCGTTTCGTTTAAACCATCATTTGGTTATGTGAGTAAACATGGCATTATTCCCATTTCCCCGACACAAGATACAGCAGGTCCGATGGCATTAAACGTCAGAGATTGTGCAATCTTAATGGATGTAATTGCAGGAGAAGATCAAAAAGATCCAACCACATGTCATCTACCTCGACTGCAGTCATTTTCAGCTCATCTTGATGACATGTTAAAACCTTCTAAAATAGGTTTAATTACATTTAAAGAACATCCTTATAAAGATGCAAATTTAGTCGTGATCGAACAAGCGATCAAACGCTTAACACGATTAGGTCATGAAGTCATCACAATTGAGCTTGATAATCCAGAACTATCCAATGATGCAACGCTACTTGTAGAATTTAAATATGCTATGAATCAATTCTTAAGTGATATTAAGGGTTCTACACGTATGACATCACTCAGTGATATCATTGCATTTAATGAAGCAAATGAAAGAAGATGCTTACGCTATGGGCAAAGTATTTTGACTAAATCTAATGAAACAAGTGGAAATCTTGAAGATCCAGATTATATAGAAAAAAGAAAAACATTATTAGAAAAAGCATCATTGTTTGAAAAGATCATGAAAGAAAAAGATTTGATTGCTGTCATGTCACCTTTTTGGATGGGGTTTGCACCAATTTATGGTAATCCATCGATCTGTATTCCTGAGGGTGTTATCGATGGAATTCCTAAAGCGATGGTTTTTGTTGGACAAAAATATGATGATGAGCGACTTCTAAAGTTGGGCCATCAATATCAAGTTACGCCAAACAAGTAGAAGATGAAAAAGATAATATTGTTTGAATTTATAACTAAAAAAAATGACATAAATATGTATATTTAGTCTTGCAATATTATGTAAAAATAGGTAAACTATAATGGAAAGACAAGAAAGCCTTTTCATGGCTTTAAAAAAATATAAGAGGAGAGAATAAAATGAAGAAATTTTTTGCCTTGTTTGCATTACTATTTCTTGCAGTCGGTTTAGTTGCTTGTACAGAACCAACTGAAGAAACAGAAATTCCAGAGGAAACTTTTGTTGCTGATTTAATTAATACACCAAAAATTAAAATTGCAATGATCACTGACGTTGGTGACATCGATGATAAGTCATTTAACCAAGGAACTTGGGAAGGTATTGTTGAATTTGCTGAAGCAAACCAAAAAGACCATGACTATTACAAACCAACAGGTGCTTCTACAGCTGAATATGTTCAAGCAATTAACTTGGCAATCAGTGAAGGCGCAGAAATTATTGTAACACCTGGTTTTTTATTTGAAACAGCTGTTTATCAAGCACAAGAAGCTCATCCAAATGTGAAATTCATTTTAATCGATGGCGAACCACATGATAATGATTATGTAAATTATGAAACTAAAGAAAACACTTTAAGTATTTTATTCAAAGAACATGAATCAGGATTCTTAGCTGGTTATTCAGCAATCTTTGAAGGATTTGAAGATATCGGATTCATGGGTGGAATGGCTGTTCCTGCAGTAAAACGTTTTGGTATTGGATTTGTTGCAGGTACGTATTTAGCAGCTTCTATTAAAAATATGAATGATTTTGCTTTTGAAACAGCACGTTACACATATCTTAACAGTTTTGCTCCAAGCGACGATGTAAAAGCACAAGCTGCTTCATGGTATGCAGCAGGTACTGAAGCGATTTTCGTAGCAGCAGGTGGTGCTGGTTCTTCAGTTATGGCAGCAGCAGCTGACGCAAGAGAAGAATCTTGGGTTTACGGTGTTGATATTGACCAATCAGGTGATTCAGAGTGGGTTATCTCATCTGCTATGAAAGGCTTAGCAAAAGCTGTTCAAGCTGCACTTCGTGACATCTACTTAGACGAATTTGTAGGTGGTAGAACTATTAACTTTGGTGCAAAAGAAGATGGCATTGGTCTCCCATGGGCTTCATCTAAGTTTGAAACTTTCACGTATGAAGAATATAACACAGCATATTCGTTCATGGCAACTGGAGTATTCCAAGTGCCTTCAACCCCTGAAGAATTAGAAACATTTATTACAAATTTAGGTTATACAGTTCCTACAGGACTTATTACTAAGACAAACGGATAGTTAGCTAAAAAAAAACATTCAATTTAAGGGGAAATTCGTTTCCCCTTATTTTTAAATTAAGGAGCATGTATATGTCATATAAAGTTGAAATGTCTGAGATAACCAAAGTGTTTGGTCAACTTGTTGCAAACGACAAAGTAAATTTACAAGTCAAAAAAGGTGAAATTCATGCCTTATTAGGCGAAAATGGAGCTGGCAAAAGTACACTTATGTCAATTCTTTTTGGTCTATATCAACCAGAGAGCGGGAAGATTTTTATAGATGGTAAAGAAGTTCATATTGATAATCCTAACATCGCAAATACATTAGGCATCGGCATGGTACATCAGCATTTTAAACTTGTTGATGCATTCACAGTACTAGATAATATTATTTTGGGATATGAAGATGTTAAACGTGGTGTTCTAAAATATGATCAAGCAAGAGAGAAGATTGAGAAAATCATTCAAACCTATCAACTGCATGTCGATTTAGATGCACGTGTTTCTGATATCACAGTTGGCATGCAGCAAAGAGTAGAGATATTAAAAATGCTTTATCGTGACAGCGAGATTTTGATTTTCGATGAACCAACAGCTGTTCTTACTCCACAAGAAATTAAACAATTGATTCAAATTATCAAGAATTTTGCTAAAGAAGGTAAAACCATCATTATCATCACACATAAATTGAACGAGATTAAAGAAGTAGCAGATCGTTGTTCTATTTTAAGACGTGGAGAATTAATTGGTGTTGTTGATGTTAAAACGACATCTACCGATAAAATGGCTGAAATGATGGTTGGAAGAAAAATAACTTTTAAGGTTGAAAAGGAAGATAATATTCTAGGTGACACCATTTTTAAGGCTGAACATATTGTGATTCAAGCTGAACATAAGAATATTGTTAATCATGTGAGCTTTGAAGTTAGAGCTGGTGAAATTGTGGGTATTGCAGGTATTGATGGTAATGGGCAAACAGAACTTGTTCAGGGTTTGACAGGTCTTAGACCCATACATCAAGGGAATGTCATACTTAATGGTATTCCATTAGATTCGAAAACAATTAGACAAAAATATGAAGCTGGCTTATCTCATATTCCTGAAGACAGACAGCGACATGGCCTTGTTCTAGACTTTGATTTGGCCAACAATTTAGTTATTCAAAACTATTATCAAAATCAATTTCAACATAAAGGATTTTTAAAGTTTGATGAGATTTATAAACATTCAGATGAATTGATTGATGTCTATGATATCCGTTCTGAAAGAGGTTCTAAAACAACGATGCGTAGCATGAGTGGAGGTAACCAACAGAAAGCGATTATCGCACGAGAAGTTTCAAGAAAACATGATTTTTTAATTGCTGTACAACCGACGAGAGGACTTGATGTAGGTGCAATTGAATTTATTCATAAACAGCTCGTAGATGAAAGAAATCATGGAAAGGGTATTTTACTTGTCTCACTTGAACTTGATGAGATAATGGATTTATCCGATCGCATTTTAGTAATGTATGAAGGTGAAATTGTTGCAGAATTTAGTCAAAAAGATGCGACAATCAATGAAATCGGACTTTATATGTCAGGAAGCAAAAAGGTGAGAAAAGATGAAACAGATTAAAAAGTGGATGGAAATACTTTTTCCCAAAATCAAACAGAATATGAAATCATCTTTCACTAAACTGAATCCTATATTGATTTCTGTTCTATTAGGGTTGCTCGTTGGCTTTATTATAATGTTTATATTCAATCCAGCACAGTCATTTGAAGGTTTATATTTGCTGCTTATCGGCGGGTTTAAAGATGGTTTTCCAGGTTTTATCATTGTGTTACATAAGTCTGCACCAATTATTCTAACAGGGTTAGCAGTAACCTTTGCATTTAGAACAGGTTTATTTAATATTGGTGCAGCGGGTCAATTTATGGTAGGTGCATTAGCAGCAATCATAACTGGACATGCATTTTCTATTGGTCAACCATTTGGGTGGATTTTACCCGTAATTGTAGGTGCTTTAGCAGGTGGAATTTGGGGATTTGTCCCCGGTCTTCTAAAAGCAACTCGTAATGTGAATGAAGTTGTTGCATCCATTATGATGAATTATATAGCGGCATATTTTGTATCCCTAGTTATTCAAAGAACATATTATAATGAAACAACAACATCTTCTTTATCTATGCCAACTGGCTCACGATTACCCACTATTTTTAATAGTTTGCAATTATCATCAGTTGACATTAGTTTTATCATTGCAGTCATTGTTGCTATCATTGCACATATTATCTTAAGTAAAACAGTTTTAGGTTTTGAATTAAAAGCTTCAGGTTTCAGTTTGGATGCCAGCAAATATGCAGGTATGAACACGAAACGTAATGTGATTCTTGCCATGGGGATTTCCGGTTTGTTTGCAGGTATCGGAGGTGCAATCTTCTATTTGACAGCTTCTAGAGAGTATAACATTGGCATTCAAATAGCTGCAGAAGGTTTTACAGGGATTTCAGTCGCACTTTTGGGATTAGGTGAACCCATAGGTGTAATATTTTCTGCAATTTTCTTGACACACCTCAAAGAGGGTGGATTCAATCTTCAAAGTCTGGTCTATGCTACTGAACTTTCAGACATTATTAACGCAGTAATTGTTTATTTTGTATCCATCTCAGTGGGTATTCAATTATACTTTAAATACTTGAAGAAAAAACGTTCCTTACAAAAAGAATTAGGAGGTGACAAATAATGGATGTGATTTACATCATTATTGAAAATGCTTTTTTTAGTATCATACCTCTCATTATTGTTGCTTTTGGTGGATTATATGCAGAAAGAAGCGGTGTAACCAATATTGCACTTGAAGGACAAATGCTTATGGGAGCTTTTGCAGGAATTTTGCTAGTTAGATCTCTACAAAATCAAACATCATTAGAGCCTCAAATGATATTCATTATTGCAATGATAGTAGGTGGCATAGTAGGTTTAATCTTTGCACTCACACATGCTTATTCATCCATCATCATGAAATCAGATCAAATTATTAGTGCTACAGCTCTTAACTTATTTGCGCCAGCATTTGCCATCTTTACGGCAAGAACTATACAAACTGGTCAGCAAATTCAATTCACATCAAACTTTTTAATTCGAAAAATTCCAATTTTATCTGAGATACCAATCATTGGTGAAATCTTTTTCTCACGGGTATATTTATCATTATATGTGGCCATATTGGTGATATTCATTGGCTGGTTCGTACTGATGAAAACTAGATTTGGATTAAGACTGCGTGCATGCGGTGAAAATCCTCATGCTGCAGATTCATTAGGTGTTAATATTTATAGAGTACGTTTCATTGGTGTTGCTATATCAGGATTCTTAGCAGGTCTTGGTGGTGTTGCATTCATCATTTCAATCGGTAGTGAATTTAATGCAACAGTTTCAGGGTTTGGATTCTTAGCAATCGCTGTACTTATTTTTGGTAACTGGAATCCATTTAGAATTGTATTAGCTGCTTCTATATTTGGTCTATTAAGATCGCTATCTAGTTCATACTATAGTATTCCTTTCATATACAACTTAGATCTACCAACTCAAATCTATGGCATGTTACCATACATTGCAACTTTAGTAGTACTCATCTTTTTCTCAAAGAATTCTAAGGCACCAAAGGCTTTAGGGCAAATTTACGATCAAGGTAAGAGATAAATCATTATTATATCGTATTAAGCATCTGGTTGCCAGATGCTTTTTTCATGCTCAAACATGATATAATAATCACAACCATCAAGATGGGAGGTGAGATTTGTGAAAGCAAAAGAACTTTATGATATCTTTTCAAACACGTTTGATGTTGTTGGTATCATTAACACGAAGACTTACTTAGCTGAAGCAAAAAAAATGCATAAAGAAGTACCTGATGAAACCTATCCAACCATGGTTGTTTTAGGATTAGCATATCCATTTAGACGTATTAATCATACACGAACTCACTTAGTACCTTCTTTCTATACATTTGGCATGGATTATCATACCGTCTTAAAGAACCGTATCAAGCAGGTTATGGATGAACTTGATCTAGCATATCACATGGGTGTCGATAATCATCCCCACGATGAAAGACTAGCAGCTGTACTTGCAGGTGTTGGCTTTTTTGGGAAGAATCAACTGATTATCAATCAAGACTTAGGTTCATACATGTTTTTAGGTATCGTGTTTATTGATATTAAACTTGAACATGAATTTAAGTTAGATATTACTGATGATTGTGGAACGTGTCGAAGATGCATTGATGCTTGTCCTACACAAGCATTAGATGAGGGTTCATATGACATGAATAAATGCATGAGTCACTTTAATCAAGCTAAGAAAGCACTAACAACAGATGAAATATCATCTAATGTGAGTTTATTTGGATGTGATATCTGTCAGATGGTCTGTCCAAAAAATATAAAAAAAGGTGTACTTTTACACCCTGAATTTGAACTTTCCGGCAAGGAAATGGTATCGATTGTCGACTTATTTACACTGTCTGAAAAAGAGTTTAAGTCAAAATATAACGATATGTCATACCTATGGAAAGGGAAGACGGTATTGATGAGAAATGCAGCTACACTCATATTAAAACAGAAGAACCAATCATACACACCGCTTTTAGAGTTTTCACTTCAAAAGCATGATGTACCTTGGTATCAAGCTACGCTAAAAACCATCATTGAAGCTTTAAAAAAATAACCTGTCGACAGACAGGTTTATAACTTGATAAGTGTGAAAATCGCCAATGTTAATGACGTGATCTCATAAACTCCTAAAGCAACAAATGTTAATAAATACCAAAAGCCTTCTGCTAACGATGGATCTGAGCCAAAACCAATCATAATTGGTAAGAACATGACCAAGACAATACCGATGAGTGATCCTAAAAACAAGAGTGCTTTGGATTTAAAATAATGATTCTTTTTCATGGCAACCAAGACAATTAACAGTGCTCCAGGCATGACCATAAAAGCAAGCTCTGCTGGCATTAAATAATCCAATAAGAATTGTTGTTCATCAAGACTATAGTTGATAGATAAAAGAAGTGTAATGATAAATGGAATGATAATCAATAGGATACCTAAGATGTCAATGTATTGCGTGAGTTGTCTTTTTTTCATAGTCTACCACCTTTATATTTATCATACACTAAAACATTGAAATGTGTATGATTTGATTTGAAAAGACAGTATATTTAACTATCAGTTCACAAATGATGATGTTATGTGATATTTTCTTGATAATCATCTTAAAATAGAGTAAACTTATGTTAGGTGTATAAAGGCTTTATGTTAACATAAACCACTTATGGTATGCGATACAAGGGGATTCATATTTCAAATTAAATGTTCTATACAAAATGAGGTGATTGCATATGGAAGAAAGACAATTTATCGATGAACCGCTCAAGCAGTATCAGACGATCTATAAAGATGAACATGAAAAAAATGTAACTGAATATATTGATCAATTGATTGAGAGGTCTAAGGTTAACCCAGAAGAAAACAAGACCACAGTTAAAGCGATTAGAAAAAAAGAAAGTGAATTAAATCTAATCAATAAAAAGATTAGAAAATTTAGGGGTTTCAAGACTCTTTTAATCATCTTAAGTGTTATCTCTGTTGTGGGTTTTATCTACTCACTTGTCCAGTTATTCCAACTTGGATTTATACCTCTTTACTTAGGGATTGCTATCGCAGGAGTTATCTTGTTAGTTATATCAATTATGGTGATGAGAAAGAAGATTAATCCTGTAATTAAAGATGCTCAAGCGATTAAAAGTAAAATCGAAGATGAGATCAAAGTTTTAAAGGATGAAGCATGGGCTCAAATGAAACCACTCAATGATTTATTTACGGAAGGTATGAGCAAAGCATTATTCCAAAAGACAATACCCTTGATTAAAATGGATAAATTCTTTGATTCAAAACGTCTTGATTATCTGGTTAACCGATTTGGATTAGCGGAACTTTATGATAAAAATCGATCTGCACTTTATGTTCAATCAGGTGAAATGAATGGTAACCCATTCTACTTATGTCGTGATCTTGTTCATTATTTAGGAACAAAACGTTATTCTGGATCCATTACGATTCACTGGACCACGACGTCAGTTGTTAATGGTAAACGTGTGACCAATCATCACACCCAAGTCTTAACAGCAACCGTTGAAAAACCATGTCCTTATTATTACAGAGAGCCTTATTTAGTCTACGGTAATGACGCCGCGCCTGACTTATCATTTTCAAGAGAAGATTCAGATGCTGAGCATATGAATGAAAAACAAATTGAAAGACAAGTTAAACGCGATTTAAGAAAACTTGAAAAGAAGACAGAAAAGAGTATATCTAAAGGCGGTACATACACCGTCATGGGTGGTAATTCTGAGTTTGAAGTGCTTTTCGGTGCAGTTGATCGAAACCATGAAGTTCAATTTAGACTTTTATTTACACCATTAGCTCAAAAACAATTATTAGAACTAATGAAAGATCAATCCATTGGTTATGGTGATGATTTCGATTTTGAAAAGATCAAGAAAATCAATATTGTCTATCCAGAACACTTAAATAATTTTGATTTAAATATTGCACCATCTTATTTCCATGGTTATGAATTAGAACAGATTAGAAAAAACTTTATTGATTACAATATGGATTACTTCAAACGTATCTATTTCACATTCGCACCTATTCTAGCGATTCCACTCTATCAACACACATTACCTCATGAATATATCTATAAAGACTTATATGACAGTTATGCGAGTTTCTATGAACATGAAAAAGTGGTTAACCACATGAATGTTTCAGAGTTTAAACATCCACTTTGCACCACTGAAAGTATTCTAAAAACCAAGACCATCAAGAGTGATCATAATGAAGATATCATTTCTGTTACAGCTTATGGTTATCGTACAGAACAACGTGTTGATTACATCCAAAAAATGGGTGGTGATGGCAGAATGCATACCATACCTGTAGAATGGACAGAGTACTTGCCAGTTGAACAGGAATCCAAAGTATCTGTACATGTTGTAGATGAGGAAAAAGAAGAATCGTATGCTGATTCATTCAGAAAAATGTTTGAAAACCTTAAAAATAAGGAAACTACACCAGAAAATCTCTATGCAATACATCGATTTATTGCACATGTGATAAAAGATTAGAAAAATTTGATACAATAAAATTAAAATAAATGGAGGAATTGAAAATGCCAAATGAACTCGATGAAATGACTGGTCCAGTTAATCAAGAAGGACGCGACGTTAATGTGATTGAAAAACAAATCCAAGTTAAAACTGGATTTGGTTCAGTCTTGTTTGAAATTATTTTATGGGTTTTAGCTATCATCCCAGGGCTAATCTTCTTATTCATGAAGATTAATGCACAAAAGTATTTTAGACAGTTACAACAAAGACTTCAACATAATGCATCACAAATTGATAACTATCTTGAACAACGTGTTCAAATTTTACAAAACGTGGTTGGTATCGTTGAAAAGTCAATTGATTTAGACAAAGATGTGATGAAATCTGTTGCTGCATTTAGAGGTGGTGTTCACCCCAATGAAGAAAACAGAAACCAAATTGCTGGCGAACTTGACACAGCAATGAGAAGCATCAACGTGGCTTTTGAAGCCTATCCAGACTTAAAAGCACACCGCGCACTTGCAGATGCAATGCAACAAAACAGTTATTTACAAAAAGAGATTACTGCAGCTAGAGAAGTTTATAATGATACCGTTCTTAAATGGAACCAAGATATTTTTGCATGGCCAACGAAGATGATCGTTGCTGCTAAATCAGGTTATACAACACGTATTCCATTTACTGCAAGTAAAGAAGTTAAAGAACAAGCAAGAGCTAAGTTCTTCTAAGCCATTCTGAATGAATTGTATTTTTTAAATATAAAACCTCCAAAGTTAACTCAAACATATTGATCAAGTATGATAAGTGTGGATGCTTTGGAGGTGTTTTATTTTTAATATATTTCTTTTATGATTGGAAGTTTTAGCTTAGCAAGTGGTAAGGGTTGAAATAATCGAAAATGTCATATACAATTAACATGATATAGGAGGATTTATATGGAAGCAGATCAAGTCAGTTTGAAATTTAACAATGATTATGTGGGTGAAATGACATCACCAACAGGAACTATCAAATTAGGTGAGCAAGACAATGGAATGAGACCTTATCATTTATTGTTTGGTGCATTAGCGTCATGTTTTTATGCAACCTTCTTAAGTGTAGCAAACAAAATGCGACTATCATTCAGTGATGTTGATATTGTGGTTTCCGGGCATAAAAGAGATGAAACACCTGCAACACTTGATCATGTCAAAATTGATATGATTGTCTACAATGGATCCGATGAAGCTAAGTTAAGGAAGGCTGCTGAACTCGGAGGAAAATACTGCTCGATACATGAAACTATTTCCAAGGTTGCAGAGATCGAAATGGTAGTTACATTTAAAGAGAAAAAATAAAAAAGGTCACTGACCTTTTTTTGTGTACTTTCTTATGTTTTTCATAAATAGACCATCTTGATTACAGTAATAATAAAGATATTTAACACCACTCGTCTTAAATCTAGCAGAAGCTTCACCTTCTGGATAGAGTTTAACAAATTGAACACGATCAGATGAAACAGCTGCTATAAATGAAATATAATGTTGTTTTGTCATTGGATGTTCAATCTTTATGAAATACTCATCTTCAATAAGACTGAGTTCAATCACATCATCTGTTATCTCTTCTGATTCTAGTGCAGGTAGTGTAATTCCGTGACAACTGATCATAGCTCCACCCGTTGAATGGATAACATTTCCACAGACTGGGCAGACATAGAAATGTGTCTTTAACATATTAGCAGAAATATTGTGATTATCAATTTTTAAACCCAGGAGAAGTTCGGTCATAGATATGTTAAGTACTTGTGATAATCGGTCGAGTAACGTGATATCAGGGTATCCTTTTCCGGTTTCCCATTTGGATATGGTTTTATCGCTAACGGATAAGTTTTCAGCTAATTCAGCTTGTGTCAATTTGTTTTTTTCTCTTAGTGTTCTAATCATTTGACCTGTGATGTAAGGATCCATGATCTCACCCCTTTCACATCTATTATAAGGGACAATTGATGAATTACATGTCTACGTAACGTAGAATTATAGTTAATCAACAAACGTCTAAAGAAGTAAAAAAATGATAGTTATTAATAGTGCTAACCAAAATACAACAAAAGGAATGGCGTAATACCACTTTTTTGGTTTACCATATTTCCAAATATCGATGGCTTCTTGACGATATGTTGTCATAAGGTCTTTAGGTATGAACTTAATGGTTAATAGGATTAAAAGGGGTAGGATGATGAGATCATCAAGATAACCTAAAACTGGTATAAAATCTGGAATCAAATCAACAGGTGACAATGCATAAATAATTGTCATCCCAGCAAACATTTTGGCTATAACAGGTGTTTCTTTGTGTTTTAAAGCAATAAATATTGCAGGAATATCAATCTTCAGTTGTTTAGCTCTTTCTTTAAGTTTCATAGCACCCTCGTTTAAATATCTATGAAAATTGTAACATATTATCAATTAAATAAGACCATATCATCTAGGTATATATCCAGATGGAATCATAGCTATCATATCAATCATGCTCAAATCATCAAGTGAACACTGCTTTTCAATGATATAATACACACATAAACATGTTTAGTCGACAAAATAGTTTATCATTTATGATGAGGGAAATGAATCTTTATGAAGAACTTTATGATTTTAACTGAATCAATCAATTATATTGAACAGAATCTTTGTGAATCAATCACTCGACAAGAGATTGCAGACCACTGTTATGTATCACTCTCGATGCTTGAAAAGCTTTTTAACTATGCGTTAAACATGAGTATTAAGACCTATATAACACGAAGAAGGATGACTTTAGCAGCATATGATATTTTAATTGAAGGAATGAGTGTAACAGAGGTTGCTATGAAATTGCAGTTTAATTCAGTGGAGGTTTTCACAAGAGCATTCAAGCGCATTTGGATGATTAATCCCTCTGATTTTACCAGTCGTTGGAAGTTCACTGGTATATTTCCCAAGATTAATTATGAATATAAAAAAGGAGAAGAACTATATATGGCTAGAAAAAAAGTAGATATGAGCGAAGCCTATGATTATTTGAAAGATAGGAAAGATAGTTATGTTTTGTGTTTTGATATCCAACAGTTAATGAAGTTTAATCATATATCAGAAAAACTAGGTGATTTAGCAATCTTAGAAGAAGCATCTAGAATTGATCATGCAGCTACTGATGATATGTTAACTATGCGAATCGGTGGTGATGAGTTTGCATTACTGACTGGTTTATATGAAGAAGACAAAGCAAAAGCAATCATGAATGATATCTTAAAGCAAAATGGAAATTCTATATCATTTGAGGGAAAAAAATACCCTTTATCATTATGGTGTGGGATAACCAAAATACCTCAATCATTAAGATATAGTGGATTACTTAATGACTTACATCAAACAATCATTCGTGTCAAAAAATAATATCTGAGAATATTAAGTATATAAAAAAACCATCACATCAATGATATGATCCCCTTTAAGTAGACACTACAAATAATTAAAGTTTGTAGATGTTTATAGAAAGGGGATTTTTTCTTTATGGGAAGAAAATCAAAATATAGTAAAGAAACAAAGCTACAAGCCATTCATCAATATCAAAACGGACTCAAGTCAAAAAGCGAGTTAACAAAGGAGCTTGACTGTCATTTGAAATCCGTAGATCAATGGATCATAAATTATGAATCCATGGGAGAGAGTGCTTTTAATGATAAACCAAGAAATCAAGCATATTCTCAAGCACTGAAGTTTGAGATTATTAATGCGTATCTTAACGGCGAAGGCTCATTTCGAGATATCGCATCAAAGTATCAGTTACCTTCGT
>Ga0265295_1006088_pt1 | contig 14818 bp, 10 predicted proteins | sample Munlansysbiofilm_FD_192503 | JGI IMG/M metagenome (GOLD analysis project Ga0265295, IMG submission 192503) | Leachate microbial communities from a municipal landfill in Southern Ontario, Canada - Methane capture system biofilm | ecosystem: Engineered > Solid waste > Landfill > Unclassified ... | reverse complement strand
TGATATGGAAAGTGCAAACACTACTGAAAAAAAAATAAATATTTTGTTTGAAGACTCAAATCATCTCAAAAAAGGAACTACTTTACTTAAATATAAGGGAATTGAAATAGGAAAAGTAACAGATGTCAAATACACGGATAATATGGAAAAAATTGCCGCAGAAGTTTCTCTTTTCCCCAATGCTCCGGATATATCTAAAAAAGGCAGTGTTTTTTTCATGGTAAAGCCTCAAATTGATTCAGGCGGTATAAAAGGCCTTGAAACAATTATTTCAGGCTCATACATAAACACTTTTATTGGAAACGGAACATATCAGACAGAATTTGAGGCACTTAAAACACCTCCTGCTGTCCATCAGGACATGAAAGGTAAAAAAATCATCATAAAAGCTTCAAAAAATAATTTCTTAAAACCTGCAACGCCTGTTTATTACGGCAGTATTGAAGCAGGAATGATTACAAAAACCAGGTTGGCAGAAAATAATGAAAATATTGATATGGAAGCATTAATTTATGATGATTTTAAAAATCTTGTTTCTTCAAAAACCAGATTTTTCAATATTTCAGGTATTGATTTAAAGGCAGATCTTTTTGAGGTTAATTTGAAATCCAAAAATATTTCCGCCATTATAACAGGCGGCATAGGATTTGATAATATTGAAAATGATTTTGAAAAATCTGACAAAATAATATTTAGTCTTTACGATTCAAAAGAAAAAGCAATGGAAAACGGATTTTTCATTTATCTAAACTTAAAAGATGCCTTTGGCATAAAAGAAAATTTTACAAAAATAATATACAAAGGTTTAACAATTGGAAGAATTGAAAAAATAAACTTTAATGAAAAAAATACATACTTTAAAGCTAAAGCATTTATTAAAAAAGAAGCAGAAAACTTAATCAAAGAATCATCACAATTTTATTTAAGAAGTGCAGAATTTGATTTAAGCGGTGTAAAATACCCTGAAACCCTTGTAAGCGGTAAATTTATTGAACTTATTGAAGGAAAAGGCGAATTTAAAGATAATTTTTTTGTATATGATAAAAAACAAATACAAGGTCTTGAAATTATACTTGAATCTAGCCACCTAGGTTCTCTTTCAATTGGAAAGCCTTTATTATATCGACAAATAAAAATTGGTGAAATAACAGATTTTAAATTAAAAGACACATTTGACAAGGTTTTAATTTATGCAGTAATTGATGAAAAATACAAAACCATAGTAAGGGAAAACACAAAATTCTGGTATACAGGCGGAATTGGAACCAAAATAAATCTTCTTGGAGTAAAAATAAAAACAGGAACCTTAGAATCAATCCTGAAAGGGGGAATTGCTATTGCAACCCCTGACAAAATTGGATCAGAAGTCCCGGACAAAACAGTTTTCAAACTTCATGATAAACCCGAGGAAAAATGGCTTGAATGGACTCCATTAATACAAAAAAATTAATTTTTGTTCCCTGAAATAAATATTAAAAATTTAATCCCTAAATAGTGATTTTATCTAACTTAGTGATTGGCCGAAAACGATAATTTTTTGTTCAGTTCAAGGAAGATGAAAAATTTAACCGCAGGAATACATTTAGTATTTTGAGGATTAAATTTTGATTCTGACGCAGAAATGGACAAAAAAGGCCGTTTTCGTTCACCAACGAACTTAGCTGCTGAAGAAAAACAGCCGTTTTCGTTCAGCAGCTACTTATATTTACCAAGAACAGCCTGTGCAATATTAAAAATATTATCACCGGTTTTTTCAAGCTTGCTTACAAGATCAACATACAAAATACCATGTTCAGCAGTACATATACCCTGATTCAGTCTTCCAAGATGATTGTTTTTTAAATTAATTTTAAGTTCATCAATCAGATCTTCATCAGCAGTGCTTAATTCTTCAGGATCCTTGTCATTATTGTAAACATCTAAAACATGCTTTGCAAAACGTATTGCAACATCAAAAAGGTATCCAGCTTCTTCATTTGCATCTTCAGAAAAACTGATTTTCTCCCTTATCATTTTATCTGCATATTTTATTATACTTTCTGCATAATCTCCTACTTTTTCCAGATCATGAATAACATGAATCATTGTATTTATTCTAAGGGAGTTTGATTCGCTTATAGGCTTGTGAAAAAGCTTGGTAAGATATTCACTAATATTTTTTTCCATTAGATCAACAGAATTTTCCAGCTCAAAAACCCTTCTTATGGATTTGAGATCTTTTTCAAAAAAACCTTTTTTAGAAAGTTCAAGCATTTCAACAACATAATCAGACATTCTTGAAACTTCTTTTCTTGCATTTGATATTGCCATTTCCGGAGTATTTAAAAGATTATCATCAAGAATTATTTCACTGCGGCCCTTTTCTTTACCAGGGATTAAAATAATGCAAAGATCTGCAAGCCTGTTAATAAATGGAAGGAAAATAATGGTATTTATAATATTAAAAAGTGTGTGAAAATTTGCTATATGCCTTGAAATATTTGGCTTGGTATTGTCAGGATTTATTAAATCAGGATTGCCGGGTGTAAAATAATCTACTGCGGCCATCATATATTTTAACAAAACAAGCATATAAATTACGCCGATAACATTGAACAAAAAATGTCCTAATGCAGCTCTTCTTGCTGCCCTGCTTGTTCCTATTGCTGCAATATTTGCTGTTACTGTTGTGCCGATATTTTCTCCAAGAACAAATGCTGCTGCTGTATAAAAATCTATGATGCCGTTAAAAGCAAGAACCATTGTAATTCCAAGAGTAGCGGAACTGCTTTGAATTATCATAGTAAGAACTGCACCTGCCAAAACAGCCATAACAGGATTTTTTGAAAAGGTTACAAAAAGGTCTTTAAACCCAGGACTTGACTTTAAAGGACCAAATGAATCTGTCATTATATCAAGTCCTAAGAACAGCATCCCAAAGCCAATTAAAACTTCACCATAATAATGAACCCTTGGATGCTTTAAAAAAATTCTCATAAAAACACCAATACCAATGACTGGAAGTGCAAGTTCAGTAATTTTAAATGCGATTATCTGCCCTGTAATTGTAGTCCCGATATTTGCACCAAGAACTACTGATAATGCCTGGGTAAGCTTTAAAAGACCGGCATTTACAAACCCTACCACCATAACTGTTGTTGCAGAACTGCTCTGAATTATGGAAGTAATAACTATACCTACAAAAGCTCCAATAATTCTGTTGCTTGTGAGTTTTTCAAGGATTTTCCTCAGACCGTCGCCTGCCGATTTCTGAAGACCGTCTGACATGAGCTTCATTCCGTACAAAAAAAGACCTAGTCCGCCAACAACTGCATAAAGGAAAGGCAAAACCTGAAAATTTTCCATTGCTGTATCCTGTTGATATAATTTTAATCTAATTCAAACATTTTTTTTACTTTGGCAATAAACGATTAGAAAACAAATGTCAATTAAGAGATTTGTATAATAAATACAGATAAAACGGCTTATTTGCCATGAGTTCTTTATACGCAGCTCAAAAATTTATATTGAATAAATAAAGTTTACCTATATTATTATCAGGTCTTTATAACTGATCTAACGGAGGTTTAATGAAAATATTAACCAAATATTATCATTTTGAAAAATTAATTTTTCAAGATAAGCTGATTAAGGAATTTACAATTAATTTTCAGCAGGCAATAGAATGCATACTTGAGGGAAAAAACGAACTTGCAATAAATTTTCAGAATGAAATGTCAAAAAGTAAAACTGAAATTGATAATTATTCAAAATCAGTCTGCTTTCAAAACTCTGCAAATGGCTCTGGAGCGTCCCTGTATTATCTTTATCTTCAATACAAAATCCAGATAACAGAAAAAATGTCTTCTGTGCTTGACTGGATTCTTGCAAGAAAATCTCCCATAACATCAGACTCCATTGAGACAGAACTTTTTGTTCTTGCAGATTCTGCTGCTGAAACAATTGAAAGGTTAACCCTTCTTTCAAATGAGCTTTTCAAGGCATCAAAAAAATTTAACAATAAAAAAGCAAAGGAATCAGCTGCAAAACTAATTGATGAAATAATTGAAAAAAGCAAAAAAACCTATAATTTATCATTAAGAATGAAAAGAAAAATACTTGAAACAGAAACCAATCCGGCCTCACTTACCCATCTTGTTTTTCTTGCGGATATGGTTGGCTGCATTGGAGAAAAAACAAGGGATTGTGCCTGGACTGCAAGCTCTCTTATCTGTCTTTAAAATTAAAATAAATTAAACCCGGCATAAAATCCGGGTTTAATTAGTGATCAGCTCAAGTCTGATTCACTAAAATGAACTGCTTTATATACAAAAACACCAGGCTTTAAATTCTTCCAATCCAAAGGATTAAACCCGGCTTTAATGGAAAGATGCGACATAAACATTTCATAATCCGGGAGTTCATCCCATACAGAAGGAAGAAAAGTACTCTGCCTATAGCCAAAATCCAGAATAACACCATGCTCAAAGGGAATAATTTTAGTTTTAAGTTCATTAATATCTTGATATTCAATTTTTTCAGGAAGAGTCAAGACACTGATTTCAATTTCAATTTCACTTAGTTCATCTAAGTTAAGAGGTTTGAATCTTGGGTCATGAAAAGCAGAATTTAAAGCATTATCAACAACTCCCTTAAAAAGCTCTTTTTCAGGAAGAATATTTCCAATACACCCTCTTAAATTTTTATTTTTTTTTAAAGTTACAAAAACTCCTCTTTTATATGAAATTTTTTTGAGCTCATCACTAAAAACAAAAGGCTCTTTTTCAAGTTTATTTGAAATTGCTTTTCTTGCAGATTTTAAAAGAATTTTTTTATCTGAGGTGCTAAAAATTTCATTCATTTTTTCCTCCTTAAAACTAAAATTGAGCAGGCAAAAAAGCCTGCTCATCAGTTATGAATTTGAAATTTAACTGCACAAACTGGTAAAAAAACAAATAAAATTTATCCGCTGAATTTTGGAGAAATTTTTATATCTGAATTTTTTCTACAATCTTCTATCCACTTGGAAAAAAACTCGTTTTTCTTTCTTTCAAGCATTTTTTCTTTTAGTTCATTTTTCTCTGCTTCAAATTTTTCTTTTGAAGGAAGATTTGTATTTAAAACAGAAAACACAAAATAACCATTTGAAGTTTTTACAACAGATTCACAAATTGTTTGTTTTTTTGAAGCAGTTTCAAAAATTTTTGTCTGAAGTTCAGGCAAAGATCCAAGTTCTTTTATAACACCCTGTCTTACAATTCCCTTTATTTGCTTTATTTTTGCAAAAGCAGCATCTTTTCCTTTTTCTAAAGACTTTTCTTCGAGTGCTTTTGCAAGAAAAGCATTTGCATCTTCTTTTGCCTTATTATCTTTTTTATCTTCAAGTAGTTTGTCTTTTATTTCTTTTTTAACTTCTTCAAGAGATAAAATTTCAGGCAGTTTTCTTTCATCTACCTGAAGAATATACATATTTTCTCCAAATTCCAAAATCCTTGAAGTTTCTCCGGCCTCATATGAAAAAGCCTCTCTTGCAAATTCCTTTGCATCTGAAATTCCGGTTTTCGGCCCTTGTTTGGTAAAATAATCTGTTTTTTCAAGAATAAGCCCTCTTGCTTCTGCTTCTTCATTAAGAGACGAGCCTCCAAGAGTTGATGCATAAACAGCGTCAGCACTGTCATATGCAGCCATTTTTGCTTTTCTTGTCAAAAGAAAACTCTCAATAAGTGCCTTTACATCATCAAGTTTTTTTACAGAGGCAGGCATCTTTTTTTCTACTTTAACAAGATGCCACCCAAACTGGGTTCTTACAGGTTCACTTATTTTGCCTTCATCAAGAAAAAAAGCTGCATCAGAAAAAGATTTTACCATATCATGTTTTTCGAATTCTCCAAGATCTCCCCCTTGTGGAGCAGAAGGCCCTTGTGAATATTTTTTTGCCATTTCCTCAAATGAACTTCCTGAAATGATTTTTTGCCTGATATCTTCTATTTCATTTCTTTTTTCCTCTATTGTCTTGTCATCAGCGTTCTGATCTACTCTAATGAGGATATGTCTTGCTTTAACTTTTTCAGGAGAAGAATAATTTTTTATATTTTCATGATAATAAGATTCAATTTCTTTATCTGATACCACTATATCTTTTTTAAAATCATCAGCTGAAAATCTCAAAAAACTTACCTTGATCTTTTCTTCAGATTTAAAATTTTCCTTATTTTCATTGTAATAGGCATTTATTTCTTCATCAGAAACCTCAATTTTTTTATCGTCATACTCAGAAGGAAGAAAAGAAACATATTTGATATCAGCAGTTTTATTTACATAATTATAAAAAGCTTCAAGTTCTTTTTCAGTAACTTTTACTGCACCTGTAACAAGAGAACTCATTCTTCTCTTAAGAAGATCTTTTCTTACATTCATCTCAAATTCTTCAACAGACATTCTGTTTGCACTTAAAACCTGCTTGTATTTTTTTTCATCAAATTTTCCATTGGTTAAAAAATAATTTTGACTGAAAATAAAATCTGCCAGTTCCTTGTCTGAGACCATGAGATTATATTCATTTGCCTTCTGAATAATAATTTTTTCCTGAATAAGACTGTTTAAAGCCTGCTTTTCAACCTGAAACATTTCAATAAGTTCAGGAGAAAAGCTGCCTCCAAATTGCTCTTTCATGCTACTGACAATATAATTATAGGCTGTTCTGTATTCTCCTGGTGTAATTACTTCACCATTTACGCTTGCCAGCTGATTAAGTTTTCCAGATTTATAGGTTCCCCATCCGAAAAAAATAAAAACAACAATGATCAGCGAGAGAATAAATTTTACAATCCAGCCTGAAGCTCTGTTTCTAATAAACTGAAGCATATTTTCCCCTTAAATATTTTTAAATGAATATTAAATGTCAACCTTCGTAAAATAAATGATTTTCAATTTTTTTCAAACCATTTTTTATAGATGCAAAGAATACTTGAAAGAAATTATTAAGGTTTGTTTATATAAAAAAATTTATTGACTTTATATTAATAATTGAATAAACATCATTTTGTTTCTTTCGGGGCCATAGCTCAGCTGGGAGAGCGCATGGCTGGCAGCCATGAGGTCAGGGGTTCGATCCCCCTTGGCTCCACCATTCTATAGTTGCGTCCAATTTCAAACAATATCAAAAACCCAATAAAAACACCCATTTCAAGCACTTTTTAGAAAATCTTTGTTTCTTCTTGTTGCATTAAATATCATTATATCTTATCTTTTTAGATACCTTTATGGATACCCTTAAAAAGAAAGGTTCTATTTATGATAATAAAAAACCCTATTACAGATAAACAATTATTAGCTTTAAAACCAAAGCCCGGACAAAATAATTCCGATTATGCCGTTGGTGGCGTTCCGTATTTATATATAAGGTGTTTTAAGTCTGGGGCTAAAAGTTGGAGGTTTAGAATAAAAAGAGGAGCTAAATTTTATGTTTGGGGCTTAGGGAGCTATCCTAATCTTTCATTAAGCGATGCCAGAGAAAAAGTTAGAGAGCTTTTAAAACTTCAAAGTCAAGGCGTGGATTTAGTGAAACAAAGATATAAAGCAAAAGCTGAGCAGATAAGTTTGTTTTCTGAGGTTGCTTATCAATATCATAAAGCAAAAATAATTCCTGAGCTTACAAATCAAAAGCATATTAAAAATTGGATATCACAAATTGAAAAATACATATTCCCTATAATTGGTGATTTGAATATCAAAGACATTGAAACAAACCATATCATCAAAGCACTTGAGCCAATATGGACAGAAAAACACGAAACAGCGAAGAGGATAAGACAGCGGTTAGAGGTAATTTTTGATTATGCCATTGCTTCAAACCTTGTTGAGCGTGGATTTAATCCGGCTGAATGGAAAGGTAATTTAGAACAGTTACTTCCAAAAATTAATAAGCAGAAGAAGCAGGACAAACATTTACCAGCATTAAAACCTGAGCTGATTAATCAATTCCTGAAAGACCTGAGAGATTATCAGGGCATATCCGCAAGAGCTTTGGAGTTTATCATTTTGACAGCTTGCCGGTCAGGTGAAGCAAGGCTTGCAACATGGAGTGAAATTGATTTCAAGAATAAAGTCTGGACTATTCCAGCGGACAGAATGAAGGCCGGCAAATCTCACACGGTACCATTGTCAGAGCAGGCATTAAACCTGTTAGCCGGTCTTCCAAGGTTGAGTGAGTATCTGTTTACAGCTCCAAGAGGCGGAGCATTAAGCGATATGGCAGTAAATAACGTTATCAGGAAACTTGATAAAAAGGGCAAAACATACACAGATGAAACAACGGGCCGTTTAATTGTTCCTCATGGCTTTAGATCAACATTCAAAGACTGGTGCAGACAGCCACAGCGATACGGTCATGTAAACTACTCTGATGAATTGTCAGAGCTTGCACTTGCTCATGTCAATTCAGATAGTACCCGTTCAGCTTATGCAAGGAACGAACTACTCGAAGAACGTCGGCCTCTAATGTCAGACTGGGCTAAATATTGTGAGGGCATTAAATCAGTTGGTAAAGTTGTTGAAATGCGGAGGGCTTGATTATGGAAAAAGATGAAAACAAAAGCGGATATTATACCATTACATTTAATCACATACCCGAAAACAAAAGGTTTGATTTAAACCAAAAAGCTATAAAAGGTGATATTTGTACTCATTGCGGAAAATGGAAAGCTGATAATCCCACTATACTTATGAGACAGATAAGCATTATTTACAAAGAATATTATGAAGAAGGAAAAACCGAAAGCCTTGAAAAATTATTATCTGCCAAGCAATTCAGCGGTGAATATGCTGAAATTTTAAATCACCCTAGTATTAGAGAGATTCTATTAAAGATAGTCAGAAAAGAACCTAAAAAAAGCGGTGCAAAGAATAAAAACTCATACCTCTATGAGTTTGTAGCAGTCAAGATTGCTTTTTATGAAGTGTTTCATAATTTACCTGTTTATTATGATGAGGTAAGACCAGAAAAAGACACTGTTTCAAAAAGAATAGCTGAGGATTTACAAAATAATAAAAGCCTCAAATATAATTTAGACTTTAAAACAATATCAAAATATATTCAGCATATAAAAAAGAATCCTAAATATAAACCCTTCCTGAAAAAATACCATGAGAGTAAATCATTTTTTGAGGCCGTAAAGTCAGGCGGAGTGTCAGATGAGGAGTATCTATTTTATAAAAAAAATAGTTTTGTCGGGTTGCACTTTGGAATTAGATAAAATACCAGCCTATTAAACCCAAAGTTTTATTTTTTCGCACAAGGTAGCCTCTTGTTAATTTCAATTTTAACAGGAGGCTTTTTTTATGCAGATTTTCAGCATTGAAAAAAATAATAATACTGAGTGGTTGAAAATGTCAGACCTGACCGCTCGGTTTGGCAATCACCGTTGTTCAATTTACAGATGGATTAAAAAATACGACTTCCCAAAGCCGGTCAAGTTATCTGAGGGTTGTTCCCGTTGGAAAAGTTCAAGCGTTGATGCATGGGAAAAAAGCAGGGAAAATTAAAAAAGTAAAGCCGTCCGAAGACGGCAGGCGGAGATTGTCAAGTATGAAAAAAGATATCAAAGATATTGAAAATATTCAAGAAAAATCGGGGCTAACCCCAGACAAGGCTAAAGCTATACTTCAAAATTATAATTGCTGTTTTATAAAACCAAGCTCCAAAAGGCCTGAGGGAAAAAGCTGGCAGAATAAACCCAGACAGCCGGAAGAGTGGAACGGTCAAGGACTGGGGATCATAACAGGTAAGTTAAACGATAATGAAGAATACGGCGTTTATGGATTTGACTTTGACACGAGAGATCAAAGGGCAGCAAACTTGAGCTTGGATCAGGCTAAGTTTCTACTGGGGGAAAATCTCATTTACCGGATTGGTTTTCCTCCAAAGTTCTTAATTCCGTTTAAGTGCAAAACCTCACTTAAAAAAAAAGTCAGCCGTGAATTTTATTCAGATTTAAGCGAAAAAACTAAAGAAACCAAAAACCAGCTTGAAATACTGGGGCAAGGCCAACAATTTGTAATTGCCGGTATACACCCAGACACACAAAAGCCTTATCAGTGGTATAATTCGGAAGGTGAAAGAGTTGACTTTTCAAAATACACTATTGACGACTTCCCGGAAGTTACGGAGCAAAAAATTGACATGCTTATGGGCTGTATTGACATAGCACTGAGCGGAGCCGGTTTTCAGGCTGAAAAACCTGACTTGATGGAACTTGCTCGAAAAGCTCAAATACCCCCAAGACAGGCTAACCATGAGCAGTCTGGCATTATTGACAAGGTTAATTCACAATATAATATTGAAGAAACTTTATTATCACATGGTTATAAAAAATCAGGAAACCGTTTCATAAATCCTGAAAGCAAAAGCGGAAATGCTGGTGGCGTTATCCTGAACGGCAGATATTTTTCACACAACAGCACAGATATTTTCAATGACGGTCATTCACATGATGCTTTTGATGTCATTTGCAAATTAAAGTACGGCGACGATATGACAGCAGCAATCAGGGAGCTTGCACCCATTGTTGATACAGAGGGCCAGAGGGAACGGCAAAAAAAGTTCATGCAGGAGCAGGAGCATCAGACAGCGGAGTTGTTTTCTAGCCAGTCTGTTAGTGTTGAAGCTCAACAGTTGGCGGATAGAATAAAATTCAGAATTAACGCTGAGTTTAAGGCAATAGACGTTGAAGTTCCAGACATTGAAATAAAACCAGAAGTCATTGAAAAAATAATTTCAAACACTGTTTTTTCAGGTGTTAAAAATAAGTTCACGGTTATCTCACCAAACGGAAGCACTTCATATTTTACGGAAAAAGATATTTTAAAATTTGCTCAAAAAATATATGGAAAATTTTATAAATCTGAAATTTTAAATAAAAAATTTGATGAACTGGGCAAAAATATTGATGCTGAAACAAAAAAAAGAATATCCGCTATTCCTTCAAGTGTCTTGCTTGATTTTTTAAAATTAAGGCAACGTGATGATGGTGCTTGGAGCTTGGATATGTTTGCAGATCATAACAGAATGGCATTTACTGAGGACAGAGTAAATATAATCTTATGCCATAAACCATTCCCACAGCATGGCTCAATTGAGCCTGAAATTATTGGAGATTACAAAAAGCATTTTCAAGAAATCGATGAGGTTTTAAAATTTCTTGTAATGTCTGTTTTTATCCCAGACCGGAAAAAAAGCTATTTGTGGATTAAAGCAGATTCAGACTGGGGCAAAGGCTTTTTTTACAGTGTTTTAAAAGATTTAAATCTTGCGGTGGAATTGTCCGTGCCTCTAGTGCAGAAAATATTCAAAGGTGAGGCCGTGGCCTTATCACCCAGTCATTTTAAACGGTCGTTTGCAATCATAATTGACGAGTTTCGATCCATACAACCCGAGTTGAAACAATTACAAAGTCAAATAACCATTTCACCAAAGTGGTTGATGCAACAGGACGTTGCGATTTATTCAAAACTCTTTTTTTCCGCTGAAGGTGTTGAGGCATTAACCGGTGGCGGATTTGGTATTGAAGACCAGTTCGCAAACAGATTTAGTTATATCGAAAAAGCAGGTGCATTGAATACAAGAGATGTTTTCAAAAAAGTTGGAATGTATAGGTACAAAAAAACCGTGCTTGCCTATACTGCAAAATTTTTGAATGAAAAAATAAAAGATATGCAGGCGTTAGGGCCTCAAAAGTCTGCCGATGTTGCGGAGCAGTGGATAAATAAATTTTATGCTAAAAATTGTATCTCAAAGCAATTTGGCAGAATGTCTGAACAATTACCAAAATTCGCTGAGGAGATACGGGACTTTTACATTAAAAGGCATAAAAATTTCAGTTCGGTTAATCAGATTGACGGCGACGTTGTTCAGGGGACAGCCGGCTTGATACTCTTAAATCCAGCTAAAGCCATTGACGATTATATTGCAGAAAATATTGCATATTCAGACAGGGCTAAATTTTCGAAAAAAAAATCAGAGCTATATCAATTAATGTCCGCTGATGGAAGGGGGGCAAGGACACAACGGTTGAATGAAGAAAAGACAAAATATGGAGTTTTAATAGAAAAACGTAAAAACTTAGCAAGTCTTGAGTTGGTAAAATGAAATGTGATTTTTGTGATGTTATGTGATGTTCAATGTGATGTTTTTTAAAACCTTGAAACCCTTGTCAATAAAGGCTTTGAGAAAATGTGATTTTTGTGATGTACTTTTATATAAAGTAAGAAAAAAAATAAAAAAAATAATATATATAGTTTTCAAAAACGGCATCACAAAAATCACAAACTTAAAACCCTTATCATTAAAGGTACACAGCGTTTTTTTTATCATCACAAACAAAATCACAAAAATCACAAAATTAGTTTTAACTACCCCAGACAGGCTAAAATATAATAAATAAAGGTGGAGATATGAAAGTCATAGATAAAGATTCAAGAGAAAATCATTTTTGCATTATAAATCTTGATGGTACGGAGTCGGATTTTATTCCAATATCGCTATTGGTTCCCGATGATATGCCGGTTGCTGATTATGTAAAAAATTATGAAGAAGAAACAGGTTTGAAAGCTGAGGTATTTACCATGAACAATGCCTATGGCACAAAATCTTATTGTTCCTTTTACATTTTGACAGCGGTTGAAAGATTAGCAATGCCAGTATTTGAGAAGGTTGGAAAAAATAAATTTGACTGGTTGGGAAAAATCATCTTGCCGACATAATTCTTAAATTCAATTAAGCCTTGCCAGTCAAGGCTTTAAAAAATTTTAAGGTACTTCTGACGGTTTTGGCCCTTAGCGGAGCAAAGAACCTTAGATGTTGGCTACTTTTGAAAATCAAAAAAATCCGTGGATTATTACATGCTGATTTTATCATCAAAAGATGAGTAATTTTTTTAACATTTTGAATTACTTACACAGTGTCAATTTTGACTGAAAATAACAGCTATTTTTATTTGTAATGGAATACCTTATGGAATATCCAACAAGCCGATTTTATGCCAGTATTTTTGATCTTTGAAAGTATTTCAGAGGTGTTTGCAGAATACTCAATAATGGAATGGATTTTTTATATTTGAGTTATATTCACCCTGAAAGGTGTTTATAAAATTGCTGATTCTGAACTGGCGAGTAATCCTCATTGGTTGGAAGCTGGCAGGGAGTTTTCACCCTGAAAGGCGAAAACCCTGTTTAAGTTTGCTCACCCAAAAAGGCGAGCAAAAATCATATCCCAGATTCAGGAGAGGATCATCTTGTTCTCTAATATAATTATCAAGACCGGCTAAGAATTATTGTTCTTTAATATGAATGATAAGCCCGAAAACCGAATACATATTAAGTATATGTTTCATGCCGTCCTGAAAGAGGACAGGTGGATTGAGATTTTAAAAATGAATAAAGTTCAAGATCATGCCAGATAAAAACATTATTTGTTCTTTAGTATCTGGTGCAGGACGTCCAGATAAAGAACGACTGATTCATATAAATAATTTCAGATATTATTCAAGATCAAGTGAGTCATGTTATTAATTTCATATATTATCCAAGATCAAGTGGAGCAGGATAATAATTTAAAATAAAATCCAAGAACGAGTGAAGCAGTATAATAATTTTAGTTAGGCTTCAAAGTCATAGCGTCCAGATAAAGATCATACGAAGCAAGATATTATTTTCAGTTCAGACAAAAAGTATCTTGTATCTGAAAAAGACCTTTTATTTTTTGAGCAGAATAAGATCAGGGTTTAAAACAGATGATTCAGTCATATAAAATATATTAGCCAGTAAGAACAAATGTATTTATTAAAAATTCTTTATTTGGCTGTAAATTCATGCCGTCCTGATGAAAACCAAGTGTAGTTACCTTCAAATATAAATTACTTTTTACATATAGCGTCCAGATTGAAGAGCAATTGATTCTATAAATGAACTTATTCACCTTTATTAAATTCAGTATCAGGAATTAATATATTTGTTCTGTATCAGGAGCAGATGATTCCATTATTTAACGGGTCTTGGATTCCGTTTTATTTTTTTTGGGGAGAACCACCCAAGACCGGCTAAAATTATTCTGCAAATTTAATAAAAAAATATGGTTCCTGATGGGAAAAGATCATTCTTAATAAAAACTATAAAAATATTTGGATACCCTTTTGGATACCCTTTTGGATTTTTAAAAACCTAAGTACCTTAATTTACTATTAAAAAAAAGTCAGTTCTATAGACCTTGGCTCCACCAATTAAAGGTAAAATATCCAATAAAATTGGCAATTTACAGATTTAAAAAGCCAAAAAGGCACATTTAAAGGTACCTTAAATTTTTTCCTTAAAAATTATTTCTTCCATCAAGAATCGAATTTTTTTTATTTAATTTAAAAAAATTTTTTAGTCAGTATGGACAAAAAACATAGGCTATAATCTTCTCTTCAATTTCATTGGTCAGTGTTGTCTGATGCTTTTTAACTATCTGTGGTGAAAAAGTCCCTTCCCTGTCACGAGGCGTTTCTAATTCAAAATTACCATTTAATGATTTTATGGTTTTTCTGGTTTTACCATTACGTCGATTTCGTGATACTTCTTCGTTTAGATGTGAATCCAGCTCGGCTTCAAGAGCTGCTTCAGCAAGATTTTTTATTAAAGATGTTAATACTCCATCTTTACCTGTAAATGGTTTGCCAGCCTGAATTCCTTTCAAGGCTTTTTCAAAGTAACCGCTCAATAAACCCCATCTATTCAAACCCAAAAATTTATGAAATAGAATTTATATCCGGCAGTACATTTTTGTCAATGTATTGAGGAAGAAGTG
>Ga0265295_1006085_pt1 | contig 14829 bp, 19 predicted proteins | sample Munlansysbiofilm_FD_192503 | JGI IMG/M metagenome (GOLD analysis project Ga0265295, IMG submission 192503) | Leachate microbial communities from a municipal landfill in Southern Ontario, Canada - Methane capture system biofilm | ecosystem: Engineered > Solid waste > Landfill > Unclassified ... | reverse complement strand
CCTGCTCACGTTTTCTCACGTTGCAGGGGGTCGCTGCCCCATCGGTCAACGTCTCGGCAGGCGGGCAGCTGGTGCCCTTGCCGAGTATGTCTGTGGTCTGGGCGCGCGGACCAATGGTCTTATGCTGCTTGCCCATGGTGCCGTCGTCGGTGATGGTCAGCCGGGTCATGCAGACCACGCCCAGGGCCGGTGATCTCCCACCCGTTGGCGAGCAGGCGCCGCACCACTCGCTCCTGTGCCCGTCTGGCCTGGTCCCTGGTCATGGGGTGACGGCCGCCTTCACCGCGGAGACCATCGCCCGCAGCTGGCGGTTCTCTGTGGTGAGGATCTCCACGGCGCGGTGCAGCTGGCGGTTCTCCCGCTCAACCTCGATCAGCCGGCCGGCCTGCGCTTCGAGTGCCCGTGCGAGGCGGTCGGCGTGTTGCTGCAGCTGCTCAACGTGATCGGTCATGGGATGCCCTCACCGCTGCCACCATCGTGCCCAGATTGCCCTGTACCGGCATTCCGGGTGCCGTTGCATAGGGTGGGCCGCGTCCCGTCATTCTCTCGATCCTCGGCCGTTCTGCGCAGTGCATCGCCCAGGCAGACGAGCAGGTGGTCGAGACGGTCGAGGCGGGTGCAGGTGTCCACAGGTGGGGCGCCCATCAGAACGGCCCGCCGTCGTAGTCGAATGGCCCAGGGTCGGCGCGGTCGAACATGCGGACCTGCCGCTCCTGCCGCTTGCCGGTGGCCTGCTTCGTCGGTGATGACGGCCTTGTGGGTGGTGTGGCCGGCGGTACTGGTTGGCCCTGGTGTTGCTCCACCTGCTCGGCGATGACCTGCCAGCCGTAGCGCTGGCCGCCGTCCTGCCCGGTCCAGCTGGTGCCCTGCAGGCGGCCGGTGATGTCCATGACGCTGCCGCTGGCCAGGTCGAGGCGTTCGGCCAGGGTGTTGAAGGCGACCACGGACAGCCGATCCTTGCCGACCTCGGCGCGAAAGCGGACCATCGGTCGGCCGGTCTTGGTCTCGATCCTGCGGAAGTCTGCCACAGCTGCCTGTCTGATTGTCACCTCGATAGATGCGGTCATGGTTGCGCCTCATCAGGAGCAGCACCAGACCGCGCCTCAATCGCCCGCAGAAGATCCTCGGCATAGCTAACCACGTGCTTCTCGAAGCCGGCTTGCAGCTCGGCAACGAGCGCCGGCGCCTTGGCCGGGTTGCCGTCCATGAGGCGGACCAGTCCGGGTGCCTCGACTACGGCCAGGTGTTTCAAGCAGGCGATCATGCACACGGCCCGACCGACCACCATCATCTTGGCTTCGTCAATGGGGACGGCGCGCGACTCCAGCCGCTCAAGCTCTCGGCGCTCTCGCTGCAGTGCGACCTTTGCCCGCTGCAGTGCGACCTCTTCCCGTTGCTGGGCGAGGCCGGAGACCATCTTCTTGCCGGTGGCCAGGCGCCTGCAGAAGGTGCTCGCGTAGGTGGTCACCGCCTCGGCCGAGTATGTGCCGTCCGCGGATCTGGCCAGCTTGCCCTGGTCGCAGTGCTGGTAAAACATGGTTGTGCCGATCTGCCAGCCGGTAGCCTGCAGATGCCGGAGCACTGCCGCGCGGGTGGGAAAATTCTTCGTCTTGCTCATGGCTCTATCCTCGTTTGGTGGTCGGACATTTGGTGTCTGACCTCATTCGTTTTTCCGGTGAATGATAAATGTTCTCCGCGCGAGACGGTCGGGGCGCGAAACACCCGCAATCCGACCGTTCCTCAGAAGGACCCGCGCCCTTCTGGCGGCCTTTTGCCCTCGGGTGCATGGGGTAGGTCGCCTTCGCCCACGGCACCGTCTACGGGCCGTTCCTGTGCGTTCTCGGCCGTGGCCCTGGTGCTCGCCGTCTCATGGTCTGCAAGGTGCTCGGCCAGGCAAAGGAGCAGTTGCTCCAACTTGCGGTCGAGGCGGTCGCCCTGTGAGCAGATATCCACAGGGGACGCATCAGCTCGCATGGCTGTGCTCGGCCAACTCGGCGCGCAGTCTGGCGTTCTCGGCCCGCACCGTCGCCAATTGCAGAGCAAGGTGTTGGCCCATGAGTGCGACGTCGGCCAGTGCTTCGAAGAGTTCATCCAATCCGGTCTCGGCCGGATTGCGGGCGATGTTTTCGAAGAGGTTGTCCAACCTCTCAGAGATGGCGGCGGCGTCGGGGTTTGCGTTCGGGTCAATCATGGTTCTGACCTCCATTATGGGTTGTTGATGGTCGTGGCGAGCGGACAGCAGGTCATGCGGTCGAGCCGACCGAGCGCCCACTTGCCCGGTGACAGTCGCCAGGTGCAGAGCGGCAGCGCCGGCAGCCGGTGCCGGTAGTGGGGGCGCATGTGCCTGCAGCCGGGCCGGCACCAGTGCGGCAGGGTGATGGATGATGGCCGTGACGGTCGCGGCCGGCTGCGGTATGGGTGCGGTGCGGATCTCATGCCCGACCATCCTTCGGCCTCGGCGCCTCCGTGCGGATCTTCGCCAGCTCATGGCGGCAGCAGGTGCAGTGCTCGCTTGAACCGTCTTTCAGGATATCCACATCGGCGTCAGGGTCGGTGCCGTCGCCGATAATCTCGGTGACGGTGCCCGTGCCCTTCCAGCCGAACAGGGAGCGCACCTTGAGTCGAACCCGGTCACCTACTTTCAGTTTTCTCATGCTTGCACCTCCGGGTGGTCAGTCGTGGGTGGCGGCCTTGTGGTCTTGGAGGTCGCCATGGTTCGGATGGTTGGTTGATGGTTGGTGGTTTCTCCCCTGTGTCCACAGGGGGGCTCTTTGGGGACAAGGAAAAGGTGCCCAGGGGAGCGGGTACGGGTAACGGGCAAGCCCGTACCCCTTCCCCTTTAGGGTGGGTTTTCTTGTCCGTTTGAAGTTGTTGAATTTCCGTTATTTTTAACAGGCAAGAGTTGATTCTTGCCCGTTTGTGGCCTTGCCCGTTTAAAGTCATTGATTTTGCGTTGTTTTTAACAGGCAAGATGGGTTTCTTGTCCAGTAACGGGCAAGCCTGCCTGTTAAAGAATCTCGCCTGTTTGGATGAGGGTTTGCTGTTCCGGTTCATGTGCGGTTTTCTCCTGCATGGCGCCCTTCGCCTTGATGTTCACTGGCTTGTTTCTTGCCGGGGAATCTTCTTCACGTTCTTCGATCAATCGGCCGCTCTCCACGCCGAGATTGATAACAGCCTCCAGGTCTTGCAGTTTGATGCCGGTAGTCTCAACAATTAAGTTCCTGATTCGCTTGAACTCAGTCTCCGTGCCACGCACTAACTTTTTCTTGTTTACACCCTCGGGTTTCTCCACAAGGAGCACGTCCATCAGCTCATCAAGCGCCGCGCTCAGGTTCTCATCGCGCGCGGACTCGGCGTCTATATAGACCGGTACGCCCCACGGGTTTTTGACAAAAAAAGCATCGTCCTGTGGCTTGGAGTAGGACGCTTTCGCGTGCACCAGCTTGTGCACTGGTCCGATGTCGGTAGCGCGCAGCCGCTTCTTTTCGGCCTCGCTGGCCCCCACAAAAGCGAACACGGCGCGGCAGTTATCCACGAACGCGGACGCGCCGCGCGCGCCGTACTGTTTCGTCTTTTCATCCTCGTTCTTCTTGCCGACATGCGAGATAACCAGAAAGGAGGCCCCCGTGTGGTCAACCAGCAGAGATTCGAGGTTGCTTACCCACGCTGCGCCGTCGTCGTTGCTGTTCTCCTGCAGACCGAACAGCCGTGATTTCGTATCGAGGATAACGAGAGCGGGCTGGACCTCCTCCATCTTCATTCGTAACCAGTCGGTGCCCATCGCCGGCCGGGGGTTGCGGGCTTCATCAAATTCCATGAGCGCTCCAAGCACGCCGCGCGCCGATGCGATAACGAGGTTGGCGTGCAACTGGTCTTGCTCGGCAGGGGATAGCCCGATCTCTTGCTCGATCCGGTAGAGGCGGCCTTGCAGGGCAAGCTCATCGTCCTCGACAGAGACGAACAGCACGGTGGCGGGCGTCACGACCGTGAACGGCGGGACGCTCCGACCGGAAGCGATGGCCACGGCCATCAGTTCGGCCAGGTAACTCTTGCCAGAGCCGCCCTCGCCACTGAGCGCAGCCACGATACCGGCGGGGAGACACCCCTCGACGATGAATTGACGCGGGGGCGGGGGCGCCGCCAGGGCTTCGCGGATGTTGATATAGGTTATCCGCTCTTCGATGCGCGCCAGTGCTGCCGCTCGATCGTCCGGGGGTGCCGATCCTCTTCCTTGCCCGGCCTGCTCGCCCTGGCCGCCGAGACCGGCGAAGTCTGCAAACGCCCCCCCTGTGGACTCATAGCCTCGATCCTGGCGCCCGCTGTACACCTCTCGGCAATCGGCAATGGCCTTGCGGATGGTCCTGGCGCGGTAGTCGGCCCTTCCCGCCTTTTCCCGGTTAGCCAGACCCGAAAGGAGGAACAGTCTATCCATCTGCTCTGCATCGCAGCGGCACCAGAACGCCAGCATGTTGCAGAGCGCCTGGTCGGCCTCGCTCTGCGATCGGTAGCCGGAGCAATCGCCGTTAAACAGCCTGGCGAACTTCTGGCCGTTCACAGCATTTGGCGCCCTGTCCAAGATCTCGTCATCGCTGAGCGACCGGTCATATCCCGACCGAGGTGGGCCCACAGGTGTGGGTCGTGCGGGTCGCTCCGGTGCGGCCGGTGCCGGGAAATGTTCGGCAAGAAACCAGTCAAGCGCCTCCTGCCGTGTTTCGATCTCGCGGGAAATTTCAATCATGGCCGCACCTCACTTCCAACAGGCGACCGGTCACCGTGAAGAATCGGCTTTGCCGATAGATTTCAACGTGCCCTCTCTTCGTGCCGGTCATGGGGATATCCCCACGGACATAAATATGCAGGCCGGTGCCGGATGGTGACAACTCGGTGAACGAGTTGAACCTGTGGACAGCCTCAAGCGCCCACTCGTCAATGGTGCCGTCCTCAGCAACGCACTTGTCCAGGTCCACGCCGATGATGCCGGCCTCCTCAGTGAAGACGAAGCCGATGCCATCGAACCCGCGCACCTGATAGGCTTCCAGACACTCGCCGAACTCGGCCCAGGTGGCCGGGTCGGTCGATTTCGCTTTCCGGCCGTCTGGCTGGTGCGGTACCTTGGTCCACTTGCCTCTGTCATCCTGCCAGACCGCGCGCCAGGTCACCCACTGTGGAAGACTGGTCAGCAGCTCAGGGATGTTCTCAGGGAATACCTTCAGGCATGTTGGCTTCGGGCTGGGCGCACTCATCGCGTCACCTCCCGGAACTCGCCATGCAAGGATAGAGTTAACGACGCGAAAACGGGGAATTGCGCTTGAATATCAGGGGCGGGGCGGGTAAGATAGGGACCGTCGATGTTCCCTGTCTCGCCCTGCTCCCGCTCGCCCGCGGGGGCGGGGTTTTTTCGTTTCATCGCTCAGCCCTCCGGTCAGCAGGAGACCGCCCGCCGTTCGATAAACTCAAGCACGGCCGATTCCCGATACATGACGCGGGAGCCGATTTTGACGAACGAAAGCGGGTACCGACGGGTCGTTCTCCACACTTGGAGCGTGCCCGTGGTCACGCCCAGCAGGTTCGAGACCTCGGAAGGGGTAAGGAGTTTGTTGTTGAGTGCTGCTTGAACGTTCTTTCCTGTTTTTTCGATCCGGTCCATACTCTACACCTCGCGTTGTTTTGGCTGGTTTTCCGCCATTTGCGAGGAGAGGGTACGGTTATTTATTCTGGAAAAACAGATAGAACGGTTGGTGGGGGCAGGGGTAAAACAGGGGGTAGGGTTACAGAAAGGAACGGTAAAACGAATAGATAGTTGGGGGTGAGGTTATTTTAATTTCCCTCGTAGATGGGTGGGGCGCCTCCTGACTTTTTCGGGTTGATCATCGTTGTGATACGGTCGATCGCGTTCTTGCTCAGCTTCTCTCGTTTTTTCTTGAGCAAATCTTCTATCTGTTCCCTGGGCGCTTTGTGCTCAGTGAATTTTCCATCCTCGCTGAGAAGTTCCATCCACACTTCCACGGCAAGGGCCAACTCCTCGGAGTGGTATTTGTGTTCAGGGTCAAGGTAAGGTGGCCGTTGCGATTGTCCGCCGACGTCTTGAAGAAATTCGTTGTCCAGTCGCTTCACATCGTCGATGAACGCGAATACCTTCCGGTAGTCGATATGTATTCCACCACGCGGGTTGTCCTGGTCAGGAACCCTAAAGACTAAAACCTTACAGCCATCTCGTAAAATCCCACCCATGGCGTTATTCACTTCGCCGTCATTATAAACATGGGCGAGAAATCCATTACCCTTTCCTGCGTGCTCGCAGAGTTGATGTAGGCTGGTGCCGAAAAACTTTACCTCGGCGTGGGGCGTCCAATCCAAATGCTTGGACTTGTCTGCTATGCGTAATAATTTCACGTTGATAAGGTGAATCCACAGGGGCAACTTGCCATCACGGGCCAGTTCGAGAATCTTCCGGCGAGTGAGTTTCCAGCGGGCTTCAAGGTCGGGCAGGTACTGCCGGCTTGTTTCTGGTACAGGCATGGTCTCTCCCTTCAGAGATGATGTGGTCCCTTGAAGGAAGGAGGCGCGGAAAGCGGTCAAGGGATTCCGCCTTGTCGGTCGAGGGGATCAGCCCCGACCTATCCGCGCCCGTCTTGTGCTACTCGTTACAGGAGCACCCGGTAATCGACGTGCAGCGCCGCCGCCAGGCGCTTGGCATTCTCCTTGCCGATGGGGCGCTTGCCGTTCTCCATCTCGCTTATGTGCCGCTGCGGCAGGCCGCACCGCTCCGCCAGCTGGTGCTGTGTCAGCCCTTCCCGGTGCCGTGCGCCGGCCAGGTAGACACCGGCCGCGTTTACCTCCAGGCCAGGAAATGCCGTTTGCCAGGATGTTCCGGGGGCGGTCGCCGCCACGGGGGTGAAGCCCATTTCCCGCAGGGCGTTGACGGCTTCCTGGCGCTTATGCTCTGGTCCCTTGAATCGCAGTTCGATTTCAGTAGGGGGCTTTTTCGTGCGTGCCAGCATAGGTAACCTCAACCAGTCGTATTGTTCTGTCCGTCACCTGCCAGACAGCAACATAGGTTGGCTGTCCTTTTTTCAGGTGGCAGTGGTAGGTGTCCTTGCCCAACTTGCCATAGTTTGGCCAGTCGCCCCGCGCCGGGCCGTTCAACTCGATCTCGCGCAGGAGCAGGGCCAGCGTTGCCCGCACGCGGGCCGGCAAGCGGGCAATGCCTTTGCGGGCCTTCGGGTGCAGGGTGACGTTCCAACTCATTGGAATATACTATTGGTTAGTATTAAAGACAAGGGCTGGTCACTCACCGCCGGCCTTCTTGAACGGTATCACCTTCGGCGCATGGTCCCTGGTCGCCAGCATGGCCGTAGCGGCCTTCTCCATGGCGGAGCGTACCGGGTCGAGGTCGAGGCGGGCATAGATCGCTGTCGTGGCTTGGTCCTTGTGGTTCAGACTCTTGCCGATGACCGGGAGGCTAGCGCCGGTCTTCGCCTGCCAGGAACCCATCGTTCGCCGCAGGTCGTGAATACGGACATTCTCGATACCGGCGCGCTTGAGCACGGTTTTCCAAGCGCGCTTCGGCTCCATGTAATGGCCTGTCTTTCCCTTGCCGGGGAACACGAAAACACTGCTCGCTTGCCGTTTTCGTTCGCGCAGCAACTCGACCACGGGCTCAACCAGCGCCACGGTCTGCGGGGTGCCGTTTTTGGTCAAACCGATCCTCCATGTTGCCTCTTCAAAGTCAATGTCAGCCCATCGCATCGCCATAGTGTTGGACCTTCTCGCGCCGGTCAGCAGGGCAACGAAGATGAAATCGCGGGCGGTGTCATTCGGATATTGTTCCAGTGCCTCAAAGAATCGCCGCAACTCATCGCTGGACAGGAACCTGTCTCTGCTCTGCTCCGGGAACCGGCGGATGCCCATGCAGGGGTTATTGCCTTCCCACAGGCCGAACTCGATACCCCGGCCGAACACGCTACTGATAAGAGCAAGGACGCGGTTGGCGTGTGTCGGCCGGTCCTTGCCAATGCGCGCATGAATCGCCGCCACGTCGGCGCGGGTGACATCGGCTAGCCGTTTCTTGCCGAGCCGGGCAGCCAGGTGCCGCTGGTAGTACGTTTCATCCTCCTGCCATGTCCGCTTGCGGGGTTTGGCGTGCCGCTCCAGGTAGAGGTTGAATAGCCCGGCAAAGGTGAGCGCTTCCCGTTGCTGCCGCAGCGCGTCGTTCGGGTTGCGGCCGGTGTCCAATTCGGCTTTGGCGTCACGCGCTTTCTTGCGAGCCTGTTCAACGGTGATCTCCGGCCAAGTGCCCAGGGTCACGCGCACCGGGCGGCCCTGGTGCTTCTTGTAGAGCTGAAAGGTTCGCCGCCCTGCCGCGGTGATTTGCAGCACAAGACCTGCCTCCTTTGCGTCGTGCAGATAGGCCCGGCCGGTCGCTGGTGCTACCGCCGCGCTGATGACCACCTTCGTGAAATTCACCTTCTCCTGTACCATTGCCCGACCTCCCGGATTTTAGTCCGCTGCTCTTCACCCTGGAAACGGTGCTACCTCGGTGCTACCTCGGTGCTACCTTTTGGGTTACTTTTGAGCCGTTTTCGTTCTCCTTCGTTAAGTTCTGATTACAGGTAACTGTTTGATTTGTCAAGGTACGTTTCGTTGCGTTATTCCCGGTAAATATAATGCCCCAGAGACTTCGAATCCGAGGGTCGGGGGTTCGAATCCCTCCAGGCGCGCCATCATAGAAAGGGGGTCGGGATGCATGTCCCGGCCCCTTTTTTGTGCGCCCCGGCATGGCCTTCCCCATTGCTTTTTCTCTAATGTTCCGAGATTTTCCTTTCCGGGCCGGCCGCCACTGCCATCCGGTCGCGGCGGTCCATCCCCTGTCGCGCCCGGACCGGGCCGATTCGCAAGAACAGAAGCAAAACCTGTTCCATGCGGCCGGCTCGGCCGTTTTCTCCGGTTTATCGAAGTATTCCAGTCTGTTGCATTGAAAGAGCCGGATCGCAAACTGCACCCCCTGGTTCCTTTTGAACCAGGAGGGCGGTGCTCTTTGCCCTTTTTTATACAGATGGAAACGCAGCCTCACGCGGCCGGAAGAAACGGCGGGCAGGGGGACGGGCAAGGGGAGGGGACCGGGCGGGGCGACCCGCCGCCCGGTCTGGTTGCGGTCGGCCGGCTCAGTGGGTGGGCGCAGTGTCCAGGTTTTCGGTGATGCGGGTGCCGCTGGTTTTGAACTCGTCCATGTAGCGGGCGATGCGCGCCCTGGCCAGGTCCAGGTCGTGGTTGTTGAGGTTGAGGTTGAGCAGGTCGATGTACCAGGGGTACTTGACCGGGTCGGTCACGTAGGCCTCGACAATGGCCCGGGCAATGGGCAGGGTGGTGGTCTTGGAGCCCTCGTGCACGTCGCGGTAGTCGGCAACGAGCAGCTTGGCATACTCCTCGTCGAGCAGCCGGGCGAAAACCGCGGCGTCGAACACCGCACCCGTCTTCAGGCCGGTTTCCGGGTCGGCCTCGGTCAGGGTGGCGCCCTTGTGCAGCCACTCCCAGAGGATGCTCAGGCGGATCTCGCCGGTGGCCATGTCCTCCATCAGGTAGAGGATGTCGTCGTTGCCGAAGAAGTCGGCCGCCTTCAGGGCCGCGGCCTGCATGCCCTGGCCGAAGGCGTTGCCGTACTGCAGGGCCACGCTGAGCAGGTTGCGCGCGCCGCGGATGGTGCGCGGGCCGGGTTCGAGCAGGGTCAGGTCGGCCGCGTCCGCCTCGGTGTAGCCCAGCGGCGGGAAGGGCCGGCCCAGCTGGTTGGCAGCTCCCGCCTGCTCCCAGACCGGGCGGATGATGTGCACCATCTTCCAGTGGGCCACCCACTTGCCGCTGGCGCCCTCGCGCTGCTCGCGCTCCGCCCCGGCGCGGGCCTTGTCCATGCTGCTGGCCACGCCCGCCTCCGAGCCCACCGGGATGTTCGGCTCCATGCCGCCCTGCCAGAGGGCGAAGGTGCCGCGCGCGTCCGGGGTGTTCACGGCCCGGCGCACCCGGTCCTCGTAGTGGCGCATGTAGGCGTAGGTCATGAGCACGGACTCGATGTTGGGATTGATGAAGGCGGGATCCCAGCAGTTGGCGTCCGAGACGCTGTTGATGTAGTCCCAGCGGCCGGTGTTGAAGCCGACGAAGTGCAGTCCGAGCGCGGCGCGGATCTCCATCAGCTGGAAGGTGGCCTCCAGCTGCTCGATGAGCACGTAGGCCTTGATCGTGCCCTCGGCCAGGCCGAGATGGCCTTCCAGGGCGGTGAGCAGCCGGTTCCAGAACCCGGCCTCGCCGGCGGTCTGGATCTTGGGCAGGTAGAGGACGATGGAGGCCCCGGCTACGGCGAGCGATTGGTAGTTGTTGACCACGTACAGGGTCAGGTCGACGATGGCCGCGGACAGGGACCTGCCCCGGACGCGGATGTGGCGGTCGTCCAGGTGCAGGCCGCGGCAGCGGAAGATGGTGGTGGTGCAGTCGAGCTGGGCGCGCCAGTCGGTGACGATCTCTCGGCCGAGGAAGCCGCGCGACCAGGTGTTCATCTCGCCGGCCACCTGCTCGGCCACCTCCAGGAAGAGGGGATCGCGGGAAATGGCCAGCTTGAGGCTGCGCTGGTTGTCCAGCGACATGGCGCTGATCTGGCCGAGCGCGTCCTCGCCGTCGAACATCCAGCCGTCCGCGCCGGAGAGCAGCGCGTAGGCCACGTTGCGCAGGCTGGAGCGGACGGGCGCGTCGGGCTTGGCCGCCGGGCCGGTGCCCTGGATCCACTGGCGCTGCAGGTCCGGCGGGATCTCCGCGCCGATGAATTTGCCGTCGCGGGCGTCCTGCACGCGGATGTCCGTGCCCGGGATGCGGGTGTTCGGGTTGAGAAAACCGATGGGCCTGCGCTCCCTGATGCGGGCGTTCCGGCGCTCGATCCGCTCGGCCATCAACCGCTGCTGCTCGTCGTTGAACCCGGCCATGAAGGCCAGCGCCGCCAGCACCTCCGGGGTGTAGATGTCGGCATAGTCCTGGGCCAGGTTGTCTCTGATCTGCATTGGGGCGCCTCCGTAGGGTGTTCCGGGGGGTGGGAAAGGGGGCTGTACTGTTCAACCAGTAACTCAGGGAACGGCAAATTTCTCAACTGTGCAAATCTGTTTTGCTTTGCACGGCCGCCGAGCGAAAGCCACGCCTGGTCGAACTTGCTATGAAATTCAATGGGCCAGACAATGGGCGGGCGCGGCGGTAATCAACTCATCCCGCCGGTCCCGAAAGGTAAGGAGTTTGTCGGCCACCGCCTCGTAGAAGCGGGTCCAGTTGAAGCGCTGCTTGTCGACAGGCTTGTCACCGAAACGTTCACGCCAGTAGGGAGCATTGCGGAACCGGCCGATGTCCTGCGCCTTTTCCTCGAAGGTGAAGCCAATCAACGCATCGGTGGTCCAGTCGCCAGGCAAAACCCGCCAGATTGTACTTCGATTGGTGTAGAAGTACCACTCGCGCGGCGGATCGAAAGGTTTCCAGTCAACCTTCAAGGTGCGGCCGTCACCGAGATTCTTTTGCACCGTGCCAATGGCTTTGATCGCCATGACGGAAACAGTTTGGCCTCGACTTTCAAAGGGGAGGTAGTGCTTCCGCGTATAGGACGACTTGATCGCAATACGGTCGCCAACATTGATGGACTTCACGGCGTCCAGGTACTTGTCCTCGTACCCATTTTCCCAAATGCCTTCCTGCAGAAAACGGGGCGTCTGATCATCTTTCCCCTCGTATGACGCACCAACAAACCAACAGGCTCTGGCTCCGGCCCCTTCAGGTTTTGCACTCATGCTCTGCTCTCCATTATAGTTTTCCTTCCCCGGTTACCAGAGCGTCCTCATCGATCTCGAACAGATCCGGTGTGGAGCGATGGACGCCGATACCATGCTCCATCAGCAGCATCACCAGCTGTTCCCCGTTCATCAGGGCGATGGGTGTTTTGTCGGCCTGGGCCGCTTCCTTGATGGCTCCGGCACTGAAATCACTGGTGGTGATAATCAGGCCCTGCTCGTGCGCCCCCAGGCTGCCGCGCACCTGCTGCACCACCGGAGCCTGGATGTTGTTCTTGAGTTTCCATTTTTTGACCTGGACGGCCATCTTGATGCGGACCACGTCACCAACCACCAGGGTCCCCCGGACATCGATGCCGCCGTCGCCGCTCTGCCTGGTCACCTCGACCATCTCGAAGCCCATTTCCGCCAGCAACTGCGAGATGAGGTCCTCGAACTCTCCGGGCTTCATGGCCCGCAGGCGTTCGCCGAGGGCCTTGCGAACCTGCTGGTTGTGCTGCTCGATCTGGAACGCCAGTCCGCGTCCCATCCATTGACTCAGGCCCACATAGCCGCGACCGTGCTGGACAAACCGAGGGCGCTCACCGCGCTTCTGCTGGCGTTTGATCTCGGTGATCACCTGGGCGTACATGGTGGCTTCCGGTGTTTTGCCAGCCGTCACCAGCCAACCTTTTTGCAGGGCCTTCTCGGTGATTTCCCTGTAGTGCATTGGTTTCCTGCCGCCGAACGCCTCGAGCACCTTCCGAGCGCAATCGGTGAAGGAGAAACCCGCGCTTGCGGCAGAAGGTTTCGGCGGTTCTTTGACGGTCGCAGGAACCGGTCCCGCGCCGCTCGATATTCCAGTGGAATCCCGAAGGGCGAAGGTCTGGGGGCCGACCTTTATAAAGGGCGACCTGTCGCCCTTGTGCTTGATATCAGAGTAGAGCCGGGCGCTGACAGTGGCACCAGGGGTTTTTCCTTTGGACTGCCAGAGGCCGGCAGCCCTGATCCGCTCGGCGATGTCCCTGGCGTGCAGTGCCGTTCCGGCCTGCTGCAGCACCTGTATGGCGGCCGTTCTAACGTCCATGGCTTACCCTTGCCCCAGATTGATCGGCCGACTGCCGGTACGTCGCGCCAAAGATGGTGTCGCCCAGCCATTTCTTGAACGACGGGTTGTCGCTGAACTGCTTGAACAGCTCGGTGTGGTCGGCCAGCAGGTCGATCATGACCCGCTGCAGGGCGGCATCGTGTTCGATGCGGGCGGTCTTCCTGTCGTTGTTTCGCATGGCGTTCCGGTAGGCGGCGTCCGCCGCCACCTTGGCCGGAATCTCCTCGGCGATGATCGTGCGAATCTTGTCGCCGTCCTTCCACTCGATGTTACCGAACTGGTCGTTGAACGCCTTGATGATGTTGCTCAGGTTGTCCAGTTCCGGTTCCGGCTTGCGGCCACCGCCGCTGGTCGGCACCGGGCCGACCTCGCCATCCTGATCCGCAAGGCCGATCGCCAGGCTGGTCTGTACCTCGACCCGGTAGCTGTCCATGTCGATGGCCTCCAGGATGCCGCGGGACAGGTCCTCCTCCCTGGGCGCGGGCAGCTTGGGGATCAGGAAGTTCAGGAAAATCGACAGCTTTTCCCACTCGGCATTCGAGTACGGCAGAATCGAGGCCAAAAAGCCGTAAGTGCGCACAAAGGCCTTGGCCTTGCCCTTGAAGTCCACCTGGCCGTCCTCGCCAAGATCGGCATTGTAGACGGCCGCGCAGGCGTCCAGGATGGGGTCGAGTCGTTCGCGGTCCGCGCCGTCCAGGTAGAGCCGCACCAGGTCGTCGATGTGTGCCTGCGCGTAGACCTGGTAGCCGTCCAGGTCCGCCTTGAGGTCGTGCAGCTTGTTCGGGTCGGTCTCGTCGCTGAGAACCGTGGTGCGGTAGTAGGGCTCGAACGACTTCCGGATGGTTTCCGAGTCGTTGAAGAAATCGAGCACAAAGGTGTCGTGCTTGTGCGGGTGGGCGCGGTTGAGCCGCGAAAGGGTCTGCACCGCCTTGATGCCGGAGAGCGGTTTGTCCACGTACATGGTGTGCAGCAGCGGTTCGTCGTAGCCGGTCTGGAACTTGTCGGCCACGATCAGGAAGCGGTATGGGTCCTTGCGCACCTTTTCCGGGATCTGGCTTGCGGGGAAACCGTTCAGGGTCGCTTCGGTGACCTGCTTGCCGGCGAACTCGTGCTCCCCGGAGAAGGCCACGATGGCCGCGTACGGGCTCTTGCGCTCCGCGAGGTAGTCGGTGAAGGCGTGGAAATACTCGATGGCCCGCTCGATGCCGCCGGTGATGACCATGGCCCTGGCCTGGCCGCCGATCTTGCGCAGGCCGATCACCTGGGCGTGGAAGTGGTCGACCATGATCTCCGCCTTCTCGCGGATGGCGTGCTCGTTGGATTCCACGTAGCGGCGCAGCTTTTTCTGCGCCTTGCCCACGTCGAAGAGCGGGTCGTCTTCCACGATCTTGGCCAGGCGGTAGTAGCTCTCCACCGGGGTGTAGTTCTTCAGCACATCGAGAATGAAACCCTCCTCGATGGCCTGCTTCATGGTGTAGCTGTGGAACGGTCGGTGCGGCACCGTGCCGTCGGCCTGGGGGTCCGGCTCGCCGAAGATCTCCAGGGTCTTGTTCTTGGGGGTGGCGGTGAAGGCGAAGTAGCTGGCGTTGGCCACCATCTTCCGGCCCGCCATGATCCTGTTGATTCTGTCCTCGGTGTCCAGTTCCTCCCATTCCGCCCGGTATTCGCCCGGATTTTCCGCCACGGCCATGTTCATGGCCCTGGTGGCCTGGCCGCCCTGGCTGGAATGGGCCTCGTCGATGATGATGGCGAATTTGCTCGTGCGGTGTTCGTCGCCGATCTCGTCGAGGATGAACGGGAACTTCTGCACCGTGGTGATGATGATTTTCTTCCCGGCCTTGAGAAAGTGGCGCAGGTCGCCGGAGTGCTCGGCATGGCCGACCGTGGCCGAGACCTGGACAAACTGCCTGATGGTGTCGCGGATCTGCTTGTCCA
>Ga0265295_1006083_pt1 | contig 14830 bp, 14 predicted proteins | sample Munlansysbiofilm_FD_192503 | JGI IMG/M metagenome (GOLD analysis project Ga0265295, IMG submission 192503) | Leachate microbial communities from a municipal landfill in Southern Ontario, Canada - Methane capture system biofilm | ecosystem: Engineered > Solid waste > Landfill > Unclassified ... | reverse complement strand
ATATTGACTACCTGGTGGCCGGTGCTGGCAGCGGTGGAACCTATTCTGGCGTTGTGCGCTATTTAAAAGAGAAAAACCCTAATCTCAAAGGGGTTCTGACCGATCCGATAGGATCGATTATGGGTGGCGGTACAGCAGGCTGCTATGACATCGAAGGTATTGGCAATGATTTTATTGCCGGGACAATGGATATGAGCCTGGTGGATGAAGTGATCAAAGTAGATGATAAAAATGCCTTTGAACTTGCTAAGCAACTGGCAAAAAAAGAAGGAATCATTGCTGGAACCTCTTCAGGGGCAGCCTTATATGGAGCACTCAAACTGGCTGAGAAAATTGACCGGGGAAATATCGTCACCATTTTTCCAGATCGGGGCGACCGTTATTTCAGTAAAAACCTATACGATTAAACACCGTAAAATAACGGCCGGTGAACATTGATACGAATAAAAAGCTTCAGTTAATTGGCATTAACTGAAGCTTTTTAGCATTTCTGAGTTTAGCGACCTGAGTTTATGAAACGGGTTGATTTAAATAATTGGGGCATCCGTGACAGTTTGTTCGGGAACAATAGTCATCCAGAATTTTATGGAGGGCACAGGCACTGCTGCTATGAGAACGAACAATTTTTGCACCTGTTTTCTCGCCACTCTTAAGTGCACTGTGAATCATCTTGTGCGAAACAGTATTGGTAAACAAAACCAGCAGATCCGGACTGCCAATGACATTTTTCATATTTGCTGGCATCTGGGTAAAAACCTTAACCTTACATTGATAGCTTTTGCAAATTTCTTTATACTTGCATACCATTCGGTCATGCCCTCCAATAATTACAATACCCATAGTCCGAACCTCCTTACAAATTAATCATACTAAATATATATGAATAGTATAGTATCACATTTTGTTCTGAAGGTCAAGCTTTTACGTCCGATTATGTGAATATTCTGATCCATAAATATAAAAAACAGAGCTATAATTTAGCTCTGTTAATAGAGATTATGTTTACACTAGACATCTTCGCAAACAAAAGAAAATAATCCGAGTTTATGAATACTGGGGTTTTTCCCACATAGTGGGCAGTCTTCGTATTTTTTAAAGTTGAACAAATCAAATGATGATTCTAGGGTATCAACCATTAAAAGTTTGCCTTTTAATGAAGGGGCAATTTCGAGTAGTTGCTTGATTGCTTCAACCGCCTGGAGGACGCCGATGACACCGGGTACCGGCCCCAGAACCCCAGTCTCAGAACAGCTGCCGGCAGTTTTTGTGTCTGCTTCTGGAAAGAGGCAACGAAAACAGGGTCCCTCATCAGGAATAATATCCGTCACTTGACCATAATAAGCCAGAGCACCTGCTTCAATCAGCGGTTTCTTTTCCAGATAACAGGCATCATTAAGCAGATAACGAGTCGGTAAATTGTCTAGTCCATCAATAACCAGATCATGTTGGCCAACCAATGCTCTGGCGTTCTCACTTGAAAAAGAACCAGTATAGGTATTCACATGAAGTAAAGGACTTACTGCTTCAAGTGCCATCTTGGCGGATTCAACCTTTAAATAACCGATACGTGAAGTTAAATGGAGGATCTGGCGATTTAGATTGCTGATTTCAACCTGGTCAAAATCAATCAGTGTCAGGTATTTAACACCAGCTTTAGCCAGCACCAGATTGGCTGGACAGCCAAGCCCTCCAGCACCGATGGTTAAAATTTTGGATTCTTTTAGTTTAGCCACTATTTCATTTTGGATAGGGTCGTAGTGGGTATAAAGAGTAGAACTAGTAGCGAATTGGTTGTCAAAAATCAGTTTTATCAGATCAAAATAGAATATATCAGTCTGCAAAGAACCCAAACCAAGACGAATCTTTACCAGCTCAATGGGGATAAGTGTCCCCAGAAAGCAACTACTTAGAAGTTTGCCAAGGGGGGATGATTCGGTTTTAGAACGATTTTGAGGGCTTGTTGGAAAACCTTTGTCAATAATGTTTTCCTGGAACAAACTCAAAGCATGCCAATTGTCACAATAGTTAAAGCATCCCTGCCAGCCTTCGCTAACAGCAATAATTGTCGGCACCAATGACGTTTCGGATGCGGCCTTTAATAATGATTGGGTTATTTTACAAGTAAAGCGGGAATCACCAAAAATAAGATTGAAGTCAATATTATCAGGCATTTCTTTGACTAACCCCAAAGTGACATCTGGGTTGAGATCTTTCAAGCTGTCAAAGACAGATTCCCATTTAGTGTCATTTTCTAAATAGCATTCGATGTGCCCAATCCCCAGAGCAGTTAGGTAACGAAGTAAAAAATCACAGTGATTGAGATCAGCAGCACAGACTAAAATCTTTGTATCCAGGAGCTTTTTCTGGCCATGGCCACCAATATCCGGCATGATGATATGTCTTAGATAGCGCTTTATCTGAGTGGGATCTGAAAGGCTTCCAGGTTCTTCTATCAGGTTATTCTGGACGTGTTCTTGTTCCTTAACAGCGATAGCGGGGAGTACTTTTTTTTGAGCAGTGTCTTTTTTTCTGGCTTCCATATAATTGTGAATCGCATCATGAAGGGCATCGGCAGCAATATTTGAGCACAGTAGTTTTTCGGGAGGAAGACCACCAAGGGCTTCGGCGACATCATCATTTGTAATTAGCAGTGCCTCGGATAAGGTTTTTCTGGTTGCCAACTGAGTCAGCATACTGCTGGCTGCAATGGCAGCACCGCAGCCAAAGGTTTTGAATCTAACACCGCTAAGCCGTAGATCATCGACCTTTATATAGATCGTAATTGTGTCTCCATCGATGGGATTTCCCGAGTGTCCGACACCATCAGGATTGGGGAAGTCACCGACGTTTCGAGGATTGGCAAAATGGTCAAGTACGGTATTGTTGTACATGGTAAACCTCCAATTTGTAATAACGTAATTATACTATGGAATTAATATGAAATACAAGTGCGACTAATAGTTTTTGTGCTAACAAAAAAAACGATTAGAATTGGTTTTCATATGATAGAATCAATATGATAGAATAAAAAAGAATCAGCTTGACAAAAAATCGAGAATCAGATAGTATTTATTAAACATATTGAAATGCTATGAATTAAATATAAGAATGGAGAAAATTATGGATTTTAGCACCCTTTGCGTACATGGAAACACAGAAAAATACGATAATACCGGAGCTGTCAGCGTTCCGATTTTTCAATCGGCAACCTTTGCTCACCCGGGGGTGGGAGAAAGCACCGGTTATGATTATAGCAGACAACAAAACCCCACCCGGGAGCATCTGGAGAACGTTATAAAAAAACTTGAGGGCGGCCTCGATGCGATTGCCTTTGCCACCGGAATGGCAGCCATTGGTGCGGTCATGGAGCTATTTTCACCAGGTGATCACATCATTGCTTCTGATGATCTTTATGGAGGTTCGCACCGCTTGTTTCACCATATTTCGATAAAAAACGGAATTGCTTTTGACCTGGTCAATACATCCAATCTTTCTTTGCTTGAAGCCCTAGTCGGGCCCAATACCAAAGCGCTCTTTGTTGAAACGCCAACTAATCCGATGATGCAGGTAACTGATATTGCCGCAGTGGCGGAGATTGCCAGAAAACATCAGCTTTTATTAATCGTTGATAACACCTTTCTGACCCCCTATTTTCAGCGGCCGCTTAAACTCGGGGCAGACATTGTGATTCATAGTGGCACCAAGTATTTGGGGGGCCATAATGATACCTTGGCAGGCTTTGCAGTTGTAAAAGAAGAGGCGCTCGCTGAGCGATTGCGATTTATATATAAGACCACAGGGGCTTGTTTATCGCCTTTTGACAGTTGGCTCTTAATCCGGGGAATAAAAACCCTGCCGATCCGGATGGACAAACAACAGGAAAACGCCGAAAAAATTGCCAATTGGCTGTGTCAGCAGGAGAAAATTACCGCGGTCTACTATGTCGGGCTTCCGACCCATGAAGGTTATGAAATTTCTAAACGCCAGGCCACCGGTTTTGGCGGAATGATTTCTTTTGAGGTCGACAGTGAAGAAACAGCTAAACATATTTTAGAAGGGGTTTCAATTATTCAATATGCTGAAAGTCTCGGCGGGGTGGAAACGCTGATCACCTATCCGATGCTACAGACTCATGGGGATATCCCGGAAGAAGAACGGGAAGCAAAGGGTATTAACAACCGTTTGCTGAGATTGTCGGTAGGAATTGAAAGTGCCCAGGATTTAATTGCTGAATTAACCAGGGTAATAAAGGGGGAATAAGACTTGAACTATAATTTTAATGAAATTGTTCAAAGGGATAACACCAATTCGATCAAATACGATTTTGCCCATCATCGGGGAAAACCGGAGGGGCTACTGCCGCTGTGGGTTGCTGACATGGATTTTAAAACTCCTGCACCAGTGGTGGAGGCCCTGGTGGAAAAAAGCAAGCATGGTATCTTTGGTTATTCGGAAGGCGGACAGGATTATTTTTTTATTTTAAAAGATTGGTTTAAAACTCGATTTGACTGGAATATCCAGCCGGAATGGCTAATCACCACACCGGGGGTGGTTTATGCCATTGCCACAGCAATCCGCGGTTTGACACAGATCGGTGATAGTATTATTATTCAGCAGCCGGTATACTATCCCTTTGCCGATACCATCACCATCAATGAGCGCAAACTGGTGGTGAACCAGCTTGTCTATGATAATGGTCGATATTCGATTGATTTTGCTGATTTTGAAAGTAAAATTATCGAAAACAATGCGAAGTTGTTTATTCTCTGCAATCCTCATAACCCGGTTGGTCGGGTTTGGACACGAGAAGAACTGGTTCGTTTAGGTGATATTTGCCTCGAACATGGGGTAATAGTCATATCGGATGAGATCCATCAGGATTTTATCTATCCGGGACATAAACACCTGGTATTTGCAGATTTGAAACCCGAATTCTTAGGGATCACCATTACCTGTACAGCCCCCAGTAAAACCTTCAATCTGGCCGGGCTTCAAGTTTCCAATATTTTTATCGAAAATAAGGAAATAAAAAGAAAGTTCAAAAAGGAAATGCGAAAAGGCGGCTATAATGAGATTAATATTATGGGCATTGTCGCCTGTACGGCGGCCTATTCAAAAGGCCGAAAATGGTTGGAGGAGTTAAAAATCTATCTCGGCGAAAATCTGGATTTTATCAGAGACTTTTTAAGCGAACAGCTCCCTCAGGTTAAGCTCATCGAGCCGGAAGGAACCTATCTGATCTGGCTTGATTTTAGCGAACTGGGGTTAAATGATGAACAGTTAGAAGATTTAATTATTAACAAGGCTGGTCTCTGGCTGGACGCCGGCACCATGTTTGGTGCTGGTGGGGAAGGTTTTCAACGGATTAATATCGCTGCCCCTAGACTTATACTAGAGCAAGCATTGACCCAGTTGGAACGGGCTGTGCTCAATCAGGATCAAGTATAATCATTAGTTGACAGGGGTTAAATGTTGTGAAATTCTTTTTTATTTGAAGAATCCACCCACTTGCTAAAATAAATGTTTTTTATAACTTAATAGGGGGTATAAAAGTAATAAATAAATTTAAGGAGATAGGGTGATTGATATGAACACTGAGTATGCAGTTAGTGTTGATAATGAAGTAATAGAGTATATGAAAAAAATGGATAAAAAAGAACTAAAACTTGATATTGTGCTGACCGGCGGCGGATGCTGCCCATTCTTTGATGTTTCAGAGATACAATTTGCAAAACCGGACCAGCCGGACTTGTATGATGTGTATGAGGAAGCTGATATAAAGCTTAATATCAGCAAAAAAACAAAGGTAATAGAACCACTTCTCCATTTCAAGCTAAAAGAAGTATTTGGCGGAGAAATGATTTATGTTGAAGGCATTGATGTAAAACAACAGTATTTTGAAGATTAAAAAATTGGAGCATCTGGTATAAAAACCAGGTGCTCCAATTAATTTTGTAAGCAAATTAATTTAGTAAGAAGAGGAATGCCATCTTTTGTCAACTTCAGATAACCGATTCAATGCTTCATAAAGGGTATCTTCTTTTTTGGCAAAATGCAGACGGATTAAATGGTTGACGTTTTCTCTAAAAAAAGTTGATCCAGGAACTGCTCCAACCCCGACATGCTGAGCCAGCCAGGTACAAAAGGCCAGATCGTCATCTGATTTGTATTTGGAAATATCAATCATCACATAATAGGCACCCTGGGGCCTGCTGTAGGTGAGCCCAATGTCATCCAGGCCAGACAAAAACAGGTCTCTTTTTTTTGTATATGTCTTTTTTAGGTCGCTGTAGTAGTCAGTGCCAAATTGCAGACCAACGGTGGCAGCTTCCTGGAGTGGTGCTGCCGCACCGACGGTTAAAAAATCATGAACCTTTTTAGCCACATCAATGATCGGCTCCGGTGCGATAATATAGCCTAAACGCCAGCCGGTAATGGAATAGGTCTTTGATAAAGAACTACATGAAATGGTACGCTCAAACATACCCGGCAAAGAGGCCAGATAAATGTGCTCATGGGGCTCGTAAACAATGTGCTCATAGACTTCATCGGTGATCACATAGGTATCATATTTTTTAGCCAAATCAGAAATAATCGTCAGCTCTTCGCGGTTAAAAACTTTACCGGTGGGGTTAGACGGGTTACACAGAATCAGTGCCTTGGGGTCTTGTTTGAAGGCTGCCTCCAATTCATCCGTATTAAAGTTAAACTCAGGGGGATGAAGCGGAACATAGATCGGAATAGCACCAGATAAAATGGTATCCGCCCCATAGTTTTCATAAAAAGGCGAGAAAACGATGACCTTATCACCCGGATTAGCAACGGTCATCATCGCCGCCATCATCGCCTCGGTACTCCCACAGGTCACGACAATTTCGGTTTCCGGATTAATGGATCGGCCCATTAATCCGGATTGTTTTTGTGCCAGGGCTTCACGGAAATTTTGCGCCCCGCAAGTAATAGAATATTGATGAGGACCCTGATGGGCGGCTTTTTCCAGGGCTTCAAGGATTTGTTTCGGTGGATCAAAGTCTGGAAATCCTTGGGATAGGTTGACCGCATTATACGAATTGGAAATACGTGTCATCCGTCGGATCACCGAATCGGTAAAGTCAGTGGTTCGGTTGCTAAGTGTTTTCATCATGCACCTTCTTTAGATTTCATAGATTAGGGTTCGTTCATCAATTAAGCGTTTTGCTTTATGGGTGGCCCGCTCCAAATCACCATCGTTTAAGATCGTGACGTCACCGGGTTTTACCCCTAACCGGGTTTTTAGTGAAGCGGCAACCCGCTCTGTTAAGATTTCGTCCGGTTCGTTGTTATCATTAGATTTTTCGATTTCAAGCCGATATTTGACCGAGTGATTCTGCTCGTACAAACGAATCATGTATTCACCGGTTATCCCTTTTGTTCCTCTAATAACAAATTCAATATCACTAGGGAAGATATTAACCCCAGAGACTATAAACATATCATCGAGACGGCCATGAATCTTAATCCGGGCGTGGGTTCTGCCACAGCTACATGGTTCTCGGTTAACAGAGCCTATATCACCCGTTCTGAAACGGATCAGCGGTCTGGCTTTTTTACGCAGGGTGGTATAAACAAGCTCACCCCGTTCACCGTCGACTACCGGTTCGCCGGTTTTTACATCCAGAACCTCAACTAAAATATGATCTTCAGCAATGTGGAGGCCATCTTTGGCTTCGCACATGCCGGCACAGGCCCCAAAGATGTCCGATAATCCAAAAAAGTCATACAGCTGTGCACCCCAGACTTTTTCAATTGTCTCCCTGGTGGTTGCGATCGATCCGCCTGGTTCGCCGGCCACAATAATGGTCCGAATGGCCAGATCCTTGGCTGGATCAATACCCATTTTAAGTGCTGTTTCGCCAAGATACAAAGCATAAGATGGGGTTGTCCAGATGATCGTTGGTTGGAATTCTTTTAATATGAAAAGCAGTCGTTCTGACGGTACGGTTCCGGCCCAGATACAAAGGGCACCCAAATTTTGGGCGCCAATGACATCCGGTCCGCCGACAAATAATGAGAAGTTCAGGGCATGGACATAACGATCATGTTTACGCATTCCGGCACCGTAAAACAAGCGACTCTCAACATCCTGCCACTCGTCAAAATCCTGTTTGGTAAAGGGGCTGAGTGTTGGCACCCCGGTTGAACCACTAGAAGCTGAGACAAAAACGACATCATCTTCACTGACCGCAATCATATCGCCTAAAAGCCCGCCTTTAGCCTGCCGTTCACGTTGAGTGGCCTTATTGGTAAACGGGAATTTTTGAATATCTTCGAGATGCTTAAAATCAGCAGGGCTCAGCCTAGCTTTGTCAAAGGCTTCTTTATAATAAGTAGAATTATTGTAGGCAAAAGTCAGCATTTCACTTAATTCGCGGCGCTGTAATTCTTCTAGTTGTACTCGTGGTAGGGTCTCTATTTTTTCGTCCCAATATTTTTTCTCGCTCATAAGTCCTCCTCGATGGTATTCCAATTTTTTCGTATCGCTGCCCACTTAGCATCCCTTTGTGCGGCCAGTATTTCAATATCGGTATCGTCTAAATGTTTAAAACGATTTTGTGATAGCAGATAATCTTTAATGGAAGAAAAGTCGCTGGGGTTTTTGTTTAGCTTAAACTGTCCATTTTCATATTCGGCCAGGTACCACAAACCACAATCCATCATTTTTCGGGCGATGTCGATGGTTTCATTGACGGGGATGCCCCAACCGATGGGGCAGGGGGCGACAACATGGATATAAGCCGTCCCCTTTATTTTTGAAGCTTTTTCAATCTTATTCATAAAATCTTTTAGATTGCCAATACTGGCTGTCGCAGCATAGGCAATGTCGTGGGCAGCCACAATTTCAAAGAGATTTTTCTTTGGGCGGAGATTGCCGTGAATATTCTCACCGCTTGGGGTAGTGGTGGTCTTGGCTCCAAAAGGCGTTAAACCGCTCTTTTGGATGCCGGTATTCATGTAGGCTTCATTATCATAACAGATATAGAGGATATCATCGTTGCGATCAATGGCACCGGATAAAGCCTGAATGCCGATATCGGCAGTGCCGCCATCGCCGGCCAAGCCCACGGCTTTGAAATTCTTGATTCCAACCGCCCGGGCACCGGCCTCCACGCCAGTCAGCATCGAAGCGGTTCCGGCAAAGGTGGAAATGATCGAATTATTGCTAAAACACAAATGCGGATAATTAAATCCAACGGCTGACATACATCCAGCGGGGAGTACCGAGATGGCCCCCTCGCCCAGAACTTTAAGGGCAATCCGCACGGCTAGACTGCCACCGCAACCGGCACAGGCCTTATGGCCATAAAAAAATTCACTGTCCGTGATCGTTTTTGCTGTTATTTGATTACTCATCAATGCTCACCCCCAGTCCGATAAAATTAACATGTTGGCCACCGCTTTGAAGATGGCGAAAGATTGCTTTGATGTTTTCCCGGCTGATATCTCGCCCACCGAGGCCGGCAATAAAATTATAAGTTTCCAGACGCAGACCGTTTTTTGCAATAACCGAGTTGACATTGGTATAGACGGTGCCTTCATAACCAAAGGAAATATCTTTCTCTAACACCCCAACGGCTTTGGCCGATTCCAGTGCCGCAGCCAGGTCTTCATCGGGAAAGGGCCGCAAAAAGCGAAGCTTAAGCAGACCGACCTTTTCGCCGTTTTGTCGCAGTTCATCAACGACTTCCCGCCCAAGACCGGTGATGCTGCCAAGTGTAATTAAGATATAATCGGCATTGTCAATCCGGTAACCCTGGGTCAGACCGCCATAACCGCGGCCAAAAATTTCAGAGAATTTTTTGTCAGTTTCTTCGATAATTCGTTTGCTGTCCAGCATCGCTTTGTGTTGGAGGTATTTAAATTCCATATTATTGTCGGGACCAACGCTAAAAGCCAGGTTTTTGGGGTTAGCCAAGCTCATTTTGTTTTCGGTATGGAAGGGCGGTAAAAATCGATCAGCATCCGTTTGATTTGGTATTTCCACGGTTTCGTAGGTGTGGGTAAGGACAAAACCATCCAGATTAACCATAACCGGGGTTGAAACTAATGGATTCTCAGCAATATAGTAACCTTGCAGAGCCATATCCAGACTTTCCTGAGCATCTTCCACATACACCTGGATCCAACCGCAGTCAAGCTGTGAAAGGGAATCCCGCTGGTCACCATAAATATTCCAGGGCAAGGCGGTGGAGCGGTTGGCGTTCATCATAACAATGGGAAATCGACCGCCGCTGGCATAGTGCAGACACTCGGCCATGTATAATAGACCCTGTGAAGAGGTTGCCGTAAAGGTGCGGGCTCCCATGGCACTGGCACCAATGGCACATGATAACACCGAGTGTTCTGATTCAACATGGATGAGTTCACTTTTTAAGCTGCACTCCTCGACCATTTCTGAAAGTCTTTCAACCACTGTTGTCTGAGGGGTGATGGGGTAAATCGAAATAACCTGGGGACGGGCCAGCCTGACCCCTTCGGCAAAGGCGTCATTGCCTGATAAAAATGCTTTAGTCATGTGTTTCTACCTCCATTTTAATGGCTTGTTTGGGACAGATTTTTTCACAGATTCCGCAGCCTTTGCAAAAGTCATAGTCAATATCCAAACCGCTTTCGGTTTTGAAAATGACGCCGTCGGGACAGTAGAGATAACATTGCAGGCAGTTTATGCATTCATCTGTTATAATCGGCCGTTCGTTTCGCCAACCGCTATTTTTGGTGACCAGATAGCCGGCTTCGCTGGCTGTCCCCAAGGGATAGTCTGACAATTTTTGGGGCTTTTGATAGGGTCTTAAATAGGGTTTTTTCATATCAGCGAACCTCCTTAAAATGCTCAAAGGACTCTTTTAGAATCAATTGATTTTTGGCCGTATTGTTGGCGGATAAATACAGATCACAGGCTTGCTGCAATGATGATAGCGAAACATCGTCTGAGATACTCGCCAAGGCACCGAGTATCGCCGTGTTACTGATCGGCTTCTTGATGATTTTGAAGGCAATCTGATTTGCATCAATTGACCTAATCTGCGAGAAAGGGCTGAACTTTTCTGGGGTTGTGGTATTAATGAGGGCGATGCCATCGTCTTTAAGATCTTTTAAATAGTCGGTAGAAAATAAAGTATCATCCAGAAAAATCAAATAATCACAGCTTTTTATTTCACTCCGATCAACAATTGCCTTACCATCAATTTTATTAAAGGCCTGAATTGGAGCACCGCGGCGTTCAGGACCAAAAGAGGGAAAAGCCAACGAAAATTTCTGATCAATTAATGAAGCGGCTCCTAGAATTTTAGCGGCGGTGAAGGCACCCTGTCCACCGCGTCCGTGCCATCGTATTTCAGTCATAATGATTCCTCAATTCTTATTTTTTATTTATTGGATTTATCCAGTTGTTTTGCGGATGAATCCCCAATAATTTGGAAGATCTGCACCAGTAGCACCAAAACGATCACACAGATAAACATCACTTCGGGCTCATAGCGCTGATAGCCGTAGCGAATAGCCAGATCACCAATACCACCGCCGCCAACGGTTCCAGCCATGGCCGAAAACCCGATTAATGACACCGCGGTCACGGTGATATTCTTAATCAGCGAGGGTAATGCTTCAGGCAGTAGAATCTTTAGTACAATCGACAATTTACTGGCTCCAGAAGCAATCGCTGCCTCCAGAACACCATTATCAACATCTGAAAAAGACGCTTCAGAAAGTCGGCCGAAAAAGGCGATTGCGGCTACCGCCAGGGGAATCACCACGGCGTTGGGACCGATGGAGGTATGAACGATTGCTTTTGAAACGGGAATCATCAAAACCAGCAAGATAAGAAAAGGGATTGAACGGGTGATATTAATAACGACACCGACAATTTGATTGATGATCCGGTTCTTGAGAAAAAGAGTATTGGATGTTAAAAACAATAACAGGCCAATACTACCGCCAATGATAATTGCGGCGAGGAGTGACGAAATGACCATTTGCATGGTTTGACCAAAGGTCAGAAGTAGTGCTGCTTTTAAATCAAAGTCCATGATTGATTACCTCCAAATCGGCTGTATTTTCGGCAAGATAATCAATTGCCAGTTTAAGGGTGTCCACTTCGCCGATTAACTGGACATAGAGTATCCCAAGCGGTAAACCGTTGATATATTCGATCTTTCCCAATAAAATATTAAAACCAATCTGAAAAGTATTGGCAGCGTAATAGAGAATCGGATTGTTGGCATTGTCACCCTTAAAGGTGAGGCGAATAATCGGACCCTCCATCTTGTCTAGAATTTCTTCGGGCAAGCTGAAATGATTGGTATGACTAAGTAATTGTCGGGTGAACTCTTCCTTGGGCTTTGTAAAAACACCATATACATCGCCGATTTCTACGACGGAACCTTTGTTCATCACGGCACAGCGGGTACAAATGTTCTTAATAACATCCAGTTCATGGGTGATAATGACAATTGTGATCCCAAATTTTTTATTTAAATCTTTTAATAAGCCCAATATGGATGAGGTTGTTTCCAAATCAAGAGCGGATGTGGGTTCATCACAGAGAAGTATCTTGGCATCATTAGCCAGTGCTCGGGCAATGGCAACCCGTTGTTTTTCACCACCCGAAAGATTGGCCGGATAGGAATTTGACTTATCTGACAAATTAACCAGACCCAGTAATTCAGAGACCCGAGCATCGGTTTCTGATTTTGATTTTCCCGCCGCTTTTAGAACAAAGGCAATATTTTGATAGACGGTTAGATTTCTGGCCAGATTAAAGTGTTGAAAAATCATCCCGATATTGCGGCGGAGAATGCGTAGTTGAGTTTTTTTATAATTGGTAACATTCTCCCCGTCGACAAATATTTGTCCGGACGACACAGTTTGTAATAAATTAATGGTGCGAAGCAGGGTGCTTTTGCCGGCACCACTTGAACCGGCGATGCCGAAGATCTCACCCTTTTTTATTTTAAAATTAGCATCATTAACAGCCGCAAAGATTTGCTTGTCCTGTTTAAAGCTGACAGAGATGTTTTTGAATTCGATCATAGTATTTACCTTATTTCTGTATTAATTTGGGGTAAAAGCTCAGTTGTAAAATCAACTGAGCTTAATTTTTAATAATCAGAGGGTCTTTGGAATGAAACATATTGTTTAGATGGATCTTCAATAACCTTTTTAAAGGCATCTGACTCAATCACAGCAATAACATCTTTGGCAAAATCGGCATCTTTGTCTTTAGTTCGAACAGCGACACCATTAATATAGCCTTCAGACAGTTTTTCATTATAAAGGGCATCAGAAAGGTTGAGTCCTGAGCTTAAGGCATAATTACCGTTAATTACGGCAAGACCAACACTATCTAGACTTCTTGGTAATTGGGGTGCTTCTATTTCAATAAATTGAAGATTTTTAGGATTGCTGGAAAGGGTGTTTTGGGTGGCTGTTTTAGGATCGACAGCCGGGTCGATCGTAATAATGTTGGTTTGAGCCAAGACTCTAATGGCACGGGATAAGTTAGTCGCATCATTTGGAATTGCAACGGTAGCACCGTCTTCGATGTCATTAATTGTTTTGTATTTTTCCGAGAAAATCCCCATCGCGGCAGTCGGTATTTCCTTGATAAAGGTTAGTTCTAACCCGTTTTCTTTGGCAAAGTTAGTTAGATAGGTAGAGTGTTGAAACATATTAAGATCAATTTCACCTGCAGCTAACGCTTTGTTTGGCTGAACGTAGTCTGAGAATTCGACGATGTTAATCGTATAACCTTTTTCCTCTAAGGATGGTTGAATCGCTTCGATAAACATATCACCATATGGTCCAGCCGCCACGCCTACTTTCAAAACCTTTTCAGGTTCTACGGTTGAAGCCGTTGGTGAAGAACAACCTGTCAGAGCAATAAGCAAGATGCTTACAATTGTAATAAATCCGATCATTTGTTTAGTTTTCATTTGATATCCTCTCTTTTTCGAAGCATTAAATTTTTATTATTTTTGTATATCTACATAGGATTAAGACATGAGTCAACATATGGATTTATCCATTGGTACACCACCCTTCAAATCATAGTAATACTATATGATTAATGTGTTTTATTATAACAGCTACGACAAGTTTTTGCAATAACAAAAAACATAAAACATATAAAAATAATATGAATAAAAAAGTACATATTTTAAAGCCATTTCTATTGACAATTGCCAGATTTTTGTATAAAATTTATATCATATAGGAAAAGTATGAAAACGACGTACTAATTGGAGGAGGGGCTATTATGAAAAAACTACTTATTATTAAAACCGGATCATCGGATGCACATGTGATCAACAAATGCGGCGACTGCGACATGCGGATTGCCCAATGTGTTGGAATACCATATGAAGAAATCTGTGTGATCTCGGTCTATGAAAATGCAGTACCGATCTTGCCAGACGACATTGGTGGGATTATTATTACTGGTTCTCCTTCAATGGTAACTGATTTGGAACCCTGGGGAGTTGCTACGGCTCAGTGGTTAAAACAGGTGGTTAACAAGAACATTCCTGTTTTGGGTATCTGTTTTGGACATCAATTGCTTGCCCATACCTTTGGCGGTTCGGTTGACTATCATGAATTGGGAGAAGAAAAAGGAGAGGTTGAGATTCGTCTTACGGAAGCAGGTAAGAAAGACCCATTACTCGGGGTATTACCGGAGCACTTCACCTCTTATGCGTCCCACTTTCAGACCGTTACCAGGCTGCCCCAAAATGCCGTAGTACTAGCTCATAATGATTTTGAATCGTCACATGCACTGCGTTTTAAGGAGAATGTATGG
>Ga0265295_1006081_pt1 | contig 14838 bp, 15 predicted proteins | sample Munlansysbiofilm_FD_192503 | JGI IMG/M metagenome (GOLD analysis project Ga0265295, IMG submission 192503) | Leachate microbial communities from a municipal landfill in Southern Ontario, Canada - Methane capture system biofilm | ecosystem: Engineered > Solid waste > Landfill > Unclassified ... | reverse complement strand
ATAAAAAGTTTAACCATGGATAGCCGAAGCTATCCATGGTCTACTATGCTTACTTTTTATATTTATCTACAATGCCTGCTTCAATAATGCGTTCTGTCGCTTCTTTTTCACTCATGACATTTTTAAGACCGATCACTATTGTTCCTTTGTTGATCGCATCTTGGAACATGTTTAAGAAATTTAGCGGACAAAACACCACATCAAACTTTGTTGCAGAACTCTTGCCTTCAGAGATTGAACAATGATGTATATGCTGTACTGGTACCCCTAATTTCTTAAGTGCTTTATCCACACTCATTTTCATTAATAAACTAGATCCAGCACCATTTGCACACGATACTAATACTCTTATCATATATTCTACTCCTCTCGTTTTTTAAATATATATTAATTAACTAACAATACCTTTATTAATCTTGTATTGTTCATAATCTTCAGTAACTAAGAAATAATTTTCTTTGTCTGAACGATATTGTAATTGTGGGATTAATGCTAGTATAATAACGATTAATGCTACACCACCATAGCTTAAATACTTCATCAGTACAGTAAATGCTGGCCATACCGTTGCCCAGTCAAACATACCTAGGTAACCACCAAATTCTGCCATACCAACCCAGCTAGCAATAAATGCTGAACCGAATACTTGAATTAAACCCGCAATAAATGGGAATAACATTGCTGCTCTTACCCCACCTTTATTATTAGCGAATACTGCAATCGTTGCATTATCAAAGAATACAGGAACGAAACCAGCGATAACTAATACTGGACTCTTTAAGACGATTAAAGCACCAATAGCTAAGAACTGTCCTAATGCACCAAATAAGAAACCAAGAGTTACAGCATTTGGAGACCCAAAGCCATATGATACTGCACAGTCTACACCAGGTACAGCACCAGGTAATAATCTAGTAGAAATACCTTGGAATGAAATAGATAGTTCCGTTACGAATGTACGAACACCAAGTTGTAAGATTGATAGATAAACACCAAATCTTAATGCTGTAGACATAATGTAGAAGAAGAATGATCCATTTTCTCCTAATTGGCCAACGCTAATTAAATAATCTTTACCTAAAACTAGTAATATTGTACCAAAGAATAACATCATAAGAATAGATGTAGCTACTAAGTTTTCGTTAAATATTTGTAAGAATCCAGGAAACTTCATATCTTCTAAACGTTTAGATTTATGTTTACCTTTATTCATTTTTTCAGCTAAATAAGAAAATAATGCAAGACCGAACATTTGTTGATGAGCGATTGAGAATCCAGCACCATCTGTTAAATCTTGTGATATTCTAACTGTTAAGTTTGTACCTACAGCCCAATATAATCCTAGGATAAGTCCCATAATTAATAAAATCATTGGATCTTGTAATGTTGGGAATGCAAATAGAATTAACCAGAAAGCTGTTGCTGCTTGTTGCATTTGAACGTGACCGGTTGTAAAGATTGCACGCATTTTAGTATATTTTTTAAATGCTACCATAACAATATTAAATATAAATGCAATCAATAACAATAACATAACTGATGAGAATGTACGCCCGAAAGTTTCCATCAAACCTGCTTGTACTGCGTTTTGACCAAAATAAGGGTCAATAACCATTGCATCTAGATTAAATCTATCTTTTAATCCAACTAAGATTGGTCTAAAGTTTGTAACAAGTCCACCAGAACCGACAGATAAAATCATAAATCCTGCAGTTGCTTTAATGAATCCTGATAACACATCGTACCAAGGTCTTCTCAATAGAATATATCCGACAACTACCATTAACCCAATGAAATACGCTGGTTGAGTTAAAATGTTATTAGCGAAAAATTCCCATATAGTGCTTAAAAAGTTTAAAAAGCCATCCATTTTTTCTTTCTCCTTTTATTTGTATTTTTCGGCAAGTTCAATAAGATCTTCAACCGTTTTAACTGTGAGTAATGCTTCTAATAATTCTTCATTTGTTAACATATCAAATAATTGTTCCATGTTTTCAACATGCTTATCTTTATCTATTGCTGCTAAAGTAAAGAATACTTTCGCATCTTTTTCTGGATTACCTGGTTCAAAGGATATTGCTTGTTCTAATTTCATAAAACCTATTGCAGTATCATGAACACCTACAGCATTTTCTGTCGAGTGTGGAATCGCATAATTCGGAAACAATACGATATAAGGTCCATATTTTTGTACACATTCTATGATAAGTTCAGCATAAGATGGTTCAATAGTTCCATCTTTTTCTAAAGGTTTGCAACTCATTCTGATAGCTTCTTCCCATGTATCTACTTTGTCTACAAATAAATAATGCCCTTTTTCAATTATGTCTTTTAATAACATATAGCCTCCTATAATAGAGATTTGAATGGTATGTTTTGTTCTTCCTCAAAAGCATCTTCAAATCCACGTCTATGATGGAATTCACGTTTACCTAAATCATTAGGGAAAACATATTTACCGCCAACTTCCCAAATAAATGGTTCAAATTTATATTGTAAGCGATGCTTTCTCATATCATATAATGCAAGAATTTCATTTGTATCTGCCATAAAGTTAGTCCAAATATCGTAGTGTAGTGGAATAACTACTTTTGTATTCAGTGCTTCTGCCATTCTTAGTAAATCAACTGATGTTTGTTTATCTGCAATTCCTACTGGATTTTCGCCATAAGCTCCAAATGCAACATCAATCTTATGTCTTTTCCCATGATCAGCAAAACTAATTGAATAATGAGAATCTGCTGCATCATAGATGTTTCCACCACTGGTTTTAAATAGATAGTTTACGGCTTTTTCATCCATATTTGGAATCGTACCTGCAAGAGGTGCGTAAGTATCTTGTGTCACTAACACTGTACGATCAAAAGAATCTAAAGCGACAATCTCAACATCTTTAACTTTAACCACATCACCAGGTTTAACAATAATACATCTACCTTCTGGTACACCCCAACTAATCCATTTCTCTACTGATTCTTTAGGTCCGATAAATGGAATAGGCTCTTTAACATTTTTTAGAACCGCTGCTGCAAAGTTAATATCCATATGATCAGAATGTATGTGTGTTGCCATAACTGCATCTAGTTGTTTAACTTCAAATGGATCTAAAACAAATGGTTGCGCACGTCTGTTTGGTTGAACTAGACGTCCACCACTCATATTTGCCATTTGATGTCCTTTAGCCATAAACTTATTTCTTGTAGTTCTTTTACCATTACCAAACCATAAATCAACTGCAATATTAGTGTTCTTTTCTGTTTTTATCCAAAAACCCATGCAACCAATCCACCATAACGCAACTGTATTTGGTTTTACGATTTCATCTTCTATTTCCTCATTAAGCCATGTACCCCATTCTGGAAATGTTGCCTTTAGCCAAGAATCTTTTGTTATTTCACTTATTTTTGACATTAATTCCACTCCTTCTTCATTTTTTATGAATTAATTTATCTTGATTATATCTTGTAACGTTCATAAAAACAACCAAACATTCATATAATAAGTTTATTGTTCGTTTTTTAGCCAGTTTTTATAGTTTTATGAATGTAAATGACTGTAAACGTTTACTTTTTATTTTTTATTTGATATACTGAAGAAAAATCAAGACATGTGAGGACATTTTATGTTTACTTTTAGAAAATTATTGCTAGGCGAGAAAATGCGTTTATTCATGATGGTCGTTTTATTTGTTGTCTTTGTTGTTTTTAGTACACAGTTTGTACTTAATCAAGAAACTATAACAGATATTATCTTATCCATAGTATTTTTGAGCTTTGTTTCTTTCTTCTTTGTTTTATCAGAGGTTCTTAGATATTACTATAGACTGTCAACGAAGGCATTAATCGTAAAATGCGATCCAAAGTTAGCTGAACACTATATAAATATTATAAAAAAAATTGACATCATTAAAGGCTATAAAAATTCAATTCTAGTTTTTTATACATTGATGTATCTTGATCAAGGAAAGTATGATGAGTTAGATAAACATATAGATCAACCAGGATTTCAAACTAGTGCTTCACTAAAACTTGTATATCATTATAACAAATTCTACATTGCAGTCCATCAAAACGATTTAGAGTCAGCTAGTAGTTATTTCAAGCTTATACAACAAGCCTATAGCAAGAATACTAAAAAACGTAAAACACCTAAAACCGTATATTCTATTAATTTAATTACTGCCGACTACTATTTATTAAAAGGCAACCTTAACAAAGCAGAGCAAAACATAAAAGTTATCGATGAGAATTACTTAAACTTAAGAGAAAAAACATATCTATACATCTCATATGCAAAACTATACAAGATGAAAAACGCATCTCAAAAAGAACAACAATACTTAAATCAAGCAAAAGACATATCAGAAGAACTTTATCATGTTAAGCATTATATATGATAAATAACGGGGGTATATATGAAAAATAGCAAAATAACTATTGAAAAAAGGAGAGAGCAAATCCTTAAAATTGTTGAATATCAAACCAATGTCACCGTTGATGAGCTTGCTAAAAGATTACAAACATCTGCAATCACCATTCGACGCGACTTAGATTATTTTGAACAAAAGAATCTAATCGAGAGATATCACGGTGGTGCATCTATCAATAAAGTCAATTTTACTACAAACATATTTAGTTCTTCTCTTACTTTAAATAAGCATGCTATTGCAAAAGCTGCAGCTAGATTTGTTGAAGATGGAGATACTATTTTTATCAATACGAGTTCAACCGCTTTATTGATGATAGAGTATATTAAAGCTAAACAAGTAACCATCATCACGAATAACGGGAAGGCTATATTTGCAAAAGGGAATGAAAACTTGTATATTGTACTCACCGGTGGAGAACTTCGTATGCCTAAAGAATCTTTAGTCGGAGATTTTGCGATGAATAATTTAAATAGAGTAAAAGCTACCAAGTGCTTTTTAGGTTGTAGTGGCATTTCTAAAGAAGGTGGGTTTACTACTGCTGTATTACAAGAAGTCGCAATCAATGAAATGATGCTAAAAAATACAACTGGTTTAAAATTTGTCTTAGCAGATGTTAATAAAGTCGGTAAGACACATAGTTTTCTATCTGGATCCATAAGTGATTTAGATTATTTAATAACGGATACAACATCAGTCAAAGAGGAAGTTGAAAAATTAAGAAAAGTTGGACTTAAGGTATTGCAAGTCCCTATAAACTAAAAAAAGGCTGATTAGCCTTTTTTGTATTTGCTTACTATTTTAGTCCTATAATATTAGAATGACATTGAAATACCGATAATGACCGAAATCACACCTAAGATTAAACCAATCATTCCAGTCACATAGCCTACTTAAGAATATTGCACTTTCATCTTTTTATCTTCACCAACCAAATTGATAACGACAATCCCAAGAACAATCACAATTAAATGTACAATAATTATACCCATGTAATTTAAAAACGCAAATCAAACAGCTAATATACCTAATGTTGTTTCTAATTGATAATTCGTGGATTATATTACACGATTATTTCCCATAGATGACGCAAACATATCTTGTTCTACGGCCTCACCACAACTAGGACAAAATTTTGCGTTTTCTTCAATCTCTTTGGCGCAATACGCACAATATTTCATATTCAAATGCCCTTTTGTTTTATATTAAGTACGTTGTATCATAAAAAAGGTGTATGATACACACACACCATTCTTTTATTAAAAAATTAAATTTCGACTTCTTTTAACATACTGATAAATAAATTTAAGTGATATTCTTTCGCATAATCCATCGCAGTTTTATTCAATCGATCTTTTTTCATCGGTACTCTATTTTCTATGAGTTTTCTTAAATGATGATGATCTCGATTTAATACCGCAATCGCAAGCGCTTGTTTTTCTTTAAGTCTTTCATATTTAGGTGATAACATATATTCACTAATATATTCAGAAATTTCTTTTTGATCAAAGATTAAAGCAGTATCAACAGGAGATTCAAATCTTCTGTTTTTTATATCGATATAGGCATCACTAGCAAGTAATAATCTAATCGTTTCAACTGTCCCTGATCTCACTGCATTAAATATAGGTGTTTCAAATTGATCATTTAATGCATTTGGATTTAAATTTTGATTTAACAACATATCAATTAATATGACATTACTTGTTTTAGTTGCATAATGAAGCAAGGTATTACCATGTACATCTTTTAAGAAGTAATTTTGCTTACTCTGTTTTAATAGGTAGTCTATAACTTCATGTTTACCACCAGATATCGCATAATGCACAGGATATCTATCCTCATGAGTCGTTTTGTTTAAATAGGCACCAGATTCAATTAAAAGTTTAATCATGTCTAAATCGCCTTTAAACGCAGCTAAATGAATAGGAAGCTCTCCCATTCTATTTTCTATGTTGACTTGAGCAAACTTAGAAATAAGCATCTTAGCAATCTGTAACTTACCTTTTCTAGCAGCATCGTATAGAGGTGTTTCGCCATGTTGATCTACCATATTCACATTGATATCCAAACTTAAGAGGTAAGTTATCACATCCATAGCACTACCAGTTACAGCATAATGTAATAAGCTTTTTTTCTTTTCATCTACCATTTCTATATGTGTCATATTTAGTTTTACAAAATCAAGATCATTTTGAGCAGCTTTGATGAAAACACTCATATCCTCACCACCTTCTACCCTTATTTTAACCGATAATTAAGAATTTTGACATAATTTTATAAAAAAAAGTCTACCGCGAGGATAGACAATTCTTTTTTATTGATTATTTAACTGCTTCTTTTAACAATTTACCTGCTCTGAAAGCTGGTGATTTTTGTGCAGGAACAGTAATTAATTCACCTGTACGAGGATTCTTACCAGTTCTTTGAGCACGATCTCTAACTTCAAACGTACCAAAACCTGTAACAACAACTTTTTCGCCTCTTCTACCAAGAGTTTCAGAAACTGTATCAGTAAAAGCTTTCAATACTTCTTCAGCAACTTTTTGAGTTACTTCTGCTCTGTTAGCAATAACAGAAATCAATTCAGTCTTATTCATTTAATTACCTCCTATAAATTGTCTTTATTTTATCAAACTTTTTGCAATATTGCAAACTTTTAGGGCTTTTTATGTTTATTTCTTCGCTTTATGAAGCATTTATGTCAAAAATCTTCTGATTTTAGGTCTCTTGAGAGTAATTTTTCTAATCCTTTTTCGACAGGTAGACCATTGAAAATAATCTCATATGCTGCATTTATCATTGGTAATTCGATCTTATATTTCTTTGATAAGCCGTGCATTGCTTCAATCGTTCTTATACCTTCAATTGTCTGTTTTTGTTCACTATAAATTTGATCAAGTGACTCACCTAATCCAATTTTTTTACCTGCAGTAAAGTTTCTTGAATGCTCAGATGATGCTGTTACAATTAAGTCACCTATGCCTGTGAGTCCAAAAGCTGTTTCTTTTTTGCCACCCATAAGTTCTACAACTCTTACAATTTCAACAATACCTCTAGTAATGACTGCTGCTCTAGCATTTTCACCTAAACCAAGACCGGTACATGCACCAGAAATAACTGCAATTGCATTTTTAACAGCACCACCGACTTCACAGCCGATTAAATCATTTGACGTATAGACTCTTAAATAAGCTTCATTTGAAAATGTATGTTGAATTTTTTTAGCTAATTGTAAATCAGTACTTGCAGCTACTAGCAATGTTAAATGTCTTAAAATAACTTCTTCTGCATGTGATGGTCCTGTTAATGCAACAAAACCTTCATATTTATCTTGATCAATTTCTTCCAAGACTATCTCACTTACTCTTTTTAAAGAGTCTGGTTCAATACCTTTAGAAACATTGATAAAAACAGATGGTTTTAAAATATGTGTATTAAGCGTCTTTAATACATCTCTAATCACTTTTGTCGGTACTGATAGTAAATATATATTAGAAAATTCAATGATTTCTTCTAAATTTGTTGTTGCATATATTTGATCAGGTAAGACAGTATCAAAAAAAGGATGTCTTTTTTGATTAATCTTATCTACATTTTCTTGTTTAACATCATAAATTTTTACATGATGATGATTATCTATCAACACTTGTGCAAGTGTTGTTCCCCATGCGCCACCACCAATAATAGAGATATGCATATTAAGCCTTCTTTCTTAAAATTAGTTTAATCGGTGTTCCTGTAAAATCAATTGCATTTCTTAATTGATTAAGTAAATATCTTTCATATGAAAAATGGACAAAATCTGGATTATTCACAAACATTACAAATGTTGGTGGTTTAATCGCAACTTGTGTTGCGTAATTAAACTGTGCTTTACCATGATTAAATATCGGTGTTGGGTTCATAGCAACCGCATCATGCATTAAATCATTAATGATCGCTGTTTGAACTTGTTTTTGATAATTATCATAAGCGTTATTAATCGCTGGAAAAATCGTATGTATTCTTTGATTATCTTTAGCTGAAACAAAAACAACTTCAGCATAATCAAGAAATTTAAATTCCTCTTTAACAAGTTTTTCCATTTTCTTCATGGTTTTATCATCTTTTAAGACAGCGTCCCATTTATTAACAACGATCACAACAGCTTTATAATATTCAGCAATATATCCGGCAACATGCTTATCTTGCTCGATAATGCCTTCCTCACCGTCTAAAACCATTAACGCAACATCGCTTCTATCAAGCGCTGATAAGGCTCTTAAAACACTATATTTATCCGTATTTTCATAGACTTTACCACGCTTTTTGATACCTGCTGTATCAATAACGACATAGTCTTTTCGATCTTTTCTAAACTGAGTATCGATAGCATCTCTTGTTGTGCCTGAGATCTCAGAAACAATCACACGTTCTTCGCCTAATATCGCATTTGTTAATGATGATTTTCCTACATTTGGTCTACCAACAATACAAAAACGAATGACATCATCATCATAGACAATTTCATCATCTTTCATATAAGATAGGGCTTTATCAAGTAAATCACCTATACCAATACCATGAATGGCAGAGGTTGCAATTGGTTCATTTAAGCCTAATGCATAAAATTCATAGACATTCGTTGCTTGATTGATATCATCTATTTTATTGACTGCTAAAATAACAGGTTTTTCTGTTTTAAATAACAGTTTCGCAATGTAATAATCACTATCTGTGAGTCCAACTTTACCATCAACAACAAAAATAATAACATTAGCTTCATCCATTGCGATCTGAGCTTGTGCTTTTATTTGATTTAAAAAAGGAGCATCGCCAATGTCGATGCCACCTGTGTCAATGACTCTAAAGTTTTTGGTTAACCATTGTGCGCTTGCATACAAGCGATCTCGTGTGACACCAGCCACATCATCTGTAATTGAAAGTCTTTCGCCAACAATACGATTGAATAAGCTTGACTTTCCTACATTCGGACGCCCAACGATTGCTACTTTAAAAGGCATATGTTTATTCCTACTTTTCTTATTTCTTTAAATCATCAGCAAACAAATCACCAATAGTGGTTGTTTCAGCTTCTTGATCATCTTCTAAATATTGTTCGTATGATGCACGTTCTTGTCTTTCTAAGACTTGTCTAATTGATAATTTTAATTGCCATTGGTCTCTGTTTGCATCTGTAATGACTGCAGTAACTTCATCACCAACCGCAAAATAATCTTCTGGTTTACCAATACGTTCGTTTGATAACTCAGAAACATGAATAAAGCCAGTTGCGCCTTGAACTTCAACTTCAAGACCATCTTTAGTAACACTTGTTACACTTGCTTTAACAACATCACCACGTTTAGCAGTAAAGTTTTTCCATGGATTATCTTCTAATACTTTTTTAGATAATGCGATTCTTTCTTTTTTAGGATCCATTTGAATGATGCTTAATGTAATTTCATCACCAATTTTTACGAATGATTCAAAATTATCATTTGGATTCCAAGAAAATTCATTTTTATGTAGTAATCCTCTAACATCTTTAGCAACTTCTACAATAATACCGAATGGTAGTTTTTGGAATACAGTACCTGTAACCTCATCACCAACTTTATGCGTATTATAAAATTTTTCATAAGGTGTATCTTCTAATGCTTTCATTGATAAATCAAGGCGATTGCCTTCTTTTTTAATGATTTTAACTTCAATTTCATCACCTAATGATAAAACATCTTCGATTTTATCAATTCTATGATGACTTACTTGAGAAATGCGTAGTAAACCAACAACGTGTTCAAAACGAACTGTTGCTGCATGTTTTTCAATCTTATCGACTGTACCCTTCATCACATCACCTGTATTAATCTCTTCAAGTTCTTCTTGACGATCTTTTAGGCGAGCTTCATACGCTTCTTGTCTTTCTCTTTCAAATACAACTTTTCTAGATCCAACGATACGTCTAGATCTACCTTTACGAGTTGCCTCAATGATTTGGATTTCTAATGTTTTACCTTTTAAAGCTTCTTTATCTTTTAATAGATCGTAATCTAATAAACTATAAGGTAGAAATACTTCGTTAGCTTCGTAATTCAAAATTAATCCTTTATCTAATATTTTTTTAACTCTTGCTTTAACAGTTTCACCTGTTTCAGCTAAAGTCATGATTTCATCAAATTTTTCTTCAATGAGAAGAGGTAGGCGTGATAAGAGAATTTGCGCAGGATCGTCTGTGATTTTTTGTACTTTCGCTTTAATTTTTTGTCCTTCTTTTACTAGACCAATAAATGTGTCTGGTGCAGGTTTATCAAAATTGTCTAAATGTATTTTACCTTCTGTGGTGTATTGTACATCTAGATAAATTGTATTTTGTTCAATTTTGATGACTGTACCTTCTACAATTTGGCCAACCTTTAACATCTTAAACTCCATGTTTATTCTCCTTTTTGTCGGTTAATTCTATAATTTTATCAACCACTTCATCAATGGTTAAATACGTAGTGTCAATGATGATTGCATCATCAGCTTTTCTTAAAGGTGATTCTTTTCTTGTTGAATCTTTTTGATCTCTAACCACAATGTCTTCAATGACCTTTGAGATGTGTTGATCTTTACCTTTTTTGATATTTTCTTTATATCTTCTTTTTGCACGTTCTTCAACATTAGCAGTTAAAAAGATTTTTAAATCTGCCTTTGGTAATACGACAGTTCCGATATCTCTACCATCCATGACGATATTGCCTTTTTCAGCAGCATGTTTTTGTAAATCTACAAGTTTTTTTCTTACATATGGAAAACTTGATACTAAAGAAACATTATTCGTAACTTCTTCAGAACGGATCGCTTCTGTCACATCACGATCATCAACAAATATTTTGTCAAAATCATAATGAACGATCACCGATTCTAAAAAACCATACGATGACTCTTCTTCCAAGTTAACGCCAAGTTCGATCGCTTTTAAAGTCACTGCACGATACATTGCACCTGTGTCAATATGTGTCCAATTAAGTTTTTTTGCGATACGTGCACTTATTGTGCTTTTGCCTGATCCTGCCGGTCCATCGATTGCCAATTTATATCCAGACATAAAGTTCCTCCATACAATCTTTATTATATCATATTTTTAGCTCATTTAATAGCCTTAAACCTATATTTTTGAGATGCTATGTGCATATAATTGTTTAACTTCGTGAATCTTTAGTGGACGATACCTTCCTCTTTCAACACCATCAAGTGTCAAAAAGTCATATCTGATTCTTGTTAAATTTTTGACTTTAAAGCCAATTGCCTCAATCATTTTTCTCACTTGTTTGTTTTTACCTTCAATTAAAGTGATTGATAATAAGGTTGATTGGTTCTTTTTGTCAAGTTCTATAAGTCTTACAGCTTTTGGTTTTGCATGATAATTATTGTCTATTTTTACACCATTTCTAAGCTCAACGATTTTTTTTCTAATGATAATACCTTTGACACGAACTAAATATTCTTTTTCAATATGAAATGAAGGGTGTGTCAAATGATGTGTAAACTCACCATCATTAGTCATAAGTAATAAGCCAGCTGTATCATAATCTAATCTTCCAACTGGATATAATCTAACATCTTTATGTTCTTCAGTTAAAAGATCCATGACAGTACGTCTTCCTTTATCATCAGATGCAGTTGATAGGTAGCCCGTAGGTTTATTTAACAAAAAATAAAGATGTTCAGCCAATTTGATTGGTTTGCCATCTACTTCAATGTCGTCATTTTTATTTACTTTATATCCAAGTTCAGTGACCACTTGACCATTGACTTTGACTTTCCCAGCTAAAATTAATTCTTCTGATTTTCTTCTAGATGCAACGTTAGCTTGAGCTAGAACTTTTTGTAATCTTTCCAATATTTATCACCTGTTATATTATAGCATACTTTTAGTTTTTTTAATAAACTTATATACGATATTTAAAATTTATATCATGTCAATAAAAAAAGGGTTTCCCCTTTATTTATCTCTTGAAACGTATGATCCATCTTGTGTACTAACGATAATCTTTTCGCCTTGTTCAATGAACATTGGAACTTTAACTAAAAGACCTGTTTGCATGTATGCATCTTTTGATGCATTTGTTTTGGTATCACCTTTAACACCAGGTACAGTGTCAACAACTTCCATAACAATCTTATCTGGTAAAGTTACCCCTAAGATTTCTACGCCATTGTAAAAGTTAACATCTACATTCATACCTTCATAAATAAACTTTAGTTCATACTCAATTTGTGCTGCTGGGATTTCTAGTTGTTCATAAGTATCTGTATTCATAAAGACATGCATATCACCATTTGCGTATAAGTATTGCATTTGGAAACGGTCAATTTGTGCGCGTTCTACTTTCATGCCTGCATTAAATGTATAATCAATAACTGCGCCACTTCTTAAGTTTCTAAGTTTTGTTCTAACAAACGCACTACCTTTACCTGGTTTTACGTGCATAAATTCGATCACTTGAAATATGTTACCTTCGTGTAATATGGTTTGTCCTGTTTTAAAATCATTTGTACTAATCATTGGTATTGCTCCTTTAAACGGTTTTTTTGCCGTTTATATTATACATGAAAATATTTAATTAGACAACAAAAAATGGATAAATATATCGTTTTTTTCGTTATGCAAATTGAGATTGATATAAATCATGATAAAAACCTTTTTGATTTAAGAGCTCTAAATGGTTGCCTTGTTCAACAATATTCCCATCTTTTACAACTAAAATTAAATCCGCATTTTGAATAGTTGATAATCTATGAGCGATTACAAATGTTGTTTTATGTTTCATAAGATTAAGCATCGCTTGTTGGATTTGCACTTCTGTGTGTGTATCTACATTTGAAGTTGCTTCATCTAAGATAAGCATTTTAGTTTTAGATAGCATCGCTCTTGCGATGACTAAAAGTTGTTTTTGTCCTTTAGATATATTTAATCCTTCATCAGTTAATAAAGTGTCATATCCTTCAGGTAAATGTTTTATATATGAATGGATATGTGCTTTTTTAGCAGCTTCTTCAACTTCTAATCTTGAGACATCACCATTACCATAAGCGATATTTTCATAAACTGTACCATGGAAGATCCATGTATCTTGTAAAACCATAGAATAAGATCTTCTAAGTGATGATCTTGTTAAACTAGTTATAGGCATACCATCAAGTAATATCTCGCCTTGGTTAACTTCATAAAAACGCATTAATAAATTGACTAATGTTGTTTTACCAGCACCTGTAGGTCCTACAATCGCAACCACTTGACCTTGTTTAGCTTCTAGTGTAACATTTGTTAAGACAAGCTGATTTTCTAAATACCCAAATGATAAATCTTTAATAACGATATCACCTTTAGCATCTTTATAATCGATAGCATTGATGTCATCTTTTTGTTCTTCATCTTCATCAATAACTCTAAATACTCTTTCTGCAGCAGCTAAAGCTGATTGAATATCAGCGATGATATTACTCATTTGATTAATCGGTCCTGAAAAACGTCTTGAATATAATGTAAAACTTGTTAAGTTCCCTAAAGATAAAGATCCCATAAAGTATAAGACCCCTCCAAAAACACCAACAAGTGCTACTGATAAGTTAGAAACAAAGTTTATAGAAGGTCCTACCGATGAAGCAAGATATCCTGCTTTATATGAAGCATCAGTTGTTTCTTCATTGATTTTGTCAAATTTTTCTAAGACAGTTGCTTCTTGAACATATGACTGAATCGTTCTTTGTCCAGTAATCATTTCTTCTGCAAAACCATTTAATTCTCCAAGTTTTCTATTTCTGATTCTAAATTGTTTTTTAACTAATTTTGATAAAACTCTCGTAATAATTATCGATATAGGGAGCGTCACTACAAAGACTAAAACTAAAATAGGTGACATGATAATCATCATCACAAATGAAATAACAACAGTAATTGAACTTGTAAAGATGTTAACAACATCAGTTGCAAGCGATGTATTGATTGTATCAATATCATAACTCATTTTAGAGATGATATCACCTGTTTGATTTTGATCAAAATATGAAATTTTAACACGATTTAATTTCGCAAATAAATCCTTTCTCATTTTATAGACAACTGATTGAGAAATTTTTACCATCGCAACCGCTAAAACATAATTTAAGAATGCTGAAACTCCATAAAAAATAATCATTAGCCCTGCAAATAGGTAAACCTTATCAAAATCTACACCATCAGTCATTGCGTTAATCGTTTGTCCTGTTAAAAATGGTCCAACTAAAGATAAGACGTTTGCGATAACAGTTAAAAAGATCGCTAAAAAGAATTTTGTTTTGTAATAATATAGGTAATCCCATAAACGTTTTAAAACATATTTTCGATCACGCACTTTATCTGGTTGATCATTTTTTACCTTAGGTTGTTTGCCTGCATACAT
>Ga0265295_1006079_pt1 | contig 14840 bp, 6 predicted proteins | sample Munlansysbiofilm_FD_192503 | JGI IMG/M metagenome (GOLD analysis project Ga0265295, IMG submission 192503) | Leachate microbial communities from a municipal landfill in Southern Ontario, Canada - Methane capture system biofilm | ecosystem: Engineered > Solid waste > Landfill > Unclassified ... | reverse complement strand
AGCACATAAAAGGGGAAAGCCAGAAACACCAGGGCTTGCAAGGCAAAAACCACCAGCATAACTTTCAGGATGCCGATCCTATCGCTGATAAAGCCTGCCAGGGGACGGCTGAGTCCGTTTGACAAGGCAAATAGTGAGAGGGGAATCGAGGCCTTACCGCCACTGAGGAACACCACCTCCTGCCCATAGGAGGGCAAAATTCCGATGATGAGCAGGGAGCCATACACGGAAAATAAAAACGAAGTCCAGATCAGCCAAAACAGGGGCTTGCGCAACATCTGGCGGGGAGGCAGACTCGAACGCAGCATTCCGGTTTTATCTGGAAGATGCATCGCCCCAAAGTGCTGCCTCTGCCATCGATCTGTAGGAAAAACCACCAAGCGGGATGCTATCAGGGTTACTACAAAGGTAAGAGCGGCAAGCACGACAAAGGTGCCATCCAAACCCATCCTGGGGATAATGATATGCGCCTTCAAGGGGGCAAATACAGTGGAGGCCAGACCAAAGCCCATCAAGCCCAAAGAAACCGCCAGCCCGGGATAATCTGGAAACCAGCGTCGGATGGAAGGTGCTATACAGGAATAGGTGAGCCCATTGGCAGCTCCGCCAATCACCCCATAGCTCAAGGCCAGCCAAAGATGATGTGGGACCACGTGAAGCATGGCGCTGAGGCTATTGGCCAGCAGAAACAAAAAAGCCCCCAGCGTAATCACCTTACGGGTTCCATATCTCTCTTGCAGCTTCCCTCCCGGAATCATTGCTGCGGCCCAAGCCACCATAAAGACAGATAAGGGCAGCATGGAAGCAGACTTGGACCACCCAAAATGACGTTCCAGAGGCCCCACAAACACACCCCAGGAATAGGATAAGCCTCCCATCAGGGCAAGCAGAAAGCCACCCAAGACCACAGTCCAGCGGGTTCCAAAAACAGGCCGGTCAGTTTGCATATCACTCCCTATCCAAAATTCCAAAGCTCGTGAACTTATAGGACATTGTTTAATTTTGCAAGTATTCTTATCCGCACTACGGTTGTCAAGAGAAAAGTCCGGAAGCGGGCTAAACCCTTCTTCATCAAAATCTTATTTTATTATATGCTGGCAGTGTCAGGTCTCAATCGTTAGTATAGGGACGTAAACAGGAGTTTCAGTTTCTGCTTGATAAACCCTTATAATAGTTTATCAAGTACCAAGCACTAAGAACTCATTAAAAAACTTGACAAGAATCCAATGATTATAAACCTTTAGCTATAGAGTAAAAGCTCCACTAAGGAGGAGAGATGAAAGCGATCATTTTGACAATTCTGGTCCTGAGTTTTTCTTTTGCCCTCATGGCACAGCTTAGCTGCTATGATATTCAATACACGACTAATCCGAACGGCAGTTCGCACTACCTCGGGCAAACCGTTACCGTACAGGGCATCGTTACTGCCATCAAGCGCGGTTCCGGCTTGTACATTGGTGATGCAGGTGGCGGGCCCTGGAGCGGTCTTTATGTGTATCACGGCGTTACCAGCAACCTTGTGGAGCTGGGTGATCTCGTGGAACTCACCGGAGTGGTGGATGAGTATTACAATCTCACCGAACTCACTAACATCAGTTCTTTCGCCTTCATCAGCCGCAACAATCCCGTTCCCGTTACCCCACTTTCTACCGCAGATTTGCCTTACAACAGCGCTGTTTCCGAGCCCTACGAAGGTGTCTTGGTGCGCTTTAATGAGATACAGGTCAAATCTCTGATGGATATGTACAGCCAGTTTCGCATCGCCGATGTTAGCGGTGTGCAAGCCCAGGTGGACGACGTGCTGTATGGACCGCCAGCCTCGCAGATCGTAGTGGATGAGTGGTGGTATCAGATTCAGGGTGTGGTGGATTATCACAACGCAGCCGGCTACAAGATTTTGCCCCGCAGTGCGCAAGATCTGGTGCGGGGTGACGAGGCCGTCATTACAGTAAGCCCCGGCACCATGGATTATGGCACCATATCCAACGGCAACAGTGAGGTGCAAACCTTCATCATCAATAACCTTAGCCCGGCCACCCTGAATGTAGCGGATATATCTATATCCGGTGCATATTTTTCCTTGGAAGCCCTACCCACTTTGCCAAGCAACCAAGGCTTAAATAGCCCCATTAGCTTCGACGTAAAATACGCCCCTCTGGAAGCAGGTGCTCATAGCGGAATGGTGACTATCACCAGTAATTGCAGCCCCATGCAAATCCCCCTCAGCGGTGTCTGCATCGATCCTACGGTGCAAGTAATGGTACCCAATGGCTTTGAACACTGGCAGGCCGGCACTGTGCAGACCGTGAGCTGGCAGGCCGCTGCTGTAAGCTATGTGAATGTCCTCTTATCCATAGACAACGGGCAGAACTGGAGCCAGCTAAATGCCAGTCCGGTGCTTGCTGCACTGGGCAGTTTTTCCTTTATCGTTCCCCAGCTAAACTCAATTAACTGCCTGATCAAGGTTCAAAACACCCAGGACAGCACCTGTTTTGACGTTTCCGATAACTGCTTCAGCATCTCTGATCAAGCCCCACCGGTAGAATTATTGACTTTTACGGCCATAGTCACTCCTCAGAACTACGTCCAAATCAATTGGGTTACCAGATCTGAAGCAAATCTCATGGGCTTTTACATCTACCGTAATAGTGTGAACGAGCAAGCCAGCGCAAGCTCTGTAAGCCCGCTAATCCCTGCAAGCAATACATCTGATTTGCAAAGCTATACTTTCACGGATATTAGCGTGACTCAAGGCTTGTGGTACTATTGGCTGCAAAGCATGGAACTGAACGGCTCTTCCTACTTTCATGGGTCTGTAGTCGTTACAGTAAACGACGTAAGCGTGCCAGGAGGCACTGCTGCCCCTCTCATCACCGGCATAAAGTCCATTCATCCCAATCCCTTCAAGCCCAGCACCACCATCACAATAGAGCTCGGTAAAGCGTCTGCTATAGAGATGGGGATTTATAATCTGAAAGGTGAATTGATTCGCCAGCTTGATTCCGGAGCCAAAGCGGCCGGCACACATAGCCTACTCTGGAATGGTTTAGACGATAGGGGCCAGGCCTGTGGCAATGGGATTTATCTATTGAAATTTACGGCTGAGGGTAAGAGCAGCCAAGCCAAACTCACCCTGCTGAAATAGAGGTGGATCCAGAGAGCAAAGCTCACGATAAGAATGAAGAACAAGTTTTTCGGATAATGGAGTAGCACAATGAGGTATTCATTATCATTATTGGCAGTAGTATTGTTACCGATAATCGGTTGTATAGATCCCAGTGGATGGCAATGCCCGTTGCCAATATAATATTGCTAACTGCTATCTCAATGGTGATGGGGTTTCTGTAGATAATCTGGAAGCATATAAGTGGCTATTTCTTGCTTGTAACAATTGCTCTCCCGAAGAACTTGAACCGTTTTCCCAATTGAGGGACACAGTAAGAAACATACTTTATACTGCTGATATCAACCAAGCTGAGGTAACGTCTCAAAGGTTGGTGTAAATTAGGCAAGCCAAAAGAAGGAAAAGGTTGAGCCAAATCGAACTCATTGTTTTAATGGTTTAACAAATTAAAAAGACAAGGAGAAGAACATGACTCAACCAAAGAGAAAGAAAAACGAAGGGGATGAATTAGTCAAGATAATTCATGAAACGATGCCGGGAGAATTGGTAAAAGTGCTTGAATATGGCATACAAAGGTTTATCGATGCAGAGCTGAGTGATCGGCTTGGAGTAGAGCCTTATGAGCGAAGCAAAGACAGGAATAACTATCGCAATGGCTACAGGCAGCGCAAACAGCCTCTATCAACGGCTATAGGGCCGGTATCAGTCAAGATACCCAAGCTCCGCAAAGGAAGCTTTTATCCTTCAGTTTTAGAGCATTATCAGAGGATAGACAGAGCTATGATCAGCATAATCACAGGGGCTTATTTCAATGGTGTTTCGACCCGCAAGATGAATAAGCTTTTTACCGATATGGGTTTAGCCGACATTGATCGCAGCCTCGTTAGCCGGTGTGCCTCACAAATTGATAAAGAAGTGCAGACATGGAGGGACCGAAAGCTTGACCAGCGCTATGCTTACGTGTGGATTGATGCCATATACACCAAGGTCAGAACAGAGCGTGGGGTTGTTTCAACGGCGGTATTGATAGCGATTGCGCTCAAGGAAGACGGGCATCGTGATGTGCTGGGTATGCAATTAGGAAACAGTGAAAGCCATCAGAATTGGAAAGGCTTCCTGCAAAGCCTGAAGGCGCGGGGATTGGAGCGCAGTGAGCTCTGGATCAGCGATGAGCATGATGGCTTGATAAAAGCACTTCACGAGTGCTTTCCAGGTCAATTGCGGCAACGCTGCATAATTCACTGGATGCGTAATGCTAAAGACAAAGTCTCGGAGACTGATTTACGCTGGCTTATGCCTCGTGTTAAGATTTTGGTGAACTCCAGTACCAAAAGCATGTTTGATATGGCTTGGGACGATCTTGTTAGAGATGCTGAAGCCAGAGGCAGGGAGAAGCTTCTAAACTGGCAGAAAAGCACTTACCATGATATTGTGATATATCTGGATTTCCCGCCCTCGCACTGGAGCAAGATAAAGAGCACCAATCCCATAGAACGTCTCAACCAGGAACTGCGTCGGAGGGAAAAATGCATTCGCATTTTTCCCGATGAGAAGAGCTGCACACGGTTAATGGGAGCCATCCTGCAAGGGTATTCGGACGACTGGACGACTGGCAGGATATACCTTAGTAATCCAATAAAGACAATCAGAGAGAACCAAGTGAGCCAGAGGACAGATAGCGCGCTTGTGCGCGACGTGTTGCAGCCCTGTTCCGCTAGCTCCACAGAGCTGCAACACGTCGCAAAACGGTAGCTGCTAAAAAAGGAGCTTGACTGAAAAGGCAAAGATGAAAAACATAGTAACAGGTCATATGACCTTAGATAAATTGCACGAGGCGAGAACCTAAAATGTTCTCAAATAGACGTGAAATTATGAGTTGGAATTTACACCAACCTTTGAGACGTCACTCGATTGCATCATAAATAAGTTGAAAAAGGATAATTATGTCTCTTCCACAAAAGCCATTCTGTGATAAGATATCGAATCATGAGGCCATGCTTGAGAAAGCAAAACGTGAAGGAAATACACGTCACATTAAGCGTGTGCTGCAAATTCTTAGTATCCTTTATCACAGAGAAAGTCTCCATAAAAAAAGCGTAAATTGCCTGCTGGAGCTGCTACCGATTATCGAGAAAACCGAATCTCCGGGATGGTTCGCATATTATCACCGGCTGGCAGCTAAAAGTATGATATTGGCGGTGGATTATATCACAGCCGAAGAGTGTCTGAAGCGCAGCTTGGATATTTACGAGAACCTTGGCGACCTTCTGGGCAAGGCTAATGTATATATAACCTATGGTGAGTTATACCGCAAAAAAGGCTTGATGGATCAATGTGCCACCTATCTTGCCGATGCCTTGAACATTCTAAACAGTTTTAATGAGCAGCTACAGACTTCCAACTTTATAAGCTACCAGACTTCTTATGATGCCGCGACAGAAGCTGTGGGTAGAATGCTGGTAAACATGAAACTGTTTGACGAGGGAAATGATATAATGTCCAAGCTGCTGGATCGGAAGAAGGTCTCAAGCAACAAAACGGATCTAACCCGGATCCTCCAGAATTTGGGTGCGGCAAATTGTTACTCCGATCCGGATAAAGCCTTGGTGTATCTGAAAGAGGCACAAGGTTATGCGATCTCAACCGAGAATCATTATGCCTATGCTGCCATTCTATCCAATATGGGCCTCTGTCATGAGACGAAAGGTGAATACAATAATGCCATCCGCTTGTATAAAGAATCTTATGAAATCATGACAAAATACGGGTTCACGAACCACTATCCATACGTTTTAAATAATCTTGCTTCTTCCTACCTGAAAATCGGGGATACTGCAGAGGCAAAACATCATGCCTATATATCCTTGGAGCTACCAGAACACGATGAAAAGCTTCGGGAAATCCAGAAATCCTTTTGGGTACTATCAGAAAGTTATAAGGCAGAAAACAATTACAAAGAAGCTCATGATTATCTGCTAAAGTACTGCGAGATAAACGATGAAATGTTTAATGCAGAAATTGCGAATAAGCTGAACCTGCTGCAGAAAGACTATGAAGCCACGTCAAGCTGTCTTACTGAGATTAAGAAGCAGTTTTCATTGATTAGCGATGCGCTCAAAAAGACCATGGATATGAACTTTATCGGTGTCAGCGCTAAGATCAACAATGTATATCGTTCTGCCATACAGGCTTCAGAACACCCCAGAACAAATGTGATCGTGACCGGAGAAAGTGGTGTGGGGAAGGAGATTGTGGCCCGTCTTGTTCACTTTGCCGGCTCAGAAAACAAGGGACCTTTCATCGACGTTAATTGTAGTGCAATCGTGGAATCATTGGCAGATAGTGAATTCTTTGGACATACAAAAGGCTCTTTTACCGGAGCAAATTACGACAAACCCGGCTTCATCGAGGCGGCAAATGGCGGCACCTTGTTTTTGGATGAAATTGCCGACACACCCCTTCCCATTCAGGCGAAATTCCTCAGAGTGCTGGAGACGAGAACCTTAAAGAGAGTCGGCTCAAACAAAACTATAAAAGTGGATTTCAGGCTCATTTCGGCAACCAATAAAGATATTGGCGACCTGGTGAGCAAAGGGCTGTTTCGGGAAGACCTTTTGTACAGAATCAATACCATCGGCATCCACATTCCTCCCCTGCGCGAAAGAAAGGACGATATCGCCCCCTTGGTGGATCATTTCCTGAAAGAATTTGCCAGAAAGATGAATAAACCGATACCCAATTATAGCAAGGCCATGGAACAACTGTATGATTATCATTTCCCAGGCAATGTGCGTGAGCTAAAGAACATCATAGAAAGGGCGATGATCACGCTGGATGGCGATGAATTGAGACTGGGGGATTTGGATTCTTTTCTCAGATCAAGCGCTGATAAACGAACAAATGCCGACAAGATTGTCCCAATGAAACAAATGGAGCTCGACCTGATTGAAAAGGCTCTGCAAAAATGCGGAGGCAGCTATACGAAAGCCTCAATTATGCTGGGGATTTCATATTCCACGATCAGAAGAAAGGCAAAAAGTCTCACTCAAAAGGATTGAGCTAAAGCCCGAGCTACTTTAATCATCCGTGATTGCCCAGGCTGTTCAATGTGGCAAATTCGGTCAAAATGAACATCTTTTTGATTAAGGCCCAGAAATAGCTTCGGGCATAGCAGGATATATTCTACACTTTTCCCAACTGATGTATCTCTCTCACAATGATATGCGTAAAAACATATTATTATACTAAAAGTTGGCCCTTCAATTGCATATGTATAGAGTATAGACCACAGAATTGTCTGACAACTAAGATTGCAGCCATACTGTGATGAAAAAAGGAAAGAGACTATGGTAACAAAACCGCAGCAAATGACTGATAGCGGCATAGCCGCAGGCCGGAATCTCGCCAGATTTTTCAGCTCGAGACAGGAAGCTCATGCCCAGAATATCGTGGCAGGGGCAAGACGTCTGGTATATGCTGTTTGGCTGGATCACATTACCGCATCAGCACTTGAGCGTGCCCATAGCCATAGTCAATTAATGTCGTTTGTAAATCGGGAAGACACAGTCCGAGATTCTTGCCTATCGTCTTATTATAATCTTCGCACATTATCACAAGAAACCTGGCATGAGTATCCGAAACTTTCCCCACAAAACTTGGAGCCTTCAAAGTTTAAACTATCGTGTCCACTCCCCTGCATCATCTTAGAGCAGGGGAGGATGGCTATTTAAAGATCTTAACTCAAGCAACTAAATTATTAAGGATAACAAAATGAAAAAAGCGCTTTTAACATCTATCATCCTGATTCTGCTGACAGCTGTGGGGCTTTCTGCAGTTTCGCTTCCTCGCGCTGCAATACCGGTCGTATCAATCGAGAAAGTAGGAGAAAATCTGAAACTTGATTGGGAAGACATCACCGGTGCAGAATCCTATCAGATCTATGAAGCTGATACTCCACAGGGGCCATGGACCCCGATTATGCCAGCAGTACAAACCTCAGAGTATCTCATCCCAAACCCTGCCAGCAAGAAATTCTATTGCGTCAGCTCCATCGAAGCCGATGGACCACCCGTTCCTGAAGGCTTCGTTTTTGTAGAGGGTGGCACATTCAATCACTTAAATGTTGACGTAACCGTCGCCAGCTTCTATATGAACATATACACAGTGACCCAAGCTGATTATTATGATATTATAGGATATAATCCATCATTTTTTGACGGGAATCCCGACTTTCCTGTGGAACGTGTTAGTTGGGTTGATGCAGCACTCTATTGCAACGCACGCAGCGTCGCGGAAGGCCTTACTCCCTGCTTTAGTTATGTTTTTGAGGGCGTGGATTATGGCACAGACCCGGATTATTGGTACGAGAAGTGGACCTTTGATGAGTACTTTCTGCCCTTTATCATATGTGATTCATCAGCCAATGGCTACCGCTTACCTACCTCTATGGAATGGATATATGCAGCAAAGGGTGGAAACCTCACTCCCGCAAGTGGCTATAGCATCTATGCCGGCAGTAATGTGCTGGATGAAGTAGCCTGGCACAGTTCGAACTCAGGCGGGACACCCCATAACGTAGGTACAAAACTTCCAAACGAACTTGGGATATACGATATGAGTGGCAACATTCGAGAATGGTGCTGGCAAGCTAGTGCCCCACACCTCCCTGAGGGAGAAATGCCTTTATATCAACCTAATCATGGAGGAGACTTTGGCAGTGCTGGCGCGGAGTTTTGTAATATTATTACAGGTGCGTCAGCCGAGCACATGGGAGGCAGTAATCGCATTAGTGGCTTCCGCGTTGTCAGAAGCGGCCTTTAAGAAAGGATAGATCCTTGATTGTTGGCTTGGCCCCCACGAATCTATGCTTACCATCGCTCAGATGAGTATGCTGCGATGAGCTGGTTTGCCAGGACATCTTGAACTAAAATAGGGTTCGTACGATTACAGCGGAATTCGCCAAACCACGAACCCTTTTATCTCAACAATGATGAACCATCAAAAGCACATAACAAAACCTGAGAAAAAGTACCCGTTTTGTTATTCTGGGCTGAGTCCGTCCTGATATAGGATAGAGTAAGAAACCAAATTTAACTATATATGATTAAGGAGATATTAATGAAGAGATTATTGCTGATTCTTACAGCCATATTAATCCTAAGCGCGACGGTATTCCCGCTTATCGCAAGCGAAGTTACCATCGGCACAGGAAATCAACAGGCCCGCTTACCCATGGATACCTGGTACAGGAATTCCCTATATGAGTGCTTATACTTTCCAGATGAACTGAATATAGTGTCCGGGAGTATTAATGAAGTTGCTTTTTATAACAACTTCGTTTCGACTGATGCTAATGATTTGCCTACCAAAATCTGGCTTGGCACCACCACACTTACGGATCTTAGCAGTGGCTGGATACCCTCCACCTCCCTTACCCTCGTTTATGATGGTAACGTCAGTTACCCGGCAGGACAAAACACAATTCGCATAACCTTTTCCACACCATTTGACTACAGCGGTGGCACGTTGGTGATGATGATGCTACGCCCTCCCGATACTCGTACCTATCATTATGATAACAATTTCTATACTCAGACCATCGGCACGACACGTGCAAGAATTGTTTATGGTGATGGCAGCAATCCCTACGACCCTGCTACACCTCCCACAGGGACTGCTACCACCGGTAGATTTCCCAAGACAACTTTCTTCTATACTGGAGTGAGTGCCATACAAAACGATTTGACCTGTTTAAGCATTACTGGAGATGTTAATCCCGGTGCCGATAGTGCTTCAGAATACACCGTAAGAATTAAAAACAATGGCCAGGTCACTCAAGACAACTATGCTGTGAGACTCATGCAAGAAGGCGGGATCGTGCTTGGCAGTATAACGGGAAATCCTATCATGGATGCGGAAGAGCAGACCTATACCTTCTCTTGGACCCCCACTACGATAGGGCCGGCAAAGATATATGGGCGGACTGTCCTCACCGGAGATGAAGTCCCTGCGAATAACCAAAGCGCAGATCTGCCTATCAATGTGCAGCCGGCAGGAACTCAATCTTATACCTTCGGGCTGGGTAATCAACAAGCCAGATTGCCCATCAATATGTACTATAAAGCCAGCTTGTTTGAAACGATATACCTGGCAGAAGAACTCGATATTGCTGGGATCATCACAGGCATCCAGCTCTATAACAACTTCGTCACAAACCTGCCTAACAAACAGACCAATATTTGGATGGGAGAGACTACACAAAGTAACCTTACCCAGGGCTGGATTCCATCCACAGAGCTCACCCATGTATTCTCCGGCAGTGTAAATTATCCAGCGGGAGAGAATAACATCTTTATCTCTTTCTCCACTCCCCTGGTTTACGGAGGTGGGAACCTGGTCTTGATGATGGAACGTCCTATGGATCACCAATACTTTGATCCGAACAACTTTTTCAAATGCCAGACGGTGGGATCTTCCAGATCGCTAATGGAGTCATCCAGAAGTGCGGCATTCAATCCTGCCTCTCCTCCAGCAGGCACCAGCCCTTCCAATCAATTCCCCAAGGCTACCTTCCTGTATAATAACCAGCTTATTTCCAATGATCTGTCTTGCACGAATATGGTGGGGGATTCTGATCTCAGAACAGAAACCGCGTACGATTTTGTGGCAACAATCCGCAACAATGGTCTGGAACCCCAGAGTAATTATCTCATAAAATTGATGCAGGAAGGCGATGTGGAGCTAGATAGCATTGCTGGAAATCCAATCGCGTTCTCCGAGGTACAAACTTATACCCTCCACTATACTCCAACCACAGTTGGTTCTACCTATCTGTACTGCAAAGTCGTGTTGATCGGGGATGAAGTGCCAGACAATGACAAGTGTACGGATTTTCCTATCATTGTATGGGAAGCAGGAACTGAAACGGTTACGATCGGAATGGGCAATTTCCAGGATAAAATGCCCATAAACCTATATGCAAAGAATTCGCTTTACGAAGGCTTATACTTTCAGAACGAGCTTAATATTACGTCTGGAACCATCAATGGTCTCGTGTTCTATAATAAGTTCACCCATGATGCTCAGGGCCCCAAGCACACGAAAATCTGGCTGGGAAACACTACTTTAACTGAGCTAACCGGAGGGTGGATTCCATCCACAGAGCTCACGCTTGTTTTCGATGGAGAGCTGGATTATCCCTTGGGGGAGAATAATATAGAGGTCGCCTTTGACCTGCCCTTTGTTTATTATGGCGCCACCCTGGTAATGATGGTGCAGCGCCCCTGGGATGCTACCTGGCCTTTTGCTTTGGAGTGGAATGCCGAGACTTTTTACTGTCAGGCTTTGGGTAATGTCCGCTCCCTGAGAGAGGCGAGCTGGGACACAATCTACGATCCTGCTGCTCCTCCTGCGAGCACTGTAGTTTCAGGATTGTTTCCCAAGACTACTTTCTATTTGCGGGAAGCAGGAATGGGGAGCTTAAATGGTACCGTAAGTACTAATGGAACTCCATCGGAAGGCGTGGCAGTCTCGGTTGCCAACACAAATCTAACAACACTCACCGATGCTAGCGGCCATTACAGCTTTCCTTATGTCATTCATGGGGCTCAGGTTGTCACCGCCTCTCTTCATGGATATACCATAGCCAGCAATAACGTTACGATTACGGAGGGTCAAGCTTATACTTCAGACTTTGCCCTTATTCCTCTTCCACAAATATCTGTATCTGGAAGAATCGTAGGCAGTAATGACCTTAATGTCGGCATCGCTGGTGCTTCGATTGCTTTAAGTGGCTATGAATCATATACTGCGACTTCTGGTCCTGACGGTCACTTTTCCATAACCGGTGTTTTCGGTAATCAACTCTACCAATATGTCGTTCATGCAGCTGGCTATCAGATTTCTGCTGGCCCAGTCCAGGTGAATGTAGTGGATTTGAATATGGGAGACATCGTCGTCAATGAAATAGCAAATTCACCTCGTAATGTGGTGGCTATTGAACACAGTTCCTTTAGCCAAGTTGGTCTTACTTGGGAAGCACCAGCAGCAGCACAGAATATCACCGAAAGTTTTGAAGGGACTTTATTTCCACCTCACTTATGGACTCAGATTGTCACCAATACAGGATCAGCAGATGCTTCGGGAGTACTTCCCACCTGGTGCTCTTCGGGAGCAGTTGGCTCCATCGTACCTCCTAGTGGAGTACGTCAAGCCGGTCTCAGATGGGTCGCAAGCCATCAGGATGAATGGCTCAAGACACCTTTATTCGTTTGTCCTCCATCAGCCAGTCTGACCTTCTGGTCATATGTCTTCCAGGGAAGCATGAATGGTGACCATTACTATGTGAAGGCTTCTACCGATGATGGTGTCACCTGGACCACCCTTTGGGATGCCAGCACGCTTTCAGGAGGATGGAACAATTACGCCTCTCCCATCGCCATCGATCTGTCTATCTATGCTGGAGTGCAGATAACCATTGCGTGGAATGCGCGCGACTCTTCACTAAACAACGGTCTTTGGTACGCGTGGTTCATAGATGACATCAATATTGACAGTCCGCGCGGGATTATGAACTTCCCCACTTCGGGACTTACTGCCCAAAGTGCGGCTGGAAATAACGTTGCACCTAAATTGAACCCCGGTGCTTCCTATAATCCATCCAGGAACGATAATGACAGACTGCCAGAACCTACGAGCCCAATAGCGAATACTGATGCAAGCAATCGCATTATGCTTGGCTACAAGGTTTGGCGCTTTCTAACTGTCAATCAAGATACTCCGGATAACTGGGTTTTACTAACTCCCGAGCCTATTGCATCGGAAAACTATGCGGACACAGCTTGGGAACCAATGCCTGCCGGCATCTATAAATATGCCGTCAGAACAGTATTCAGCAACAATGTGCAGTCAAATGCGGCATTCTCAAATGAGGTGCCTAAGGGGATGTCTGGAACTCTGGCAGGTACCGTAACAGAATTTGGGACGAACCTTCCTATTGCCGGAGTTAAAGTTACTGCAGGCAAATACTTTGGGATTACCGATGCCAATGGTGCCTACAGCTTCAGCGTTTTCCAAGGCATATACACCATTACCGCTACAAAGGCTGGCTATAGCCCCGGTTTTCAGATTGAGGTCATAATCTCCACCTCAGAGACCAGTATTCAGAATTTCGTGCTTGAAGAAATCAACCTTCCCGTAGGAGCTGTACAAGCTTCAGTAGAAGGTTCAAACGTAAACGTAAACTGGAAGGCTCCTGGAACCTTTGGCGGCGAATGGATTCATTATGATTCTGGCGTTAGGACAAATAGTGTCGGGACAAATAGTGCTGCAAATTTCGATGTAGCAATACGTTTCCCGGCCTCTGCGCTTGCTCAATATGCCGGTATGAGTTTGCATGCACTTAACGTATGGCCGACCCAGGCGGGTAACTTCTCCGTTAAGGTATGGACAGGAGGCGATGCCTTCGCTCCTGCAAATTTGGTAGTTAATCAACCCTTTGTCCCAAATCTGGTTTCATACACTACTGTAAACCTTGCCAATCCTGTAACTATTACCGGAACAGAAGAATTATGGTTTGGCTACAATTGCAACGTAAGCTCTGGACTTCCAGCAGGATGTGATGCTGGCCCTCAAGTGGAAGGGTTTAGCAATATGATATGTTTCAACGGCATTTGGTCCACTATAGCCGAAATCAATGAAAATATTACATACAATTGGAATATCCAAGGCTTTGTGGGATACTCTACTCCAGATCGTGAAGAAAAGCTTAACTCCTTGGATGCAGCGCTTCTGAAAACCGTAAACAACGATAGCCGAGCCTTATCCGGATACAAGGTATGGCGGCTCTTGCAAGGTCAGGAAACAGATAAAAATTCATGGATAAGCCTTACTCCTGATCCCATAATTGATACATTTATTCAAGATAACGGGTGGAGATACCTCCAGGAAGGCGTCTACAAATGGGCAGTAAGAGCAGTTTATGCTGAAGGAGAGATGTCTGAAACTGTGATTTCTAACACCCTTTACAAACCCATGTCAATTCCTGCTACAGTGCAAAACTTGCAGGTCAGGATTGTAGGGAACGATGTCACGCTTAGCTGGGATGCCGTAAATGAGGATGTGCATGGTAACCCCATGACTGTGGACTATTACAATCTCCATGTTCTGTTTGATCCTTGGGAAGAGCTGTCTGATGACAATCTGTACGATCTGGTGGATGGTACTTCTTATGTTTTTGAAATGCTCGCACCAGTAGAGGATAGGCTCTTCTTCTGCGTGACGGCAGTGCATGAAGAACGTGAATCTAATATGATAAAAAAGCAGGTCTTAAGGCGCAATGTTCCTAAAGACATTAGATGGAAGAAAGCAGAGTAACATAGCCATGTAGAGCAGGACACCGTTTCTGCAAAATAGTAAAAAATTGCAGCACACCGCTCATGCTAAGGGACGGTGTGCTGCTCTTAGTTTACATCTGCTATCTGTAGTCAAGCCTCAATCTCAATACCATTCCAATTGATTCCCGCTTATCTCATAAATACCAAGTCCATTGGGGGCTTTGGTTCCGACTAATTTTGAACCAGAGGGGCTGTTGTTGTCGATGGCAGTTAAAAGTGCACCAGTTTCGGAAGTTTAGATTGCACCAGTTTGTGTAATAATAAACTTAGCCTTTTGATAGAGATATCAGGAGGTGAAATGAAAGGAGCCGATGTGTACAATG
>Ga0265295_1006078_pt1 | contig 14840 bp, 18 predicted proteins | sample Munlansysbiofilm_FD_192503 | JGI IMG/M metagenome (GOLD analysis project Ga0265295, IMG submission 192503) | Leachate microbial communities from a municipal landfill in Southern Ontario, Canada - Methane capture system biofilm | ecosystem: Engineered > Solid waste > Landfill > Unclassified ... | reverse complement strand
AAGAAATTATCTGTAGGTTTTTGTCAGATGCAGGACTTTGCAGCAGTGTTCCGCGAGCGAGGTGTAGAGATATGCCTGGTCGAGGTCTTTGCCGCCCGCAAAGGTCCCGTGTCCTTTGGCGATGACGATGTTTGCAGATGTGAGGCCTTTTGCCACGACGTCGGCAAGCTGCTGTGATCCGCAGGGTCCGTCAACGACCTGGATCGTCGGGGCGAGGAGCTGTCCTTCGCTGTCAATGGTCGTGATCTCGGCATCGCCAAGAAGGGAGAGGGCCACCGCATACGGCGGGTGGGCGTGGACGATCGCCTGATGTTGTGAGGCATTGTAGACCGCGGTATGCACCCGCCATTCGCTGGAGGCGCTCGGCGTGACCCGGCCGTTTAAGGGCATCAGGACGATCTGTTCCGGGTCGGCGTCCAGATATGAGCCGGTTTTTGTGATAAAGTATCCTTCATTGGCCCTGACACTCATATTCCCGAAGTTGCCGCCGACCAGATGTTCCAGAAACAGCCTTTTCCCGATACGGGTGAAATCTGCCCGCATTTCAGTGTCCCAGGCTCATCAGCCGGACGAGAATGGCTTTCTGGGCATGCAGGCGGTTCTCCGCCTGATCCCAGACCCCGCTCTGCATGGAGTCGATGACTTCATCGGTGATCTCTTCGCCCCGGTGTGCCGGCAGGCAGTGGAGAACGAGAGCGTCCGAGGCTGCCTTGTTCAGCAGCGCGGTGTCGAGCTGATAGCCGACGAAGTCTTTGAGTTTGGACTCTTTGATGTCCTCTTCGCCCATCGATATCCAGGTGTCGGTATAAATTGCATGGGCATCGGTCACGGCCCGCACAGGGTCGTCGTAGACGGTGACTTTGCCGCCGTTTTCTTTGGCGAATTTCACCGCTGCCGGATCGGGTTCGTAGCCTTTCGGCGTTCCGACCGCGATCTCCATACCGGTTTGGACGGAGGCCATGATGAGCGAATTACAGACATTGTTTCCATCGCCTATCCACGCGATCTTCAGCCCGTCTAAGTCGCCGAACTTTTCCTTGAGGGTGAGTGAATCGGCCATGATCTGACAGGGGTGTTCCTTGTCGGAGAGAGCGTTTATGACGGGGATGGATGCGTATTTCGCGAACTCGGTGATGGTTTCGTGTTTGTAGGTCCGCATGATCGCCCCGTGAACATACCGGGACATAACGCGTGCCGTATCGGCGACGGTTTCTCCCCGGCCGAGCTGGGTCTCTTTGGCGTTGAGGTAGAGCGCATAGCCTCCCAGGTCGTACATGCCGACGTCAAACGACATCCGGGTCCGGGTGGACGCCTTTTCAAAGATCATTGCCAGGGTTTTTCCGGCGAGGAGGGGGTGGGGAACGCCGGCATACCGCTGGCGTTTGAGCCGGGCGGCGAGGGTGAGTATGTCTTCATACTCTTCGGCGGAGAGGTCGGTGATCGAAAGAAAGTCTTTTTTCATGAGCGAAGTTCCTTCATGTGGGCGATGCGTTTTGCAAACAGGGTCTCGGTTCCGATGTCGCTTCGGTATCTGACGTTTCCGGTGACGTTTCTGCAGGCCGCTTCCGCATATTTTTCCGCTTCGGCAAGACCGGCGCCGACGCCGACATAGGCCATGGTCCGGGAGGTGAGTGTTTTCAGAACGCCGTTTTCCAATTCAACGTTTGCGTAGTAGAGGATGGTATTTTCCGCCGGACCCGGGGTGATAACGTCGCCTGCATGGGGTTTGTCAGGGTAGCCGGTCGGCACGAGATATTTGCAGACCGTGGCTTTCTTTTCAAAGGAGACGTCCTCTGCTGAAAGCGTGCCGCTGATGATGTGTTCTGCGATGGTGAAGAGGTCGGAGTTGAGGATGGTCAGGACGTTCATTGCTTCGGGGTCGCCGAACCGGGCGTTGAACTCGATGACTTTGGGGCCGGTTTTTGTGTTCATGAACTGACCGTAGAGGATGCCTTTGTAGGGGCTGCCCTCTTTTGCGAGGGCGTTGACGGTTGCCTGCATGATCGAAAGGGCACGGGCGTAGTCGGTCTCGGTAACGAAGGGGAACGTGTGGTCTTCGAGCGAGTAGGAGCCCATTCCGCCGGTGTTTGGGCCGACGTCTCCTTCGAATGCCCGTTTGTGATCCTGAACGAGCGGCATGGGAACGAGGGTTTTGCCGTCGGTGAATGCCATTAAGGTGAACTCTTCGCCGAGAAGACGTTCTTCGAGGATGATGACCTGATCTTTCAGGGTCATGGCATATTCGACGGCGCCTTCACGGTCGACCTGTTCGCCCATGACTTTGACACCTTTTCCGCCGGTAAGGCCGGTGGGTTTGACGGCGAGGTCGCCGGGATATTGCCGGATAAATGCGGCGGCTTCCTCCGGGGTTTTGCAGAGTTTGTAGGCCGGGCAGCCGTCGATTCCGTGCTTATTCATGAGTTCGCGGCAGAAGCCTTTGTCGGTTTCGATCCTGGCGGCTGCTTTGACCGGACCAACGCAGCCGATGCCTTCTTTGGTGAGGGCGTCGGCAAGACCTGCTTCCAGCGGAGCTTCGGGGCCGATGAAGGCGTATTGGATATTGTGTTCTTTGGCGAAGGCTCGTACTGCCGGAACATCCGTTTCTGCGTGGATGAGGGTTTCCCTGGCTATTTTGGCGATGCCGGGGTTCTTTTTACCCATGACGGAGTAGAGTTCGACGTTCGCATTTTTGGTGAGTGCTAAGCAGATGGCGTGTTCCCTTCCGCCACCTCCGGCCACTAGTATTTTCATATCCTTATCTATGGCGCGTCAACAGTCAAATAATGTTTCCACGAACAAGGGATTTCCTGCGTGTCTGCAGACCTGATTCTGCTCTCCGGCAAGGAAATCTGTTCGCCCTGCCGCCATTTTCCGGCCGGGATGGCCGGATATCGATCCAGGTGTCATGTCTGCAGGTTCATTCGTCTTCGAAGGAGAACAGCTCCTCGACCGGGATCTTGAGGATCTTTGCCAGTGTGAAGCCGAGTTTGAGCGAGGGATTGTATTTGCCTTTTTCCAGATGGACGATCGTTTCTCTGCGGACGCCTGCGCGTTCTGCGAGTTCTCCCTGGGTCATTGCGAGTTTCTGCCGGCATTCGCGGATCTTTGTCTGCATCACTCCTCCCGGGATCTGATGTTTTCCACCATTTCATAGATGATCAGACGGAGAATAAATACCATGACCGAAAAGACGAACACCAGAGTGAACAGGGTCGGGATCAGGGCAGGATCGCCGAGCAGGACGACTGCACAAAGGGCTGCGCAGAACAAGACGACCGAGGTAAAAAATGCGGTCGTTGCGGCTTTTTTTACATAGGTGTCAAAGAGTTCGTCGTATTTTTTCAGGGCATAAGTGAAGAACACAAAGAATCCAAAGAATCCGAAGTATCCAAAATTCCCGGTATAGAATCCGAGAAAGCCGAGGAACCCGATAAGTCCCATCAGTGCGATCATATTCATCTGTGATGTATTTGTCACAATATGTTATAAATATGTCACTTGAAAAAAGTTATGCGAGGAGTTCGCTTGCTTTGACGAGGGAATGGAGCGTGACTCCGTCTGCTGCGAGCAGTTTTTCTGCCCCGCCTTCCCGGTCGACTACGGTGATGACCGTATCGATCAGAGCGCCGGCTTTTCTGAGTTCATCAACGCCGTACTTTGAGGAACCGCCTGAGGTCGTGACGTCTTCGATCAAAAGGACGCGTTTTCCTTTGACGTTTCCGATGATCATTTCATTTTTCCCATGGTCTTTTGCTGCCGCCCGGATAACGGCGCAGGGTTTGTCTGCTGCCAGAGATACTGCTACGGCGAGCGGGACCCCTCCGACGGCCACTCCGGCGATGCACTCGAACTCGAAGGAAGCAGCGACCTCCGCGGCGATCTCTTGAAGCAGTTTCGGCTGCATGATCGCTGTTTTCACATCGATGTAATACCTGCTTTGGGCACCGGACGCGAGGGTGAAATCCCCAAACTCCACTGCCTTATACTGAACCAGAAGATCTAATATTCTGTTTACCATGGTACGTCCTTTAATCCGAGTAAGTATCCGATAATATTTGTTCCTCTATGTAATAGAGGTGACAGTATGAGGATCGCAATTAAGGTCGCGATGAAGAATCCGGCCGAGTCGAAGTTTTCGGCAAACCAGCCGATGTTTCCGGTCACGAGCAGAGCGAGCGTCATCAGAACAAGGGATCCGACGACCATGTCATACATGTCGGCGATCGGCCATTTGGCTCCCCGGTCCTTTCCCATCCTGCGCTTGAAGTAGCTCTTGATCATGTCACCGAGAAGAGCGCCGGCAGCCAGGGAGCAGATGGTTACAAGGGTGTGTTTCGGCAGGAAATCCAGCTGGAAGCAGTCAACCAGAAATATCTGGACAAGACCGAAGATGATACCGACAATAATACCGCCGATCAGTCCGCGCCATGTTTTTCCGTCGCCGAGGATCCGGCGTCCGTCTTTTGCACATCTGCCGAAGTCTACCGGCGTTCCTCCGCCGAGTAAAGCGGCGGCAGGATTTGGAATGTAGGCCGGGATCATGATCCAGACTGCCCAGAGGCATGCCATTGCGGCTGTCATCAGAAGTTCCATACTCAAACTCTCACTCTCATTCTTTTATAGTTACACGCGAATTAGTATAATACTTCTATTTCAAGGGAGTTAACCATGACGCTCGTAAAGAAAACCAAAAGCCTGTGCCCCGTCTGTGGTAAATTGCTTGACGCGGAGATTACTGAAAAGGACGGCGCAATATGGATATGCCGGACCTGTCCTGAACACGGGTATGCAGAGACCCTCTACTGGTCGGATGCTGCGATGTACCGGAGGTTTGACACGTATGACCGCGTCGGCAGAGGTGTCGAAAACCCGAATGTGACGCTTTCCGGCGAGTGTACGACCCGCTGCGGGCTGTGTGCGAATCATAAATCCGGCACGCTTCTTGCAAATATCGACGTGACGAACCGATGCAATCTGAAATGCGAGTTCTGTTTTGCCAATGCAAAAGCATGCGGGTATGTGTATGAACCGACCTTCGATGAGATCGCCTCGATGCTGGCGCTTCTCAGGAACGAAAAACCGGTCCCGTGTCCGGCAGTTCAGTTTTCCGGCGGAGAGCCGACGATGCGAGATGACCTGGCGGAGCTCATCAAAAAAGCCAGGGAACTTGGATTCAGTCAGGTGCAGATGGCTTCAAACGGGGTCAAGCTTGCCCAGAATCCCGAGCTGGCAAAGACGCTTCGTCAGGCAGGACTTTCGACGGTGTATCTCCACTTTGACGGTATTTCCAAAGAGACGAACCCTCTTCTGGAAAAGACCAGTCTTCCGGCGATCGAGAACTGCCGGAAAGCCGGTCTGGGCGTAGTGCTTGTCCCGACGATCATTCACGGGCAGAACGATCATGAGATCGGGGGCATCATCCAGTTTGCCGCGAAGAATGTCGATATCGTCCGCGGGATCAACTTCCAGCCCGTCGCTTTCACCGGCGCGGCAAAAGCGGATGATGTGCAGCGTGAACGGGTCACGATCCCTGATATCACCCGGTGTGTCGAGGAACAGATGGGCGGGCAGCTGAAGTCTTCCGATTTCTATCCGATCCCGTCGGTAATGACGATCTGTGATCTGATCGAGGCATATACCGGAAAGCCCCAGATCATGTTCTGCGCCCATCCCCACTGCGGGGCGGCCACCTACGGATTTATCAACGATGACGGGGATATCGTCCCGATCACGCGGTTTGTCGATGTGGATAAGTTCTTTGCCGAGGCAAATCTGATGGCGGAGAAGTTCAAGACCGCCGGCAAGACCGGGAAGTATCTGGCGATGGCGTCGGGTCTTGGCAGGATCAACAAGGCTCTTACAAAAGAAGAGGTCGAGGGGATCAGGATCGATCTGAAGAAACTGATCTACGATGCTCTCGTCAAACATGATTACGAGTCGCTTGGCAAGTTCCATGAAAAAGCGCTCTTTATCGGGACGATGCATTTCATGGACGCCTTCAACTATGACACCGACCGTGTTTCCCGGTGCTGTATCCATTATGCGACGCCGGACGGCAGACTGATTCCGTTCTGTACATATAACAGCGGGCCGACGTATCGGGAAGAGGTCTGGAAGAAGGGCGCAAAGCCGTTGAACGAGTAAGGTGGGCTGATGGGGTTTTGGAACCGTGAGGGTGTCTCCCCCTCGGGAACACTTTTTTCCTGGGATGAGCTTTCCCGTATTTCACGAAAAGGCGCACTGCTTTCTGCTCTGAAAGAAAAAGGTCAGCTGTATTCTCCGGAAGATCTGGAGCTGATGCTTAACCGTTATGCAAAAAAGCTTGAGAATGTGCCCAAAGACTACGGCGATTCTCTGCTGTATTATGCCCGGATCCAGATCGTCGACGGGTATCACCGGATGATGACCGATGAGCTGAGCGAGATCCGGGGGGCCGTTCCCCTTGCTTCTTCATGGAAGAAGTTCACGGCGGATGCAAAGGCGGCGGCATCGAAAGGAACGCCCGGTGACCGGCTTCGCTCTCTCAAATATCTGATCGCCGCCTACACGGTTTACATCAGGGAAGAGCCGGTTCACCCGGTCGGTATGCCGTTTCCCGGCGGGTTTTCCGTTGAACTGTATGACGGGGAGTATTACTGCCCGGTCCGCGCTGTCTGGAATGATATCGATGATGCATTCTGTAAATTCTGTCCCGCGATCCAAAGCAGGGAACGCGATCTTCTTTTGTCGAAATCCGAGCGTGATATTGTGACAAAAAAAGAGAAACTCAATAATTATTTTTATAATTTTAAAGGATAACTTTCCTTGACCGGCTTCTGCCCGGTCAACCATATATATTTTAACCAGACGGCACCAACTAACTACTGCAATGAACAGTGGCATCTGCCCGAAATGTGGTTTACCAAAGGAACTCTGTATTTGTGAAGAAGTCGCAAAAGAACAGCAGCGTATAAGTGTTAAAGTCAGCAAGAGACGGTACGGCAAAGAAGTGACGGTTGTCGACGGTCTCGATCCGTACGAGATCGATTTAGAGGATCTGTCCAAGTTTCTCAAAGGCCGGCTTGCATGCGGAGGCACCGTGAAGGAAAACTCTATTGAGCTTCAGGGAAATCATCGTGACAGAGTAAAAGCTCTTCTGACGTCACGCGGATACAGTCTCGAAAATATCAATTAACCATATCCAATATTTTTCATCCGCTCTTTTTTCTGTAGAGAAACGGCCTTAAAAAAAATAGTTAGCTTTCGATGAATTCCTTGATCTTCTGATACAGGAACTCATTTACTTTTTCGATCTCTTCTTTGCTGCCCCGGAATGCCAGGAGTTCACGTTCGTCGTTGACCATGTTGGCATAGTTCAGCGGGCGGGTGACTCTGACAAGTTCGACGTTGAATTTCAGCGCCGCGTCGCGAATGACCGTTCTTGGAGTGCCCGGGGGGATAACTAAATCAAATTCTTCGTCTGCCATATTACTTACCTATCTTTTGGCGTTTTGCCATTATACAATGTCCGCCCCGGACCCCGCCGATCGGGCATTTTGGATTGCCGATACTGTTCATACACCGTCCCATCAGCGCTGCTCCGCGGGCGAGTCCGTCGTCGACGAAGACGAGGTGATCGACAGCATCGTCATAGATGCCGCGCTCTATCACGCCTTCAAGGATGTACTGGGGTTTGTTTCCGGAGATGATCGCACGGCCGGTGAATCCGATCGAGCTGTTTTTCGGGAGGAAATTTCGTTTGATACAGAGGTCGATGATCTTGAGCGCGACGTTTGCACAGACCCGGTCGCTCACTTCCCGGACGACCTCCTTATTTTCGTTTTTGGCAATGTCGGCTCCGATGGATTCCAGGTCGGCTGTCCGATCACCGTTCACGCCGATATCGACGCCTATCAAAACGATGCCCGAATCTTCGGCGACATCGGCGCAGACGGGAACTTTTCCGAAATGCGTGCGGTCACGCGGAACTTCGGTGACGTCGATGATCTCCATGCAGCGTTCGACGTAGGGCAGTGCTTTTTTCGTAGCACGGGTCGAGGAGGGTTTGCATTTTTCGCCGAACAGGTCGAGCGCGGTTCCTTTCTTTTTATCGACGAGACCTGTTCCTCTGATGATCGCATCTGGTATGGCGCCGGCGAGGCCGCAGAAGTTTCCGATGGTTTTTGCGAATGGATTCTCTGCTTTTTGATCGACATCGCTGGTGATACGGCCGTCAAGCGTTGTTCCAAAGTCCATGGAGATGCAGGGGTTTCTGAAGTCGACGCCTGTCCATTTGGCTCCTTCCTTGATTCCTGCCATTGCGAGTTCCCCTTCCATCTCGTTTGCGACCATCTCGACACCGGTGGATCCGATCGGGGGCATTACGCCGGCGATTGCTCCGGTGAAAACGAGCCGGTCGGCATAGGAAAAGTCTCTGAGTTTTTTCGGCAGGCTGTTGATCCCCATCGGGGGGGTCATCTTTTTTGGCGGGACGCCGGCGAGCAGGCATCCGTTTGCGAGTGCCTTGACGAACTCGCCGACCTGATCGGGCGAGTCCATTGCGGCCACTACGCCTGTACTTCTGACAACGAAGTCGAGTTCATCCTTGATGCTCAGATCCGCATCTTTGTGGCATTTGATCAGCGTGTCTTTGACAAGTTCGGTGACGGATTCCCGTGTGAGTTCCGTTCCGTCAAGGGTGGCTCCAAAGACTTCTTCTCCGTTTTTTGGTTTTCGAACGTCCCTGCTCATGGAAACGGTTTTGTTGATGATATAGGATTTTCCGGTATCAAGGTTCGTACCTGTCAGGATGCATTTGGTGGTGGTGTTTCCCATCTCTACGGATGCGACGATGAAATAAGGATTGGACTTGTATTCGGGCACCTGCATTCCTGCCCCGTGACCTGTCGAGGGCGGCGGTACACTCTCAACGATCCAGGGTTTCTTTGCAGCGAACCGGTCAAAAAAACCTGCCGACATAATACACTGAATCTGTATGCAATGGGGAAATAGGTTTCGTTATTGATTGGCTGGGTAAAAAAGAGGGTTATTCAAGTTCGTCGAAGACCAGTTCATAGATCCAGTCTTCAAGCATTTTGCAGTGTTCGACGGTGCACTCTTCATCACATGCGACGCACGGGACGATATGCTCCCCTGCCATCAGGAGGTTCGGGTCGACCGCCTGGGAGGTGTGGACGATGGTGATGAGGTAGGTCCTCGTCCCGTCCTTTTTGGTCTCTTCCCGGGCGATGAGGCCGGCATCCTCGAGTTTTTTGAGGATGCGCGAACATGTGCGGCTGTCCACCTCGATAGCTTTCCAGAGGTCACTCTGCAGAACACCTTTGGGATGCTCTTTGAGATAGGCAAATGTTTTTTCGTCCGCTTCGTTTAGTTCAGTTTCTCTGGACATATTCAGTTCAGCGGAGAGATGGTGAGGATGTTGTTTCCGCGGATGACGACGGTGCCGATGTTTCTTCGGCCGTTTGCGGTGATCTCGACGGTCTCTTCGAGGTGAAGGTTGAGATACTCGTCCATTGCGACGAGCCGGCCCTCGAATTTACATCCTTCATCTTTTATCTCCACGGAAATTTTTGAGTCAACGAGCGAGTTGACTTTTTTTATCGGAAGGACAATGCTGGATACCATATCTCTAAGTGTTAGTTATATGACGTAATTAATCTGTTCTTTTGTGACAAGGCATGCCTAAAGGATCAGGGATCTTACGGTCGGAAGGCTGCGGAGTTTCTGTATTGCCTCCGCAGGGATCACGCCGTCGATTATGATGACAAGCCGCGGTGTTTCGACCACGTAGGGGTCGGTGACGAAGATCTGCCGGAGCGTGAGGTCGTAGGAGGCAAGGACGTCAACTGCCGAGGAGACGATGTTTTTGTCGCCGGCATTGTTCGGGAGGATGGTGATCACCGAGAGCCCGAGGTTTTTGGCAACGTCCGTCAGGTCGGGAGTGACGCGCAGACGGGAAAAGAGGGACTGCAGTTCATCGATTTCGATGATCCGGCGAAGGGTGGCGTCCACGACCCGCCTGTCGACTTTTATGACTCGGGAAAGGGCGGATGCCGATATTTCTATGCCGTTTACTATGGTTTTTCCTTCGGGAGAGACGCCAAACCCGTTTTCAAGAAGAAAACGGACGACTCTCTGCTGCGAGGGGGAGTCCTGGAACTGATCAAGTATTTTCCGCCACATTGTATCTTTGTGTCTATCACGGAATACATATATACGCTTCCCTGGATTTTTGTACAGAGGTGACCCGGATCTCTGTGTAAATCCAGCAGATTTATTTACTTGACTGACCCACATGTATAGGTCGCACAGTGCGAGGGTAGCCAAGCCAGGTCAACGGCGCTAGCTTGAGGGGCTAGTCTAGTAGTAGTTCTTGGGTTCGAATCCCATCCCTCGCATATGGATGTGATGTTTTTGCATTCAGATTTCTTTTGATTCGTTTTGTACATTTTTGTTCAGAGGTTTACCTCCGTCAGATTTCCATCTTCGACTATTTCTTCCAGCTGTTTTTCTTTGACATTTTCATAAAAGAAACCGCGATTGGTTGTCAGGTTTCTGCATATCCTTTAATACTTCGCCGGATACCTTATTATCAGGAACAAAAGAGCCATGGCAGAAAATCCGAAGGAGGTTTCCGACAGACCCGTTATCGGCCTTGAGAAGGAGCTCCAGGAAATCAATGAGGCCGTTGAACGGTTTGGGGACGGGGTGCCGGCGCACATCGCGATCGTTTCCGAACCGCTTGGCGGCAGGACAACGATCGCCAATGAGATCCGGCGCCTTTACGGCGAAAGGGTCACCTATCTCCCGCTGAAGTTCGTGATGTCACCCTCCTCCCTCCCGGATTTTTCTGCCAGTCCGGGGGATATTATCCTGATAGACAACTGCCGTCTGCTTGCAACGCGGAGGATCGGCGGTTTCGATGTGCTTGATGCATTTTTGCTTGCCCTGATCTCTTCAAAGAAACTCTTTATCACGACATGGAATATGTACAGCTGGCAGTATCTTTCGGCAGTGATGAACATCGAGGCATATTTCTCGACCGTTATCGTTCTTGCGAGGATGGACACGCCCGATCTCAAACAGGTGATCATGTCCAGGTATAAGCCCGGGGAGATCCGGTTTATCAACGACGGGGTTGCTGAGCGCTCGATGTTTTTCTCTCTGGTCCATAAACAGGTCCGTTTGCCGCTGAAGGGTGCTGAAGTATCAATTCCCTGGATAAAACTGAACTTTACTCTCATGCTTCGCCGGCTTCCCAGAAAAAAACGCATCCAGATATCCATTGAGGACTTGATATTTGAAAAGATCAACAGGATCTCCCGGGGAAATCCGGGTGTGGCCGTCCATCTGTGGGAGGCGAGCCTGGAAGATAATGTTATTTCGCTGAATGCTATCACCGAGACCGTCTATTCCATCAATCTCGATACCAGTGAATCATTCATCCTCACGATCATTTTGTCGATGAAATCCCTGCAGGAGGATGATCTGATCGCGATCGTCGGGTCGGAGATGGATATCCGGCGTGTGCTCTACCGTCTTGTCTGTGAGGGGCTTGTGAGGAATGATGACGGGTATTACAGTATTCCGGCGTTTGCACTTGAGCCGGTTGCCGAGTACCTGAAAAAGACCAGGAGACTGTGGTGATCATGGCTGATACGCTGCTTACAAATGTTACAACGGGTGTCGTCACCGAACTCCCGTTTAAGACCCTCGACCTGAATCTTGTTCTCTATATTGTATTCATCATCGTCTTTGCTTATGTCCTGAACCGGCTGCTCGGTTTTGTTCTGACCCATATCTCGGAACGGATGGGCTGGCACCGGACCACGGTGACCATGGTGATCCCGCTTCTGAAGCTTATCGTTTCGGTGACCGCCCTTTATTACATCATAATTGCCGTTATCGAGCCTTCGCTGACCCAATTGATCGCCTTTTCGGGTCTCTTCGGCGCTGCTGTCGGTTTTGGTTTGAAGGATGTTTTTGCCGATATCATCGGGGGGATCGTCATCATCTTTGAAAAACCCTACCAGATCGGCGACAAGGTATCCATCGGAGGTACGTATGGGGAGGTGAAAAACATCGGGATACGTTCTACCCGTTTGCAGACCCCTGATGATGAACAGGTCTCGATCCCGAATGTTACGGTATTCAGTCAGCCGGTGACCAGCGGGAATGCGGGGGATCTTGCTATGATGATAGTCATCGATCTCTATATCCATCCGGAATCCGATGCAGAGATGGCTATGAAGATCCTTAAAGAAGCGTTGGTCACATCAAAATATGTGATCATCTCGAAAAAATATACTTATACCGTGCTTCTTGAGGATTTCCCGTTCTACATGCGTGTCCGGGCAAAGGGGTATGTCAATGATCTCCGGCTCGAGTTCGAGTTTAAATCGGAAGTTACCCGGCGGGCGTGGTCGGAGTTCAGAATAGCAGGGATCCGGCCTCCGGTGTTTGTTCCCGCTGCGGGTGATCCGGGTCGTCTGCCGGATGAAACTGCGGCATAATGTGATTTTCCGGCAGTCATCATGATATTTTTAATGAAAACCGGCCGGATCTTTCCCTCCGGGAGACACGATTGAAAACGCATTGAAACGAAAAAAGGGAGGATTTTTGTTATAATCGGAAGAAGAACAAATTCAGATAATTCATCCACCATATCAGCATAAAGAGTCCGATGGTAACGAGCGTAAAATGGACTCTCTGCCATACGTTCCAGAACTTCATCTTCCAGACAACGAACGTGAAACCTGCAGTTGCAACTGATAATACTGCGCTGATCACCGGGATTGTCAGAATGGCCGTAAGGAGGAGCGGAGGTGTTTGATTCCAGAGATAGGACATGATCAATTCCTCGTTGGGTTGAATTATCGTGTAGAGACAGAACACAAAGAACATGCTGAGAACCGCGGCTATAAATGCCGTCAGGCGGGCATAGAAGGGAAGTCCTGTTTTCGATTCTCCAACACCCTGTATCCCGTATATCTTTCGGAATAATGCCATTACCGGCCATATGAAAACACTGAAGAGCAGCACCATTGCAGCAGAGAGGAGCCCGGACGTAAATGCATTGACAGCATACCATGGGACCCGTTCATATGCGAGCACCGGCGTATTTTCGGAACAGAGGAACGTCACATCACCGTTCTCATTCTCCCGAAAGACCATATTTCCATACACTGACGGGCCGCCGCTTTTCTCTTGAAAGACGCCGGGTGAAACCTCGATGTATTCTGTAGAGTCGCCATCAATATTTAACACAAGGCAGGCATTATTTTCTCCCGCTTCAACCGTCATTTGCTGCGGAGGTTGAAGGAAAAATTCAAACGTCCGGTAATTATGGCGGTTTGACTGATAAACTCCTGTATACTTCTCAAATGATCCGGAATGTTCTATTTCCTGCGTCACCGTCTCCGTTTCCGTTAGGGGGAAGAATCGGCCGACATACTCGAGAAGCAGATCATTTCGTGCGCTTGTCCCTCCGGGAGCATTGTATGAGACAAAAAACCCGGTTTTTTTGTCAGGAATGATAACGAAAAGCGAATGGAAGGTATTGGTATCTCCGCCGTGGAGGATGATCCGCTCGCCATTGAGATAGTTTTCATAAAATCCAAGGCAGATGCCGCTGACCCGCGGGTCATTTGTAAATGCTCTTGCATGCATGAGTGCGGCGGCCGGTTCAGAAAGAATTTCTGCGCCGTTCACTTTTCCGTTCTGCATATGTGCGGCAAGGAAAACTGCCATATCCTCTGCTGTGGAGCTGATGGATCCGGCAGGTCCGATGACAAAAATCGTGTCGGTGATCGCTGCATTTGTCCCGCCGATATAATTATATCCCGAGGAGAGGCTGCCGGCGGATTCTGGCGGGAGGAGATAGGATAGATGGGTATTTTTGAGATCAAGCGGGGTTAAGATATGTTCCTGGAGATACTGTTCAAACGGCATGCCGCTTACATCCTCAACAATGACGGCTGCGAGCGTTGTGCCGTAATTTGAGTAGGAGGTCACGGTTCCCGGAGGATAGACCCGTGCAGGTATATAATCCCGGCAGTAGGTTCTGAATGAGAAGAGATCATCTACGTCTTCAACTGTAGCCCTCCGGATTGTGTCTTCAAATCCGGCAGTGTGCGTCATCAGGTTTCGCATAGTGACCGGCTGGCCGGGGTAGGTGTCCGGAAGAGAAAAATCGGCAAGGTAGGTGTTGATGTCTGCATCCAGGTCTATTTTTCCCTCGTCCACCAGCTGCATAACACATGTCCAGGTGAAAAGTTTCGTGACCGAACCAATATGGAAGAGTGTCGATCCAGCATCGACCGGTGTTCTGTTGGCGATATCAGCATACCCGTATCCTTTGGAAAAGATCAGTTTTCCATCATATACTGCTGCGACCGTCGCGCCGGGTATATTGTATTTTGCGAGTTCTGCCGGGATCGATGCGTCAAAAAATGCCTCGACATCAGCACTTACTGCGGGATTTGAACGAGCGTCAGGTATCGGGCCGAGATCAGAATCAGCCAAAACCGGCACGCAGACTAGACAAAAACAGAGGAGGAGGACTGCCAGACTTATGCCGGGTATCCTGCCTCCTTTTAGTGTACACAGAAAACGAAGCAAAGAGATCATCTAACTGATACTATCTCACTGCTTTTTATTTGAATTTATGTTTTTTTTCGAATCAGCGGTTTTGCCGTTCACTCCCAAAACTGAGATGCGGGGTCTCGTTTTGTCGTCGGCCGGTATTATTTCCGGGTCATATCCGGGCCTGCAGAGTAGAACACGCCTCTTTTTCCCCTCTGGATATGGACCGTTCCCTCTTCAAGAAGGCCGGAGAGGTA
>Ga0265295_1006077_pt1 | contig 14841 bp, 9 predicted proteins | sample Munlansysbiofilm_FD_192503 | JGI IMG/M metagenome (GOLD analysis project Ga0265295, IMG submission 192503) | Leachate microbial communities from a municipal landfill in Southern Ontario, Canada - Methane capture system biofilm | ecosystem: Engineered > Solid waste > Landfill > Unclassified ... | reverse complement strand
CTCTTCCTCAAAAACCTTGATAAACGGATGGTTGAAGCGGGCGGTAACATTCCAGTCGATATTGCGGATGTCGTCGCCATATTGGTATTCGCGCACCTCGCTGAAAGCCATGCCACGACCTTTGAACGCGCTGTGGTAGTGGCCAGAAAAGATCTGGTTTGACAGTCCACGCGTCTTTATCTCGATTTTACGTACTTTTTTTAATATTGATGTTGATTCCACGGAATTTTATGCTTCTGAAGTTTACACCTTTTGTTATATGTGCGCAATTTTTTAGGGCACCTCAATGGTGTTCAAAATTTCGTTGATGATTTCTTCTGAAGTAATGTTCTCAGCCTCAGCTTCGTAGGTGAGCCCGATGCGGTGGCGCAAAACATCATGGGCCACAGCCCTAACGTCTTCCGGAATCACATAACCGCGTCTTTTTATAAAAGCGTAAGCCTTGGAAGCCAATGCCAAGTTGATGCTTGCACGGGGCGATCCGCCAAAGCTGATCATGTTTTCAAAACGTTTCAGGCGGTATTCGGCAGGATAGCGTGAGGCAAAAACAATGTCGGTGATATAGTTTTCGATCTTTTCGTCTAGGTAAACCTCGCGCGCCACTTCACGTGCTCTCTTAATTTGTTCAGTGCTGATGATGCTGTTTGTTTTGGCTACTTCGTTGGTAATATTCTGTCGCATAATGAGCTTTTCTTCCTCTTTTTTGGGGTAATTTATCACCACTTTAAGCATAAAACGGTCCACCTGTGCTTCGGGTAGCGGATAAGTTCCTTCCTGCTCGATAGGGTTTTGGGTGGCCATCACCAAAAACGGATCGGGAAGTGCAAAAGTTTGTTCGCCAATGGTTACTTGTCTTTCCTGCATGGCCTCCAGTAGCGCACTTTGCACCTTGGCGGGCGATCGGTTGATCTCATCAGCCAGGATGAAGTTGGAGAAGATGGGGCCTTTGCGAACCACAAACTCTTCTGACTTCTGGCTGTATATCAAAGTGCCAATCAAGTCGGCAGGCAGCAAATCGGGCGTAAACTGTATGCGGCTAAAATCGGCCTTAATCACATTGGCAAGCGACTTTATGGCCAGCGTTTTAGCAAGGCCGGGAACGCCTTCCAGCAATATATGGCCATTGGCCAGCAAGCCGATAAGCAATCTTTCGGTCATTGCTTTCTGACCAATGATAACTTTATTCATCTCCAGCGTAATCAGGTCGATAAACTGACTTTCCTGCTGAATTCTTTCATTTAATGCGCTGATATCTGTTTGAATCATATTAAGTAGGTTTTGCTAACGGATTGCAAAGATAATAAAGCCCAAACGCTTGGCCTCGTTAAAAAACGTTAAAGCATTTTAAATTAAGTTAATGATTCACAGCTTATTATAAAAATAATTAGCGATTATTTGAGCAAAAAGCCTTGTATTCAAATTTTTACGGAAGGCATCTGATTGTTAATCAGTGGTTCATCTTTTGTGAGAGAAAGATGATTCTTATAATCCCAACTCATATTATTTATCAATGCCGCTGTTGTGGGCGTGAAAGGCTATGAAGTTTATAAATAGTTTAATGGTTTGGGGCTAAAACCAACCACCCGAGCTATGGTTGAAATCCTCTTCAGCTGCTGCGATAAGCTGAATATGACTTACTTTTTCCCTTTCCACTCATGATACATCCCCATCCGTTGGCTTACTTTTTTAATGTAGTCCTTGGTTTCGTCATGGGGCAGGTGTTCTCTCAAAAAACCATAACATTCCTCATAGGTCATCTTGTTAATTATAGGAATGGCCTTTGAAGGGTTGGTTGTTCCGGTGAAAGCTCTGGCCACGTTTCCTGCGCCGGTATTGTATGCCGCAATAGCACACAGCATTCTGGAATTGGGGTCTGTCACTTTCTTAAAGTAGCGCGTCATTAATAGTTGCAGATAGGCGGAACCCAGTTCTATGTTTTTGTCGGCCTCATACAGGTAATTGGCCGGAAGGATTTTGTCCTGATTGTAAACATATTGATAGGCATCGCGCGCTCCTGATTTGGGAACCAATTGCATTAACCCATAGGCCGGGGCATGAGATTTAGCCTTTGGATTGAAGTACGATTCGGTATGTATGATAGCATAGACCAGCTCAACGGGTAATGTGTTTTTTGCCGCATAGGTGTTGATTTCGTTCTCGTATTTTGATGCCCGCACTTTAATATGGTCGGGAGCCAGTTCCATGGTGACTGTAATCTTTGTGCGTTCTTTACCATCTTCACCTTTTACAGTTTCTGATTTGATGTTTTCTGGTTTTACGATTTCTTTTGCATAAGCAGCTGCATTGTTTGAATTTACGGGGACACCTCCGGTTGTTTGGAGTTGTCCTTTGAGTACCGGTGCTGTTTCGAGCGGCTCAGGTTTTTCCGATTCGGTTGCATAATCTTTGGTGCTTCCTTCGGTAGTTACCAGCGTTTTAACTGCCTCTTCCAGTTTTTTGTTGGTTAGTGATTGGTCTTTTGATTCTTCGGGGGTGAGCAGTACTTCCACCGTAGCGGTGCCTTCTTCAAAATCCACGTCCGATCGACTTTTTTTATCCGGACTGTATTCTACCCAGTCTTTTTTTGTGGAGCTTTTATATTCGCCTGTTCCCCAGAAATCTTCTACTTCTTTGCGTAGCTTTTCAATGGCTTCTTGTTCCTCTCTCATATATTGCTCGTAGGCTTTGGTTTCTTCTTCGACGTATTTTTTGAAATCCTGTGATTGTTGTTTTTTGTATTCTTCGTAGGATTCTTCTTCGGTTACCTGTGCCTCAACGGCGGTTGCAAACAGCAAGACCGTTGATAGGATTATTGAAATTTTGATTAAGGTTTTCATGTTTTATTGCTGTTTTAGGGTTATAAATTACAAGGTGTGTTAATTAATTATTTTTGCCACTAGCACCTTTGTGGCATATTCATTCTTTAATCTTTTTCCATCTTTTTCATCGTCGTTACTACAACTCTCTTTTCAGCTTTTAAATCTTCGTTGCTCACTTTTATAAAACCACGTGTATTGCTTAAAAGCTTACTTAAATTATCTTGTATAAAAGCGTATCCATATTGCTGTGTTGTGTGCAATGCAGGAAAAGGCTTTGTTTGGGCATTGGCCTGCAAGAACTCTACGCCAAAAGGAGCAGCGCACTGAAATAGATCTAAGATAGGAACGGTCATATTTACTTTATCGCTGCCGATAAACAGGTTGTCAACCAATAAAACCTTTGAACCATCGGCCATATGATCAACAATTCGAATATAGCACTCGTGGTTTACCCGAATATACAATTGCATTTGTTCGTCCTCCTCGAAGATTGGATTGTCGAAGCCTTTGTTGGTATATAAATCCAGTTGCATGCCTCCATTGGTGATTTCGTTGCTTTTAAACAGCTGCAAGCTTTCGGCGGCCTGCCCAAAGTTTTCGGGTTTATAGGATATGTCTCTTTGGTTTAGCCATTCAAGAGGCAGGTGTCCTTCGGAAGACGCTATAGCTTTTCCGGTTTTTACATTTCTCAGGATGGCGATGACTTTGATATCCTGTCCATCTTGCCAATAGGTTCCTTTGAGTAGATAGTCACTTTCAAAGTCTCCTGGTTTCGGTTCGCTCATGTTGATGTTATAGTTTCCTTCTTCGATGAGTTCCTTTTGAAAAGCATTGATAAAGCGACGCGAAAATGGACTTGACATGCGCGTATCTTCAAAGGTAAAACTACCCAAGCGAATACTTTCATTAAAGTCACCTGTCTGGATTTGAAGACTATAACTTAAAATGCTACACAGTTCGGATAAGTTTAGCTGTTCGCTGAGGTGAAGACTTTCGATGCCTTGCTTTACTCTTACTTCGTATTCATTGATCTGGGTTATTTGGTCTTTTGAAGCCCGCAGCAATATGACGATAGCATAAGCTGATTCGGCTTCCCTAAATAGGGGCATGCACTCGTAATAGGCTTTTAGGGCATCTTTTTTATTGTCGTTGCTGATGTAATGCTCGGCAGCACTTATTTTGGCAGCAATGGATAATTTGTGTTGTTCAAGTTGTTCCAGGTAGTAGTCAATCAGGTCTTCTTTTTTCACCCAGGCCAGGGCATATCCCGTTTTTTTTCGCTTGTCGAAATAGGTTTGAGTTTGCAGGCCGCTAAGGTCCATTTTCGAAAAGGAGGTGCTGGCTGTTTTAAACGATTTTGAGAATTGATCGTTTACCTCGCTCATGTATTGGGAGCTAATGCTTTCAACGGTTATCTGTACCGTATTTACCAGTTCTTCTTTGGCTGACATTTTTATGTTGCCAAGCAGTTCGTTTTCAGACCCTTGTTTGTCCTGCTTATCACTGGCAAAACCAATGAAATATTCCTCTAAAGGATAAAGCTGCTGGCGTTGTTCATAATCGACCCAGGCAGGGGTTTGGGCTGATAAAGATAAAAGTGAAAAGTAAAAAGATAAAAGTAGGAAGCTTGGGATTAAAAATGTTTTTAGTTTCATGGGCGGGGCGTTTCGGGCATACAAAATTAATGAAAGTAAATTTTCACTTTCGCTTGGCTGTGCCTAACCTAGGGTTCAATCTTATTACCAACCGAATTTACCGGGTCAATTGTCCATTCGTAATGGTAAACACCTGCCAATAAACACCTTCTGTATCTATTGGTATCTTAAATGTTTGGAGCAGTTTGTCGTCGCCATAAACTTTTACGCTGGCTTTTGAATTGGATAGTTTCGTACTGCCAGATTTGTCTCGGTTGGTATAATCGTGCACATAAAACCGGTAAGAAAGCTGATCATCGATTTTTTTAACTGTAATGGTTTCAGGACCATAGCCATCCAGTTCGTCGCGATCCAGCCGGGCTGTGCCATCAGCGCTAACTATCATATTGCGATAGGAGATGTGGTAGTCACGTTCTTTAATAAAATGGACATCCAGGTCGGCTGGTTTTTTATCCCATTCGAGCACTATGCGAAGTTGGCCGATGGGCATTTTTTTAGATAGTGAGAAGCGGTTGTAAAAGATGGTCTGTGCTACAATTTCCATAGGGAAATCAACGGTGATATAGCCTTCTTTTTTCACGTGTACGGCATAGGTTCCTTCTTTTTCAGGATTGGGAAAATGTACCAAGCCCAGGCCATCAGTGGTAAAATCACCTATGTTTGAAATGGTTACCATGGCATCCGCCACAGGATCTCCAGTTTCTGCATCATAAAATCGAAGTGTAAGCAGGCCTTCTTCGAGTTCTAATATGGCATCGCTGAGGTTATCACGCATTTTGTCGATTTGCGCAGATAGGGATAAGCTGATCAACATAAGCAGAATCAGCCCAAGAATTGATTTTGTTTTCATGACATTTTTATTAGTTTAGGATATCTTTTTTCATGCTTAAAACTTTTTGAGTATGGTCGGTATCATAATCAAACAACAAATCTCCTGTATTGGGAACCATTTGAACGAAATTTAAGTTGTACCAAATGAAGGCTTTACCTACTTCTATACCATTCAAAATGTCAATTTGTTCCCTTCCGTTTTGCAAAGAGGTAATTTTGAGCTTTGCACCATTACTTATTTTTATTTTATCGAATGATACCGAATTGTTTTTGCTGGTCTCAATGCTGATAACTCCCTCGTTATTCTTGATGAAGCTAACTTTACCAATATTGGAATATATGGAAGGGGAGGAGGTCTTGAAGCCGGGATTATATTTATCCAGTGCTTTTTGTGCTTCAACACCTGGGATTACCATACCGCTTGACTTGATAAGGTTAATAACAGCCAACAAGCCTGCAATACTGGGACTTACGTCTTTATTTATCAAGGCATCACTTTCCTCTTTGAGGTAGGTTATGGTGTTAAAATCGTTGTTGGCCTCAAAAGTCAGCTTATCGGTGTTGTAACTAAATGTTAAGTTGAGTTCACCAACGAGGCTTATCGAATTATTAAATGAAAAAATTCCGTTTGAAATTTTTGAAGGGTTTTCGATATAGAGGTTTGTTTTTAAGTGCCTTCCATCCAAACTAAAATTAATTACATAATTTAAAAACTGGCTGTAGTCGGCGGTGTTGAGCCCGGATTTTTGCAGCCATTTTAAATCGCCACTTGAATTATAAGCAGCAATAAAAATGTCTTCTGTATTGTCTGCTGTAGATAGTTTCCGATCAGCTGCAATAATACTGCCCGAAAAGGAGCCGGCAATAATGGGGTTTTCATCTTTGTCGAGAGCAATAGAAAATCCGGTGGCAAAATTATTGGAATTCAGTTTTTTAGCCCAAACCACCACCTTGTCTTTATTGAATTTAATGATAAATGGCTGTCGTTTTCCATCTTCCTGAAACCAGGTTTCATCTCCAAATGTTACTTCATCGGTATAATATCCCGTCAGGTAGCCATTTCCCTGACTGTCAAATTTTGAGTCGCTCAAATTATTGCCCCTAAAGCCCCCTTTTGCATTTGTGATCGACCACAAGTCGTTGCTTAAATCTGCCAAATAATTTGTGTTGGAGGTTTGGACAATTTTAACAGCTTGGTTTTTATATTTGGGCATGGTTAATCCAACAGGAGCATTGACGTAGGTAGGGTCGGCAATCGTATATTTTTTTTCGTCATAGACCAGGAAATCTCCCGCAACTTCGCCGGTGGTGCGCACAGCAGTGGCTACGTGGCCTGTGTATTCGAGTCCGATGACATCGAGGTGTAAAAATTGTTTTACGAGGTACGTAAACAAAGCAGCGCGATCCTCACAATCAGATCCCGAATAATAGAATACCTCTTCAGGAAAAAAGAATTTCTCTTTGTTAAATTGTTCCTGATCAGTTTTGTAGGTAAAAGCCTTTTGGACAAATCCCAACAAAAAGTTCAGGGATTCACTTTCGCTCATCGTATGAATGAAAGGCATCAAGCCCTCGGCAAGTGATTCTTTGGTAAGCCTTGACATGGCTGCATTAAAAAACACGCTTAGCTCGGTTACGGGATAGGTTTTAAACAATTCCAGTGTGTTCACGCTTAAAATCAGTGGGAAAGTAATTTCTTTGTCCTGATAAGTAAATTTAATAGTCTTGTTAAGTGTCTCATTGCCAATATTTAATGGTTGATAAATATTGAAGTCGATAAACTTGTCGCCTCCAGAGAAATTGAAATCATAGGTTTGAAAGGCGCTCATAGAAACATCTTCGGCAAAGTAATAGTGTTGATTGTTGATCATTAAATAACTTTTGCCGTACAACTTATTTTCAGATGGGAATAGCAAATAAATCCGGTCGTTATCGAATGCGATCTTTATATTAAAACCTGACCTGATCATGATAAACCAAGATAACAAGTGGGCGTTGTTGAGGTCGTTTGGCGTCATTGCTTCGGCTGTTTTATTTACCAGCAGGAAATAGGCCCAGTCGTTTAGGCTCAGCTTGTTTTTTGTGGTCAGAAGCGCATTCACCAGTGAAACGTAATTGGTGTTGCTGCTGACCGTCCACCAGTTGGCAATGGACTGCTCGTCAATATTTTGTAGTGTATTTCTTACAATTTCCCGATCGTATTCAACTGATACAGGCGAGCTGAAAAAGTTGATTAGCGTAGTTGATTTCAAAAATTCAGGTGGATCGCTTTTCTGAATAACGGGCAACATGGGCTTGTCAGCAGTAATACTTAGCGCGGTTTTTGGGGTGAGTGTGGGTATTTTTTGGGAAGGCAAAGCTTTTCTGTTCGCGTCAGACTCAGCAACTGGAATCACTGTTGGTTTGGGAAGTTCAGGAATGGCAATCCCTTGAAAGGCCTGATAGCTTTCCCATTCTCTCTTCAGATAATTGGCAAACTCTTTATCGGCTTGACGGACATATTCATCAAACTCCTTAGCAAGCTTGTCCATTTCTTGCTGTTGTTTTTGCTTGAACTCAGTTCGCTGGGCAGCTTCATTCTTTTTGAATTCCTCAAAGGTTTGAGAAAATGACCAAAAACTAAAAATGAAAATGAAAAAAAAACTTAGTATCAAGCATTTAATAAGTGTTTTCATAGGTGATCATTTATTTTTTAGCCGCAGAATAGGCCATGAATAATTTTTGTTTTACATCTGGTTAGTTGTTCTTTGAATTAGGAGTATTTCATAAATCTTAGTTTTACATCATCTATTCTAAATCAAGATACAATAAGTTGTTTTTTATTTCAAGGCCTAACATTTTAAAAGAGACTTCTTTTTGATTCAAAACTCGGTTGATATTTTGCTTTACCAGCGTATGATTGTCGGACAAGCTTGACATATCAACACTTGAGTCTTGAAAGTCAAGCACGACTTTTTTTAGAATCAGATAAGAAAAGGCATGCCACAAACCATGTTGAAGTGTACAAGAGAGCCGACTGGTGTCGTCAATACTTACTTGGTTAGTCGGAGTTTTATAGGTCATAATTTCACCGGCATTTGGCACTGCAATTTCGTTAAAGTTGGATAAAATCTTTATTTGTTTATTGCTGTTTTTTACTACATAATAGAAATTGTTATTCAGGTTTTTTGGGGTTTCTTTTTCATCACCCATCAATTCTGTCCTGGAGGTTGTGGAGTGCTTATTATTTCTTTTGATATAAGAGACCGAAACTTCTGCTAAACTCTTGATGGTAACACTGTCATTTGAAGCTTGAGGCGTTGTGTTTAGGGAAGCAAGAACAATATGTTCACCATTGTTCGTGAAAGCTTCTTTTTCAATAGTAAAATCGGCAATATTAAATGTGAAGTCACTTATTATTTTGTTAAATTCCTGATAAACAGACGAAAGTACCTCGCCACTTTTCAGGTCTTTTTCACTGATATAATAATCAGTTAATCCGCTAATTTTTGAATGATTCATTATAGCAAGAATGGCTTTGGCTCTCAGAATGGCTAATAGACGGGCTGAATCAGCGGTCATTCCAGGATCAGAAATCCCTAATGCATAAACTACATTTTGGTTTGAGCTTGGCAAGTTAAAGACCCATTGAGGCAATTCCGTCTGCAAGAAAACGTGATTGATATTAGAGGTAGGTGTTTCAAGATCAGCTATTTCCTGCAGACCCATTCCTTTTTCAAAGCGTGCCTTAAATTTTGAATAATGAGGGTCTGTTTGGTTTTCCGATTGAGGGCTTATCTGTGAGAACAGTGCTGGAGGGATACCAATTAGAATGCTTAATATACCGATCAAAATAAAATAAATGCGATACTTACTCATACATAGTGGTTTACATGATAAAAAAAGAACAAGACAGTTCATTGATTTTCAACAACTACCATGAAAGTATTTCATGGTAGTTGTTGAGAGTAAATATTGGTGAATACCTACTCGATTTTCTTACTGGTTTTCAGATTTTTTCAATTCTTCTTCAAAGGTGCTTTTAAATTTTTGGTAGTCGTAGTCAACCTTGAGCTCGTCATCCTTTGAAATATTTGTGTAAACAGGATTCAGCACATTGTTTATCGGTAATTCATAAACAAGATAGGTTCTGTATTTTCCATCCTTGGTTTTCGTGGTCTTGTCACAAACAGTTTTGAAACCGGTAATTTTCTGGTTAACAACTGTTCTTATCAGCTCTTCATACCTACTCTCAACGCTTTCGTTCATGTCTTTCTGACGCCTGCTGTTGTAGTTGTCGATAACTGCCTTTACGGTCACTTCAATTTTGGAACTTAATTCTTCAAGAGTAGCGCTTTTGGCCACTTTCTTCGACATAGCCATATCCTTACTTTCTCCAAAAGATGCCCCACGAATTAACTCATCTGTGGAAGGATAATCCATGATGGAGCAGAACTGTTTGATTTCAACCTCCTCTTCATACACAGATTTGGATGGTGGTGTTGCATCTGCCACTTTTTTAGTGGACGAACAATTTGTTGCAAAAAATGCAACGGTGATTAGCATCAAAAATGCCAATCCATTTTTAAGCGTGATTTTTTTCATAATGATTGAATTTGAATAGGTTAAAAGAAATAGTTGTGATTTTACGGTTATTTTATGAGTGTAAATTTAGTGTTTTTTAAGATTAGAGGCCTTCTAAATGTAAAATTTAAAACTTTTATTTTTTTTGCATCCGTTCTAAGTAGTTCAGAAAAGAAAACCATTCTTGACTCCAGTCTGAAAAGTCGAGAAATGAAGAAATAAAGAAACAAAGAAATCCTACCAAGCGCTGCACTGAGCATGCCGAATTAGCCCTATTCCGATAGCCATCGGAACTAAGAGCCACATAGTGTTGACTATTAACAATAAAACCATTGTGATATCTTCATGATTTAGTGTATTTGTCGTAGAATACTACTTTTCGGAGTGGGTTCAACTCTTTAAACCTAAAACCCTCCAAACAAAGCCTTATCAATTCATCCTGAAATCTTCCAGACCATAAATGCTGCCGTCATCACTTTTCTGGGGCTGCCAGGTTCTTACATAAATGGTTGGATGTAAGCTGTCGTTGAGGTCGATCATCAGAAACAAATAGCCAAAATCGCTGTAGTTGGATGAATAATAATGTTGCGATAGTTGAATGCCGTAGATATTGTCGCTGCCATTTAATTTTCTCACCTCGGCTTCGTCGAAATCAATATTGATATATTCTTTGCTGTTGAACACGTTTTGGAGCCTTGTGATATAATCTTTTTTGGTATAGCGCTGGTATTTAACGCCTTTCTCTCCAATATTTTTATACATGCCATCGATGGGCTGGGCCCTTTCCAGCACAGTTCCTACGATGATTAAGGCATTGTCAGAAAATATAGATTCGATATAATCCAATCGTTTAAGGCTATAGGCGGTTTTGTAATATTCCATGAATTTTATCAGCGTATATTTTTCTTTTATGCCGCCGAAACCTTCCCCGTGGCTTACAATATCATAGATTGTTCTATCGCTGATGGCGAATGAAACCGCGTTGATTAATTTTTGATTGTCAAATGTAAATACCACATTTTCAGTGAACTGTCGCTTGCTGTTGGGAAAATAAAAAGCCATAGGCACCGATCGCACGATGGTTTCGTCGTTGAGCTGCACAAGTTTTAGGGTGTCCGTTAAAGGAAAAACCGAAACCTGTCCGTATTGAATTAGCTTTTTAAACATCTCCAGTCCGGCTGCTGAGAAGTAGGGATACGCGTCTTCGTAATTATTTGAAGCAATGGAAACCAATAATTTGTTTATTGTTTTGGTATAAAAACTTTTAGAAACAGTCAGTTTATTTACCTCTTCAAAAACGGGCTGAATCATTTTTTTTGGTGTTATTTTTTTAATCGTTGCATTGGGAATATTTACCAGGCGCGACGATCGCTTGAAGTAGGGGATTTTTACGGTTTGGAGCACATTGGCCAGTTCCTTATCCTGAGCGCTCTTTGAAATGTATTTGTATTCAACTTGAATATTTAATTTCTCTATAGCCTCTTGTTCAGCGCCATACAGATATACTTCTGATAGCCCCTCGCTTACTTCATGCATGCTTGACCTGCTGCCACCGGGAGAAAATCTAAAATCAAGGCTGCTTATTTTTTCTCCAAAGTAGTTGCATGTTAAAACTAGTTTGGTTTTGTCGTCGTCGCTTTTGTATTGCCTGGCCACTTCAAAGTTGATATTGGTCAACAGGCTGTTAATTCTATCAGCGAGCAATATGCCCACCATCATTTCACGGTCATCTACGGGTATTTTTAGTTCTTCGTGGTAGGGATGGCTCAGAAAAAGGGCATAACTCCAATAGTAATATTTTAAGGCATCACCGATGCGGTATTCTTGTTGAGCTTTCGCACCCATGTGGAGGTAGTCGCGCATTTTTTGTTCGCGATGAGCAAATATTTTTTGCAAATCAGCTACTTCAATATAACGAAGGATGTAGTAAACACCCTTTTTTTCATACTGTTTTTGTTTGGTATCTGTAAGCGTGGCACTTGAATAGGTGCTGATAACCGATTTGGAGTAGGCTTTGAAGTCGGTATTATCTTCTTGTGTCACATATTCAAATTCGCTTTCTACATGTACCGAAATTTTACCAATCAGGTCGTCTAAGGCCAGCTTGGTAGCCTGGTCATAATCTTCGGACATGCCTAATCCCCAGATATATTGTTTGTTTTCTTTTATTTCGTTAAAACTCGAATTTTGGGCTTGTGACGAAGAAAACAGGAATATTAAAGGTAAAAAAAATAGTTGAAAGCGCATAGCTTATTTGTTTGGGTTAGCTTAGTATGTTCATTGTCAGCATATTATTTCCTACTTCATTATTACGCCTATGCCCAGCATATATTTTGGGCTGAAAGTTACAAAATTGTTTGATATCCAATAGTCGGCAGATAGATAAACATCGCCGAAAGGCAAAATTATTCCAATGCCATATACTGCTTCGGTTTTATCTATTTTGGATTCTAAATCTATAAATTTATTCCCAACGTATAAGTCTTGGCTTGATTTAGAGGTGTAAGTAGCATTTGAAACAAAAACCTCATAGCCCGTAATATCAGATAGGCCAAAGTTGAGGTGTAGTTCGAAAAATGGTCGCGAAGCTACTACACCCAGCCGGACATAATAGGTGTTTATTTTGGTTTCTACAAAACCATCTGTTTCAAGGCGTGAAAGGTAGAGGTTAGCATAGGAACTCCCTTGAATAATTTTGTCGGAGTATTTGGTGTGTTCCTCGATTTTTTCAGTAAATCCATAATTGATTCCAATACCTGTAAAAAGGCGTCTTGCCTTGGGATATGTCCATCCCAGATCGAGGCCGAATTTTGCTGTTTCATAGCCATTTTCACTTATGCTGATATTTCCCCCAAAAATGCCGTTCATTCTCTTTGGAAGTTTCAGTAATAAGGTCTTGTCCGAAGTTAAATCTATACGTTTTATTTTTCGGGAATACTGGTCCTTTTCCGCTGTGATTTTATATTTTCCCGAAATTAAATTCATTTCCTTAGGCGTTTGTCCTTTGACAACGCCATTCACTTTAAGGGTGGCCTCGCTTGGGCTGCTCTCCACTTTTAGACGGTATTTTTGTTTTTCAAGGACGTAGTGATAGGTGTCGCTCGCCTTGATGACAATTTGTTCCTCTTTGCTGATATAGTTTTCTTTGCTTAGTGCTATATAGTTTTCGCCCGAGACCACCTCTGTGCGCAGCGGTGTTTTTCCAATGTTTTTTCCATTGATTTTCACGCTGGCACCCGATGGCTCACTTTCAATTTTAATTCTGGCGTGACTTTTAAGTTCAATGGTCTGATGGGCATTTTTGTTTGCTGTTAAATCGATCATTATTTCCTCTGCGATATAGCCGTCTTTTGAAATTTGAACCTTGTGCGATCCGATGATCCATTGCGCTGAATAGGGACTGTTGCCAACCGCTGTTTCGTCAATTAAAATAGCTGCGCCAGTAGGTATGGTGTTGATGCTTAGGTTGGTGGTAATCGGTGTTAAGTTTATTTCATGGTACTGATTATCTCCTTCTTTTATAGTGACATTCAGCTGTTGAGGCATGTATTTTTCTTTGGAGATAGCGATGCTGTATTCACCTGGATCGAGGCCGTTTAGCTCCTCTTTTAAGAGGAGATTTTTTCCTGTATAGTTGCGGCCATTCATCGTGAAGCTGGTTTCTTCCGTATTGGTGACAATACTCAGATTTCCCCATTTAGGGCGAAGAGTTATATTGATTTGCTTCTGGGTATTGTCTTCGATGGTAATAATGGAGTCGAGCGGATGGTAGCGTTTGCGCCTGAAAGTAAATTGGTAGTTTCCGGCGCGGTAATTCTCGAAACTGCAAGGCGTTTCTTTGTACAAATCCGGAAAGCCATCGATGCCTACTGTGATGTTTTTGGGTGTGGAAGTAATGTTTAAGCTGCCTTTTCCTGTTTCCACATTGCCGCCCATTTTGGACGAAAGTGCCAGAATATACACACTTCCCCTCTCAATTCTTTCCGGGAAGGTGTAAGAAAACTTAATGAATCCTTCGGTAAAAACATCCAACTGGCGCGTGCCTGCCGACAGATACACCCAATATTCACCATTTTTCCACTCAACGCTGCCCACAACAGGCGTGGAGGCGGTAAAGCGGAGGTTTTTCAAATCGCTGCGTACTTTGATAATGGCGCAAAGCTCGTCGTTGTCGTCGGTTCGTTTATTCTTAATGGTGATGGCCGAAATATCATTTGCTGCTTTTTGAAACGACAATACCACAAACTCATCCGCAACCGAAGGAAGCATTAGCAACACTAAGATGATGGTTAGCAGGTATTTCAATGTTGGTTTGTTCGGCATTGAATGCGCTTAATTGTTCAAGGGATACGACTGGCTTTTAAAGGCAATCAAAATTAGGGAAAATTTGGATAGGTTTGAGGCGATTTCTTATGCTTTAAAGTGATGTTTTTTGTTGGTGTTTTAGGTTGTTCTTAAGTTAAAACTTACTGGATTTTTTCTTAAACGGTAGGATGTTCTGCTGATTACTTGGAGTGAGCCAGACGAAAGCCTAGACTGTCATCGAGTCGGTCTGGTTTGCCATTGTCTCGGGAAGACGTCCCTCACTCCCTCTTAGCAAAACTCCTCCTCTTAGCTCAAAAGGTATGGCCTACGTTACCCATAAACTATGGGGAAACAACCAACCGGAAACCGAAGTAGATGATGCGGCTGTCGGGGTCGAAGTTGCCACGAAAAGACACGCGGCAGTACTCGGCGTCGTTGCCCCAGCCGCCACCACGCAATATGCGGTAGGCGCCCGAATTTGACCCCTGCGGATTCCGTTGACTGCTGCTGCTATAGCCGCCATACCAGTCGCTGCACCATTCCCATACGTTGCCACTCATATCATATATCCCTAACCTGGACAAGCCAGAACCAAACAGGAAAAACACGTAATTTTACTGCATGGAACTACTAACAGAAAAATATGAAAAAGATATATCCTGTGTGCT
>Ga0265295_1006076_pt1 | contig 14841 bp, 13 predicted proteins | sample Munlansysbiofilm_FD_192503 | JGI IMG/M metagenome (GOLD analysis project Ga0265295, IMG submission 192503) | Leachate microbial communities from a municipal landfill in Southern Ontario, Canada - Methane capture system biofilm | ecosystem: Engineered > Solid waste > Landfill > Unclassified ... | reverse complement strand
GGGTGGTTGGGGCCCGGAGAGCGGCGCGAGACTCCGCGAGAGGCCGACAAAATCTTCCAGGCAGAGGGTTTCCGCCCGGATCGACGGATCGATGCCGGCACCACGCACCGTTTCGGCGAGCAGGTCCCTGCTGCCGTTCAGGCCGGCGCCGGCCAAGCCGTTGAGCAGAGTCTTGCGGCGCTGGCCGAACACGGCGTGCACGATCCGGGTGAACAGGGCGCGGTCGAATGCGCCCAAGGCCGTCACCCGCGCAGGGGGCGGCTGAAAGTTGATACGCACCACCAGCGAGTCCACCCGCGGCCGTGGGTGGAACTCGGCCGGACTGACCGAGAGCAGGGGGGACACCTCGGCGCAGGCGGCGAGCAGTACAGTGGGCACGCCGTACTCCTTGGTGCCGGGGTGGGCCATCAGTCGCCGGGCCACCTCCTTCTGGAGCATGACCACGGCCGAGTCCATCCGTTCGGCAAGGTCGATCAACCTGAACAGGAAGGGCGTGGAGATCGAGTAGGGCAGGTTGGCGACGATCTTCAGCCGCTGGTCCGGCGGGACCAGTGCGGCCAAGTCGGCCTTGAGCACGTCGGCGTGGATGAGTTCCACGTTGGCGGGCAGGTCCTGCTGCTGCTCGTGCAGGCGGACGATCCCGGAATCCGCCTCCAGGCCGATCACCCGGGCGACAACGGCGGCCAGCGGCCGGGTCAGGGCACCCAGGCCGACGCCGACCTCGATGACCGTGTCGTCGGCTTGCAGCCCTGCGAGGTCGACGATGCGGCGGGGAACGTGTTCGCTGACCAGGAAATTCTGGCCGAGCTTCTTGTGGGGGGCCAGTCCCTGGCGTTTGAGCAGCCGTGCGGTCGGTTCGTGGGTCATGATGGCTCAGTTGAGCGGCGAACGGGAATAGGCGTCGGCATCCGCCTCGAGCAGGTGGCCGGCGAGGAAGTGGTGGTAGCCGGCCACCGCGATCATGGCCGCATTGTCCGTGCAATAGATCGGGGCGGGCAGGAACAGCGAAAGCCCTCGGTCGGCGCAGCGTTCGCTGAGCGCGGCACGCAGGCGGGGGTTGGCGGCCACACCACCGCCGAGCACCACCCGGTGGTGACCGGTGCGCTGCACGGCGAGCAGGGTCTTGTCCACCAGTACCTCGACCACCGCCTCCTGGAACGAGGCGCACAGGTCGGCCTTCGGCAGGGGCGCGCCGCTGCGGCGCAACCGGTCCACGGCTGTGGCCACCGAGGTTTTCAGCCCGCTGAAGCTGAAGTCCAGGCTGTCCTCGCCCAACCGGGCCCGGGGGAAGGCTATGGCCGCCGGGTCACCGGCCGCAGCCAGCCGGCTGATCACCGGTCCGCCGGGATAGCCGAGGTCGAGCAGCTTGGCCACCTTGTCGAAGGCCTCGCCGGCGGCGTCGTCGCGGGTGCGGCCCAGGCGGGTGCAGGTGAGTGGGTCCTCGACCGCGAACAGGGCGGTGTTGCCGCCGGAGACGATCAGGGCGGTGTAGGGAAAGGCGGGCGGGTGTTCGGTCAGCAGGCAGGAGAGCAGGTGGCCGGCCATGTGGTCGACACCGACCGCGGGCAGGCCGCGCACCAGGGCCAGGGCCTTGGCAAAGGTGAAACCGACCAGCAGCGAGCCGACCAGGCCCGGTCCCTGGGTGGCGGCAACCAGGTCGATGTCGTCCAGGGTGAGGTCCGCCTCGGCCAGGGCCTGGGCGACCACCGGCCGGATCATCTCGATGTGCCGCCGTGAGGCCAGCTCGGGCACGATACCGCCGAAGCGGGCGTGGATCTCGTTCTGACTGCTCACCACTGAGGCAAGCACGCGCAGTTCGCTGTCGACCACGGCGGCCGCGGTGTCGTCGCAGGAGGTTTCTATGGCCAGGATGCGCATGCGCGGTCGGTTGCAATCCATAGGGGAGAGTGGTATCAGTATCGGCCTGCAGCCATCCCTGCGGATGGCCGGGCAGCCCTGGAAAACACCACCATACTCGATGACAGACGAAATGACCAGTTCAGCCCCGGGCGAAAACAGCCTGACCGACCTCTTTTCCCGCACCATCTCCTACCTGCGTCTCAGCCTGACCGACCGCTGCAACCTGCGCTGCCTGTACTGCATCGGCGAGGACGAGGCCAGCGGCTGCCTGGCGCGATTGAGTCACGAGGATCTGCTCACCTACGAGGAACTGCTGCGGGTGGTGCGGGTGGCGGTGGCCATGGGCATCACCAAGGTGCGCCTCACCGGCGGTGAACCGCTGGTGCGCCGCGGGGTGCTCGACTTCATCCGCGAACTGACCCGGATCGACGGCCTGGACGACGTCCGCCTGACCACCAACGGCGTGCTCCTGGCGCAGTCCGCCGGGGCGTTGCGCGCCGCCGGGGTGAGCAAGGTCAATGTCAGCCTCGACTCGCTCCGGCCCGAGCGGGTGGCCGAAATCACCGGGGTGGACTGCTTCGCCGCGGTCTGGAAGGGTATCCAGACCGTGCTCGCCCTCGGCTTTGCCCCGGTGAAGGTGAACATGGTGGTCATGCGCCATATCAACGACGACGAGATCCTCGATTTCGCCCGCCTCACCCTGCACCTGCCGCTGCAGGTGCGCTTCATCGAGTTCATGCCCATCGGCCCGTCCACCCGCTGGACCGCGGACACCTGCGTGGGCAGCGACGAGATCATGGCGCGGATCGCCACCCTGGGCCGGCTCATCCCCCAGGAGAAGGTGCGCAGCGACGGTCCGGCGCGGGTCTTCCGCCTGGAAGGCGGGATCGGTTCGCTCGGCTTCATCAGTCCGATCAGCCATCATTTCTGCGACCGCTGCAACCGCTTGCGGCTCACCTCGGCCGGCGGTCTGCGCTCCTGCCTGCTGCACGACGAGGAGGTCGACCTGCGCGCCGTGCTCCGCGACCCGAACTGCGACGATGCGGCCATCCGCACGGCCCTGATCACCGCCATCCGCAACAAGCCCCAGGGCCATCACCTGCGTGAGCGGCTCGCCTCGGGCGGCGACTGCCACGGCCGCATGTCGCGCATCGGCGGCTAGCCCGCCCTCAGTTCCTCTCCGCCATCGCGCCCCGGTGCAGCCAGCGCTCGATGCGATCGAAAGCCTCGTTGATTTCCCCCTCCTCGCCGCCGAAGGAAAGGCGCAGGTGCCCCTCGCCGCCCAGGCCAAACTGGCCGCCCGGGATGGTGATCACTCGGGCGCCGTGCAGCACCTGCCTGGCCACGGTCTGCGAAGGCTCGTCTGAAAACAGATAGCGGGCCATGACGTAGAAGGCTCCCCGCGGTGCCACATACCTGAAAAAATCGCCGAGTCGGTCGAGTCGGGCGCAGCAGAGTGCCCGCCGTCGTGCCATCCGGGCGCGGGTGTCCGCCAGCCAGGCGGGATCGCCGTCCAGGGCGGCCAGGGCCGCATGCTGCGCCGGGGTGGGCGCGCAGATGGCGGTGGCATCGTGCACCTTCATGATCTGCTCCATCAGCCCGGCGCCGGCCGCCACCCAACCGATCCGCCAGCCGGTGAGGGCGAACTTCTTGGACAGCGAGCTGACGGTGACCACCTGGTCGCGGTAGCGGGGATCGGCCAGGGGGGCAAACGGCTGCTCCGCCCCGTACACCAGGTAGTCGTAGGCCTCGTCGGTGATGACCACGAACCCGTGGGCCACGGCCAACTCACACACGGCCCGCACCTCAGCCTCGTCGAGCAGGTTGCCGGTGGGGTTGCCCGGGTTGCAGAGCACAATCGCCCGGGTCCGGGGCGTGATCGCCCGCCGCACCGCGGCCAGGTCCAGCCCCCAGCGATGGTCGAGCGGCGCGAACACGGGTACGCCGCCGGCCAAGTGCACCTGTTCGATGTAGGAGGCGTAGGTGGGCGACGGCAGGAGCACCTCGTCGCCCTCGTTCACCACCGTGAGCATGGTGGCGAGCAGCCCCTCCATGCCGCCCACGGTGCAGCAGAGCTCGGTTTCCGGGTCGACATGCACGCCCTTTTCCTCGGCGAGCAGGCGGGCGACACGCTGGCGCAGGTCGGACAGGCCGGTCTGCAGGGTGTACTTGCCGCTGGCCGGGTCCTCGCGCAGGGTCCGGCAGACCGCGGCCACCACCGCGGGTGGGGTGGCGAACGAGGGCACGCCCTGGCCGAGGCTGACGCAGCCGCCGATGCGGGCCGCCTCCTGGGCCATGAGCTTGGTGGCCGAGGCGGTGATGGCGCGGACGCGCCGGCTGACGGGAAGGGTGCGGTTCATGGAAAGATCTTGCCCGGGTTGAGGATCTGGTTAAGGTCGAACAGGGCCTTGATGCGCCGTTGCAGGTCGATGCTCCCCGGCGCGAGTTCCAGGGGGAGAAAGGACCGCTTGGCAAGGCCGATGCCGTGCTCTCCGGAGATGGTGCCGCCCAGTTGGAGCACCAGGCGCAGCAGTTCCTCGGCCACCCTGTCCATCTGCTCCTGGTGGTCCGGGTGCCGGCTGGTGATGTTCAGGTGGATGTTGCCGTCGCCGGCATGGCCGAAGGCGAAGATCTCCACCCCATGGCGGGCCTCGTGCGCCCCCAGAGCATCGACCAAAGTGGCGATGGCGGACAGGGGCACGACCACGTCTTCGCTCAGGTAGAGGGCGGCGTGGTCGTGGATACGCAGGCTCACCTGGCGGCGCACCTGCCAGATCTGCTGTCGCTCCGCCTCGTCCCGGGCCCGCAGCACCCGGGTGGCACCCTCGCGGGTCATCACTGCCAGCACCTCGGCCATCTCTGACTGGATCGGTGCGGCCGGCCCGTCCAGTTCGACGATGAGCAGCGAGGGCCGCTCGCCCGGCACGGCAAAGGGCAGCATCTCGCCGATGAGCGCCAGGCAGCGGTAATCAAGGAACTCGATGGCGCTCGGCAAATGGCCTTCGGCCATGACCCGGGCCACGGCGCGCATGGCGTCGGCCATGGAACCAAAGGCGCAGAGCACGCCGGTGGTGGCCGCGGGTTTGGGCAGCAGCTTGAGGGTCAGGGCGGTGATCACCGCCAGCGTGCCCTCGCAGCCGACCAGCAGGTTGGTCAGGTCGTAGCCGACCACGCCCTTGCGGGTGCGTACCCCGGTGGTGATCAGGCTGCCGTCGGGCAGGACCGCCTCCAGGCCGAGGATGTAGTCGCGGGTGGTGCCGTACTTGACGCAGGCCGGGCCGCCGGCGTCGGTGGCGGCGTTGCCGCCGATGGTGCTCAGCTCCATGCCGGCCGGGTCGGGCGGGTAGAAGAGGCCCTGTGCGGCCGCGGCCTCGCGCACCCGCAGGCTGATGGCGCCGGCCTCGACCTCCATGATGAAATTGCTGGTGTCGATGGTGCGGATGGCGTCGAGACCGCGGGTGGAGAGGACTACCCCGCCACGGTCGGGCAGGCAGGCCCCGGCCAGGCCGGACCCGCCGCCCCGGGGCGTGACCGGGAAACGGTGCTGGTTGGCCAGGGTGAGCAGGGTCTGGACGTCGGCCACGTTTTGCGCGCACACCACCAGTTCGGGGAGATGGCGCAGGCAGGAGGCGTCGCCGGCGTAGTCCTCCAGCCGGGCGGGCTCGGTGATGAGGGCGCCGGACGAGAGGCGGGCTTCCAGTTCGGCGCGGATGGCCGGGGTGATCGGCGAATAGGCGGTCATGGGTGATCGGGGTGGAAAAGGGGAGGGGACGGGCGGATCACTGCTGGCCGAAACCGGGGATGGTCAGCCGCTGTTCGAGCCGCTTGAGCAGGAGGATGGCCACGGTCACCAGGGCCAGGTAGTAGAGGCCGATCACGGCGAACACCTCGGTGAAGCGGAAGTACTCGGCGGCAATGGTCTTGCCCTCGCCGGTCAATTCCATGCAGGTGACCACGTAGGCCAGCGAGGAATACTTGATCAGGTAGACGATCTCGTTGCCGCAGCCGTGCAGACTGCGGCGGAAGGCCTGGGGCACGATGATCGAGCGGATGGTCTGCCAGCCGGTGAAGCCGAGGGCCTGGGCGCCGTGGTACTGGCCGCTCTTGATGGACAGCAGGGCGCCGCGCACGTACTCGGACTGGTAGGCGCCGCTGCAGAGCATGAAGCCGATGACCGCGGCCAGATAGGGGGTGAGATAGAGCCCCAGGTTGGGCAGGCCGAAGTAGAGGACGAACAGCTGCACCACCAGCGGCGTGCCGCGGAACAGGGCTGCATATCCGTTGCCCAGCCGCCGCATCCAGGGCCGGCCGAAGACCCGCACCGTCCCGGCGAACACGCCGATGGCGATCCCGCCCGCGGCCGAGGGCACGATCAGGGCCAGGCTCATCAAGAGGCCGCGGTTCAGGCTGGTGAGCAGGTCCTGGTAGAAGGGCGAGAGGTCCATCGATCAGCCGCCGTCGGAGATCTCGTTGAGCCGGTCGCAGAACCCCTGGCTCTTGCTGGCGTTGCCGGGCGCGAGCAGCTGGGCCGGCGACCCCTGCTCGACGATGTCGCCGCCGGCCATGAACAGGATCTCGTCGGCCAGGGTGGCGATCAGGCTGATCTGGTGGGTGGCCATGATCATGGTCATGCCCTGGGCGGCCAGGTTGCGGATCACCGCGATCACCTCGCCGATCAGCTCCGGGTCGAGCGCCGAGGTGGGCTCGTCGAGCAGCAGCACCTTGGGGTCCATGGCCAGGGCACGGGCGATGGCCACCCGCTGCTTCTGGCCGCCGGAGAGCTGGGCCGGGTAGAGATGGCCCTTGTCGCCCAGGCCGACCTGGTCGAGCTGGATGCGCGCCCGCTCCTCGGCCTCGCGCCGGCCGGCCTTTTTCACCTTGCGCAGGGCGATGGTGATGTTGTCGAGGGCCGAGAGGTGGTCGAACAGGTTGAAATCCTGGAAGATCATGCCCACCTGCTGGCGCAGCCGGTACAGGTCGGGCTTGCTGTGCAGGTCGATCTGCACGCCGTCCAGCCAGATCTCACCGGAGTCGGGCTGGACCAGGCAGTTGAGGCACTGGAGCAGGGTCGACTTGCCGCCGCCGGAGGGACCGATGAGTACCTTGATCTCGCCCTTGCCAAGCGTCAGGCTCGCGCTCTTGAGGATGCAGGCGGCGCCGTAGCATTTGGTCAGGTTCTCCACCCGGAGGATGGGGGTCGTTGCAGCGATCATGGCATGTCCTGGTGGGTGTAGCCGGGAATGCGCACCTTGTGCTCCAGCCGGCGCAGGGCGGCCACGCCGAGCCAGGTGAGCAGGTAGTAGAGCAGGCCGGCGGTGAGGTAGAGCGGCAGGTGCTGGTAGGTGCGCGAGGCGACGAACTGGGTGCGGGCCATGATCTCCGGCGCGCCGATGACAAAGGCGAGCGCCGAGTCCTTGAGGATGATCGAGTACTCGTTCGACCAGGCGGGAATGGAAAGGCGCAGGATCTGCGGCAGGACGATGGCGCGGATGGCCTGCATATCACTCATGCCCAGCGCGCTGGCGGCGCGAAACTGGCCCCGGGGTAGGCTGAGGATGGCCCCGCGGAAGATGTTCGCCTGGTAGGCGCCGGTGGTCAGACCGAGGATCAGGGCCATGGACAGGATGGCGCTGATGTGCAGGCCCATCCAGGTGAACAGGCCGTAGTAGAAGAGAAAGAGCAGGACGATGACCGGCACGCCGCGGAAAAACCAGACGTACAGCTCGAGCAGCCACCGCACCAACCGGTTGCCGTACACCAGCCCCACGGCCATAACCACACCCAGCACCAGGCCGAGCAGCATGGCGCCGAGGACAATGGCCGCGGTGTTGAGCGTACCCTGGAGGAGAAAGGGCAGACTGTCGAGGACGACGTTCAGGCTTGGCAACATGGCGGGCAGCGGTTCTCAGGGAACCCGGGTGGGCGGGCGCGTGGCCGGGGGTGGGGCGGTACCGGGGGGGGGGGGGGGGCGGGGGGGGGGGGGGGCGGTGGCCCGTTCCCCGGGCCAGACCGGGCCGGGAGTTGCGATCCCGCACCTCCCGGCCGTGGCCCGCGCGTGTAGATCAGTGGAGATCGTACTTCTTCTTCAGCGCCTCCCACTCGGGCGAGGCCATCATCTTCTTCAGGCTGGCGTTGACCTTGGCGAGCAGTTCGGTGTCCTCCTTGCGGATGGCGTAGCCGAAGTCCTCTTCCTCCATGCCGAAGGTGCCGAGGATCTGGACCTCCTTCTTGGCGGCGGCGTCGCGGGCCGGGGCGTCATCCATGGCGGCGGCGTTGATGCGGCCGTTAAGCACGTCCTCGATCGCCAGCGGCGAGGAGGCGTAGGATTTCAGCTCGAAATTCCAGCCCCGGGCCGCGGCCTGCTCCTTGAGCCACTTGGCCTCGGTGGTGCCCTGCTGCACGCCCAGCTTCTTTTTGCCGGTGAGCATGTCTTCCACGGTGAGGGGCGAACCTTTTTTGGTGACGAATACCTGCTTGATCACCCAGTAGGGGATGGTGAAGTTGACCTGCTTGAGCCGGTCGGCGTTGATGCTCATGCCCGAGGCGATGATGTCGATCTTCTTGGTGAGCAGGCTGGTGATAATCCCGTCCCACTCGATGGCCTGGTGGCTGACCTCCATGCCGAGGTCCTTGGCGATCCAGTCCATGACCTCGACGTCGAAGCCGCTGGGCTGGCCGGTCTTGTCGATGAAGGCGAACGGCGGGAAGTTGGCGTCGATGCCGTTGATCAGTTTGCCGGCGGCCTGGGCCTGGGCGGTGACCAGCAGCAGCCCTGTGACGAGGAGCAGCAGTAGGAAGCGTTTCATGTTCTCTCCTTGGGTGTGGGGAACGAGCCGGGATGGCGCTCTCGCCGGATCGACGGTGGCCAGCGGCGGGAGCGATTTGCCTGTACGGCCGCTTGTATAGTGAAAAACCCCTGGGGTGTCAATGGCATTCACCGGGCGGGGCAGGGAGGCGGCGGTGCCGGGTTCGCTCAGCCCTGGCGGCGTTGTTCGAGTTCGTCCCAGCGGTCGTAGAGCTGTTCGGCCTTGGTCTGCAGCTCCTGTTGTTCCGCCCAGTAGCGGTGCAGTTGGGCCGGATCGGCCATCACCCTGGGCGAGGTCATGAGCGCCTCCAACTCTCCCAGCCGGGCCTCGGCGGCGAGGATGCGTTCTTCCATGCGGTCGTACTCGCGCTGGTCCAGGTAGGAGAGCCGGCCGGGCCGGGAGGTGCCCGCGTCTTTGCTGTCGACCGGGGCGGAGCGTGCCTTGTCCTTTTTCTGCGCGGCCTGCTCCCGCTCCTGCAGGGCCTCCAGCCACTGTTCAAAATCGGCGAAATAGTCGCAGCCGCCCCGGCCATCGAAACCGAGCACAGCGGTGCAGACCCGGTCGAGCAGGAAACGGTCGTGGGTGACGAGTACGAGCGCGCCCGGGAACTCGGTCAGGCTCTCTTCGAGTACGTCCAGGGAGGGGATGTCCAGGTCGTTGGTGGGCTCATCCAGGAGCAGAATGTCCGCTGGCCGGAGCATCAGCCGGGCCAGGAGGATGCGCGCCTGCTCACCGCCGGAGAGCCGCTCCACCGGCGTTTCCAGCTGGTCCGGGCGAAAGAGGAACCGTTTGGCCCAGCTGACCACATGCACACTCTGCCCCTGGTAGACGACGCTGTCCCCATCCGGGGCCAGGGCGCGCCGCAGGGTCACTGTGGTGTCCAGCTGTTCGCGGCGCTGATCGAAACTGACGATGCGCACCTTGTCGGCGAGGGTGATAGTGCCCCGGTCGGGCGCACAGCCGTCCGGGGCGCCGGCCGCGGCGAGGAGCCGCATCAGGGTGGACTTGCCGCTGCCGTTGCGGCCGAGCAGGCCGAGCCGGGTGCCCGGGCCCAGGGTCAGGTCAAGACCGGTGAACAGCGGTACGCCGCCGTAGCCCTTGGCCAGGCCGGTGGCGGTGAGCAGTTTCTTCGTCTTTCGGCCGGTGCCGTCAAAGCTGATGCCCACCTGGCCGGCGGCGCGGTTGCGGTCGCGTACCCCGGTGAAGGCCTCCTGCAGCCGTCCGGCCTCCTCGATCCGGTAGCGGGCCTTGGTGGCGCGGGCCTTGGGGCCGCGGCGCAGCCACTCGGTCTCCCGCCGCAGCCGGTTGGCCAGCCGTTCCTCCAGGTTCTGCCGCTGGAGCAGGAAATCCGTCTTTTTTTCCAGGAAATCGGCGTAACTGCCACGCACCTGGAAGGACCCGTCGGGGTAGACCGGCGCCAGTTCGATCACCCGGTTGACGGTGTTCTCGAGGAAGCGGCGGTCATGGCTGACCATGAGCAGAGCGGCCGGCCCGTCGGCCGACGGGGCCAGCAGCAGGTTCTCCAGCCAGAGAATGCCCTCGATATCCAGGTGGTTGGTCGGCTCGTCCATGACGAGCACGTCCGGTCGAGCGACCAGGGCTCGACACACGGCCAGCCGTTTGCGCCAGCCGCCGGACAGCTCCCGCACCGGCTGGAGCGGGTCGTCGAAATGGGCCCGGCTGAGCACAGCGAGCACCCGGCTGTAGCGCTCGGCCTCGTCGAGGTCAAGACCTGTTACCGCGGCAAGCAGGTTGTCGGCGCAGCTGGCGGCCTCGTCGAAGAGGTCCTCCTGGGCGACGTAGGCGGTGCGCGCCAGCTTCTGCAGGGAGACCGTGCCGCTGTCGGCCGGTTCGAGCCCGCAGAGGATGCGCAACAGGGTCGACTTGCCCGAGCCGTTCGGCCCGATCAGCCCCACCCGGTCGCCGCGGTCAACGTTCAGGTTGACACCGGTGAACAGGGTCTGGGCGCCAAAGGCCTTGGCCATTCCCTGGCCGCTGAGCAGAGCGCACATACCGGTTGCCGTGCGGCGACGCTTTACGCGATGCCGCCGTTGAGGCTGATGTCGTCGGCCCGCGGGTAGGAGCCGAGCACTTCGTAATAGGCGCAGATCTGGCGGAGGATGTTGCACGCCTCGTGGATCGCGGGATCCTCGATGTGGCCGATCATGTCCAGGAAGAACATGTACTTCCACTGCTTGTCTTTGGTCGGCCGGCTCTCGATCTTGGCCAGGTCGATGTTTTTCGCGGAGAGGATGGTGAGGATCTCGTTGAGCGCGCCGGGGCGGTTGATCAGGCCGATGAGGATCGAGGTCTTGTCGCAGCCGCTCTTCTTGGGCGACTTGCGGCCGATCACCAGGAAGCGGGTGGTGTTGCCCTGGTAGTCCTCGATACCCCGCACCACCACCTGCAGGCCGTAGGTGCTGATCGCCAGCGAACTGGCGATGGCGCCGATGTTCGGGTTGTTGGCCGCCATCTGGGCGGCGGTGCCGGTGGAAAACACGTCCAGGGTGGGGATTTTGGGCAGGTTCTTGCGCAGCCAGTTGCGGCACTGGGCGAGCGGTTGGGAGTGGGAGGCCACGGTCTGGATGTCCTCGATGTTGCCCGAACGGCAGACCAGGTTGTGGGTGATGGCCAACTGGATCTCGCCGCAGATCTGCACCTTGTACTTGAGGAAGGCGTCCAGCGAATAGGTGACCGCGCCTTCGATGGAGTTTTCCACCGGCACGATGCCGTACTGCACCCGCTCCTTCTCCACCTCTTCGAAGACTTCGGCAATGGACTCCAGTGCCCGGTAGTCCGCGCTCTGGCCGAAATACTTGACCGACGCCAGGTGGGAGAAGGTGGCCTCCGGCCCCAGGTAGGCGACGATGGCCTTGCGCTGCGACAGCCGGCAGGTGGTGATGATCTCGTGAAAGATCGAGCGCAGGGCCTTGTAGGGGAACACGTCGTTGTTGTTCGCCTTGAGCCGTTCGTAGATCTCCAGTTCACGCTGCGGGTCCCACTTGGCCCGGCTGGTCTCGTCCTTGAGCAGGCCGATGGTCCTGGCGCATTCGAGCCGCTCCTTGAGCAGTTCAAGGATGGTGTCGTCAATCTGGTCGATGCGCTGGCGCACCTGCGGGATGTTCGGTTTGTCGCTCATGATGGCTGTATGTGGCTGGGGATGGGGTGGCTGCTGCGGAGCCGGCAGGGCCGTCGGGAAGGAGACAATATAGCAGGTCCGCGCCGAGATGCAACCAGAGAAGGACGGCCGCGGCAACGGGCGGTGGGCGAATGGCCGGTCCGGTTCGGGTGGTTCGCCCGCAAATTATTGTCTTGCCAGACCGGGGTCCGCTGGTTATGGTATGGCGAAACTTCCTTGAGCATTTTCTTTTTCTGCTATCTTGCGCGGTCCTCACCCTTCCTCCTTCGATACCGGAAAATTCTTGCTTGTCACCCTCATCACCCGGATCGAAGCATGAAATTGTTCATAGGCAGTCTGCCCTACACCGTCACAGAAACGGAACTGACCGAACTTTGCAGCCAGTACGGCACGGTGGTCAGCACCAAGTTGATCCTCGACCAGTTTTCCGGCCAGCCCAAAGGGTTCGGATTCGTTGAGATGGCCACCCGCTCGGAAGGGCACAAGGTCATGGAAGGGTTGAACGGTCAGCAGTACAACCACCGCACCCTCATTTGCAACGAGGCAAAACCTCCGGTCCGTAAGGGCGCGCGGCGACGTTAAGGTACGGTCTCCCCCTGTTTTTTTCCCTTGGTACACTATCTATGCGCGGCCCGCGGGCCTTGGAATGTGCCTCCGCCTCGAGCGGCAGGCTGACATCCACCGCTTTTCGCGTTATTTTCCGTTTGTTGCCACGGTGACGGACGATTATCCCTTTCAAGCGATCAGCGATGCTTCGATCCCATCGGTCGGCAGCGGCACCAGGGGCCGCCGCCCGCGCGGGTAAAGCAGTGCGCCGATTGCAGGAGTATGCATGAGTTTTAACGATTTTGCTTTCAACGACCACATCGTCGGTGCGATCCAGCGGTGCGGTTTCACCACCCCCACCCCCATCCAGCAGCAGGCGCTTGGCGCGGTTCTCGCCCGACGTGATATGCTCGGCCTGGCGCAGACCGGAACCGGCAAGACTGCCGCCTTCGCCTTGCCGACCATCCAGCACCTGATGGAGTCCAAGGCTGCGAGCGCATCCGGCCGTCCGCGGGCCCTGATTATTGCCCCGACCCGGGAACTGGCGGAGCAGATCAACGAGTTTGTGCGTACGGTCATTGCCGGCACGCCGCTGCGCAGCCTGTCGGTCTACGGCGGCGTCGGCAAACCCGGCCAAGTCGAGCGCATCCGGCGCGGCGTCGACCTGATCGTCGCCTGTCCCGGCCGCCTGCTCGACCTGCTCAACGACCGCGTGGTGGACCTGGGTGGCATCGAAACCCTGATTCTGGACGAGGCGGACCACATGTTCGACAAGGGCTTCCTGCCTGACATCCGCCGGATTCTGCGGCAGGTGCCGAAGAAGCGGCAGACGCTCGTCTTCTCGGCCACCATGCCCGACGAGATCCGTCATCTCGCCGAGGATATCCTCACCGACCCGTTGACCGTGCAGATCAATCCCACCCGCTCGGTGGACGCCATCACCCACCGGGTGATCAGCGTCGAGCAAAGCCGGAAGACCGACCTGCTGCTGCACCTGTTGGAGAGCGAATCGATGACCTCGACCCTCGTGTTCGCCCGCACCAAGCACAAGGCCAAAGGGGTGGCGCAGAAACTGGCGCAGGCTGGTTTTCGGGCCACCTCGCTGCAGGGCAACCTGTCACAGAACCGCCGCCAGCAGGCGCTGGACGGATTCAAGGACGGTACCTTCACGGTCCTCGTGGCCACTGACATTGCCGCCCGCGGTATCGATGTGGCCGGCATCTCGCATGTGGTCAACTATGACATGCCGGACACCGCCGAGGCCTACATCCACCGCACCGGCCGCACCGGCCGGGCCAGTTGCACGGGAGAGGCACTGAACTTCGCCACCTCCGAGGATCGTCGCATGCTCATGACGATCGAGCGATCGCTTTCCTGCCGGATGGACCGACGTGAGGTCACCCTGGCACCGGCAACCCGGCAGGAACCGGCAACCAGGCAGGAGCCGGCCGCGCCCCGTACCGGGCAGCGGCGTCAGGGGCCGGCCGCGGGTAAACCCGCCGCCACCAAGCCCGCCGCCGCCACCCGCCGTGAGGGCCGCCCCGCCAGGGCCGGCGTTTTTGGTCTGGGCAGCCGCAAGGGCCGATGAGCCCGCAGACACGAGCGTACAAGACAACGCCGGAGCGCCACAGCGGCCTTCCGGCATCACTGGCCCCTGCCGGGGCCGGTTATACCCGTGCGGTGTAGAGCCGCACTTTTCACAAGGAGCAGCACAGATGGTAGAAGGAACGGTTAAATGGTTCAATGATGCAAAAGGATTCGGCTTCATCGAGCAGGAGGGTGGCAAGGACGTTTTCGTCCATCATTCCGCCATCCAGTCGGACGGGTTCAAGTCCCTCCAGGAGGGAGAGCGCGTCAGTTTCGATGTTGTTGACGGCGCCAAAGGCCCGTCGGCTGCCAATGTCGTGAAGCGTCGCTAATTGCCGTGCCCGCTGCTGCGGACCCTGCCTTCGGGTGGGGTCCGCAGCTTGCGGCAGGGCGGTACACCGCTGTCAATGGGAGGACAGATTGGCAAGAAGGACAAACTACAAGCACGAAAAAAGGGCGAAGGAACTCGAAAAGATCAAAAAGAAAGAGGCTAAGAAGGAGCGGAAGCTGCAGCGGGAGGGCAGCACCACGGAGGACCCTGACTATCAGCAGGATCCGCAGGATGGGGTCACTGACGGGCCAGCAGAGGAAAAGGATGCGGACAACTGACCGGCTGGTGCCGACCGGTTGTCCGCATTCGCGTTTTCGGGAGTGGTGAGGGTGGTCAGGCCGCCTGCACGCCCAAGGTGGCGTGGATGTGGGCCACTGCCTCCGCGGGCAGTCCAAGGCCGTCGGCCAACTGCTGCAGGTACTGCTGCTCGGCCGTGGTGTCGACCTCGATGGCCAGCAGCGAGGCGGCGTAGACCTCAGTCGCCAGTTCCTGGGAGGCTGCCGCCTCGGCAATGATCCCTTGCAGGTCCATGGGCTTTCTCGCTTCGACGAGGAAGAAGTTTTTTCCTCCTC